>Ga0302278_10005137_pt1 | contig 13114 bp, 15 predicted proteins | sample III_Bog_N3_2_FD_194543 | JGI IMG/M metagenome (GOLD analysis project Ga0302278, IMG submission 194543) | Peat permafrost microbial communities from Stordalen Mire near Abisko, Sweden - III_Bog_N3_2 | ecosystem: Environmental > Terrestrial > Soil > Wetlands > Peat | place: Sweden: Abisko... | reverse complement strand
CTGCGCGCCATCAGGTCCATCTGCGCCAGGTCCGGCACAATGTTCGGCGCCACGCCGCCCTTGGAGATGATGTAATGCATGCGCGTGTTGCTTGGAACGTGCTCGCGCATGAATTCAATGCCGTTGCCCATCAGCATCACCGCATCCAGCGCCGAGCGGCCGCGATCCGGCGACATGGCCGCGTGCGCCGCGATCCCATGAAACGTAAACTTGGCCGATATCACCGCGAGCATGCCGCCGTCGTTCACTGAGTTGCCATCGCCCGGATGCCAGTGCAACACGACATCCACGTCTTTGAATGCGCCGGCGCGGACCATGTATACCTTGCCCGATCCACCTTCTTCCGCCGGCGTGCCGTAGTAGCGCAGCGTGCCTGCGATGTGGTGTTGCTGCATGTACTGTTTCAGCGCCACGGCGGCCAGCGCAGCGCCCGAGCCCAGCAGGTTGTGCCCGCAGCCGTGGCCTGGCGCACCGGCCTGCACGGGTGATCGCGTGGGCACCGGCTCTTGCGAGAGTCCAGGCAGCGCGTCGAACTCGCCCAGGATTCCGATTACAGGTTTTCCCTCGCCGTAGCTGGCAATGAATGCGGTCGGCTCATCGGCAACACCCGCCTCGATTTGAAATCCCGCAGCCTTCAACTGCTCCTGAAGCAACGATGAACTTTTGGTTTCGTGATAGCCCAGTTCCGCATAGCCCCAAATCTGCTTGGAGACCTGCTTCCAATTCGATGCGTTCTGGTCCACCAGTTGCTTCAACTCCGCATGCGCGCCAGCCGGGGTCTGCGCGGTCACCGTGGCTCCGGTAGCGGCCAACGCCATGGCGATCACCGTCATCGGTAAAACAAATTTGGTGGTGGATTTTGAAATTAGCTTGAAGTGACAGAGCATCTCCATCGGCGATCTCCTCGCGTCTTTTTGAAAGACACCAATCTGGATTCCTGGGTAAGGGAACTAAGACTTGAAGTGCGTTGGAACCATACTATCTCTTCACCCGCTTGTAGAACGGCAGCGGGACCTGCTTTGCCCTTACCTGGTTAGCGCGGACTTGCACCAGCACATCCGCACCGCTGGCGGCGGCTTCCGCCTTCACCAGCGCCATGGCAATGTTGGTCTTCAGAAACGGCGCGGGTGAGCCGGATGTGATGACGCCAATCTCGTTGCCATCGAGATCGAGCACGGGGTATCCGTCGCGGCCAATGCCGCGGTCTACCATCTCCAGGGCAACGATCTTGCGCTTGGGTCCGCCCTCAGCCTGCACGGCCAGCAGCGCGTCGCGCCCAATAAACGCGCCCTTGTCGAGCTTGAGCCAGCGGTCGAGGCCCGCCTCAAGCACGTTGATTTCGTCGGAGATTTCGTGGCCGTAGAGGCTCATGCCGGCCTCCATGCGCAGGGTGTTGCGCGCGCCCAGGCCGCATGGCCGTATGCCGAACTCCGCGCCGGCTTCAAGTAGCGCATTCCACATCTTTACGGTGGTGGGCTCGTCGGCGGGCAGGTAGACTTCGAAGCCGTCTTCGCCGGAGTAGCCGGTGCGCGCGATGAGCACGTTGGGCACGCCGGCCACAGTGCCCCAGGTGAACCAGTAGTTCTTGATCGACGCCAAATCCACCTTGGTCAGCTTCTGTAGCGTTTCCAGCGCGCGCGGCCCTTGCAGCGCCAGTTGCGAGTAGTAGTCGGAGTAGTCGCTGATGTGGATGGACGGAAACGTGCCCACCTGCTTGCGAATCCAGGCGTAGTCCTTGTCCTTGGTGCCGGCGTTGACCACCAGCAGGTAGTCGTTGTCGCTGAGCCGGTGGACCAGGATGTCGTCGACAAATGTGCCCTCGGGCGTCAGCAGCGCGGAGTAGTGCGCCTGGCCGTCCTTGAGCCGCGCCGCGTCGTTCATGGTGATATGCTGCACTGCGGCCAGGGCACCGGGGCCGCGAAACTGAATCTCGCCCATGTGGCTCACGTCAAACAGGCCCACGCCGTTGCGCACAGCAAGGTGCTCGGCGATGAGACCGCCGCCGGGGCAGGGATACTCGACCGGCATATCCCACCCGCCAAAGTCCACCATCTTGGCCTTGAGGGCGCGGTGCGTGGCGTTGAGGGCAGTTTTCTTGAGTACGGGAGCGGTGGCGTCGGTCATGGGATTCCTTTCGGCGTTGCTCAACTCTTTTCACGATAGGGATTCGGTACCTTCCGGGTCAAACCCGTTAGGATCGTCTGAAAGGTACTTCTATGAATCATTTTCGCGGAATCCTGATGCTGATTGCTTCGGTCATCGCGTTTTACAAGGGTTGGAAGATTCACACGGGGTCAACCGCGCTGCTTGGCTATGCGCTCGGGGTGCTGGCTTTGGGGCTTGCGGTATGGCACCTGACGCGCCCCGCGCCTCAAATGCGCGTCCCCGGGCCCCGCGCGTAATCTGGTGACCTGATGCCGACTCTCTACAATCGCATCCAGGGCCGCAGCCTCGAGCGCCTGGCCGCATTGAGCGACGGCATCTTTGCCGTGGCCATGACGTTGCTGGTGCTCGATCTGCACATCCCCACTGCCGCGCAGGTGCACAGCGAGGGAGAGTTGCTTGCGGCGCTCTGCGCTCTCGGCCCTCAGTGGGTGGCTTACCTGATGAGCTTTCTCACGCTTGGCATCTTCTGGGCGGGACAACAAACGCAGCTCAACCACATCGGCGAGGGCACACGCGACCTGACCTGGATTCACCTTGGCTTTCTTTTCGCCGTCACGCTGCTGCCGCTCTCCACGCGGCTGCTGGCCGAGTTCATCACCTACCGCAGCGCCCTGCTGCTCTACTGGTTCAACATCCTCATTCTCGGCGCCATGCTCTATTGGAGCTGGACACACGCCACGCACGCCAACCTGGTTAAAAACGACACGCCCAATGAAGTGCGCACCAGCATCTGCAAGCGAATTCTGACTGCGCAGTCGCTCTATGCGGTCGGCGCTGCGCTGTGTGTCATCAACACCTGGGTCGGCATTGGAGCCATCGTGTTGGTCCAGTTGAATTACGCGCTCGCCCCGCGGCTTTGGTGGCGAAAGAAGGAACGCTGAGCGGCATCGTTGCAACTGTTGCGGAAAATGATTCCGGACAACTTCCCGGCCAACATCGTGTCTAGTCCATTGCACCGGCTGGGACTTCGATCCCGGCCCGCGGAGTGAATCGATGTTAAATAATCTTACGAATTCACTGGCGCTCATGCGCTTTGGCGGAGGCGGCGGTGGCGCGTTCATGTTCCTGATCGTATTGGCGTTTGCCGGCGTGGCAATCTACGCCTTTACTCGCGAATCAGGTTCCCAGTCGCCCAAACAATAGAAGCCTAAGCAGCCCGGATCATTTCTTCCTCGACCGCCAGAACGAACTAAGGCTCAGGTAGAAAAACAACGCCATGATTGCGGCGGTGATGAGGAATGTGCTGTGTTCTGGCCCGCGAAGCCAGCTGGCCCGAATGCGCCACAGCGTGGGCGCAAAAACCACCACGGGCAGAAAGAAGAAAACGCCCATCACTTCAAGCCACAGAATTCTGCCCACGCGGCCAAAGGGCCGCAGAAACCCGCCCAAGCCGCGCGCAACTCCGCGGGTGGTCGCGCCGGCGGCTCTGCCGGCATTCTGGCTGGCCGCGCGTCCCTGGGCTGCGACATTCGGAGCAGCGCTACCCGGAGCCGGCGTACCCTGCGCACTGGCAACTGCATGCCGGCCCGCAATTCGCCCCGCAACGCGCAGGCCGATGCCCAGGGTGCGGCCGATGGAGTGTGGTTTCATTCCGTTTATGATGTTAGCAGTACCGTTGCCGCCCGTTTTTCAACACCTGCTGTAGCTTTCACAGTTGCTCCAATGCGGCGGCGGACGTAAGGTAGAGAAATCCTGCGCTGCAACCCGCGCCAACCACCGCGCCGGCCGCCGCCCCCGGAGGTATCCGTGACATCCCGTATGCGTGAACTGATTCAGCAGTTGGGCGAGGCCATTCATGAGTCGGTGATTGAGAGCGAGCAGATTGCCGGCGTAGTGCAGGATATCCGCAAGCACGGGTTTGACGTGCTGCTCATGCTTGAGGCCACCATCGGCCTCAACGAAGTCAGTGCCAAGGATGGCGAGGATGCTCCCGCAAGTGCCGAACCCGGCACCGAAGACACGCCGTTCACCCAGAACGATCTCCACTTCCTCCGCTCGTTGCGCATCTCTGTCGAAGGCGAGGATAAGGACAGCGTGCGGGCGGATACGGACGAGGCGGACGCGGAGTAAGCTGCTTCAGCCCTCAGCTCTTCAGCGCCACCCGAATATGCAGCTCCTTCAACTGCTGTTCGGTCACCGTAGTTGGCGCGTCTGCCATCAAATCAATGGCCTTCGCCGTCTTCGGGAACGCAATCACTTCGCGCAGGCTCGGCGCACCCGTCAGCAGCATCACGATCCGATCCAGACCCAGCGCAATGCCGCCATGAGGCGGCGTGCCGTACTCTAGAGCGTCGAGGAAGAAGCCAAACCGCGCGCGAGCCTCCTCGTCGCTGATGCCCAGCGCCTTGAAGATCTGCTGCTGCACATCCTTGCGATGAATCCTGATGGAACCCGAGCCAAGCTCCATTCCGTTCATCGCCAGGTCGTAGCAGTTGGCGCGCACTGAGGCCGGATCGGTGAGCAGGTTGGCCATGTCCGCCTCATAGGGCGATGTGAACGGATGATGCGCAGGAACCCACTTGGCCGCGCCCAGGTCATACTCGAACATGGGGAAGTCGACAATCCAGATGGGGTTGAACGCAGCCGCGCCGTCCACCGTAACTCCACCTTTCGGATCGGCTTCCTTCACTGCGCTCTCGGTCACGCCAAAGGCTCCGTGCCTGTCGGCGTACTTCTTCGCCAGCTCGGTGCGGAAGTTGCCTGCAGCCGAGTACACATTGATCTCGCGCTCGCTCAGACGGCCTTCAAACTTGGTGTCGCTGGCCTTCACCGGGTGCGCCGGATCGCCGGCCACGATGATGACAAAATCGTCGTCTGCCGCGCCCGCCAACTCACGCACCCTCACTGCGGCCTCAGGCAAGCTTTTTGCCAGCCGCTTGAAGTCGTCAATGAACTTGGCGCCCTTTTTCTGGTCGAACATGGGGTGGTTGTCTTCGCGTTCCTTGCGGCTCAGCTCGCCGACTTTGGGAATGCGCAGCGCCACCACCGGCAGCGCGGGATCGATCTGCAGCGTGGTCAGGGCTTCGTCGGGAAATGCTGAACGAACGTCAGTCAGGCCGGGCAGGCGCAGGTCCGGCTTGTCACTTCCAAAGTTCCGCATTGAATTGTCATACGTGATGCGGGGAAATGGCGTTGGCAATGCAACCCCAGCCGCGGAGAAGGCCGCCTCCAGAAACTGCTCCACCACCGCAAAGACTGTTTCCTGGTGCGGAAAGCTCATCTCCAGGTCAACTTGCGTGAACTCAAGCTGCCGGTCTGCGCGCTGGTCCTCATCGCGAAAGCAGCGCGCGATTTGGAAGTACCTGTCGAACCCCGAGATCATGAGAATCTGCTTGAAGATCTGCGGCGACTGCGGCAGCGCGTAAAACTCGCCCGGATGCACACGGCTGGGAACCAGGAAATCCCGCGCGCCCTCCGGCGTGCTCTTGGTCAGGATGGGCGTTTCAATCTCCAGAAAGCCCTGCTTGCTGAGGCTTTCGCGGATTGCCCGGGTGATCTCATGCCGCAGCCAGAAATTGCGCTGCATCTCCACGCGGCGCATGTCCACGTAGCGATATTTCAGCCGCGTCTCTTCGTTCTGGATGGCCTCTTCGGACGGCGAAAACGGCGCCAGTCGCGCGTCATTCAGAACCAGCAGCTGGGTGGCCTCAATCTCGATTTCGCCGGTAGGCATCTTGGGATTGATGGCGTCGGCGTCGCGCAGGCTCACCTTGCCCACGGCGGCCACAACGTACTCCGGCCGGACTTGCTCGCCTTTAAGATGGCCGTCGGGGGTGAGCTCCTTGTCCAAAACAATCTGACAGATGCCGGTGCGGTCGCGCAGGTCGAGGAAGATAAGGTTGCCGTGGTCGCGGCGCCGGTTTACCCAGCCCATCAAAATGACAGATTGGCCGGCGTTGGCGGCGCGCAATTCGCCGCAAAGATGCGTTCGTTCGAGGCTTCCTAGAAAATCGAGCAAAACGTGTGTCCTTTATTCGCCTGCGGGCATGGAAAGATAAGCCGCCAGCTCTCCGCGATTGACCTTGGTCTGCATTCCTGTCGAGAAGGTCTTCACTGTCAGGATACCGGATTGAAGCTCGTCCTCGCCCAGGATGACGATGCGCCGCGCAGTCTTATCGGCTGTTTCAAACGATTTCTTGAGGCGAAAACTGCCCTCTCCCAGCTCAATGCGCAAGCCTGCGCGGCGCAGTTCGCGCGCGAGAGCCAAGGCCGCGGGGTTCAACCCTTCGCCGAGCGGGGCGATAAATGCGTCGGCCAACGTGGGCTTGGCAGCTTCAAGAGCCTGCAGCGTCAAAACAAGCCGATCCTCGCCCATTGCGAAGCCGATGCCTGGAGCTTTGGGCCCGCCGATGGCCTCGCTCAAGCCGTCATAGCGACCGCCGCCGAGCAGGGCGTTCTGCGCGCCCAGGCCGCCATGCGTGAACTCGAAGGTCGTTCGCGTGTAGTAGTCCAGACCGCGCACCAGGCGGTGATTGCGCGTGTACGGCACGCCGGATACGTCCAGGGCCGCGAGAACCGCGGCAAAGTGTTTTTGGGAGTCTTCATCGAGCGAGTCGGCCATGCGGGGCAGCGTGTCAATGATCGGCTGATCGGCGGGGACCTTGCAGTCGAGTACACGCAGCGGGTTTGTCACTGCGCGCCGTTGGCAGTCCTCGCACATCTGCGGGGCCAGCGGAACCAGCGCGGCGCGCAGCACTTCGTTGTAGCGCGCACGATCCGCCGGTGAGCCAACGGAATTCAGCTCTAGCGTCCAGCCGGAGATGCCCAGCTCCTCCAGCAGCGTGGCCAGCATCTCCAGGACTTCGGCGTCGCGTAGCGGGCTTTCACTGCCCGCCGACGGCGGCCCGATGACCTCCGCGCCGATCTGCGAGAACTGGCGGTAACGGCCCTTCTGCGGCCGCTCGCGCCGAAACTGCGGACCCACGTAATAGAGCTTCTGCAACTGCCCGCTCTCGCCCAACTGGTGTTCGATATAGGCGCGCACAACGCCTGCGGTATTCTCCGGCCGCAAGGTCAGCGACTGCGTCTTCTCGCTCTGCGCGCGCGCCTTGTCCTCCCAGGTGTACATCTCCTTGGAGACGATGTCGGTTTCCTCGCCCACACCACGCGCAAACAGCGCTGTGTCTTCGAAGATGGGGGTGCGAATCTCGCCGAAGTTGTAGCGGGTAAACACCTGCCGCGCTGTCTTCTCGATGTGGTTCCAGAGTGCCGTTTCCGGCGGCAGCAAGTCGCGTGTGCCGCGGACGGCTTTCAGTGTTTGGCTCATAGTGTTAACCTTTGGGGCAACTTCTTAGGATACTAGGTGGGAGCGATGATCCTTCATGCCGCCTCAATCGCCGTGTTTTTCGTTGACCAACTGGCGCAAGCGCCGGTTGTGGTTCAGTGCGTCGTTCCCCCCAACGCGGACCCTGGGTGGAAACAGTGGATACCCACAGCCGTTAGCCTTTTATCCGTTGGTATTGGCTTGTGGATTGCTAATCGTACAATTCGCAATGCGAGGGAGCTGACAGAGTGGTCTTTTCGTGCAACAAGCGAGAAGGATCATAAGCGTTGGCTTCTCGACCTGAAGAGAGCCGAATGGAGCGTATTATTGCGCGGCGTCGCGAATGTTTTTCATATCACGAATTTCACTACATTAAATGGATGGAATGGAAAGATAGCAAACAGAATCGCCACTGAACTAGAACAAGCTCTCGAAGAAATATCGATAGCATGCGCAAATTGTATTTTTCTTGATAATTTTCGCCAGAACAAAGAAGGTGACAAGAAGATTAATGAATTTCTCAAGAATACAAAATCACTGGCACAAAAGCTCAAAGGAGTTATTGGTCTATTTGAGGACATAAGCGATAGAGCCGCCAAAGCGGGCATTGCGACCGACATAGACAGCAAGAGCCTCGATAGAAACATAGAAGTCGCTTCAGGCCTGATTTCCAATCTTGCCGAGCAATCACGAACCTTATTGGATTGGCTTCAGGTTGAAGCCGCACGCGATCTTGGTATTACAGCAAAAGGTGAAGAACACCAAGCAGCAAGGAGAGGGGCAAAGCTATTCAACTTCACAAGGAAGAAAACAAGGGTATAGCGAAGGCGCGGCTTTGACCGTCGTTACGCCCCGCGCTTGATCGACTCCAGCAGCGTGCTGTCGATGCGCGTCTGCCAGCCGGGGCCGCTGGACTTGAAGTGGTCAATCACCTCAGGCGACAGCCGCAGCGAGACCAGCTTCTTGGTCGGCGTCTTTTGCGGTCCACGCTTGCCCCGGCGAACCACTTTGCCATTGCGGACAAGGTCGGCTTCTGCGAGCCAGCTGCGGGCAGCTTCCGCATCGTTTGGGTCGTAGGGGCCATCTTCGGGCCCGTAGGGAATCTTGTCGCCCTCTTTGAATGCCAGAACGCGTTCCCAGTTGGTTTCAGACGCTGTCTTTTTCATACTGTTCGCGCTCCTCTCTCGATGCGGGTCGGAATGAGATCACGCGGACATCAATTCCGCGCTCGGTATAGACAAGTGCCAGCAGCATGCCGTTCACAACGGCAAACGCAAGGTCCATCAAGCGGCGCTCACCCTTGCGATTTGATTGATAGGTACACTTGTCCGGGTTGTCGTAGACAAGATGGGCATCATTGAAGTCAAGTCCGTGCTTCTCCAGATTCGACTTTCGTTTTGCCTCGTCCCAGACGAACACAATTATATTGTAGCTACAAAATAATTGAATAGCAACCCGCATTTACGTTCCCTTTCGGCTCTTGAATCCTGCTCGGCTTCGCCGCATCCAAGACGGCATGGAATACCGTATTCTGGGAGGCTCCGGCCTCAAAGTTCCCGCTCTCAGTTTTGGCACCGGCACATTTGGCGGTGGCAATGAGTTCTTCAAGGCATGGGGATCAACCCAGGCAGCCGAGGCCAAGCGCCTGATCGACATCTGCATCGAGGCCGGCGTCAACCTCTTTGATACCGCAGACATCTACTCCGACGGCAAGTCGGAAGAGGTGCTGGGCAAGGCCCTCAAGGGCAAGCGCGACCAGGCGCTCATCTCCACCAAGACTACCTTTCGCTTCGGCACCGGGCCCAACGACGTGGGCTCCTCGCGCTATCACTTGCGCCGCGCTCTCGAGGGCAGCCTGCAGCGCCTCGGCACCGATTATGTTGACATCTACCACCTGCACGGCTTTGACGCGCTTTCGCCGATTGAAGAAGTGCAGGACACGCTGAACACGTTTGTCCGCGAGGGCAAGGTGCGGTACATCGCCTGCTCAAACTTCTCCGGCTGGCACCTGATGAAGTCGCTGGCCGTCGCCGAGCGCTACGGCTGGACGCGTTTTGTGGCCCACCAGGTTTACTACTCCCTGATTGGCCGCGAATACGAGTGGGATTTGATGCCGCTCGGTCTCGACCAGAAGGTAGGCGCGCTGATTTGGAGTCCGCTGGGATGGGGGCGCCTGACCGGCAAGGTTCGCCGTGGCCAGCCGATGCCCAAAGTGAGCCGCCTGCACAAGACCGGCGACATGGGGCCGCAGGTTTCCGATGAATACCTCTACACAGTGGTGGACGCGCTGGACAAAGTGGCTGCCGAAACCGGCAAATCCATCCCACAGATTGCGCTCAACTGGCTGCTGCAACGGCCGACGATCTCGTCGGTCATCATCGGTGCGCGCAATGAGGAGCAGCTACGGCAAAACCTGGCCGCCGAGGGCTGGAACCTGACCGCCGAGCAAGTGGCCGCGCTCGACAAGGCCAGCGCTCAACAGCCCGCCTACCCCTACTGGCACCAGCGGCAGTTCACTGAGCGCAACCCGCTGCCGGTGTAAAGGCACAGTGTTCAGAGATCAGTTGTCAGTGATCAGAGATCAGAATTTCCGGTTGACTTGACGGCGAGAGAGCTTGGTAGACGCTGTTATTCGTCTTTGCGGTGCCTGTGGACGACGTAGCGGCCAACGAGCCATCCTACGGCGCTACCCACCAGCACGTCCGATGGGAAGTGCTGGCGCGCGAGAACGCGTGTAAGGCTAACGCCGGTGGCGAGGCCGTAGGCCGTGATTTGCGTCAATGGGCCTCGGTACTCCGACGCGATCACGGTGGCGGAGGACCAGGCGATGATGCTGTGCGTGGAGGGAAAGGAAGAATTGAGGCCCACGCTGGTCTGGAAGAACTTCCCCTTGGCACCGTCCAGGGTGGGTCGCTCGCGCATTGTGACCGCCTTGAGCACTTCATCCACAACCAGGCTGTCGACCATGGCTTGCCCGGCGAGGATTCCGGTTTCGGTTGCGTGCTCATCGTGGTGGAGATAGCCGATGCCATAAATGGCGACGGGGGCAATCACGAAGCCGCCCAGCAAACCTTCGGAAGCGGTGTTCGCGTCGCTGTTGAGGGATGCGTTCTGGAGTTTGGACGAGGACATGATCTGGTGATCCACGGTCATAGTGAGCGTGCTAGCCAGAACGAGCGGCACGAGGACGGGAAAGTTGTATTCACGCACGCGAACTGGACTGCTCCAAATGGCGGCCTGCTCTTTGAGAATCTGCATCGGGGTGTTGGCCAGGGTTACAGCGTCCTTGTCCCTGGGCTGGGCCGGCGCTGCGGGCTGGGCTGGGGCTTGGGGCTGGGGAGCATCCGGTATCGGGTCAACGCTTGCTTCTGAAGACGGCTGCGGATCCGGCACAATTGCGGTTTGGCTTTGACCTGCGGCGCAAACGCCGAGCAGCAAAACCAAAGTGGCAAGCAGCCGTGCAAGCTTCAGTCGCTGCGGCCGCGAGAATTGGAAAGTTGGATCTTCTGCCAAGCGGCCTCTCCCAAAGCGGAAAAACTTCACTGTCATCTCGCGCTCTATGCTGTCAGCGTGGTATCAGTCTAACTCTCCAACTCCTTAAGGTAGATCTCGGTGTAGTCCAGATAGTTCTGCGCGTATTCGAGGATGAGGGCGCGGTCCTTGTCGCCGAGTTCGCGCCGCATCTTTGCGGGGACCCCGGCCCACAGCGTTCGCGGCGGCACCACTGTGTGTTCGGGAAGGACCGCGCCGGCTGCAATGATCGACCCCTCGCCGATGTGGGCGTGATTGAGGATCGTCACGCCCATGCCGATCAGCACGGCGTCCTCCACCACGCAGCCGTGGACCGTCGCGTTGTGGCCGATGGTGACCCAGTCGCCCACGATGACGGGATAGAGATTGCGCTGCCCGTGCAGCACGGCGCAGTCCTGCACGTTGGAGTTGGCGCCCACGCGGATGGAGTTCACATCGCCGCGCAAAACGGCATTCATCCACACCGAGGAGTGCGCGCCCAGCGTTACATCTCCAAGCACCTGCGCGGAGAGATCGACATAGCAACCTTCGGCAATTTGGGGCAATTGGCCCCGGTAGCTTCGGATCATTCTGGTGAACCCTCCCGTGGGAACTGGCGAGCTCCCACCGGTGAGTGAAAAGGAGAACCCGGCGAGGCTGTCGAAGCGGGAAATCGTCCAACGTTGCCTCAAATAGCCCCAAGTCGCTGCAACTCCCTATAGATCAACCGTCGAGAGAGTCACTGATTCACTGTTGCACAATCGGCGGATTCGCGTACACTCGAAACTCCCAAAATGGAGAACTGTTGGCGCACCACTTCCCTCAGCCTCGCTCGATCAGGCCCCAGTTCGAGCGTCTTGGTCCCTTCGCCTGCGCATTCATGGCATTCCCGCCATAAATAACCAGCTGAATCCCACGGAGGTCGAAATCTGTGGGGGGCTTCGAAGGAGAGCCATGCACGTCACAAGCCTTGCCCTGGATTCCGTCGGTATTAGCCCGTCCGCCCACATCCGAACCCTGGCTACGCTGGTCACTGTTGCCTTCCGCCGCGCAGCCGCGTTCCTGCTTGCGTCTCCCGCCGTTGAGCCGGAACAGGTGCAGGTCTCCCGCTGGCGTCGCGCCATGGCGCAGTATTCGGTAGGCCACCAGGAGCGCATCAAGCGCATCACCGAGCGATTGTCCGAGCTCCCCGGCCTGCGCCTGGCGGGAAATGCCTACGAAGGCATCGGCATCCCCGACTGCATCCGCATGGGACGAAGAGCCGCGAAGGAGTTGGTAGGGCAGTTTGTAGCTTCCAGCTCCTGGCCTTCAGCTCCGAGTGTGTTTTCTCGAAAGCTCGTATCCAAGAAGAGCTGGGCCACCCCCCGATTTGTAAGGGAAAAATGAGATGTTGGTCACCCGCTCGGAACGCTAACCTTAGCCTCTTGCCAAAGCAGTTATTAGAAGGTAAATAAAGACTTACGCGATTTGGAGAAAATCGAAGTTTGCGTATTTTTCACTTGCAATAAATCCGAATTGCACGCACAATCCGACTGCAGCTTCCCAATACTTCCTCAACTGGCTTCTGCTGTCGGGCGCAGAAGAATTGTTCGCCCCACGCCAGCGCCATGCAACATTGATCCAAGGTTTTACCTGCGCCGAACAAACGCGCGATTGCGGTGAGCAAGACGCACTCTTGCGCGACAGGATTGCCCTCCCAGATGGTGGAGTAAACACCTGGTTTCCCCAATTTCGTTTCCCTGGAGTCGAACGATGCCTAAGTCGCCAAGTTCTTTTGTTCTTTGCCTGGCTCTGCTCGCTGTCACGACCATTTCGCTCGCCACCGGCGCCCGGGCACAGTCCACAACATTCATCGGAGCCGCCTCAACATTCAGCAGTGGATGTTTAGCGCCCTCTAGTATTGCGCTCGATGGAAGCGGCAATATCTTTGTGGCCTGTCCGAGGACGAATAACGGAAACACTTGGATTAACGGCGCGGTATACGAACTTGTTAAGGCGAGCGGATACGCCACCGTGAACACGCTGACGCTGCCCCCGACTTACGCTTATCCGAACGCCATCGCAGTGGATACATATGGGAACGTATATGTGACGGATTCCGTCAACAAGGCTGTTTATGAGCTTGTGGCGTCAACTGGTTTTGCCACTGTAAACAGTCTGGGGAGTGGATGGGGC
>Ga0302278_10005135_pt1 | contig 13116 bp, 12 predicted proteins | sample III_Bog_N3_2_FD_194543 | JGI IMG/M metagenome (GOLD analysis project Ga0302278, IMG submission 194543) | Peat permafrost microbial communities from Stordalen Mire near Abisko, Sweden - III_Bog_N3_2 | ecosystem: Environmental > Terrestrial > Soil > Wetlands > Peat | place: Sweden: Abisko... | reverse complement strand
CCCAAAAAAGCGGGTGCCCCAGGTGCCTCGCATTTGGGCACCTGGGATTCACGAAGCACGCACGCCTCCAACGGGCAGAACCCACGTACGATTTGATCCCGACCGGCGGGCGGCGCACCCTAAGCTTTTAAGACCCTGACCACCCCACAACTGAGGGTGCCCCATACTTCCACGACTTTTTTTGCGAATGGCGGGTGGCCCACATCTGACCAATAAATCAGCAACCCGGCTGTCGAATCTCCCAGCTCTGAAAATCCAGACCCGGGGCAGGTGGCCCACTCATCACGGTATCAGGACTGTGCCCCGTTCATCGCAGCCTTATCGCGATGAGCGGGTCTTCGGACAAGGTCGCTGGGGGAATTACGGGGCCAGCATGTCAGGCACCCCGAACTCGCTACTCGGACCAGGGAATTACTCCCTTACATCAAATCCGTAGCCCAATTCACATTCCCCTTTAAGTCGCTAACAAACCCAAACGCCTTGTCGCTCGTCACCAGAACCGCGCCCGCCGCAACGGCATGCGCAGCAATCTGCATATCCATCGACTCCAGCGTCTTCCCGGCAGCTTCCAGACTCGCGCGCAGCTCTCCATAAACACGAGCCTCTTCGCGTCCCCAGGGCAGAATCCGGATCGCGGCCAGCAACCACTCCATCCGCTCCTTCAGAGCAACTGCCTCCGGCCGCTTGGCCAGCCCATAGCGAATTTCCGCTTCCGTGATCACCGAGAGGCACACAGCTTCATCAGCGCCTAGGCCGAGCATCCGCGCCCGCGCGACCTTCGACTTGCCATTTGCCACATAGCTTATGGTGTTGGTGTCCAACATGTAGAGCGTCAAAGCTCAGGCCGTTCCTGCGGCAGTCCCTGCGCACGGTCCGCCGGGCTCAGGAAATCTTCTGGAACCCCAACCTCATCCAACGCCGCAAAAATATCCACCAGGCTCGCAGGTGACTGCGAAAGAATCACGTCCCCGCTCCTCGGGTCGCGGCGGATGTATACCTCGCCTGCGGAGAACCGGAACTGCGCGGGAATCCGCACCGCCTGGCTGCGGCCGCTCATGAAAACCTTCGCCTTCTCCAACTGCGCCATCGGCTCACCTCTGATATATAGCGTGATAGATACCCGCCCGAATGTCAAGATCGCACACTTCAGGCAGCGCGCAACTCAGCCCGCAACCGCACCGCAAATAAACCCACACTAACTCACACACTATCAACCACTTAAGCCACTATCCCGTGCAGAATCACCGCGTTTTGCAAAAAAATGCTAATTTCTCTGCAACCCACTTGCTCGATCAATGAAACTCTCAGCAACCGAAACATCTCAAAAAGGCTGCCCGCAAGGTACGTGTCTCAACGAGTCGCAACCACAGGTTCAACCCTTTCGTGTGTTTTGTAACCACACAGGCCACCCAATCACCTATGTAGCGCACCCCTCCGATTGAACCTTTCTCCCCTCAGAATCAACTACTTACCCCGCGATGCGGCCGCTGAATTTCGATCTTTTCCTCAGCTCGCAATTGCCGCCTCTTGCGAAACATGTACCTCTTGCGCCCGGTCCAGCGCCGCCTGCACATTCGGCATAATATTCTCGCGCCCCACGCAATCCAGGAACCGCGCCCCATGCAGCAGCTTCGAAGGCTGCTGCATCGCCCCGCACAGTATCAACGCTCTTCCCGACTCGTGCAGCCGCTTTGCGAAAGTCTCAATCGCGTGGATGCCAGTAGCGTCAATCGCCGTCATGTTCCGCAGCCGCAAAATCACAACCGGCTCAAACGCCTCGATATTCACGGTCGCTTCCACCAGCTTCTCGGTAGTCCCAAACAGAAACGGCCCATGAATCCGAAGCAGCGATACATACGGCGGCACAATGCGCCCTTGCAGCACATGCGGCATGCCATCGCGAATGTATTCGTCCGTCACTGGTGAGACCGTCGTCGTCTCGGCAACTTTGCGAATATAAAGCAGCGCCGCCAGGCTCATCCCCACCGCAACAGCCACCGTCAAATCCGCAAATACCGTCAGCCCGAATGTCACGACCCAAACCGAGATCGCCGCGAAGTCCAGTTGCAGAATTCCGCCAATCTCTTTCCACTCGCCCATGTTGTAGGCCACAACAAACAGCACAGCCGCCAGCACCGTCAGCGGGATATAACTTGCCAGCGGCGCGGCCACCAGCAAAACCCCCAGCAGCGTCAGAGCATGCACCATCCCCGCCATCGGCGACCGCGCTCCAGCGCGGATATTCGTCGCCGTCCGTGCAATAGCTCCCGTCGCAGGAATCCCGCCAAACAGCGGCGAAACAAGATTCGCAATTCCCTGCGCCACCAACTCCACATTCGAGTTATGCCGATCCCCAGTCATCCCATCCGCAACAACCGCCGACAACATGCTCTCAAGCGCGGCCAGCAACGCCACGGTGAATGCGGAAGGAATCAGCGGCAATATATGTTCCGCGTGAAAATTCGGAATCGCAAATGGCGGCAATCCTTGCGGGATGCCACCGAACTTGCTCCCAATCGTCTCCACCGGCAAGTGAAATACGACGCTGATTCCCGTACACACCAGCAATGCCACAATGGATGCCGGAATCCGTTTGAAGAATCGCGGCAACACCAGCAGCATCGCCAGTGTTCCCAACCCCAGCCCGAGAGCCGCTGGATTCAGGCTATTGAAATGCTCCGCCAGCAGCGTCATGCGTGGCAAAAACTCGCTCGGCACAGCGCCCGTCTTCAGCCCGAAGAAGTCTTTGATCTGCGTCGAAGCAATCAGGATGGCAATTCCGTTTGTGAACCCGATCACCACCATCCGCGGGATAAACCGCACCGTCGATCCCAGCCCCGTCAGGCCCATCACAAGCAGTAGAATGCCGGCCATCAGCGTTACCATGGCCAGCCCGCTCATGCCGAATCGCGCCACAATGCCTGCGACAATCACCACGAATGCCCCGGTCGGCCCGCCAATCTGCGTGCGCGAACCGCCCAGCGCCGAAATCACAAACCCGGCCACCACAGCCGTGTAAAGTCCCGCCTGCGGAGTCACCCCGGATGCAATGCCAAATGCCATTGCCAGCGGCAGAGCCACGAGCCCTACCGTGATCCCCGCCAGCAGATCGTGCACAAACATCTGCCGCGTATAAGACCGGAAGGCAAGAATCGACTTGGGTAGATTCGGATTGCTGATGGACATGGGTTCCAATTGATGCTACGCGCCGTGTGCAAAATAAGCTGTGCCGTCGCTCACTTACAAATAGTGGGCCAATACGCTAATTCTCAGTCCACAGACAACCCAGGACCGCGACCTCCCGCAGCAGATTCAACCATCCAGACCGCCATCCAGCCGCTTGGCATAAATAAGCGCCGCCCGTCTGCCCGCGTAGTAATTCTCTCGTCTGTTCTCGTAGTGGTAGCCGCATCTTTCGTACAGGCGAATTGCTCCACCGTTTTCGGCATCAACATGCAGCCAGATCAATTCAGCGCTGGCCGCTTGCGCTGAACCTTCAACCAGGCGAAGCAGTTCCCCGCCAATCCCCGCTCCACGTTGCTCCGGCAGCACCTCGAGCGTTTGGATGTACGCTATCCCTTCTGCCCACTCCACAATCGCAAAACCAACCATCCGACCGTGTTCCTCTGCAATCCATGTAGCGGAATCCGCAGCTTTCACAAGCTGCCGCATATACCCACGCCCAAAGCGGAGCGGCGGCTGAAAGCACACCTCCTCAATCGCATAGAGCGCGTCGAAGTCCGCAGGTCTATAAGGGCGATACAGCATAGCCCACTCTAACGCAGCCCAATCTCCCTTGGCAGCCCGCACCAAAGCAAAAGAGCCACCCCCGCAATGAGGATGGCTCTTTCATGTCGGAAAGCGCTGTCGGGTTAGACTTTCGCTTCCAGATCCGCAATCACATCGAAGAAACGCTGATCGAGCCGCCGGTTGGTGGCGATCGCTTCCTTGATCGTGATATCGGTGACTTCCAAACCCTGGAGCACCGCAATCCGGCCCCATTTCTGGTCGTGCACCATGTCGATCGCGTGCAATCCGTACCGCTGCCCAAGCACTCGATCGAAGGCCGTCGGAACGCCGCCACGCTGCGTATGCCCCAGGTTCACTGAGCGCGTTTCAAAGCCGGTCTTCTTCTCAATCAGTTCGGCAAGCGCTTCGCCGATGCCTGAAAGCCGTGCATGTCCGAATGAATCCACCTGCGCTGAACCCGTCACCTGCCCAACCTCCGGCAGATGGCAGCCCTCGGCCACCACCACCACGCCGTAATGCTTGCCATGGTCGTAGTTATACTTCAGCAGCGCACATACGTGGTCAATGTCGATATCCTTCTCAGGCACCAGGATCACGTGCGCACCGCCGGCCACGCCCGCAGCGTACGCAATCCAACCTGCGTCGCGTCCCATCACCTCAACCACGACTACACGATTATGCGAGTCGGCAGTCGTGTGAATGCGGTCGACAGCCTCGGTGGCAATCATCACCGCCGTATCGAATCCGAATGTCTGATCCGTGCCGCTGATGTCGTTGTCAATTGTCTTTGGAACACCCACGCTGGGCACGCCATGTTCGCTCAGGAACAGCGTCACCGACTGTGTGTCATCGCCGCCAAGCGCGATCAACGCGTCAATCTTGTTGGCCTTCAAAACCTCCTGCACCTTTTCGATTCCACCGGGAATCTTCTTCACATTGGTGCGCGAAGAGTGCAGAATCGTACCGCCCTTCAACTGGATGCCGTCCGTGTTTTCCAGGGTCAGCGGAATAAAGTTGTTATCCAGTACCCCGCGCCAGCCATTCAGGAATCCAATAAACTCATCGCCATAGTGGTTGATGCCCTTCTTCACGGCCGCATAGATCACCGCATTCAATCCGGGGCAGTCGCCGCCGCCGGTCAACAAAGCAACTCGCATCGTAAATCTCCTCGTCGAAATCACACGGCTGCTAACCACAAGTGGCCTAATCACCCGTGCCCTAATCGTTCATGACCAACCCACTCAACAGCGCGCCCGCTCCGGAAGACTCCCGGCCTCGACGCCTTAACCAGTGTACTCCGGCCCTGTAAAGTGAAATCGTGACAAAGCGCACGCATATTCAAGAATTTCCCGTTACCCATTCCCATCCTGAAACAGTACAGCCATAATAGGTTATGCCCAGTACTGGAGCTCTTATACTGCTGGCCTTTGCCGCCCTCGTCATTGTCCTTCTGCTCGTGTTGCTTCAGCTCACCCGCCTTGGGGTCCTTGTCCGAACCACCATCCCCGACAGGCCCCGCCGGCGCGCGTTTCTCGCCTCCGTGGCATTCTTTCTTACCTTTGGGGGCGTTCGCTTTCTAGTCAGCTCCATCGTCCATCAGGCCGGCCCATTCCAATGGGTTACCGTACGGGGCCACCACATCCATCACCTGGTCTGGGGCATCCTCATTCTCTTGCTGGTCGGCTACGGATGGCTGCTCGACCTCGGACAGAAGCACACCGAGCTCTCAATCTTCTTCAGCCGGCTCATGTCCATCAGCTACGGTGTCGGCGCAGCCCTGACACTCGACGAATTCGCCCTCTGGCTCAATCTCGAACCCGGCGCTTACTGGTCCAGTGCCGGACGCGAAAGCATCGACGCGGTGGTACTCTTCGGCAGCCTGCTTGCCATCGGAGCATGGGGCGCGCCGTTCTTCCGCGGATGTCATCACATGTGGACCAAGCGCACTGTTGTCGGCAAGGAACTCAGCCGAGGCCTTACCTACCCGGTCCGCCTTGTGCGGTTGCTTCGTCATGGTAAAGCTCGGCGATCACCCCCGCGTATCGAGCCATAATCGCGCGCCGCTTCAGCTTCATTGAAGGTGTCAGCTCGCCGGACTCCTGCGTCCACTCCTCTGCCACCACCCTGAACCGCTTCAGCGTTTCAAAATTGGCCAGCCCGCCATTCACCTCGCGCACAATCTCGCCATAAAGTGCCGTCACACGCCCATCGGTCACCAAAGCGGCGCGAGAGCCAGCCTCAATCCCGTGGTCCTTTGCCCATGCTTCGAGCGCCGGAAAGTTTGGTGAAACCAAGGCGCAAATGAACTTGTGCTTGTCACCCACAAGTGCGGCCTGCGCCACAAGCACATTGTTCTTCAACTTGTTTTCAATCGGCTGCGGCGCCACCAGCTTTCCGCCAGACGTCTTCAGCAGCTCCTTCTTCCGGTCCGTGATCGAGAGAAATCCATCCGCATCAAGTGCCGCAATGTCCCCGGTACGGAACCATCCATCCGCATCGAAGCACTCCGCGTTTGCCGCCGGCTTTTGCCAGTAGCCCACGAACACTGACGGCCCGCGCACCAGCAACTCCCCATCTTCGGCAAATTTCAATTCCACGTTGGCCAACTTTTGGCCCACGGTTCCCATGCGCTGGCTGATTGGAGAGTTAATCGCAATCACAGGCGAGGTCTCCGTCAGCCCGTATCCTTCCCAAAGCGCAATCCCCACTGACGCAAACCAGCGTGCCGTGTCGATTCCCAGCGGCGCACCACCGGAAACAAAAATCCTTACCCGCCCGCCAAAAGCCTCCTGTACCTTTGAATACACCAGCTTCGAGGCCAGCTTCCACAACGCCGACGATGGCTTTTTCCCGCTGTAAACCGTATCCGCGTGTCTCGCGCCCAGTCGAACCGCCCAGGCCAGCATGCGCTTTTTCACAGGCGACGCCGCCGACTTCTGTTCCACCGCCTGCCGAATCTTTTCGTACACCCGCGGCACACCCACAATCACTGTCGGCCTCACCTCGCGCATCGCCTGAGGCAACTTGTCGAACTGCGAGCAATAAGCCACCTGCGCCCCATACAGGTACATCACGTAGTCCAACGCGCGCGCAGTGATATGCGACAACGGAAGGAACGAAATGCATGCGTCCGTCGAATTAAATCCGAAGCACTCCGCGGCAAGGTTCTGGTTTGAAGCGATGTTGCCATGAGTCAGCACCACGCCCTTGGGCTCGCCGGTCGTGCCTGACGTGTAGATCAGCGTTGCCAGGTCCTTCGGTTCCACTGAGCGTACCAGCGCGTCGAAAACCGAATCCCGCTCACTTCCCCGCTCCTCCGCACCCTTCAGAAGTTCATTGAACGCGATCGCTCCCTCTGCTGGGGTCGGCAAATCGATCATCACAATCCGCTCAAGTTGCGTCTGTCCGCGCACCGCGTTCAGCTTGTCGAATTGCTGGCGAGTCGAAACCACCGCAATCCGGCATCCGGCGTCCTGGATCAGCGCAGCCACCTGCTCACCGGTCAGAGTGGGATAAATCGGTACATCGGCAGCGCCGATGGCCAGCGCAGCGAAATCCGTTACCATCCACTCCCAGCGGTTCTCGCAAATCAGTGCGATCCGGTCGCCCTTTTTTACGCCCCAACCCAGAAAGGCTGAAGCCAGTGCCCTGACACGCTGGTAAATCTGGTCAGAAGATAAAGGTTGCCAGTGCCCAAACTCGTCCTGCCAAAGGACAGCCCTCGGGTTGGCCGCCGCGGAGATGCGGCAAAACAGGTCATTGATCGTTGAAATTTGTGCAGTCTGTGTCATCGCCATTTCGAGTAGAAGGCGCGGTCTCTTTTGCACCGCAGCCACTCCGGAGTGTATCAGCGGAGCCGGGACGAGTGTTCAGTTCCTCCAGGCAGAGTCGGCCAAGTCGCTAGCCAGCCGATGCGGAAAAACCGTCTCACCCCAGAGTTTCAGCCTCAACGCCTGCGGGTTTACACTTCAACTTCGGGGCAGAATGAGTCTCGAGATAGTTCGGATTCTCGCCATCAAAGATGCCTAAACTCAATCCACCACTATCCATTGGCGATCCCGACCCGGCACTTCTCCAAAAGCTGGATCCTATCAAGCGCGTCTGCGTCGCCTTGGCAGCCACCGTCGCGGGCCTCACTCTTCTAGCATGGTTCATTCCCCCGCTGGACAGTCTTATGCCCGGCGGCTGGCGACTGATGGCCACGGCATCCGCAATCGGCCTGGCTCTCTGCGCGTTCAGTCTCGAGTTCTCCGAATCCCGCTACTCCAAGCGCGTCAACAAGCTGAGCCAAGTGCTGGCCGTCCTCGCAGTCTTGCTGGGTGCCACAATTCTCGCCGAATACGCGCTTCACATCTCCACCGGCCTTGAGCACATCCTCCCCTTCGATCCAAAATCCATCTCGCCCTGGCCCGCCAGACCTTCGCCGCAGACCGCATCCGGATTGGTGTTGCTGGGAATTACATTGGCGCTGATCCGCGTGCGATCGCGCATTGCCGTTCGCATTGCCGACCTGGTCTTGATCTGCCTCGCAATGCTGATGCTCGTGCTGGTGTCAGGAGAAATCTTCGGCGCTCTGCGACTCTTCGGTCTGTCCCCTGTCACCCGAACGTCGCCGCAAACCCTGCTCTGCTTAGCTCTACTCACTTTTGTCGCTTTCCTTCGCCGGTCTGAAATTGGCCTCTTTTCCATTTTTTTGGGCCACGGAATCGGCAGCACGATCGCCCGGGTCCTTGGCCCAATTCTCCTGGTTTTGCCGTTCCTCCGCGAGATTGGGCGTCAGCGCATGGTTCATGCTCAGTTGCTCCCCGAGCGTTACGCCACCGCGATCCTTGCCTCTATTGCCGCCGCCATGGCATTTGGCATGCTGATCGTTATTGCCTGGTACATCAAGGAGATGGAGGCCGAAATTCAAGACCTCTCCCTGCGGGACGAGTTGACTCGCCTCTACAATCTCCGCGGTTTCTCCCTGCTCGGAGGCCATGTCCTGGGACTTGCGCAGCGTTCTCAATTGCCTTGCTCTGTCTTGTACGTTGATGTGGATAACCTGAAGCAGATCAACGACTCCATGGGCCACGCCAAAGGCTCAGCCATGCTCATTGAAACTGTGCAGATGCTCGGGCAAACGTTCCGTGAAACCGATGTGCTAGGCCGCATCGGAGGAGACGAGTTTGCTGTGGTCTGCCAATGCAGCCATGTAGCCATTTCAATTGCCGCAGATCGCCTTGAATCTGCCACCGTAACTCGAAACGCTCAGCCCGGCCCCGAAATTCCCCTCAGCTTCAGCGTCGGTTTTGCCACAGCGGACGAGCATGGGCATCAGTCTCTCCCGGAACTGCTCTCCCTGGCCGATCAGGCCATGTACGAGAGAAAACGCCAAAAGAAGCAACCGGCCCCTCCAACGTCAACCCGCTAGTTCCGAACGAGAACCGCTTCAATCCGACCGACAACAATTTGAGAAAGATTTTTTCCGAAACTCCCTCAAATGCCTTTGCATACTTATGCAATTCCGTTGTATATTTATACAAGCGCGGCCGCAACACTGCGAGCCGCGCTTTCCCTTTGCCTGAAATTCGGCAATGGAAACAGTGACAGGCGGCGATGAAGTTTCAAAGGCACAACGCGATTCGGGATCTGGTGGCCAGCGTACCTGTCTCTAATCAGGACGAGCTGCGCCGCAAGCTCCGCCGCCGCGGCTTTGAAGTCACCCAGGCCACCCTCTCGCGCGACATTCATGAGCTGCGCCTTTCCAAAGGCCCCGGCGGCTATTCCCTGCCCAACGGCAACGGCAACGGTCTCAGCCCAATCATTGTGGACGACGGTCCGCCTTCAGTGGCGGAGATGATTGAAAGCTTCGGCCTCCGCGTCCGTCAGGCCATGAACCAGGTTGTAGTCGGCACCGTCATGGGCGGAGCACAGCCCTTCGCTGCCGCTCTTGATCACGAAGCATGGCCGGAGGTGGTAGGCACCATCGCCGGCGACGACACCGTATTGGTGATCTGTCCCGACCCGCGCCGGGCAGGCGAAGTCGAAGCCCGGCTGAGGACGATCCTGGAGTCATGACCGATACGGTACAAACCGCAGTTGTAGGAGTGACAGGGTACGCAGGCGCAGAGTTAGCCCGCTTGCTGCTGCATCATCCTCGCCTCAAGTCCGTGCCCCCGGTTTTTGCCGGTCGCCTCGACCCCAAAGATGAAGCGCGCGGCGGAGTCCCTCTCGCCGAAATTCATCCCCAACTCGCCGGCATCCACGGCGGCAATGAGCTGCGTCAACAGGCCTTCTCCTGGGATCTGCTCACCGATCTCGACGTAAAGATCCTCTTCCTCGCCACACCCCACGAGCAGTCTCGTGAGTGGGTGCCCGAAGCCCTCGCGCGCGGCATTCGCGTCATTGACCTGAGCGGTGCCTGGCGTCTCAACGAGCCCTCCAATCGTGCCGTCTATGATTTCCAGGATGAAGGCTCGGAGCAGGCAGCCGCAATCCAGTCCGAAGCCGTCTACGGCCTACCTGAGTTGCATCGCGCCGACATCGCCAACGCACGCCTGGTCGCCAACCCCGGCTGCTATGCAACCTCCGTCATTCTCCCGCTCCGCCCTCTGGTCGCTGCGGGCGTACTCGACCTCGATCACGGCATTGTTGCAGACTCAAAAAGCGGTGTCAGCGGAGCCGGCAAAACTCCCACGCCCAAAACACATTTCATGTACGCGGCCGACAATCTCTCCGCCTACAGCGTCTTCAGCCATCGCCACACCGGCGAACTCCTTGAACAGATCGGCGTCGAATCCAGCCAGATCGTCTTCACGCCTCATCTGCTGCCCATTCCGCGCGGAATTCTTTCCACCATTTATGTCCGCTTCAGCAGCACGCAAACCGCGGAGCGCATCTCACACATTTACCGTGATTTTTTTGCTCACAGTCCCATGGTGCGTCTGTATCATAAGACGCTGCCGCAGATTCAATATTCGGTGCGAACCAACTACGCCGATATTGGCTTCCAATTGGCTCCGGACGGCCGCCGCGCTGTGATTGTTAGTTGTCTCGATAACTTGTTGAAGGGCGCGTCCTCGCAGGCCGTGCAAAATCTAAACGTGATGCTTGGCTTTAGCGAAGCGGAAGGTCTCGCGTAATGTGCGGGGCGGAGGGCCAGGAATGAAGTACGTTGTTAAATTGGGCGGAGCCGGTCTCGAATCCCAGGAGCTTCTTCAGGCATGCACCCGCGCCATTGCCGATCTCGTTCGCGACGGCAATCAGGTGGCCGTTGTCCACGGCGGCGGAGTGCAGTTGACCCGCATGTTGAAGGCTCTCGGCAAGCAAAGCGAATTCATCGCCGGCCTCCGCGTCACCGATGCCGAGACCCGCGACGTCGCGCTCATGGTTCTCACCGGCAAAGTCAACAAGGGTCTCGTTGCCGCGCTCGGTTCGCTCGGTCAGCCCGCTGTCGGCCTCTCCGGTGGAGACGGCCTGCTCTTCCGTGCCCGCAAAAAGCGCACCGCGCCCGACCTCGGCTATGTTGGCGAAATCGTCTCCAGCGATCCCCGCTGGATTGAAGCAATCTGGCAGTTGGGCGGCGTACCAGTCATCTCGTCCATGGCCCTCGGTTTCGATGGCGAGTACTACAACATCAACGCCGACGAAATGGCCGCCGCCTGCGCCATCGCCTGCCACGCCGACGCACTCGTCTTCCTCACCGACGTGCCCGGAGTCAAAGGCGCAACGGGCGAAGTACTCCGATGGCTCTCAATCGATCAAATTGCGGAGATGGCCAAAAACGCCGTCATCTCCGGGGGCATGTTGCCCAAACTGAGCGCCTGCCGTGAAGCTCTTCTCAACGGCGTAAAGCGCGTACGAATTTTGCCCGCCGAGGCTGCCAGTTTCCTTCCTGATCTGTGCAGCTCCCGCGTAGCCCAGGGCACCGAGGTAATGGTCGCATGACGCTGAACTGCGAGCGCGCCGGAGGCGCAAAGTTTGTTAGCCCCGCGCTTCAGCGTGGGGTAGGAGACAATCGATGCGCCAAGCCCTGTAGGGGCGGCGCCGGTTTCGAAAGGGCACGACTTGCCGGGGTCCCCGGCGACAGGTCTTCGTCGCTGGGGTGGCTTTAGTCGTGCCGAATGGTGGCAGAAGCGCTTTGTATCAGGGCATGACTTTAGTCATGCCGAAAGTGGACCTTATGAACCCTGGGCTTTAGCCCCTGAGGAAACGCTGCAAACTACGCCTTGACGTTGACCCATCACGATCCGGCGTTCTTTGAGCAACAGGAGATTTCGAAGTGACAAAACTCGATCAAATTCGCGCCGCGGAAGCAAAGCTTCTGCTTTCCACCTACGACCGCAACCCCATCCTCTTTGTGTCGGGTGAGGGCGTCCACATCGTCGACGAAAAAGGCGATAGCTACTTGGACCTGCTCAGCGGCATCGGCGTCAATGCGCTAGGTTATAACCATCCGGTTATACAAGACGCCATCGTCAAACAGAGCCGCGCGCTCATCCACACATCGAACCTCTTCTATCACGAGGGCCAGGCGGAACTCGCTCTGCGCCTCACCGAACGCACCGGCCTCGATCGCTGCTTCTTCGCCAATACCGGCACAGAAGCCTGGGAGGGCGCGCTCAAGCTTGCCCGTTCCCACGCCGGCCTGCTGCGCAGCGAAGGCGTAAACATCGGCACCAAGTTCCTCGCCCTTGAGCAGAGCTTTCACGGCCGCACCTACGGATCCATGTCCACTACACACAAGGCGAAATACCGCGAGCCATTCGGTCCCGTCGTTCCCGGCGTTGAATTCGTGCGCTTCAATGATGTCGCCGATCTCCGCGCCAAATTCTCTACTGAAGTCTGCGCCATCCTCGTCGAGGCCATCCAGGGTGAAGGTGGCGTTCGTCCCCTCTCGCAGGAGTTCTTCGCCGAAGCTCGCGCCCTTGCCACATCTACCGGCGCTCTGCTTATCGTCGATGAAATTCAGGCCGGCATGGGCCGCACCGGCAAGTGGTGCGCCTATCAGCATTACGGTATTCAGCCCGATATCACAACGCTGGCCAAGCCCCTCGCCGGCGGCATTCCTCTCGGTGCCGTCCTCTGCACAGAAGAAGCTTCGCGCGCCATCCACGCAGGCATGCATGGCACCACGTTTGGTGGAGGCCCGCTCGCCTGCGCTGTTGCCATCGCCGTCATCGATCACATCGAGAAGACCAACCTTCTCGCCAACGCAACCGAAGTTGGCGACTACTTCCAGCAGCAACTCCGCTCGCTCGCAGAGCGTCACAGCGCCATCGTCGATGTTCGCGGCAAGGGCCTCATGATAGCCGCCGAGCTTGATTCCGCCGACCTCGCCAAACTCACGGTCGCGGAAATGCTCAAGCGCCACATTCTTATCAA
>Ga0302278_10005132_pt1 | contig 13122 bp, 11 predicted proteins | sample III_Bog_N3_2_FD_194543 | JGI IMG/M metagenome (GOLD analysis project Ga0302278, IMG submission 194543) | Peat permafrost microbial communities from Stordalen Mire near Abisko, Sweden - III_Bog_N3_2 | ecosystem: Environmental > Terrestrial > Soil > Wetlands > Peat | place: Sweden: Abisko... | reverse complement strand
TCCTCCCTCGGGTCGAACGTCGGCGGCGCGCACGGCTTGAAACCACATGCGCTCCGGCGCACAGCCGCCAATCGGGTCGACGTGGCAGCTCGGCTCAGTGTCCGAACCACGGCCGCCTGTCGGCTGTTCCCCTTGGGTGAGGCCCTTCCCTCCACGACTTCCGCCGGAAGTTGCCTCCCTTTGTTCAGTCGCTTCGCAGGTAGTATGGCCTCATCCGACTTCTCATCCACGTACATGCTCGGCGTGCGGCTTTTGGCCTTCCCGAGCCGGCCCGGCACACGAGTCCGGGCATGGATGAGACCTCCCAGGTTCCGCGCAAAGAACTTCTCCACGTGCACAAGGTCTCCGACTGCGCGAGGTTCTTCCCATGCAAGCCATTCGCCATGGGACGATGTTGCCTTCTCTTCAACGGAACGAGATCGGCACCTCGGAATTAGACCCGTTTCGCAGCTCAATACTTGGCCCGTGGTCTCCCCTGTGAACGCTTCACGTCGGCCCTCGCGGGACGCCGCGCATCACTCGGGGTCGGGGCGGTTGGCTAGACCTTCCCCGTGGGGGACTTTCACCTCCTATTCTTTGCCAGCTTCCTGGCGCACTCCGTTCAAGGTCAATCGCGTCACTTTGGCAGCGTGACGGTCACTTCCGGTTTGCGCCGAACTCCGGACATGCCACTGCACCGCAATATCTGGCGCGCGCCGGCGCGGCAAACAAGCCTGCCAATATAACGGTGGTAGCGAGCAGTTGCACGATTTGTCTCTTGATTGGCCTTCCGTTTTCTCGTTTTCGCGATGCACTCTTCGGTATATCCTGGACATTGACGCGATCAGCGGCACACCTTGACGTAAATGCAGATCTTCTTGAAATTTTCCCAGCGGCATTGCTGTTCCATTCGGCAGGTCTTTCCCTTGACGTCCTGAGCCGCCGCTGGCGTCGCCGCTGACGCGGAACTCGCTCCGATGACGATGATGGAAATGATGAGTGGCGCAAAATATTTCATCCTTGATCTCCTCTGTTTTCACGTCGTGAGGCTCTGCTGGTCTAGCGGCAAGTCGACGACGGGACCCCGAACGTAATCTTGCGTCTATCGCCCGCCAAGCAGCCATTGCTCCAATCCCCCTTGAAGAGGCCATCGAGGCTCGTCAGGGTTCCCGTCCCGTTGGGCTTTCCGTCGCGAAATTCGCCGTCGTACCGCGCTGTCTGCAGCGTCATTACGCCGCGCCCCTGCGGCTCACCATTCACAAGCTCCCCATCATAGCCACCCAAGCCCCAGTCTTGCGTACCCCGGCCGGATTGCCGGCCCTCGTTCCATTCCCCTTGGTCTTTCTCATATAGTTTGCCGTTGTTCAGCCACTGCAAACTTCCGGGGCCCTGAGCCAGACCGTTGACGCAACTACCCGACCAGTTAACGGCCTCATTCGGCTGCGGATGCGGATTCCAAACTTTACATCCGCTCTTGAGGTCAGCAACGAAAGCGCCGGCATGAGGTTGAGCAAATGCGGCCGAAAGCCCGAGCCATAACGCCGTCGCGACCATCGCATTTCCGACATTCCTACTCATCTATTAAGCCTTACTTGCTTCTCCATCAGATCAATGTGGCAACAAGGGCAACACGACGTCTTTCAGCAATTGCTCTCGGACATCTATGAACTTGTCGCGGATCACTCCATCGCGATCGACCACATAAGTGAGTGGGAAACCCTCGGGCGAACCAAATCCATTTTCAGTAGCATGATCCATTGTCGCGGTCGGGTACGCCAGCGAACCACTCATCTTGTGCATCTTCGCGAAATCCTGCGGCCGGTCGGCACTGATACCGATCACTTCCAACCCCCGTTCGTGATAGCGACGATAGAAGGATTCGAGGATCGGCATTTCCTTTTTGCAGGGTGCGCACCAGGTCGCCCAGTAGTTAACGAGAACGACCTTGCCGCGCAGCTTCGATAGGTCGAATAGCTCGCCATTCAGTTGGGTGAGAATTAACGACGGCGCTGAGCCGCCCACAACTGGGGCGGCCCAAACCGCGCCGTACCCTGGTAGGAGGCAGATCAACGCCGCTACAAAGGAAATGCAGCGGGCCTTTTGCCTCACAGGCGGCCCGGCCGCCGATAGCGATTGTACAGTTCGGTGAGCCATCATCGTCGCTTATCCGCCATTTGCGAGCGAGCGACAGCGCAGCGCCGCCCTGGGCGCTGCGCTGTCGGCGCATCAGAAGTTATAGCTCGCCACCGTCTTGATCAGATAGGGTGCTATCAACTGCCCCTGACTTCCTCCGTCATTGATGGCTGCGTTCGTTCGATAGTAGATCGGCACTTCGACATCGACATAGAACTTGAATACGCGCTTACTGACCTCGTCCAGCACTTTGGTGAACTCAATTCCCGGTGAGAGCATCACGCGATCGAAGCCGCTGTTGAGCATGTCGGCGGCCGGGCCGCTATCGCGCTGGCGGTGCGAAACGATGACTTGCGCGATCGGCGCGATCTTGTCGAAACCCAGTACATTGTACAGGTTGTTATAGATGATCCCGCCGGCGGCATCGACCTGAAAGCCCGGCTTGTAGACTTCGCTGTTGCCACTGTCGGGATTGAAGGCGGCGCTATAGAGGAAGGGCTGCCGCCACACGGCCTGGCCGAAATATTGCCAGGCATTGTCGCCGGTCAGCAGACCGCGGTGGTAAGCGCCGAGGATGAGATCGGTACTTCCCGATCCGATTTGGGTGTCACGGTCCAGGCCATAAGCGGTGTAGGTGCCGCTCGGCAGCTTGAGGCCGAAAATGATGCCGGTCGACATATCCTTGGAGAAGCCGGTGTACATGCCCATTATTTCGACATCGCCGACGCTCTTGGAATTGAAGGTTTGAATGCCCATGCCGCCGGGAGGCGCCCCGGTGTCGGTGGTGAAGTCGCGATCGACATAGGGCACCCTCACCATGATGCCCCATTCGCGGTTGAACATGTACTCCAGGCCCGCCGTGTACCAATTCGTGACCACCTGCTTGTCGGAATTGGCCGCGGCCGGACCTTTGGAGTTGCCGATCCAATTCTGGTTTTGATCCGAATGCCACCATTCGGTAAAGAGGCGACCGCCGTGATCGTCCTCCTGCGGCAGCAGGCCGCCGCCGACGTCGAATACGCTGCAGCCGCAGGCACAGGCGTTGGCGGTCGAGGGAACCAACACGATCATGGGCGCCAACGCCATGAAGAGCAGTGCGACCAGGCTGCGAAGCGCCGAGATTTGGCGCCTCGGCCTGACAGGGTTTGTCGGCAAATAATCGATGTCGTTGCGGGCTGACATGGTCGCTCCGATGGGTTTTGCGCAAAGCGCCGCGCGACCAAGCTTGGGCGCATGCACTTGCGATTGATGACAACGGTTGAAGATCAAGCGAATGATCGCGGCTGGACCGTTCACAGCGGACTCGGTTTTGATCGGGCGGGGCATGGTCAGAACCTGTAGTTCAGGCCAAGACGGGCCGTCTGAATGGTCAGATCAGCGGAGCCGTGGAGCACATTGGCCCCTCCCGCGGTATCCAAAATCCCGCCAAGCGCGTTGGTGGTCGGAAATTTGGCGAACAGATATTCCGTCTTGACCGTCACCTGGTCGGTCCACGCCCATTCCCAGCCGGCGCCGACCGTCCAGCCGAGCAGCGTTGTCGAGCCGGTGGCGGCGCCAACCGCGTTGTTGAGCGTATCCGCATAGCTCTGCGTGTAATTGACCTTTGCGAAGGCCGCACCGCCGGTCACGTAGATCAGGGTCCGATCCGAAACGATGCCAAGGCGCGGGCGGATCGTCGCCAAACTGCTGGTCTTCAACGCCTGCGTGATCGTAACCGTGTCACCGGTGGTCAGCACGCCGTTCGGATTGCTGAATGTTGGCTTACTGCCGAAGTAATCCCAGTCGCCTTCAATGCCGACGACGATCGCGCCGGTCTGATAGTTGCAACCGACCTGCCCGCCCCCGATGAAGGCAAGATCGTTCGCCGATCCCGTGCCATATTGATTGGCTGTAGTCAGATCTGCGGGATCGACCAGATGCGTTCCGGGATCGACAGTGCTGGTGAAACTGCTGCCGGCGGCGGCGGCGCCGCCATTGATGCCGACATAGCAGCCGGTCCAGTTGAACACCGGGGCCGCCGCCGCCTTCGTTGGCATGCTCATCGGCATGTCAGCAGCCCTTGCCGCGCCAAGGAGGACCGGAGCGGACAACGACGCAATGCCGGCGAGCACAAACCCGGGAAGCGGTCCGCGCCGGATACGGCTGGAACCACGATAGAAATTGTTGATCGGATCCCAAACGGGATCAATTTTTAGAATATTGCGCACGGCTGACGCTCCGCAAAATGAATCGAATCGCGACGGACTCAATCCGATGGAAAGGACGACCTGACGGGTCGGGCTATGGGAACGGTGTCAGGCCGCCTGCGGTGGCGCGCGGGCTTGGGTATTGGAGCCGATCCGGACGGCCGGCATCGGGTCTGCGGCTTCGAGCCAGGAAACACGCCGGTACTGGCGCTGCAGCTTTACAAAAAGGACGGGCGGCGGCTCGAGAACAACGGCGCCGCCATGTCCGGCGGCACAAAACGCACAGCAGTCTCCGCGATCGTGCGGCGTCTTGGCGGGCGTGGTCTCCGCATCGTCCGCGGAAGCCCCCATTCCGGAGCAGATCGAAGCCATGTACAGGGGATCGTTGGCGGCATAGGCGAACGCGCGAAACGCCGCGATCGGAGCAATCAATTGCACCATGATCGCGAGCAGCACGATTGGAATAAGTAGTTCCAGCCGCCGTCGCATGCTTGTCCCCAAAACGCCTAGATTACCGTATCGCTGCCCATACCCCATGTCGAGATTTGTTGCCACGCTTCGTCAGCGCAGGGCGTCATCCGATCTGAACCGTGGCGAATCGGCCACACAAACATGGGATAGACTAGCCGCAGTGCGTCAACGTGGATGCCCCTTGTCCGAGTGGGTCAATCGCGTCGATTCCGCAGTTCACCCGAGGAGTCCTGTTCACCCCCGATAACGGACTTGAGTGGGCAGCGGTTGAAGCACCGGGCGTTGCCAAGGTCGGGACAGCATTACCGCCGAGTATCGTCGTCATCAGCTTGGCGCATATCGCCCCTTCTTGCACGGCCGGCATTTCAGCACAGCCTCAAATTTCCAGATCGGCGTATCGCGCGGACGCAGAATCGCGTCGAGCGGGATGTTCGCGCGAAGCGCCGACGTAATGATCAAAATGACTTTGGCTTTTTTAGCTCACACCATTCCGTTTCCTCAATCCACCGATTAATTTTCGAGGCCGTAATTCGGCATCGTGTTGGTTGATGAGAATTCAAGGTGCCCGCCGCGACTTTAAAACCTTCGGATAACATGGCTCTTGCAAATTGCTTGGCCTCAAGCTCAGTCGGAAATCCTTTGCTCTTTCTCGCAGATGGTGTCCGCGACGACCTAAAAGCCGCCCGAACGCGGCTTTTCAATTCAAGCCCAATGATCGTGATCAGGCCGCCATCAATGCGGCTCCTATCTTGCGCCAACGAAGGCCATGAGGTCGATGCCAGCGAAGCGGGATGCATCATCGCCCAAGTGATGGGTTCAGGGACGGCCATTTGGTATATGGTTCTTTCGCCGCTTAATTTTTCGTTCCCGCAGTTCGCTGGCAGTAACGAGGAACGGCACTTCATTGGCGGCTTTAATCAGGTCGACCTGCCGGTTGGGATGATCTGCGTCTTCTGACTGCGAGACATCAAGCAAGTCTAAAGGCGTGATGCCATTGTCTACCCGTCTGGCCAACGTAGCCTCCTGCTTTCGGCTAAGCATACCAAGGTCTTCGGCAGATTCGCACCGTTTTTACAGTCGGCCCGCTCATTTCCGGTCTGCCCCGATAAACAGACATCGTCAGACTGCCCGAGAATGTCCGTTTGGTAGCGGTGAGGGTCTCTGCCAAGCGACCAGCCAGTATACGGCGTCGATCAACTGACTCGTTATGCGGGGAGCCTGACGAAACCATTTTCCAGAGGCACGAAACCGGACAGAAACAAAGATCTGATCCACTGATGTCGATCCAACGACGAGGTTCGATCATGTGAGACATCATCATCAGCTTATTTTACCGCCAAATTTGTAGAACATCTCTGTCCGCCATTCAAAAGCAGAATCAGCTGGCTTGAGGGCGCGCATTGATGGGCATTTGCCCCACGTGGGACCTAGTTCAAATGCGCCGCACTTGGGTTGAATTATCAAAAAATGAATTTGCCCCCCCATAAGGCCGAGCTTGGAGGTTGGAAAATGGTTGCTATCGCAAGAGCTCTTTCACGCGCGTCTGGAACCAACGTTGATGTCGATACGCTCAAAACGCTCCTCATGTTTTGTGGAGTAGGCTTGACGGTGTCTTTGATCTTCGCATCCTACGGTCTAGATTTGAGCCCGGACTTTTTCTAAGCCCAACAGGGCGACGTCCGTTCCGGGCCAATCGCGTCACTTTGGCTGTGTGCCCGTCACTTCCGGTTTGCACCTGCCGGACATCGCTGCATCGCAATAACTCCCACCAACTTCCGACATTCGAATTCGCAAGTGGGCCAACAGCATCTACCGAAAGTGTTTCAACCTACCCCACAACTGTACGACGGGTATTCGCAGGTCCCGGCAGAAGAAGATCGAACGATTATTTTCGTAGGGCATCGCATAGGGATTGCTAGTTTTGTCCACAATTTCGACCGAACCGCAAACGCGCCGCCAACGATCGGGATCGCCGCCAATATGGATGGCGAGCGAACCGTCATAGCCGCGCGGGCCCCATAGCCAGTATTGATTGTGGCCGCTCAGCGCCGGTGGCAGGCCATCGGCGGCCCCATAGACATCGATGGCGGCTGCCTGCCCGTAGTTCGAAGCCAGGACAGCCACGCGCTTTTGGTCGTCAGGCGATAGCTGGCGAAAGACCGCAGCGACCTCCTGCTCCAGTTCGCGCCAGCCAAATTCGTCCGACAAGCTCTGCGTCAACGGCGCGCCGACGCCCGCGGCTTCGATCGGTGCGGGCCTGATACCAGTCACTTCCATGTATTTCTGGAGCTGCACGGGCGAGAGAACGGGCAGCGCGATCGGAGCAAACAACAAACTGACGGCGATCGCCGCAGCGATCCAGCCGCGCGTTATCCAGACGTTGAGCCCCTCGCAGAAGACCGCGCCAACGACGAACATCGTCGGATAGACCGGAAACAGATAGTAATTGGTGCCACGCTCAATAAAATAGAACGCGGTTGTGAGCACAAATCCCAGCGACAGAAACCGCACCTTGGCCAATCGGCGATCGAGCAAGGGCCCGAGCACACCGGCCACGCACAAGGTCGCCAGCAACAGGTTCATCGACATCGCCTGCCGCCACTCGAACAGCCAAAGCGGGCCAGTGAAATTCTTCTGGCTGTCGAGATGCGGCAGGATAACCTCGAAGAAGGGCCAGCCGTGCTGCCATTGCCAAACCAGGTTCGGCGCGAACAACACGGCCGAAATGACAACGCCGAGCCAAAGCTGCCACCACGACAGAATGTGGCGGGCCGGTGTCGCGACCGCACCCATTCCGAGCGCTACCAGCCAGGCCGCGATCCCCCATTTAGCCTCCATGGCCATGCCCGCCAAGACCCCCGTCCAGATCAAATCCGAACGCCGGTCGTGCAGGAGCGCCCGTGTCAATAGAAAGGCAGCGCCGGTCCAGGCGATTGGCTCGAAGGTCGAGGTCGTCAGATGCGAGGTGAGCCCTGCCAGCCCCGGCGCAATGCCGGCGGCGATCGCCGCGAATGCAGCCGCCCTGCCACCGCCACCGAGTAAACGGGCGAAGCTCGCTGCCAGAAACACCAGCCCTATCGCCGCGATCGTTGCCGGCAGGCGCAGTAGCCAGATATTGACGCCGAAGACCTGCGTGGCGGCCGCAATCAACGGCACCAGCGGCGGCTGATCGACATAGCCGAAATCCGGGTGCCAGCCGCAGGCGAGGAAATAAAGCTCGTTGCGCTGAGCGTCGTAGCGACCAGCGGTGGCCGCATGCACAAGACCGACCATGACAGCAACCACCAGGACGGCAGGCTGGCGCAGAAATGCAGCCTTCACCGAACCGACGGCATCGGGTTGGGGCGGGTCAACCATCGAGCCGGTTTGACGGATCGGAATGGACTTCACGGATTTTTCTCACTGCGTTCCGATCCCAGAATATCAGGCGCCGGAAAACCTCCTATTGAATTTCCGGCAAGTTTGGCTGGATCCTGGGATCACCCCCTGTGGCCGTTGATTGGGAGCTTAGTTCGCTTCGTCCGACCTTTGAGTTGCCACGCTGCCACTTTCGAATCGGGGGCAGACTCAAACCTCGGCGAGGGTAACCGGCGGGTCCGCTCTACCCTCAGGTGCATACATCGTCAGGCCGCTCCAGTAGGTTCGGTTGGTGCCATGACCCGACATCTCAGGCGTATTCCGTAGTCGCAGTCCAATGATCACTCTGTCGTAAACTCGGATAATGAAGCCTCCACGCGGCGCTCGAAGATGACTGCTCCCTGACGTTTGGCAATATTGGCGGCGATTGTGAAGGCGGATCGTGCTTCGGCCTTGTTACGATGGTCGAGAGCCAACAGGCACGCGCCGCGCAAGCGGTAGATCTCAGGGAGATAGATGCCAACGCCTGCTTCATCGATGCCCGCGATCGCGCGGTCGAGGTGACCGAGCGCGTCCGCCGGCCGGCCGGCGGCCAGCAGCACTTCCGCGGCGAGGCCGAGATAATATTGCGGCAGCGGACCGACCGCGGTGGCATTGGCGATCTCGGCGTCGATCAGCCGCACGGCATCCGCGCTGGCTGCGCCTGACGCCGTCGCCCATCCGACCAGAATCAGGCTGCTGGCGCGCCACGGCAGCAGGCCGAACTTGTCGGCCAGCGCTCCCGCGCGATGCGCCGCCGCGTAGGCAGCGCCGCGGTCTCCTCCAAGCTGATGGCCCATACTGGTGCTGTGCAGTCCGTGCGCAAGGCTGTTCGGATGATCGAGCACTTCAGCCAGTGCGATCGCTTGGGTAAAATGCTGCCTTGCGTGTTGTTCTTCGCCCGACAGTTGCCACGAAATACCGCATTGGGCGTGCGCGCACACACAGGGATCGTGTCCGCCAAACGCATGCGCCAGGTGACGGTGCTGCGCCATATCGTAAAGCGCGACGACGTGCCGGCTACCCTCCAGCACGCCGCGGACATCTCCACGGAAATGCGCCGTTGCAAACTGGCAATGGTAGGCTTCGAGCAACAACTCGCGATCGCCGGACTGTTGCGCGAGCGACACCAGTTCGCTGGCGCGGTCACGCGCCAATGCCGTCTTGCGCCTCAGATTGGCGTTGATCCAGAGGCCCCATTTAGCCTGGAAAGATGCGGGGCCGTCGTCGAGTTCCTCAGCTATCTCTCCGGCCTTGCTATAGGCCGTTTCGGCCTCAATGTTCTGCAGGCCGTGCGCGACGACCGACGCCGAACCCAGCTTCAGCCAGAACTCCAGTTGCCGGCGCGGGCCATCTTGTGGCGGCATGGCTTCGGCGAGCTTGAGACCCGCCGAGAAATGCGCGATCGCTTCCGTATAGGCCGAACGGCTCACAGCCTGGTCGCCGGCGCGCATGCGATATTCGCAGGCGGGGACCGACAAGCCGGCCTGCCCGAAATGATAGGCCAGCAGGTCCGGCTCGTTCGCGGCAATATCGGCGAAATGCGTCTCAAGCGCATTAGCGATGCGTTCATGCCATTGACGCCGGCGCGCCAAAAGCAGACTCTCATAAGCGGCGTCGCGCACCAGCGCATGCTTAAAGCTGAAGCTCCGCTCCAGGCTGCGCTCCTCGGGAAAGACAATTCCCGCCGCAACAAGCTTCACCAACGTGGCTTCAAGTTCGACGACGCTCTTGGAGGCAACCGCGTCAAGCAGCGTGAAAGTGAATTGCCGGCCGATAACAGCAGCGATCTGAGCCACCTCGCGCGCTTCGCCGAGGCGGTCGAGACGAGACATCAGCGAATCCTTCAGTGTTGCCGGCACCTCGCTGTCTTCGCCCGCCGATTCAATGACGCTCTTAGTCAACTCCTCAACGAACAGGGGAACGCCGTCAGTTTTGGCAACAATCGCTGCGACGGTTTCCGCTGACAGGCCGTGAGCCGCGGCGATGCCGACGGCCAATTGCGTGCATTCCTGACGACCCAAACGACCGAGTGTCAACAGGGTGGCTTGCGGCCGCGATAGCCAGGGCGGAGCGAAATCCGGCCGCGCCGTCACCAGCGCAAGCGCTCGCGCCTTGCCGAGGCTGTCGGTCAGACGCGTCATCATTTCAAGCGTCGTGGCGTCGATCCAATGCGCGTCTTCCAGCACGATGAGCGCGGGATTGCTCTCACCCATGCGAAGGAACTCGTCGACGATGAGGGCGAGCGTCGACGCCTTGCGTTGGGCTGGCGTCTGCGATGACGGCCCATCCGCTGCAAATGGAACGGACAAAAGCTCGGCCAATAACGGAATCGCCGCCGTGTCCGATGCCGTCCGCTGCACGAACAAGGCGCCGAGTTTCTCGATCCGTATGCCCGGCGAATCCGTTGCGGCGAAACCTGCCGTGCGGCTGACATACTGAATCACCGGATAAAGCGCGCTGTCGCTGTGATAGGGCGAGCATTGCAAATTGATGCGTGTATGCGGTTCGCCGGCGATCGCTTCCTGCAGCGCTTCAATTGAGCGCGACTTTCCAATCCCCGCTTCGCCGATCACCGTGACAATCTGGCCCTCACCCTGCCGGGCCAGGCGCCAGCGTTCGAGGATCAATCCCATTTCGTGGGCGCGGCCGATCAGCGGCAGATTGTGGCCGGTGCGGATCGCGGCAAAACGACTTTCGACCGACGCCTCGCACCGCACGCGCCAGGCGGGCACGGGGCGGGCGAACCCCTTCAATTCGTGTTCTCCTGTGCGTTCGAGTTCGAACAACCCACCCAGTAAATTCTGGGTCGTCTCGCTGACGAGAATGGTATCCGGTCCGGCAAGGGCCTGTAGGCGCGCTGCAAGATTGGGAGTTTCACCAACGATGGTGCGTTCTTGTGCCGTACCAACCCCGATGATTTCGCCGACCACGACGAGGCCGGTGGCAATGCCGATCCGTGCCTGTACCCGAGTATTGTCTGGCAATTCGATGCCGCCGACTTCCGCTAGGATGCCGATCGCGGCGCGAACGGCGCGTTCCGCTGCATCCTCGAAGGCGCGGGGAAATCCGAAATAGGCCAGAACGCCGTCGCCCATGAACTTGGCCACGAAGCCGCCGTACCGCCCGATCGCGCCGGCGGCAGCGTCCTGGTAACGCCGGATCAAACCCCCAAGTTGCTCAGGATCGACCTTGCCTGACAGCGCCGTCGAGCCGACCATATCAGCGAACAACACCGTGACCTGACGCCGCTCTGCGTCCCCCGAACCCGTCCCTTCAGGGCTGGAGGGCTTCGATTGGGCCATCTCGGCGCCACGACCGGCGATCGCCTTTAGAAGCCGACGGCGGTTCCCGAGCGACACGCCAAGTTGTTCGAGATCGCGCTCGCTCAGTTCAGGCAGAATATCCAGGTCGATATCGTTCGCCTCGAATGCATCGCCATATTGCTCAAACTTGTTCCTGCGCAACCAGTCGCGAAGATCGCTCATGCGGTCCGTTCCTCACTCGCGATGCCCAGAGTGGCACATTTACGCGAGCTATAGCAAAATCTCGGGATGACCGCTCCGGGTCCAATAGGACCGACCGGCCTCCTGGACTATCAGGAGCCGGAAGACAAAGCCCGCACGAAACTGCGGCGACTGCTGGATTTCGGGAACCCATGATCAGTGCCTGGTGCCTGACGGCATTGCCGAGAGCAACGATAGCATGATGGCCGGCCGTCGCCGGATCCGGAACGCCGGCCGTTGCCGACAAACGGATGCACCGGCGCGCGGTCTTTAAGCAACAGCTTAATCAGCCGCAATTCCAGATCGGCCCGGTCGGCGTCCGCGTCCAGCAAGGGCCGAAGCCGCCGCGATTATAGCGACCACCGCAAAAGCCACGCCGGCCGAAATAGTGCCAGTCGCCATCGTGCCCGTAATAACTTGGGATTGGATCAATTTACCAAGGGCGCCGGTTGTGGCGCGCCATGCGCGAAGCCGAAGCTTTCTGGGCGTAAGCTGGAAGGCTGTTGTTCGGTGGCTGATGATAGCCCGGCAGGAAGCCGTAGCCGTGCCAGCGTGGCGCCGGCCGGTTAGACGCCTACCTGAACTAACGCGACATGATAGAATTCATATCCTTTCGCGCGGGCTCCGCGCGCGCCCATGGCAAGGGCGCGGTATTCGTTCGCAGACATATCCATGGTCAACTTCAATCCCCGCTCATTCAGATAGGCAGGGAGTTCCTCGGGCCGAAAGCCGAATGTCCAGGGTTCGCCGACATTCGTCACCGCACGGCGAGCGCGGGCTGCGTCTTTGAAACGACCGGAACCATTGACCAGGTCGGCATCGACGTAGGTGAAGATTAACTGCGACGATTCTGCGAGCGTTGCAATCCAACGAAGTGTCGTGTCGACGGCTTCCGCTGTCAAATAATTAGTGACGCCTTCCCAGAGGACGAGCGTAAGCTTGTCCGCTCGAAATCCCACTTTCGCCAACGCTTCTGGCAGGCTCTCCCGCTCAAAATCGATAGGCGCGAAGGAGACCCGACCGGTCGGCGCGCCGAGTTCCCCAATCAACCTTCGTTTTTCAGCGGAGGTTGCGGGATGGTCGATTTCGAAGACCGGAAGGTCGCGAAGCGCAGGCAAGCGCCATGCGCGGCAGTCGAACCCGGCGCCGAGGATCAGCACTTGTTGCATTCCTGCCGCCGCCGCAGAACTAGCCCATTCGTCGATCAGGCAGGTGCGCGCAATTGCAGAAGTGCGCGCGCCCGGCCAGCACGCGTCCATTAAGTGAGCGAGCAGCAATCGCACAAATGGGATGTGAAATAGGGGGCTGACGGTGCGAAGCCGTGGACCGAGGAATGAAACCGCAAACGGGTCGTAAAATAAGCGCTTGTGCTCCGGCATAGCGGATTCTTGGGCGCGGAATGCCGTGTTCTCGCAACGCGCGACATGCCCGCCGAGCGCTGCCGTACGACA
>Ga0302278_10005126_pt1 | contig 13129 bp, 10 predicted proteins | sample III_Bog_N3_2_FD_194543 | JGI IMG/M metagenome (GOLD analysis project Ga0302278, IMG submission 194543) | Peat permafrost microbial communities from Stordalen Mire near Abisko, Sweden - III_Bog_N3_2 | ecosystem: Environmental > Terrestrial > Soil > Wetlands > Peat | place: Sweden: Abisko... | reverse complement strand
ACAAGAGAACCGCGAGTTTGCCGGGCTCAAGGAGTAGAGGCCCAAGAAAGACAACTACGGATATTCTGCGCTTTGCGCAGAATGACGACGGGCGGGGGGATGAATGATGGTTGGCGGAGCAAAGTTGGAGATTATCCCCTTGACACAGGGTGGCGCCTCTTGAGATTATCGACGCATGGTCGATCCCTGCCCGGTGATAAGCCAGCCTTGGTGGAATTGGCATCCCCCTGTTGGGAGTTGGATAGCCGTGCTCGCTTTCTTGGGGGTGATTGTGCCTTGGCTCTTTAGACCCCCAGAAAGGATGGGCCGAGGCGAAAAGGCCATCTGGACATTCGTAATGTTGTTATTTTTTGGGCTTGAACTCCGGACACTCTATCTCGACCGAGATGAGCATGACCGGGAGCAGGCCAATATCGAGTGCAATCAATTGCAGCAGTTTCAAAACATTGCCTATACGCTGAGTGCGGCTATTACCGCGAGTTCAAAACAGTTCGACAAAACGATGGGGAAATTTTCTGAGGCTAGGATTCAAACAGATAAGGTTCTCGGGACAGCCCAAGGCATTGCCAATCAGGAGAACCAAAACATTACAGCTATCGGACGCGCCGCAGACCAGATCACGGAAGACAACAATATCCAAAACCGAGAAGTATGTGCCAAGGCTGACTCTTTTTATTATCAAACGGAACTAAAGATTACTCAATTTAATCGGGTGGATTTTCAGGAGAAACGAGGGATCATTGTCCCCAGCGGTATTCAGAAGGTCTACACCCCAGAAGAAATCGAAGCCAACCGAGAAAAAGAGAATGACTATTTTGCTATCACAATCATTCCGGGATTCTGGGAAGTGGTCCCGCAACTCCAGGCGCGCTTGAAGAAGCCGCTGCCCACCACAAACATTGACATTGTCGAGGGCAAATTCCTCGAATATCCTCCGCGTCCTGACTTAGATGGAGCGCTCGGCGAATTGAGGGCAATACAGAAAGAAGTTTGCCCGCCTAGGCTGCCTCAGCCGTGAGCTTTCTATACTCCAGTACGGGCGCCTCAATCAGTTTTTGCATCGTGTCGCGGAACAGGTACGGATTAGTCCGATTGTTGAACCGGAAGGTCATTTCGTCGAGGTAAGCAGAGAGATGCTTCGCAGAGATTTTATGCCACGATCCCACGATGCCCCGCTTGAGCAAGCTAAAGGCGGACTCGATGCCGTTCGTGGTCACATCCCCATTCACGTAGACGCCCGACTTGTGCTGGATCGTCTTGTGCTTCTCGCGGGAGTGGCCCGACTTGTCGAGCGCCCACGGATACACGCTGAATTCGTCGGTCATAATCACATCCACGTCGCCGCTGACGTGTTCTTTGATGTATTGCGCGAGCGTGCCAGATTTGCAATCGTCGGCATGGAAGAACCGGAGTTCCCCGCCGCGCTGTTTGATGCCAAAGACGACCTCTTTGCCGACGCCGCGCCCACGTCGCCGATTGCGACCGCCAACGTATGTCTCATCCATCTCCACCACGCCCGTAAGCGGTTCGGGACAAACTTCCTTCATCGCGGCCCTAATGCGGTGGCAGAGATACCAGGAGGTTTTGTAACTCCCGCCGATCATGCGCTTTACTTGGTTCGCAGAGATACCCTTGCGGGACTCGCACATGAGGTAGGTAGCGGCGAACCATGTAGCCAAAGGAAGCTTAGTATCTTGGAAGACCGTCCCTGCAAGGACGGAGAACTGATAGCGGCATGAGTCACAGTCGAACACTTTGCGGTCGTATACACGGGAGATTTTCAGAGACTGGCAGCGAGGGCAGTTTACCTTGTCCGGCCAGCGCAGAGCCTCAAGGTATTCCCGGCAGGATTGGTCTTCACCGAAGGTTCTCAGAACTTCACAAAGGGTAGGTGGCTTCATGGCTAAGGCTCCCAAATCGAAGAAGCATCCGAAGGATATGACGACCGAAGAGGCTATCAACCATGTCTTTCATCCTAAGATTGTCAAACATCTAAAGAATGAGGTAGATAAACTCAATGCCAGTCCAACAAAACCATAATACCTGCTTTGTTACCTTGAGTCAAGGGGATAATCTCCGCAAAGTTTCGGCACGACCGCACGCTCCCTGAAGGCGAGTTGAGCCTGCGCCTGGCTTTACACTTGTCCCTATGCGCAACTTCTCCGCCCGAGAAACCGAGTGGCTGGAAGAGCTGGACGGCATCGAGCTGGCCTCTTTCTGGCGCAGAGCCTTCGCCTTCCTTATTGACTGGATGATCGTCGCCATTGTGCTAAGTGCCCTTGTGACCGCGGTTGCGGCGGGCTTCTTCTCCTACATGCAGCGGCACGGCAAGTCGGCGGACGAAATCGCACACATGTTTCCGGGCGCGAAATTGGTTAACCAGCCCGAGGTCACGGCCGGAGGCCACCTTAATGTGAAGACCGTGCACGTTGACGAGCAGAGCAGGGCCGGCAAAGTCATCAAGGACGTCACCGATGTTCTGGTGCCGATTCTCTACTTCGGCATACTGCTGTGGAAGGGCAAAGGCCGCACCCCGGGCAAACGCCTGATGCGCATTCGGGTTGTCTCGATCGTGCATCGTCACCTGAGTTTCTGGCACTCGGTCGAGCGCGCGCTGGGCTACGGTGCGGCAGCGCTGGAAGGTGGGTTCGGCTTCATCCAGTTCTTCATCCACCCGTATCGCCGATGCGCGCAGGACCGCCTGGCAGAGACCATGGTCGTCACCGAACGCGGCTACCAGGCGATGCAGCAGAAACGCGAGCATGCACTTTTGCCGGACACGAGCGCCAATAGCGATGCGCCCGAATAACGATGACGACGTAGGTTGATGGCGACCTGCGGGGGATGAATGGTGGCTGCGCGCTGGGGAATGGGCCGGTTGTATGCGGCGGGGCGGGATTAGCGGAGGTAGGGGATGTAGGCGTGGGTGCGGGCGCGGTAGTCGGCGTAGGCGGCGGGAAAGCGGGTGGCGAGGAGGCGCTCTTCGGCGTGGACGCGGACTTCGGTGCCAGCGACGAAGAAGAGGATTCCCGCGAGGAACATCGGCCACCAGGTAAGGCAGAAGCCAGCGCTTAGCAGCATTCCGAACATGGAGGCGTAAATGGGATGGCGGAGGACGCGGTAAGGGCCGGTTTGAATGAGTTCGTGGTCGGCACTGAGGGCGGCTTCGTAACGCCACTGCTTGCCGAGATGGCGGGTGGCGGCCCAGGCTAGCGCCGCCGCGGGTGGGGCAAGCAGCATGGAGAGGATGAGCGACGGGGCTGACTTGTGGAAGGCGGCAGGGTGGACGCGGACCATCACGCAGAAGAAGCCGAAGCCTGCCAGGAGAATGCCCCAGCGGGAGGCGGGAGCGCGAACGACTTTTTGCTGTCCGGCAGCGACGCGGCGTACACGGACGAAGGCGAGGACCCAGGCGATCCAGCAGAGAATGAGTTCGACGATGGCTGCTAGCTGGAGCATGGGATGATTGTATGCGGAGGGTGGAGTAGGCCGTATCGACATACAGGCCAAGCCGACGAAGGGAAAGGCGATTGCCAGAAAAGGGGAAGTGTATCGGCTCGACAGGCGGGGTAGCGGATTCTTTCGGCGGGCTCAGGACAGGCTCTTCGACTCCGCGCTCGAGCGCTTCGCTCAGGATGGCGGTTCTGTTTGGGGGCGGCGCGGGATTAACACGAAAGTGGGATTCGGCGCGCGAAGGTGGGATTGGTGAAGTAGGTACATGTGGGCGATAGTCGGAATGTGCCCGGTTGCACTCTGGCGAGCAGGCTCGTTGGAGCGGGTTCGGCCCACACGCTAAGAACCATCTGTCCTTGCTATTCCGACTCGGTGGTCGCCCAGGCTGTCGAGGTCACAACAAAGGAGAAGTCGTCATGGAAATTTGCTTGATCTATGCGTTTGTTGTAGTCGCGGGTGCCCCTCTCATCGGCATCTGGCGAGGACATGTGTGGGCGAAAGCCAATGGCATGGTTTTGCGGACGACGGCCACGTCAGAGCAGAGCCAGACCGCATAGATCGCTGATGCATAGTGAAGAGAAGCGGGTGCGCTCGATGCGCGGACCCGTTTCTCTTCGCCTCCTTTTAAGGCAGTGGTTAGTGGCTAGTGGTTAGCAAAGGCAAGTGCGGACCTGTGGTTTGGCTGGTTAGGTTAGTTCTCGCTACGCACGCAAACTGAGCAGAACTGCACAGATTCCCGCATATCCTGCTGCGATGATCGATAGAGTGTGCGGTTCCCGGTCCACGTGACTGCGGCATTTCTTGCTGAGGAACGCCGCCGAGGTCTTAGCTATGCCTGGAACGAAGAGAATCAAGTTCGATCCTGCAAGCTACCTCGCCGCCGCAGGCATAACCCGCAAACCAATCTCTGTGAAAGCGAACCATGTCTTCTTTAGTCAGGGCGGGCTTGCGAACTCGATATTCTTTCTGGAAACGGGCAGGGCAAAGCTCACGGTGCTCTCGGAGAGGGGCAAAGAGGCGACCGTCACCCTGCTGAGCGCAGGGGACTTTATCGGGGAGGAGTCGCTGGCCGGACCAACAGCCCTTCGCATCGCGACGGCGACTTCAACGACTGCATGCACAGCCATAAAGTTGGATCGTGAAGAGATGGTGCGACTCTTGCATGAGAAGCACGAGTTCTCCGATCTGTTTCTGAACTTTGTGCTTCTCCGCGGGGTCCGAACCCAGGAAGATCTAATTGATCAACTCTTCAACAACAGTGAGAAACGTCTGGCGCGGACGCTGCTGCTGATGGCTGAGTTCGGGAAGCCGGGAGAGCCGGAGACCACCATTCCTGCCATCACTCAAGGAGCTCTCGCCGACCTGATTGGAACGACTCGCTCTCGTGTGAGCTACTTTATGAATCGCTTTCGGAAACTTGGCTACATCGCCTACAACGGCCGCATTCATGTTCATAAATCGCTGCTGAATGTGGTTCTGACGGATCGGCTGCCGGAGCAGACGGCGAAGCGGCCCGTCGTGCTGGACCATGAAACTACGCCCGAAGCGCGGAAGAAACGGGCCGCGGAGGCTCGCCTTCGCTAGGGTGGTGGAAGCCGCTAACCAGAGTTCAGGGAACGGGTGCGAGGGTACGAGACAACGACGGAGATTCTGACTCTGCGAGTCAGAATGACGGTTGGGTTGGGCGGAACGCGATTGACGCTGCCGGGCCGACTTGGGCGCGGTATTCTTTAAGGTGTGAGCACAGACCAGATTCAAATTCAGTTGCCCGATGGTTCCCGGCGCGAGGTTGCGCGGGGGACGACCCCTTTTGAGATTGCGAACAGCATCTCGCCGCGGCTGGCTGCCGTGGTGGTGGTGGCTCGGGTTAAGCCGCTAACGTCCAACCCACCCAAGCAGAACTTGGATGGGGCACCCGGTTCTGAGGCTGACGAGACTACGTCGGAAGATGCGATGTATGGGGCGGGTGGGGATGGCGAGCGGATTGTGGATCTGGCGGCGCCGCTAAACGAAGATGTCGAGCTGTGGCTGCTGAAGGAGCAGGACGAAGCGGCGCTGAAGGTGTTGCGCCACTCGACTGCGCACGTGATGGCGACGGCGCTTCTGGAACTGTTTCCCGACACCAAGCTGGGGCATGGGCCGGCGACGGACAGCGGATTTTTCTACGACGTGTATCGCGAGACGCCGTTTACCGAGGCGGACCTGGCGTCGATTGAGGCGCGCATGGCCGAGGTGGTGGCGCGCGATGAGAAGTTTGTGCGCGTGGAAGAGCCTCGGGATGCGGGGCTGAAGGAGTATTCGGAGCACGGCGAGTTTATGAAGGTGTACTTCATCGAGAAGTTCACCAAGCCGGGCGACGAGATTTCACTCTACAAGAATGGCGGGTTCACGGATTTTTGCCGCGGGCCGCATATTCCGTCGACGGGGCGGGTGAAGGCGTTCAAGCTGACGGCGATTGCGGGCGCCTACTGGCTGGGCGATGAGAAGAACCAGCAGTTACAGCGGATCTATGGGACTGCGTTTTTCAACGCGAAGGATCTGGACGCGCACTTCAAGCGGCTGGAAGAGATCAAGGCGCGCGACCATCGGGTGCTGGGCAAGCAGCTCGATCTTTTTTCGATCCAGGAAGTGGCGGGCGCGGGGCTGATCTTCTGGCATCCCAAGGGCGGGCTGGTGCGCAAGGTGATGGAAGACTGGATGCGCGAAGAGTGTCTGCGGCGCGGGTACGATATGGTGTTCACGCCACACATTATGCGCCGCGAACTGTGGAAGATCAGCGGACACGAAGGGTATTACTCGGACAATATGTATCCGCCGATGGAGTTGGATGACGCGGAATACCGGCTGAAGCCGATGAACTGCCCCGGCCACATTTTGATCTACAAGAGCAACCCGCGCAGCTATCGCGACCTGCCGCAGCGGTATGCGGAGTTAGGTAACGTTTATCGTTACGAGCGCTCGGGCACCATGCACGGGCTGCTGCGGGTGCGTGGATTTACCCAGGACGATGCGCATATTTTCTGCACTCCGGACCAGATTGAAGACGAGGTTGTGGCGTGCATCGACTTTGCCAAGTCTGTGTTGGATACGTTCGGGTTCAAGGAGTTCAAGGTCGAGCTGTCGACGTGGGACCCGGCCAAGCCGAAGGACTATACCGGCTCGGCGACGCACTGGAACCAAGCGATCGAGTCGCTGAAACATGCGCTGTCGCGGCGGCAGATTCCGTATCGCGTGATTCCTGGCGAGGCGGCGTTCTATGGGCCGAAGATCGACATCAAGCTGGTGGACGTGCTGGGGCGGATGTGGCAACTGTCGACGGTGCAGTTCGACTTCAATCTGCCGGAGCGGTTCGAGCTGGAGTACAAGGGCGAAGATGGCGAACTGCACAGGCCCGTGATGGTTCATCGGGCTCTGTTCGGTTCGGTGGAGCGGTTCTTTGGCGTGCTGATCGAGCACTACGCTGGCGCGTTTCCGCTGTGGCTGGCGCCGGTGCAGGTGGGGCTGGTGCCGATCTCGAGCGAGAAACACATGGCATATGCCGAGACCGTGAAGAAGACGCTCGAGGCCGCAGGGCTGCGCGTAGAACTCGACGGGCGCAACGAAAAGATGAATGCGAAGATTCGGGATTTTGGGTTGCAGAAGGTTCCGTTCATTTTGATCCTGGGCGACAAGGAAGCGGCGACCAACAGCGTGAGCGTGCGGACTCGCGGCAAGGGCGACCAGGGCGGCGTGGCGGTGGAGGAATTCGTCACGCGCGCGAAGGCACTGGTGGCTGGGCACGCGATGGAGTTGTAGGTGCAAACTATCCTCGTCGAAACTGAGATTGCAGCGCCTTCTGAGCGCTGCTTTCTTTTGTCGCTGAGTATCGATCTGCATATGCAGAGCACGCGCTCATGGCAACGGGATGCGGTAGAGGTTGCGGCGGGTATTCTGCCGGGTGTAGGCGTAGACGGTAGGATTCACGGCCGTTTCCACGTACTGCGGGATCACGGGGATCGATTTCGCATCCCGCATTTTTTGAATGCTCGAGGTTTCGAAGGGCAGGGCCTGTGGAAGCCCGGAGGCGTGCGTCATGGGCAACTGGTAGCTGCCACCCGGTTGATGCCAGAAGGTGAGAAACGCAAATTTCCCGCTCATGTCCCAATTCAGTCTGCATTCAACCGAGCACAGCGTCACCATCGAGCTTCCATCCACGGCAAACGCTCTGACCGCAGCCGTGTGCTCCGGGTCGGTGTCCAGTGAGCCTGCAATCACCCAGCGGCCATCGGGGGACACGGAATTGACATCCATAATGCGCTGGGGCGTGATCTTCTGGCGGGCGCTGCCATCTGTTTTCATGCGATAGAGAAAGTTGGAGCCGCCCTCTATCGCGCGGAAAAGGAGGTCGCCGTCGGGTAGGAAGAAGGGAGAATCTTCGACAGCCGCAGAGGATATCCGCACCGGAGAGGAGCGACGACTGGTGGGAGCAACCCAGATGTTGGAATGGCCGCTCTGGTCCTTCATTGAGAAGGCGACCTCTTTTCCATCGGCGGATACGGAGTAATCCTGCATTGCATAATCCGGCAGGACGCGGTCAACTTTTCCGCTGGGTATGTCCTTGACCCATAGCTCCTGGCCGCGCGTCTGGCCGTTGGTCATCAGGAAATAGAGGCTGTTTCCATCGGAAGAAAACTTCGGCGAGGTAGCATCCCCTTCCGAAGAGATCTGGTGGTCCCCATCCTTGTCGTGCATCCAGACGGTGTCGTCCTGCGAGCCGACCGAGGTGATGAGCGACTTGCCGTCCGCGGCCACTGCGACTCCTTCCTGCGAGGTTGGGCCAAAGGTCAACTGCTCGGGCTGTCCGTCCGGGAAGGGCTGCCGCCAGATATGATTTTCATCCGTCGCGACCGTGAGGTAGATCCATTTGCCGTCGGGCGACCAGGCGCCGGCGAGGCATTTGCGATTGGGAGGGCCGACGACTCTTACGCCGCTCGTGCCCCGGAACGGAGCGATGCGGCAGGGAATTATTTGTCCTTGACTGTTCATCTCAACGATGAGTACCCATTGACCATCCGGCGAAAGGTAGGAGTGATGCGCCATGGCGCGATTGTCGGGCGGGACGTAGACGTCATGGCTATTCCCCCGGCCTTCATCCGTGGTCACAACTGCCATATGCAGCCCCTCTCTGATCTCCGAGAAGAGCAGATGCTTCCCCCCGTCGATCCAGGTCAACGAGGAAGCGTTGGGCAGCAGGAGATGAGCGTCGCCGCCCAGAACAGATACTTCCCAGATGTCCCAAGGATCGATCGTGCTATAGGCAATCCGAGAGCTATCGGGAGAGAATGACGGGGCAAATTTCGACTCCGAGTCATGGGTAAGCTGGAGCGGCTCGCCCTCCGGAAGCAGCTTGATATAGACCTGGCCTTCCCCGATAAACGAGTTATCGCCCCGGATGAACGCGAGCATGCGCCCGTCCGGGGACAGCGTAGGATAGACGGCGGAGTCGGTGAAGAAGGTAAGCTGCTCCCACTGCGTGCTGACCGGGGGACCAGCGGGCGGCGGACGGTGGAAGAAAAACGCTCCGGCTATCGCGGCCAACAGAGCGATCGCAGCCACGGCGTAGTAGTAAGCCTTCCACCGATGTATTTTTTGCGGCGGCGTAGACCTTGGCGGCTTCGAGTCTGCTCGCAGTGGGTCGTCCTGTCCCGAGGGCAATGCGTCCCAATGGCTTCGACTGCTGTCGCGGTTCAACCGCTGCAAGTCGGCTCGCAGGTCGGATGCGTGCTGATAGCGAAGATTGCGATCTTTCTCCAGAGCCTTGTTGATGACGCGTTCCAGTTCCACAGACAGATCGGGACTCAAACGAACCGCAGGAACCGGCGCGCGATTCAGGATCGCTTCACAGATGACGGCCGCACTCTCGCCGCGGAACGGTACCGTGCCCGTCGCCATCTCGTAGAGAACGGCCCCGAAAGAAAATAGATCGGTGCGAGTGTCCAGGTCTTTGCCCCGCACCTGTTCCGGCGACATGTAGGCCACCGTTCCCAGCATGGAGCCGGGACTGGTCAGATATTCTTCGCCCATCGTGGTCCGGGCAGCGGCCGCTTCCTCGGCTTCGACCACGTTTCTGGCGGATGGGATCACCTTGGCGAGGCCAAAGTCCAGGATCTTGGTGCCGCCGTGCGTGGTCACAAAGATGTTGGCGGGCTTGATGTCGCGGTGAACTACGCCGGCAGAATGAGCCACTTCCAGCGCCTGCGTGATATCGATGGCGATGGGCAGAAGAGCTTCCGCTTCGAGTGGGCGTCCTGCAATGCGATGCCGCAACGTCATCCCGTCCAGAAACTCCATCACGATGAAGGGCCGACCGTCTTCCTCGCCGATCTCATAAATCGTGCATATATTCGGATGGTTGAGCGACGAGGCTGCCTGCGCCTCCCGCTGGAAACGCGCCAGGGTCTGAGGGTCGCGCGGCATGTCCTCGGGCAGAAATTTGATCGCGACGAAGCGATGTAAAGTCACATCCTCCGCCTTGTAAACAACGCCCATCCCGCCGCCGCCCAACTTCTCGACAATGCGGTAGCGTGAGATGGTCTGACCGATCATGGGAAGACGCCTCTTTCGCGAAGTGCTTTCAATCCCTTGGAGCAGGCCCATCAGCGAGTCAACGCTGAACCTACCAGAACAGATTACGCGGGAATTCCTGACGACGTCAGCGTCTCGCCGGGTACCGCGCAGGTTGAAGAGTCCTCAACGACTTCTCGCGGTGAGCGCCAGGCCGCGGGCGACGGAGGTGAACTCGTTTCCGCTGCGCACACGGTCCTCGCCAAACCGCCTCGTAAAGATGCGGCGGACCGCGGGAACGAAGGAGCTTCCGCCCGTCAGAAATACGCGATCGACCCGGCGGGAATCGACGCCGGAAGATGCCAGCAGTGAATCGACGGACCCCTCGATCGCATGCAATTCGTCCGCGATCCAAGCTTCAAAGTCCGTGCGCGTGACGGAGATCCGCAGGTCCATGCTGCCATCGAAGAATCTGAATTCTGCGGCATCGGAGGAGGACAGCTCGAACTTTACTCGCTGCACCGCCTGGTGCAGTTGGTAGCCAAGATCCTCCTCGATGAGGTCGGTGAGGGCCTGGATCTTCTTCGGTTCGAGCGCCCGCAACCGAGCGCTGCGCACGATCTCCATCACGTCGCGCGTACGCAGAAAAGAAAGGTAGTGCCAGCGTTCGAGGTTGGAGTAGATCCAGGCCGGAACGGCGGGCAGCATCTTGTCCATGGAGCGTGCAAACGAATCCGACCCCAGCGCAGGGGAGACGAGTTTGCGGACGATGCGCGCGTCGAAGGCGTCACCGGCAAGGGCCACGCCACTGATGCCAAGCATGTCCTCTGCGGAGCGTCCGCGCCGGCGCACTCCCGGCCCGACGCGGAGCAAAGAGAAGTCGCTGGTGCCGCCGCCGAAGTCGCCGATCAGGATCAGCTCGTCGTGGTCCAGGGTCGATTCATACGAGTACGCGGCGGCAACCGGCTCAAATTCAAACTCTACACTCTCAAAGCCGGCCAGCTCAAAGGCACTGCGCAACCGCGAAACGGCGTAGGCGTCGTCTGCGTCGCTTTCGGCTCCGACAAAGCGCACCGGGCGACCTGCCAGGGCATGGCGGATAGGTTGGCCAAACTGCCTTTCTGCATTCTCGCGCAGGTCGGTAAGCATCTGGGAGACCAGGCGCTCCAGCGTGTAGTGACGGCCAAAAATGCTGGTTCCCGTAAACGTGCGACTTGGGAGATAGGACTTGAGCGACTGAATCAGCCGGCCCTTCTTCTCCGCTTCAAGATAATGTTGGATGGCTGCGGGCCCGGTCGATGAATGCACGCGGCGTGCCCCGGCCTCCGTCTTCACCTGCTCCAGGTAAACCACCGAGCGGAAGGAAAACGTGTCCTGTCCAAACGCGGAGAACGAGGCAAGTTGCACCTCTGCATCCCCCATCGCCAGCGCCACGGAGCTATTGGTTGTACCGAAGTCGATCCCGACAACGGGTAGACGGGATCGCGTTTGCGGCATCTATATATTCTCGCAGCAACCAGGGGCGTTCACACGCCTCATTACCGCTTCGCGCAGCCCTCCCGTTGGTCGGCACAGAATCTCGTTTGCGACCCTAGGGAGCACCAACGCGAAGCCCAACATAAGTCACGAAGTGACCGCCCCACGCGCAGTGGGTCCGTCCGGCAGGACACCATCCCTTGATAGATTCTCAATCGCCGCAGAGGTCCTGGGCGAAGGTGTCGCGGTGGGTGAGGATCAGGTGGTCGGCGTTTGAAAGCAGCAGCGCGTAAACGGCGACGGCGGCGGCGGCCAGTGGCGCGAAGATGACGGCGGCGAGCCAGGGATTGTGGAAGTGCTGGCAGAGTAGCGTGACCGGGAGCTGCAGCAGCATGCTGCCAAAGAGGATGGCGAGCACGATCAGGCCACTGGTCTTGCTGGCCGAGGGGTTGCGCACGCGGCGCGCCTGCGCGATGGCGATCTTGCGTGGCGCCTGGATGGAGCGCAGCGTCCCCAGGGCGAGGTTGGCGAACAGCATGAAGACGATCCAGAAGACGGTGGAGATCTGCGTGGCGAACGGGATCGGTGCAGTGGCCAGCACGGAGACCAGGCCCCAGGCTAGCGCGGATTCGAGGATCAGCCATGCCAGGCTGGCGATGTTCTTGGCGAGGATCACGTCGCGCAGGCGCACGGGTGCGAGCAGGTAGAGCTGCGTGCCGGCACCGTCGGCTCCGAAGATGTTGTAGAGCGTGGCGAGCGGCCCCAGCAGAACGTAGCCAACCGACCCGGCGAGCAGGTAGGCGGGATGGTGCGCCAGCATTCCGCGCGCGAAGAGGAAAACGAAGATGAGCGGCGTGAGCATGGAGATGATCTGGCTGCCGTTGCCGCGGAGGTAAACCCACTCCTTGCGCAGGCACGCGGCGACCGTGGGGGAAAACAGCTGCTCGTTGTTCGTTGCTGGTTGTTGGTTGAAAACGGCGGCCGGGGCAGGAACCGATGGCTGCGGGTGAATGCGCGGAGCGGGGGTCGCGCGAGGCGCGCCTTCGGCAAGGTATTCGCCGAGGAACTGTTTGTGCAGGCGGAAAGCAAATGCGGCGAAGAAGGCTGCGGTCCACAGCAGCAGTGCGGCGAACTCGGCGAGCAGCGTGGGAAGGCTAGTGAGCGGATGCGCCCCGAGCAGGATGGATTGCGCCGCGAAGCCGGGTGGCAGCCAGCTGAGAAAGTGATACGTCCCACTGAGGAAGGTGAGCAGCCAGTTGTTGCTGGTCTGGTTGGGGGAGTGCGCGATGTGGCGGGCATTGAAGTTGAGGAACTGGAAGCCGACGATAACCAGCGCCATCAGCGCGCCGAAGATCTCGCGAGCGCGGCGCGTGGCCAGCCAGCGCTCCAGCCAAACGGCGATCATCCGCGAGAAGAAGATGTTCATCGCAGCGTAGACGCCGAGGACGAGGAACGCGGCGGGCGTGAGCGACGGCTCCGCGATGCCGACTCCGACGGCCGCGGCGAACAGCGCGAGGCAGCCGATGATGGTGCTCGGCGTCAGCAGTCCCAGCGCCAGGCGCAACACCAGGTAGCGGCCAAAGCGCAGGGGAAAGCGCAGCAGCGAGGCGGGGTCGAAGCTGGCGAGCGTCGCCGCCATGCTGACTCCGTTGACCGC
>Ga0302278_10005121_pt1 | contig 13134 bp, 8 predicted proteins | sample III_Bog_N3_2_FD_194543 | JGI IMG/M metagenome (GOLD analysis project Ga0302278, IMG submission 194543) | Peat permafrost microbial communities from Stordalen Mire near Abisko, Sweden - III_Bog_N3_2 | ecosystem: Environmental > Terrestrial > Soil > Wetlands > Peat | place: Sweden: Abisko... | reverse complement strand
CGAATGTTATGGATGCGCCGGGCGAAGCTTTGCGGTGCGGGAGGATTTAGTTGGAGAACGAAAAAGGGCGGAAGCTCCGGTCGCAGGCTTGGTTTGGCGGGAACGATAAGGACGGGTTCATTCACCGCAGCTGGATGCGTAACCAGGGGTTTCCCGGCGATGTGTTCGACGGCCGGCCGGTGATTGGGATCTGCAATACATGGAGCGAGTTGACGCCGTGCAATGCGCATTTTCGCGAGCTGGCGCAGCGGGTGAAGAACGGCGTCTGGGAAGCGGGTGGGTTTCCGCTGGAGTTCCCGGTTACGTCGATGGGCGAAACCAATATGCGGCCCACGGCGGCCATGTTTCGGAATCTCGTCAGCATGGATGTGGAGGAATCGATCCGCGCCAACCCGATTGACGGGGTGGTGCTGATGTGCGGGTGCGACAAGACGACCCCTAGCCTGGTGATGGGCGCAGCCAGTTGCGATGTGCCGACGATTGTGCTGAGCGGTGGGCCGATGCTGAACGGGCGGTATCGCGGGGAGCCGATTGGGTCCGGCACGGTGGTTTGGCGGTTCAGCGAGGCAGTGAAGGCCGGCTTGATGACGGAGCGAGAGTTCATGGACGCGGAGAGCTGCATGAGTCGGTCGGCCGGGCATTGCATGACCATGGGGACGGCCTCGACGATGGCGTGCATGGTGGAGTCCCTGGGGCTGACGCTGCCGGGGAATGCGGCGATTCCAGCGGTGGACTCGCGGCGCGCGGTGCTGGCGCACGAAACAGGGCGTCGGATTGTGGGGATGGTGCACGAGGACTTGCGCATATCCAAAATCCTGAGGCGCGAGGCGTTTCAGAACGCGATTCGCGCGAATGCGGCGGTGGGAGGATCGACCAATGCGGTGATTCATCTTCTGGCGTTTGCGGGACGGGTCGGCATCCCACTCACGCTGGACGATTGGGACAAGTATGGCCGCGATGTGCGGACGATCCTGGACATTCAGCCTTCAGGGAAGTTCCTGATGGAGGAGTTCTATTACGCGGGCGGGTTGCCGGCGGTGCTGAGCAAGCTGGCGGATGCGGGGCAGTTGGACGCGGACGCGCTGACGGTGAACGGGCGCACGATGGGCGAGAACGTGAAGGGCGCGCCGGTGTGGGGGACGGACGTGATTCGCGCGTACGACAATCCGCTGGTTGAGTCCGGCGGGATCGCGGTGCTGAAGGGGAATCTATGCCCGGATGGAGCGGTGCTGAAGCCATCGGCGGCGTCGCCGGAGTTGATGAAGCACCGTGGGCGCGCGGTGGTGTTTGAAAGCATTGAGGAGTACAAGGCGCGGATCGAGGACCCTGCGCTCGAGATCGACGAGACCAGCGTGATGGTGCTGAAGAACTGCGGGCCGAAGGGTTATCCGGGCATGGCGGAGGTGGGCAACATGGGGCTGCCGCCGAAGCTGCTGGCTCGTGGCATTTCAGACATGGTGCGGATCAGCGATGCGCGGATGAGCGGGACGGCCTATGGGACGGTGGTGCTGCATGTGTGTCCCGAGGCGGCTGTTGGGGGACCGCTGGCGCTGGTGCGCGAGGGCGACTGGATTGAGCTGGATGTGGAAGCCCGGCGGCTGCATCTGGATGTGGACGAGGCGGAGCTGGCACGGAGGCGCGCGGAGTGGGTTGCGCCGGAGCCGGCATTCAAGAGTGGATACCAGGCGCTATATGTGGAGCATGTGATGCAGGCGGACAAGGGGATGGATTTCGATTTTCTGCTGGGGTGCCGGGGGCACGAGGTGCCGCGGGAGTCGCATTAAACAGGAAACAGGGAATAGGGAATAGGGTACCGATACTTACTGGGGAAGGTTCGAGATGCAGGACGGGAATACTTCGTTCGCGCGGTATCCAAGCCTTGAAGGACGCACCGTCCTGGTGACCGGCGGAGCGACGGGGATTGGCGAGTCGATTGTGACGCACTTTGCGCGGCAGGGGGCGCGAGTGGCGTTCTTCGATGTGCAGGATGAGGCGGGGCGGGGGTTGGTGGGCGCGCTTGCCGGTGAAGGATGCGTTGCGCCGCTTTATCTGCATTGCGACTTAACGGATGTTGAGGCTTTGCGGCGTGGCGTGGACGAAGCGATTGCAGCGTTCGGCACAGTGGATGTTCTGGTGAACAATGCGGCCAACGATCAGCGCCACACAATTGAAGCAGTGACTCCGGAGTATTGGGACAAGTCGATGGCGGTGAATCTGCGGCCGCAGTTCTTCATGATCCAGGCCGTCCTGCCGGCGATGCGCAAGGCCGGTCGCGGATCGATTATCAACATGAGTTCGATTTCATGGATGATTCCGTCGACGGGCTTGCCACTCTACATTACGGCGAAGGCGGCGATTGTGGGGATGACGCGAACGCTCGCGCATGAGCTTGGGCCGGAGGGGATTCGCGTGAACGCAGTGCTGCCTGGAGCGATTGCCACGGAGAAGCAAAAGCGTCTGGTCTACACGCCGCAGTATAAGACGGAGATAATGGCGAGCCAGGCGCTGAAGCGCGACATTGAGCCTGAGGATGTGGCGCGGCTGGTGCTGTTTTTGGCAGCGGACGACTCGAGTGCGATTACGAACCAGAGCTACATCGTAGATGGCGGCTGGGTGTGAAGGCAGTGGTTAGTGACTAGTGATTAGTGGTTAGTGAGCGGCTTTCAGTCGGATTGAGGCGAGATGGGCGTATGTGGCGGAGCGAAGGTCGGATTCATTCTGTCGCTCGGGATGATGGCGGCTGGGGCTGCGGCGCAGAGTACCTCGCGGCTGTCCCCGGGCGGCGCTGGACTGCTTCCGCGATCCGCGGAGTATACGAAGGTGCAGGAGCGGCTGGCGCGGGGATGGAACACGTGGGATGTGCACAGTGTGACCACGCAGGTGCTGCTGCCGGAGGGCTTGGCGATTCATGTCGGGATGAAGCACAACACTACGCTGTATGGCGACGCATTCCTGGGAGACGCGCTGATTGGCAGGATGGGAAAAGGGGACGAGGTGGTAACTCCGGGGCCGCATGCCTGGGATGGGAGCAATACGGATCTCTCGATTGAGTGGGAGGGGCACAAGTGGAGGGTTCAGACCGAGCAAAGCGGTGAAGATCTGGTTATGCTGGTGACGCCGCTTCCCTCGAAGAGTGCCTCGACATTACCGCCGACTGTCGTCGTCTGGGTTGACTACCTATGGAACCGGCCAGGAGCCGTGACCCGACGTGGGGATGTTATCGAAGCGAATGGCGCACGGGGTGTCCTGCCGATTTACTGCACTTGCGAAACGTCGCCCGGCATGGAGAAGCCGGTGAATGCGCCAGTGGAGGGACCATACTTTGCGGCTGACCTGACGGAGCCGATCGGGATCAGTACTGGGAAGCGGCACACGCTGAAGGAGATTGCCGTTCGAGTGAGCCTCAAGGGGTCCTATCGGGGAATTCTGGCTGAGAAGAAAGAGCTGCGCCCGATCTACGACGCAATTGAAACCACCCTCGGTTGGGACACGATCTACGATCCCGAAAAGCAGCGCGTAATTTCCCCTGTCAGCCGCGTCTGGAGCGTGAGTTGGGGCGGCTACGTTCTCTTCGACTGGGACACCTTCTTCGCGGCCACGCTGGCTTCCATCGGCGACAAGGATCTGGCCTACGCCAATGCCATCGAGATTCTGCGCGAAGAGACACCGCAGGGGTTCGTTCCCAACTACGCCCGCGCCGGAAACTGGAAGAGCTAAGACCGATCCGAGCCGCCGGTGGGCGCTATCACCGTGCTGGGCTTATACAAGCAGTTCCATGACCGGTGGTTTCTTGAGGATGCTTATGAGCCGCTGCTGAAGTGGAATCGGTGGTGGGCGGCGCATCGCGACATCGATGGCTACCTGGCGTGGGGCAGCGATGGACACAATGAGCCGGAAGATTTGGACGATAGTGCGCGGGGGACGCGTGCGGGCGCGATTCTGGAGTCGGGGCTGGATAACAGTCCCATGTATGACGGCACCTTCTACAACCCCAAGACGCACCTGTTGGAGTATGCCGATGTGGGGCTGATGAGCATGTACATTGCGGACTGCGATACGCTGGCGGAGATTGCGACGGAACTGGGCAAGGCAGATGAAGCGCGGGAGTTGAAGGAGCGCGGGGAGAAGTATCGCGCCAAGTTGAAGACGATGTGGGATGAGAAGGCGGGGATGTTTCTGAATCGCGATCTGCATGAGGGCACGACGGTGACGCGGCTCTCGCCGACAAACTTTTATCCGCTGCTGGCAAAGGCGGCCACGCCGGCGCAGGCGCGGAGGATGATTGACGGGCACCTGACGAATCCGAATGAGTTCTGGGGTGAGTGGGTGATGCCGTCGATAGCGCGCAACGATGCGGCGTTCAAGGATCAGAATTATTGGCGAGGGCGAATCTGGGGCCCCATGAATTACCTGGTCTACCTGGGTCTTGCGAACTATGGCGTGGCGGACCGGGATGTGGCGTCTGTGCGCGAGGGATTTGCGGGGGATTCGTACGCGTTGTTTCTGAAGGAGTGGACCGAAAAGGGGCACGTGCATGAGAACTACAACGCGATAACCGGCACGGGCGACGATGTCACCAGCAGCGACCGGTTTTATCATTGGGGAGCGCTGCTGGGGTATGTCGAGTACCTGGAGCAGAGCGGGGCATTCGCCCATTAGAGCGGTGCGTTCGCTTTTGGGCCGGATGCTGCGCGCAATGAGCCTGCAACCAATGCAAGCTCAGGACCTGATGGCTTAACATGCTCACGAGGCTTTTCCAACATGATTGAGGGATTGAATATGCGTTTCCGCCTTCCTGCATTCCTGATTTTCGCCGCCGCCGTAATCCTGCTTGTTCTTCCGGGACAAATGAAAGCTCAAACGGCGGTTGAGGCCGCCAAGCTGGCTGCGGAGGCTGCCAAGACTGCCGGCGCGCTGCCGGAGGGGTCGCGCGCGGTGATTGTGCGGCTTTCGAATTTGCGTGTTCTGCCGGATGGGGTTTGGAAGATGCACTCCGGCGACCTGGCGCATGGCGAGGCTGTGAATGTGGACGAGGCCGGCTGGAAAGCGATGGAGCCGCAGACCGATGCGCCAAATGATGCGGTGTGGTTTCGGCAGACGTACGAGGTGCCGGCAGATCTGCATGGGTACGACCTGACGGGGTCGCGGATCTGGTTCCAGTTTCATGCGGAGGCGAATGGGCCCATGCCGGAGATTCTCTACTTCAATGGGCGGCGCGTGGCCATGGGCGACGACCTGGAGCCGGTGGTGCTGTTCGACGCGGCCAAGCCGGGCGATAAGGTGACCGTTGCCGTAAAGCTGCTGCACACAGTGGATACGAAGCGGTTCCGGGGTGCATCGCTGAAGATCGATTTTCCTGAGGGGCGGCCGAATCCGGAGGATTTGCGGGTGGAGTTTATGTCGGCGGCGCTGCTTGTTCCTTCGCTGGCGCCCGGCGATGCGGCCAAACTGGATGTGTTGCGCGGTGCGATTGAAGCGGTGGACTTGAAGGCGCTGGATGCGCATGATCAGGCCGGGTTCGATGCCAGCCTGAAAGCTGCGCATACCAAGCTAGAGGCGCTGCTGCCGCTGATGCAGACGGCGACCTGGCACTTGACGGGCAACTCGCACATTGACGCGGCGTGGCTGTGGCCTGCAACCGAAACGGTAGACGTGGTGAAGCGCACGTTTGGCACCGCGCTGCAACTCATGTACGAGTATCCGCAATACACCTATACGCAGAGTGCGGCGCAGTACAACGAGTGGGTGGCCCAGAAGTATCCCGATATGAATGCGGAGATCAAGCGCCGCATCGATGAAGGCCGCTGGGAGGTGGTGGGCGGCATGTGGGTTGAGCCGGACCTGAACATGCCGGACGGCGAGAGCTTGGTGCGGCAGTTGCTGGTGGGCAAGCGTTGGTACAAGCAGGCGTACGGTGTGGATGTGCGGATCGGTTGGAATCCGGACTCGTTTGGGTATACGTGGCAGTTGCCGCAGATCTACAAGAAGAGCGGCGTGGACTACTTTGTTACGCAGAAAATGACTTGGAACGATACGAACAAGCTGCCGTTCAAGTTGTTCTGGTGGGAGTCGCCGGATGGGTCGAAGGTGCTGGCGTATTTCCCGCATGATTATGCGAATGACAATTTGAGCCCCATACGGCTGGCGTCGGATTTGGCGACGGCGCGCAAGCAGTCGACGGACATTACGGACATCATGGACCTGTATGGAATTGGGGACCATGGCGGCGGACCCACGCGCGCGATTCTGGACGAGGGATTCCATTGGGCGGCTCAATCAACGCCGGCGAAGGTGATTCCGAAGATCAACTTCGGGATTGCGCAGACGTACTTTTCCGCGGTCGAAAAGGAAGTTGCGCCGGAGAGCCCGGAGTGGAATTACCAGTCGATTGCGAAGGGATATTCGCAGCCGCCGGCGCCGGCTATTGCGGGCCAGGTGGCAATTCCGACGTGGAAGAGCGAGCTTTATTTTGAGTATCACCGCGGGGTGATGACGACGCAGGCGAACCACAAGCGCAATATGCGGGATGCGGAAGAGCAGGTGCTGAACGCGGAGAAGTGGGCGTCGCTGGCATGGCTGGACGGGAAAGAATATCCGGGAAATGAATTGACGGAGGATTGGAAGAAGGTGCTGTTCAACCAGTTCCACGATTTGGCTGCTGGATCGGGGATTGGGGTGATTTATAAGGATGCGCAGAAGGATTATGACGTGGTGAGGTGGTCGACGAATGAGATTGGAACAGGCGCTCTAGAAAACATTGTTGAGAACGTCAACGCCTCAACGGAAGCTGCCGCGGCACGCGCTCAAGCGATTACCATTTTCAATCCGTTAGGTTGGGAGCGGTCAGGGCAGGTTTGGGTGCAGCTTCGGGACGTCAATTCCGCAAGCATGATCATCGACCCAGATAAGAAAGATACCCGCACAGTCGCGTCCCTTCTCAAGAGAACGGGCGCCAATGGGGACGAGTATCTTTTACCAATAACCGCCGTTCCAGCGCTCGGATACAAGTCGCTCTATCTGGGCAGAGGTCCGCTGCTGATATCACCGGACACCGAAGGCTCGTCGCAGATCTCAGCCAATGGGATTACGCTTGAGAATCGTATCATTCGCGTTGTCGTTGATAAGCTTAGTGGCTGCATCTCGAGCATCGCTGCCAAAGGGACTGGTTCCGAGGCGCTCGCCACTCGCGCTTGTGGAAACCAACTCCAGTTCTTCAAAGACACGCCGAAGGACTACGACGCATGGAATATCGATCCTGGGACGCTCGATGTTGCGCCAAGCGTGATTGAAAAGGCAGACTCCGTTGAATTGATCGATGGTGAGTCGGCAAACCCAGCGATCCGGATGACTCGCCATTGGCAGAACTCTAAATTCGTCCAGATCATTAGCCTCAAGGACGATCAAGTCGACATTGAGAACGACATCGATTGGCATGAATCGCATGTGCTGCTGAAGGCGGCGTTTCCATTGGCGGCTTCGGGGCCGTTTGCTACTTATGAGATTCCTTATGGGTCCATCGACCGGCCGACTACGCGGAACAATTCGTGGGAGAAGGCGCAGTTTGAGGTGCCGGCCATGCGGTGGGCGGACCTGGGTGATGGCAAGCATGGGCTGTCTGTCATCAACAACTCGAAGTATGGGTATGACGCGGCGGGGAACGTGCTGCGGTTGACGCTGCTGCGGTCGCCGAAGTGGCCTGACCCCGAGGCGGACATGGGCCATCATCACTTCCACTACGCGCTCTATCCGCATGCGGGGACGTGGAAGGATGCGCTGACGGTGCGGCATGGGTGGGAGTACAACTATCCGTTGACGGCGGTGGTTACCACGGCTCATGCGGGTACGCTGCCGGCGGAGCACTCTTTTGCTTCGGTTGCGCCGGAGAATGTGGTGCTGACGGCGGTGAAGAAGGCGGAAGATGCGAACGGTTTGATTTTCCGCGTGTACGAGTGGGCGGGGAAGGATGCTACCGTGGAGTTTCACGTGCCTCCGGGGGCGACGTCTGCTACGGTTACCAATTTGATGGAGACGCCGGAGGGTGCGCCGCTGGCCGTCACAGGCGACGTTGTGAAAGCGCCGATTAAGCCTTATGAGATTCTGACCATCCGAGTGGATTACCCGAAATGATTTCTCCCACGCTCCATCCCGATGCGGTGCGCGCAGGCTGCGAACGGCGACGCCGCTGGGGTTTTGGGCTTACGCCGCGCAGTTTTGCGCTGTTGCTTCTGGGATTGGGCTGGCTCATTCCGGGCTTCTGGGATGGCCGGATTGCCTACGCCATGCTGGTTTGGGACGCGCTGGTGCTGATGGCGGCTTTGCTGGACGGACTGCGTTTGCCGCCCGGAACAAAGTTGATTGCCACCCGCACCTGGTCGAACGCTCCGGCTCTGGATTCGGAGACCGAGATTGAGCTGACGATCGAGAACCAGGGCGAGACGATTCTCGAGTGCCGGCTGGTGGACGATTTGCCTCCGGCGCTGGTTGCCGAGCCTGTTACTCAACGGCTGACCGCGTTTCCGAATGTGCCGGCCAGCGTGCGATACAGAATTGAGCCCCAGGAACGGGGCGATTGCGAGGCGGGGTGGCTGTATGTGCGCTATCGCTCGGGGCTAGGGCTGGCGGAGCGGTGGGCCATGGCTCCGCTGACGCAGACGGTGCGCGTGTACCCGGCGCTGAGGACCGGTGAGGAGCAGCAGATTTACCTGGCGCGCAGCCGGCAGATCGACTTGCAACTGCGGCAGGTGAGGCAGCGGGGGCTGGGGCGCGACTTCGAGAGCCTGCGCGAGTACCGCGAAGGGGACGACCTGCGCGATATCTGCTGGACGGCCACGGCGCGAAGGGGCGAACTGATTACGCGCCAGTACCAGACGGAGCGCAGCCAGCCGGTTTGGATTGTGCTGGATTGCGGGCGGCTGATGCGGTCGCGCGTGGCGTTGGCGCCGGTTCCGGGCAAAGCCGCGCTGCCGGTTTCGACGCCGGGTGTGCGGGTCCACTCCAAGCTGGACCACGCTTGCACCACAGCCGTGGCGCTGGCGCAACTGGCGCTGTTTTCCGGCGACCGGGTGGGGCTGCTGGCGTATGGACAGGGGATCCAGCAGCGGCTGCTGCCGGGGCGGGGAGCGGCGCATTTGCGGCAGTTGATCGAGAGCCTGGCGCAGGTGCGGGCCGAGGCAGGCGAGGCCGACCACCTGAGGGCAACGGCCATGCTGAACCGTTTGCAGCCGCGCCGGAGCTTGATTTTGTGGGTTACGGATTTGGCCGAAACGGCGATGCGGCCGGAGGTGATCGACGGGGCCATGCAACTGCTGAAGCGGCACGTGCTGCTGTTTGTGGCCATGGCGCAGCCGGAAGTGGAGAAGATTGCCCAGGCGCGGCCAAAGAACGTGGAAGAGATGTTTCTGGCGGCCGCGGCGCAGGAGATGGCCGGGCGGCGGGAGTTGCTGCTGGCGCGGCTGCATGAGCAGGGGGCGCTGACGCTGGACCTGAATCCAGAGGCGCTGACTTCGACTGTGCTGAATAACTACCTGACGGTTAAGGAACGGGCGATGGTGTAGGCGGTCCCCAAGTCACAATCCACGCACCGTCCACAAATAAAACTGCCAAACCCGTAGCTATCTCACCCAAAATTGGGGTATGATCTAAAAACCCGCCGGACCTCGGCCACGGAGGACAAACATGTTCATGCCTGTCGCCGTACGACCTACCCGCTGAACATTGCCTCGGGCCGATTGCAAGCTCCCGCCGCTCCCAAGCGGCATCCCGAGGATGCTCAAACCCCGGGTACCAGCACTGCTCATCTTGACCAGTAGCTCATTCTGATCTGATTGCAGCGTGACCCCTTGCTTATGCCGTCGCTTTGCCGATGGCATCGTGGAGTTCCCCATGTCTGTTGTTGAATCCATCGCCCCGCAGCCGCTCGACGGCCGCGCCCGCAGTCTGTGGTCCTCGGTTCGTGAAGCCCTCAGCGGCTCGCACCAGGACTACACCACCGGCAATCTCAACCGCGCCATCCTGCTGCTCGCCATTCCCATGGTTCTGGAGATGGTGCTCGAATCGCTTTTCGCGGTCGTCGACGTTTTCTGGGTTGGCCGCCTCGGCGCAAACGCCGTGGCCACCGTGGGAATCACTGAATCCATGCTGGCGCTCGTCTTCGCCATCGGCCTAGGCGTCTCCATGTCCACCGGCGCCATGGTCGCACGGCGTATCGGTGAGAAAGACCCGGATGATGCGGCCATCGCCGGAGTCCAGGCCATTGTACTGGGCCTGTTCATCTCGATCGGCATCGGCATCCCTGCAGGCATCTTCGCGCCGCAACTGCTTCAGCTCATGGGCGCGTCGCCGACCATCGTCGCCAGTGGGTCGGGATACGCGCGCATTGCGCTGGGCGGCTGCGGCGCCATTATCATGCTGTTCCTCAACAACGCCATTTTTCGCGGCGCGGGAGATGCGGCCATCGCCATGCGCCTGCTCTGGGTCTCGAACATCATCAACCTGATCCTCGATCCCTGCCTGATCTTCGGCCTGGGGCCGTTTCCGCACATGGGCGTCACCGGCGCGGCATTGGCCACTTTTACCGGGCGCAGCATCGGAGTGCTCTACCAGTTTTACCGGCTGCTCAAGGGCACTGAGCGCATCCGGGTTCTGGCGCGCCACCTTCGCCTGAATATCCGGGTCATGGTCCGTCTTTTGCGCGTCTCCGTCACCGGCATGCTCCAGTTCGCTATCGCCAACGCAAGCTGGATGGTACTTGTGCGCATCATCTCCCTCTTCGGTTCGGCGGCGGTTGCGGGCTATACAGTGTCGATCCGCATTGTCGTCTTCTTCATCCTCCCCGCATGGGGACTCAGCAACGCCGCGGCCACCCTGGTTGGCCAGAACCTGGGCGCGCGAAAGCCTGAGCGCGCTGCGCAGGCTGTATGGCGCACAGGCCTTTACAACATGCTGTTTCTGGGAACCATCGGCATCTTCTTCTTTGTGTTCGCCGCAGACATCGTCCATCTCTTTGTGGACGACCCGGCAGTGGTCTCCATTGCCGCCATGGCGCTACGCACGCTGAGTTGCGGCAACGTCGGCTACGCATACGGCATGGTGATGCTGCAGGCCTATAACGGTGCGGGCGATACTCTCACTCCAACCATCGTCAACTTCTTCGGCTTCTGGGTTCTGGAATTGCCTCTGGCCTGGGGATTGGCAATTGGACTGCATCTTCGCTCCGAAGGCGCATTCCTCTCCATCGTCGTCGCCCAATGCGCCATTGCCGGTGCCGGCATCGTACTGTTCCGCCGGGGCCGCTGGATGCGGCAGAAAATCTAGATCGGGGGCATACAGGCTTTTCCGATCGGACCGACAAAGCGGCCGGTTCCGCTTCACCGGCCGCAAACCTCACTTTTCAACCCGCATCCCGGAATCCGTTCAGCCGGCTGGCTCATCTGAGAGAATGATGGCAGTGAATTTTTCGCGACAAAGAGTATTTTGGCTGGCGGGATTGCCGGTCTTGCTCGCGGTGCTGGCGGTTGGGCCGGCGTGCGGCCTTGCGCAGTCTGCGAACCCAAGCTCCGCGTCGAATCCATTTTTCGGCAGCGTGACCTTGAGTCCAGCGAACGACGAGATTGTGAAGCTCTCGCTTGACGAGGCAATCAGCCGTGGATTGAAGAACAACCTTGGGCTGAAAGAGGCCGAGAGCGGCGAAAGAATCTATCACGGAGAAAAGAACGAGGCGCTGCAGGAGTTTCTGCCGACGATTACGCTGACCGGCGACACCGGCGTGTATCAGCATAATTTGGCCGCGCAGGGCTTTGGGCCGGGCGTTATTGGCGAGTTTTCCAAGCTGTTTCCTGGCGGGAAACCGCCGGGGGGGTTTTCCGAGATTACGCGCGACACGCTTACCGAAGGCCAGTTTCACCTGACCCAGACGCTGTTTTCCGGGCCGGTGATCGCGGGCTGGAAAGCGGCGGGGGCGGCGGAGCGGTCGGCCTATTTCGCCAAGATGAGTGCCCGCGGCGAGGTGGTGCAGCAAGTGGCCAGCGCCTATCTGCACGCCATTGCCGAGGCCAGCGAAGTGGACAATGCCAAAGCGCTGGAGCAAGAGGACCAGGTGCTGCTGCGGCACGCGCACGACGAGCATGAGGCCGGGACCGCGTCGAATCTGGACGAATTGCGAGCGCGGGTTGAGCTGCAGCGGCAGCAACAGGTTCTGATTGCCGCGCAGAACGCGCTGGAAAAATACCTGATCCTGCTGAAACGCGAGATCGGCATCGATTCCGGGCAGAAAATTGAGCTTACCGACCATGCGCCTTATAGCGAGCTTGCTGCCGGAACTCCGGAAGAGGTTCGCGCTATTGCTTACAAGAATCGTCAGGACTTCCAGAACCTGCAAAACCAGCAGGTGGAGTTCAAGGCGATCCACGCAGCGTATCGCAGCCAGCGGCTGCCGACTCTGAGCTTCAACGGCTACTACGGCGTGAGTGAGGTAACCACTGTGGGCACACACGGCACGTTTGCCGCGGTTGGCACGCTGAGCGTGCCGCTGTTCCGCGAAGGCAAGCTGCGGGGCGATACGGAATCGGCGCAGGCCGAGTTATCGGCTGTGGACGCCCAACTGGACGACCTGCGCAGCCACATCGACCAGCAGGTGCGCTCGGCGCTTCTGGACGTGGACTCATCGCTCAAGCTGGTCGAGGTAGCCCGCTCGAATGTGGAACTGGCGACGCGCGCCTTGAGCGACGAGACCGATCGCGTGGACGCGGGTGTGGACGACAACCTGCCCCTGGTTACCGCGCAGGCCACGCTGGCCGCCGCGCAAAGCAATCTTGTGGAGAGCCTTTATCAATACAATCTGGCGAAGCTGGCGCTGGCCCGCGCATCCGGGGTTCTGGAGACGCAGTACCGTGTTTACCTGGGGCGATAGGGAACCTCTGAATATGGGCCTGTCCCACGCAGGCAATTCCCTTAACAGCTAAAGCAGTCCTAAAGTTGGTGTATCCCGGCAGGGGCTAGCTCAACTTCCGCGGTTTGAGCGAGAAGTCCTTTTTTCAGCGCCGGCGGGGTGAAGTTTCCACTACATCGGCGCGAATTCCGGTACAGCCGGGAGCTTCACTCCGAGCCTTTGCAACAGCACAAGCTGATGTTCGTTGG
>Ga0302278_10005120_pt1 | contig 13137 bp, 11 predicted proteins | sample III_Bog_N3_2_FD_194543 | JGI IMG/M metagenome (GOLD analysis project Ga0302278, IMG submission 194543) | Peat permafrost microbial communities from Stordalen Mire near Abisko, Sweden - III_Bog_N3_2 | ecosystem: Environmental > Terrestrial > Soil > Wetlands > Peat | place: Sweden: Abisko... | reverse complement strand
GAGAGATTTCCTCGGCTTTCCTCGATTCCATGCTGCTGTAGGCCGCGTCGAGGATCACTTGATTGCGCCAACCTTCCTCACCTCGCGCCGGAAATAGCTCGCGTCCTTCGACGGCAGCCGCGAAGCTATCGACCTGCTTGGCATAAGCCAGGCGATTGGAAGCAACGTCTTCGCCGAAGAGTTTTCCGTCGCGCCAGAGTTCGATTTTCACCGGACGTTCAACGTTGAGGGCCTCGTCGGCCCGGAGGGTTCCAGAGTCTCCGACGATCTCAAGCGGCGTGCGATACGGGGCTCGAGTCGAGACCATGACTGTGGCCAACGTGCCGCGCTGAAACTCCAGAGTCAGGATTGCGGCAGCTTCCACGTCCCCCGAATGCGCGTCCGAGCGTCCAACGGTGGTGACGCGCCGTGGCTCATCTTGCAGGATGAAGCGCAAGGCGTCGATACAGTGAACACCGATGTCGGCGATCGGTCCACCTCCTGAGATGGATCGGTTGTTCATCCAGGTGCGCTGATGACCCACGCCAGGAAAAGAGAACTCGGCGCGGGCGAATATGGGATGACCTATGTCCCCGGCGGCCACACGCTCGCGGAATTTCGCGGTGCTCTCTTCAAAACGGAAGACTTGCGCTACGCCGAGTAGAACGGCCGCTTGCTTTGCCGCCGTGATCATTTGCAGGCATTCGCCGGCATTCATGCCCATCGGTTTCTCGCAAAGCACTGGTTTGCCGGCGGCGAGCGCGGTCAGAACGTCCTCTAGATGGCTTGCGTTCGGAGTAGTCACCAGGACAGCGTCGACCTCGGGGCAACGGCTTAGCTCCGCGGTCGAAGTGAAAACATGCGGGATGGAAAACTGCGCTCCAGCTTCCCGCGCTTTTTGTGGATCGCGGCGCGACAGCCCGACCACCTTGCAATGCTGAGCGAGAGCGAAGCCCGGCATCAGGCGCCGATTGGCGTGTAATCCAAAGCCTGCTATTCCGAAACGAATCATAGAAATCCCAAGGTTTCTGAAATCTTAGCGGTAGCGGAGTTCGGCCAGCAACACGGGATCAATATTACCGCCGCTGATGACGGCGATATTGATCTTTGTGTCCGGCAACTCGTGAGCGTGAAAGAAAAAGGCTGCCGGCGCAACGGCTCCGCTGGGCTCAGCGACGGTTTGCGGATTCGTACTCAGCGCCTGCATGGCCTCGCGAATTTCTCCTTCGGTCACGGAGACAATGTCGTCAACGTAGACTCGAATATGCTGAAAATTAATGGCGCCGATACTCTGGGTGCGAAGTCCATCCGCCAGCGTTCTGGTGACTTGCTCTGCGGCGAACGCAACCACATGTCCCGCGCGCAAACTCGCGCGCGCGTCCGAAGCAAATTCGGGCTCGACGCCGATTACCTTAATCTTGGGATTGCTTAACTTGATCGCCGCGGCGACACCGCTGATCAATCCTCCGCCGCCGACCGGGACCAGAATGGTTTCGACTTCGGGCAATTGTTCGAGGATTTCCAGACCCACCGTGCCCTGGCCAGCAATAATTTTTTCGTCGTTGTAGGGAGGCACAACCGCATAGCCGTGTTGGGAGGCTAATTCCTCGGCCCGAACGCGCCTCTCTTCGCTGCCCGGCCCCACGAAGATGATCTCAGCTCCTAGAGCGGCGGTGGCGTCGATCTTAATTTTGGGCGCGTTGCCCGGCATGACGATGATCGCTTTGACGCCGAGCGCACGCGCTGCATACGCTACGCCCTGCGCGTGATTACCGCTGGAATAAGAGACGACTCCGCGGCTCCGTGCGATCGGATCAAGCGACGCAACTTTGTTGTACGCCCCGCGCAGTTTGAAGGCGCCGATCGGTTGCTGGTTCTCGAGCTTCAGGAAGAGTTTGCGCTGCTCGGATGCCGCCGTCCATTCCAGCAACGGCGTACGAACGGCAACAGCGGTCAGCAGCGTACGCGCTTCCTGAAGGTCGTGTAGGGAGACCATGCCGCTATTCTACGCAACGCTATTTTTTCGTAAACAGGACGTGCTTGCCGCTTGCAGCCATTCCCGGAGGACCGGCCTGCACGCGACCAACGAGTACGCCGATGCCTGGCTGGCTGATCGCAATCCGCAGCTTATTTCTCGCGGGAGCTAGTGTTCTTGGCGGGCGGTGAAAAGATGTCCCAGCTTTTCTTGCTTCGTCTTTAGATAGTCTTCGGTATGTTCCGTCGGCGCGATTTCACAGGGCACCCGCTCGGTGACACGAATTCCTGCGTGTTCCAAAGCGGACACCTTGTCGGGATTATTCGACAACAGACGAACCCGCTGAATATCCAGCGCTTTCAAAATTTCGACTGGCATCAGAAACTCGCGTTGATCTGCTTTGAAGCCCAGCCTTTCGTTCGCTTCCACCGTGTCGAGCCCGCTATCCTGGAGCGCGTAGGCCTGCAGTTTAGCCATCAGCCCAATGCCGCGGCCCTCCTGCTGTTCATAGATCAGGACGCCCGCGCCCTCTTGGGCGATCATGGCCAGCGACATTTCAAGCTGCTGGCGGCAATCGCAGCGCAGCGATCCAAATACGTCGCCGGTCAGACACTGCGAATGAATTCGCACCAGCGGCGACCCGGAGTGCACTTCGCCCATCACCAGCGCAACGGCTTCCTCGGTCTTGGAACCGTTCCCGGTTGCCGATGCTTTGGTCGCGAACCCATGAATCAGAAAATGTCCCCAGCGCGTCGGGAAATCCGCGGAGGCTACTTGTTTTACCTTGACAGAGCTCACGATTAAATTATAGCCCTCGAGTTTCCGGCGCGAAGCCGTGTGCCCGTTGCTGCGCGCGTAGTGATCAACACCGTCTCAATACTCACCCAAAATTGGATGTTCAGGATCGCCGTTTGACTCATTTCATGAAGGCGATCCGCCAGCGAGAACAATTGCACGGGAAGGCAATCGTCCGCGGAACTGCGAAGCTGCCACAGCCGGAAGATGATCGAACCACGGGTAAGTCTAGGCGAAAGTACTCATGGCTGATAAAATCAGAAAAGTAATCTCACATCCGTGAGGGGCTATAGCTCAGCTGGGAGAGCGCGTCGTTCGCAACGACGAGGCCGTCGGTTCGATCCCGACTAGCTCCACCAATCTAAAGCAGGGGCCAATACGGCTTTTCGCGCAGTAATCTTGCGATCGAGCTTGATGCCCACCGGCAAATCCCCACGACCCCGTTTCCAAACTTGGAACCATCCACCAGTCAACCGCGATTTTGGATTAAATGTTTTCAGTAACTCTGCTAGTATTACCTGTCTTCGCTCCAGTTGCCTGAATCTAAACCAACTTCTATAAGCCGGTTTGGAACCTGGAGGGCTTTAGAACCATCTCCCCCTGGCAGCGCGTGATCTAGAACTCGTAGGAGTCCTGTGTTGAACGATGCAGTGGACGGCGCCGGAAAGAAGATCATAAGGCGCAGGCGGAGTTGGTACAGGCGTCGTCTGCGCCGTCGGCGATTCCTAGTCGCCATCCTCCTCGGTTCGGTCTTGGTCGGAGCTTGCATCCAGAAAATAGCGGTTGATCTAGCATCGTTATCCCAGCGTGCCTCCGCCGTTTCGCCAGGCTCATTCTGGGCCCGCAGGGATATCCACAAAGAACTGGCATTCGCAGCCGCGCAGCCGCACAAAGCAAAGAAAATTTCGAATCGTATTCCGGGAGTCTACCCCTATTCGGTCGTGCCGGGTGGCGTAAAGAGCGCCGACGATCTTCGTTACGCGGCGTTACGGGACTACGTGGTCCGTCGCCATTACAATCACTTTGATTTCAGCAAGGCGCGCCTGGAGCGGGCTCAAGAAGCCCGCGAAGTTTATCTTTCGTACCGTATCCGCGACAAGATTTTTTGGACTCGAAAGAAAGCCCATCTGCGCGTCGGCGAACTGCTGCTCACCGACGGCAGTATCACGGCGCGCGCAAAATGCGGCAACCAGATTTCTGACACGGCGAAGCCAGAAGTTTCCGACGAAGAGCCTGACGAAGACGTGATGGACGAGCCCGTGCCGGCCGTCGACGAGGCTCCAACGGGACCGATTCGCCCGCTTCTCGCTTCGCTCGACTTGCCCAGTGGGCAGCCCGTTTCCCCCGGCATTGTAGGCGGACCTTTTTCCTTTCCCTATGTGCCGATTGGCCTGCCAATTCCTTCTGGAAAATGCCCCGCCGGCGAGACGCGTGTCGATGGCCATTGTAAACACAAGAAACCGGTCGCGCCTGAACCTTCCACTCTATTGCTTGTGAGTTCCGGTTTGGCGCTCATTGCCTGCCGCAAGAAAGCCTGCCGCAAGAAAGCCTGCCGCAAGAAAGCCTGCCGCCGCAAAAAAGTTGCTGCTTCTCCCGCTGCCTGATCGTCGCTGCCGTAGCTTCTCGGGGAATCCCGCCTCGCAATCGCCATGGAACTTCCGGAAATACTCCTTCGTACTAACCGGAGAGGCATCGGGCGCGAACGACGCCCCCACAAGGAGCGATTTATGGACGGCAACATTATCGGTCTGGTTGCAGTTACGCTGTTTTTCGGAATTCCACTGGCAGCGATGTACACCTATTATCGGGTTCGCAAGTTGCGGACCGAAGAGCGCATCGCGGCCATCGCCCGGGGCGCCAACGTTCCCATGGAGCCGGATCTTTCCGAGGCGGCCAATTCGCGGCGCTGGGGAATTTTGCTGTCGGCGATCTCCATCGGATTCATGGCGATGATGGCCGTCATCGCCCGTACCGAGCCGGATGCGGCGAAAGGACTGGCGGTCGGACTTGTGCCTTTGGCTGCGGGCCTCGGCTTCTTAGTCGATTTTGCCCTGATCCGCAAAGACCTGAAAGCTTCCAGATAGAAGTTCACGACCTCTGTTCAGCATATTGCAGAGTGCGATTCAAGCCGCGCCCTCCGTGTGTCGTAGGGTAACTTTTGTCTATGTGATTCAGGCCGCCCGCGGGCGGCCTTTTTCTATAGTCTCGGCTCACATCGATTACCACAACGTACTGCGGCGGAAATACCTCCCAATCCACAACCCACCAGCGGCGTGCCAACTTAGTGCAAACCATTGCGCAATGCCCATCCTACGCGGGTTCGCGCTTGCTTTTGCCGGATGCAACCGTCATCATTACGGACGGCATTTTTGCCGACAACTTCCAGGAGTTAAGAATGAAACGTTTCTTCGCAATTTCGATGTCCGTTGGCGTGGCACTCAGCGCAGCGGCACTGTGGCTCGGCACGGCCTCATTACCGGCATCCGCGCAGCGAACCGAATCTGTTTTCAATGGACACCGGATCATCATTCCAGCATCGAGCGTTCCGCAAGCCGGACGCCATCACACCAACTACTTCTTCGTCGATTCCGATGTGCCTGCGAGCGGTCCGCCTCCCGGTGTCGAGACTCCCGGTTCGGTGGCCTGCGTTTACCAGCTGGTGGCGGGACCGTCCGGATGCCCTGTGGCCACCAGTACGGCTCTGCCAACTGGAGGAGTAGGAGCTATCGCCATTGTGGATGCTGGCGATTATCCGACGGCGGCGAGCGACCTCGCGGCTTTCTCGACCTATTACGGTATTCCGGCGGCGAACTTTACCGTGACTTGGCCCGGGGGCAAGACAAAAAAGCCGCCGGTGTACTCAGACTGGATCGTGGAAGAAGCTTTGGATATCGAGTGGGCTCATGCCATGGCGCCGCAAGCGAAGCTCTATCTGGTGGAGTCAGTGCAGGTGAATACGGATCCAACTTGGGCGGCCGTTAAACTCGCCGCGAAACTGGTCGCTGCAGCGGGAGGCGGAGTCGTCAGCATGAGCTGGGGCGATCCGGAAGTGAAGCAAGAACTTAACTGGGACAAGTACTTCACCACTCCGGGAGTGGTCTACTTCGCGGCCGCCGGAGACTCCGGGCTGGGTGTGAGCATCTATCCCGGAGCGTCGCCCAATGTCGTCTCGGTCGGAGGCACGTATTTTAACCGCGATGGACACGGCAACTTTACGAACGAGGTTTACTACACGGGAGGGGGTGGCGGCGACATCAGTCCCTACGAGGCGATTCCCAGCTATCAGAGCGGAGTCGCAAACGTGGTCGGGACCCATCGCGGTTATCCCGACGTTGCTTCGGACTTCTGCTGCGCCGGCATTTACGTGCAAGGTGGATGGTATTCGGTGGGCGGCACCAGTTGGGCATCGCCGACCTTTGCCGGAATCGTCGACGCCGCCGGCAACAAGAAGCAGTCGTCGGTTGACGAACTGACCTGGATGTATAGCGAGTTGGCCAACCAGTCAGAATATTCGGCCGACTTCAACGACATCACGCAAGGGGATCCCCGCTGTACGGTCGGCTTCGACCAGTGCACGGGAATCGGGTCTGCGAAAACATACGCGGGAAAGTAGGGCGCGGTACCCGCTTTCACATCACGGGCTGTTCATTACGGGTGGATTATCACGGGTTGATCATCACGGGTTGCTCATCACGGGTTGCTCCAGGTCACACTGGATCAACCCGTTCTTTATGAATCTCGAATCAGTGCGCGAGAAAGTGCGACAGAAGCGTGCGGAAGAATCATGGAAAACAGTTGACTTCCGTAATCAAGACCGGCACTTCTGTGCAGATTTCCAGCTACTGGAGCTGCTAGACTTTTCTCAAAGCCTTCATGCGCATACTGCGGCATTTCGAAGTTTTAGGTCGAGTTCGAGCTCGAGTTGTGGCTCTTGCTCTGACTCTAGTTTTGACGACCGTCGCATCTTTGTGGTCGGCGACGAGCTGGGCGCAGACTGCGGCGGCGAAGAATCCATCGGCTGGCGCCAAGGTGCAACATGTTCTTGTTCGTGGGGCGGGTTCCGCGATGGAAGTGGAAATTCAGACTTCTGGGGCGCCAGTCGAGCCTGAGAGTCAGATCATTACGGGTCCGGACCGCATCGTGGTCGATTTCCCGGGAGCGCTGCCGTCATCGGACCTGCGCGCGCTGAAGGTGAATCACGGCGCCCTCAAAGGGGTTCGTTCAGGACTTTTTTTCAGCAATCCTCCAATTACGCGGGTGGTGCTTGATTTGAGCGAACCGCAGTCCTATCAGATTTCTTCTACCAAACTCTCGGCCACCGAGAATTCCATTGTCATCAAGTTGAAGGCCGATCCAGCGAATGTGGCGGCCGCGAGCGCGAACGCGAATCGACAAAATTTGACGGAAGCAAGATCAGGTCGAAAATCGGCTCCGCCGCCACGAATCCGGAATGCGGCGATGTCTGCCGCTGCCGGAGTGCCGGGAATCCGTTCTACGAATTTGATTCCAGCGGCTTCCAATCCTGTTCCCGTGCAAAATGCGGCTGCCACTTCTCCGGCCGTCGATTCCGGTTCGAGCCTTCCGGCCCCGTCAAAGCCCGATGTGACCGTCACCTTTGAGAACGGGATGCTCCGTATACGGTCAGACCGGGCAACGATGGCGCAAGTCCTGTTCGCAGTGCAGCAGCAGACTCACGCCGAGATCGCGATTCCTTCGGGCGCGGAACAAGAAGAAGTTTTCGCCGATCTCGGGCCCGCTCCGGCGCGCGACGTGCTGGGCTCTCTGCTCAACGGATCGCCCTATAACTTTATCTTTGTCGGCAGTGAATCAAACCTCGAGCAAGTCATTTTGACCCGCCGCGATCCCAGCATCTTCTAGCTCTCCCGCAACTATCAATAGTTCGACAAATAACTCCCACCAGCTGGTCGGATTTTTTCCTACGGACAATCAAGGCTCAGTACGCAGAAATCATCGACCACGAAGGACACGAAGGTCCACGAAAGGAAGTACTTCGCGACGACCAGCAGCGCGGCTACTGCGAGACCAGGCGCACCGCAACGGGAGACGCGCCGTTGCCCGTGATCGGTGCCAAAGCTCTAGGACCGGAGCCGCAGCCGACCAGGTTGACCACAGTTGTGTTTACCAGGCCGCTCGCTGGGGTTGCGTTACCGTCGGGATTCAGAAACAGCTGCACGAAACCGATAATCTGTACGTTTTGAGTGAGAACGCCGGCCGTGCTGTCAAAAACCGGTACCGTGACGAGCGAGTCGCTCACCATTACGTTGCTTCCCGCCGCTGCCGTGACGGGATCGTCTAAACCAGCCATAAACTGAAACGGAGCGGTGACCGGATACGTCGAAACCAGGGTGTCGCCTTGGTTGGTCGTTGCGTGAGTCAGACAATTAACGGCGTCTGCTGTGTCGGAGTTTCGGCTCCCGGAATAAGCGTTAAGGTCGATATTCGCTTGTGCGTTGCAGGCAATTGATAGCGGAACGCACCCTGCAACGCTCTCTTGATAGTTTGTCGTTAATGGGGGTGTGCAACTGGGCAGTGAGTGAGTCGGATGAGGGAACGTGGTTGCGTCATCTCCAGGAAAATAGTTCCAAGACGCCAGCGGAGGGGCAAGACCCAGCGCGCAACCCGTAGCATCCGGGCAATCGGTGCTCAGGCTCATCGCCTTGCCCGTCGGACTCGTGTACGACCACCCCAGCAGCGTCGGATCGTTAATGGTGCCGGTTGCCGGAATGAAAATTTGTCCTCCCGCGGCGGTCGGACTGACGTTTGGCAGCAACCACGGCTTCACGCAGATCGGCGCAACCGCTGGCGACGACACGGCGGCTGTGCCCGTGACGGGAGAAGCGTTGTAGGCTTCCGCGGTAGCGGAGGCGCTGATGCTGGTCGTAAGACTCCCCCAAATACGGGCAAAGAATGTAGGCAGATCGCTTCTTTGAACGCGGACGCTGACTTGGGGGTCGCCTGGAACTGCGGTTGAGAAAGTAACCGTGATCTCGCCATTCGCCGCAATCAGTGTCCTTCCACCGACTGGACTGCTCTGTGCCACCTGAACCGCAACGGACTGCGCTACGACTTCGGCGGCGGCCATCAGGTCGGTAGCCGTGGTTGCCCCCGAGTTTGCCAGCACGCGCGCTCCCGCAAGGGCCGCTCCGTCAGCGACCAGTTGGGCTTCGCTGCGAGCTGTGTAGATGGTGACAACGTCGATGGACAGCGCGGCCATCGCTCCTACGACGAAGAGCATGAAAACCGCGACCAGCATGATGACAACACCCTCCTCGCCGCTGTCAGGATGCGTAGCGGATCGGCGTCGGAAGTGGCGGCGGAATTTCATGCGATCTCCGGATCGGCTCCGTTAGGTTTGATTGTGCACCGTGGCGCTTTCGATAACCGAGGTAGTCGCACTGTAACTGGAGTGCGGGAACAACAACTGAATGACACCGTTAAATCGCCAATGGTAAGGATAAGACACCGTCACCACCGTGCACACAGCCAGAGGTTGCCCCGGAGAAGCAGCGGCCGACGGCACTTGGCCACGTTGGATCACGATACTTAGATTATCGGGACATCCTGAGATCGAATAGGTCCACGTGAGGGTCGGACCACCAGCGTTGGTGCCAGGAGGAACACAGGTTCCGGTCGGTATCACTCCGTTGCCCTGCAGAGAATTGAAAATGGCGACCACCACGGTCTGCAGGGAATCAGGATTACCGTTGCTAGCCTGAATGTCGGTCATCGGCTGCGCGGCAGCGAGGATGGCGCCTTCCTGAGCGGCTTGCGCGACTTTTTGTTTTTGATTGAAGGCTCCGCTGAAGTCGAAGATGCCAACGACAAAGACGGCGAGCAGAGGCAGGACAAGCGCGAACTCAAGGATCGCGGAGCCGCCCTCGTCAGCGAGGATGCGTGTGCGGACCATGTTAGTTCTCCATCCGGCTCTGCGCCTCGGCCGACAGCACGATTCGCTGCATGTTAAGCGAGGTGAACGGAAGAAAGAACTGAAAAGGATACTGAAAACTCACGATCGTCCCGCACTGGGCGGCCTGGTTGGCGGCCAGCGGCGAGTTCAGCAACGCTTGCCGGCAGATGCTGATATTGCCGCTCACCGGGCAGGTGAGTTGCACCGCCGGGTTGACGCAGGAAAATGGCGTCGGAGCGTTCGAGTTTACGGGAATCTGCGCGGGATCGAGGCTGGACGCCTGCATGACCGAGCCAACAGTGGTAGCAACAGTGCTATTAAGAGAAGGCTGATCTCCGCAGGTGGCGCAGGAGGAGCGAGCGGCGACGATGGCTCCTTGCTGGGCGGCTTGCTGGATGGTGGAGTAGATGTTGAAGGCGCGTCCAAACCATACGATGCCTAAGATCAGCGTGAAGACCAGTGGCAGCACGAGCGCAGCCTCGGCAATTTCGGCGCCGTCAGGGGCGGCAAGTCCGCGCGCAATAGATTTGATCTTTAGCAAACTGCGAATCCCTTGTTGTGCCCAGAGTTGACGACTCGATACGGCATGCCCACTTAATACAATCCAGACCGACTCTACCTAACCGAGATTATAAATTCCCAGCACTCGCCCGACTCCTAAGAAAAGGACCGCTAGGGCCATGGCGACGCCGAAGGGGATCTTCGTCGAATGCGGGTCGTCCAGCGAAACTTCGTGCGCGGGCATTCGCAGGCTGAACAACGCCGCCAAGAGGTGCGCGATATTCAGGAGCGTACGTTTGAGGCGTCCCTTGCCGATAACCACGGCCAGAGCCATGATCCCAGCTACGAGAATGGTGCCGAGCAAGACCGACCACAACGGCCGCGGGCCGAGGCAGGCTCCCAGGGCGCCGGCCAATTTCCAGTCCCCTGCACCAAGGCTGCGGATGAGAACGAAAGGCAGCAGTACGCCCAATCCCAGCAGCGTGCCGAGCAGAGCTTCTCTTAATCCCTGCCATCGGTTTAGAAACGCGTTGAGCAAGAGGCCAGCGGCGAATCCCGAGACGGTGAGCCAGTTGGGGATCCGACGATAACGCCAGTCGAGAACCCCGGCGATCGAGGCGGTCAGGATTGCGGGAATCCACGACGCTGCGAACCATAGTCTGGATTGAGCCCAGGGGGCCGATTGGAGCAGACTGGCTGCTGACAGACAAACGCCTCCGCATTTCGCCTCCCTACTTTAGGGCTTTCTACGGAGATGCTCAAGGGGGAAGTTCAGCAGCGGGTCGGGTTTGAACCGCTTTGAACTTGAATTGCTTTGGAACGGCTAATGCAGGGCGCAAAATTAACCGGGAATTCGATCGACGCCCCGTCTTTGGCGGCGGCCCAATCCCCGGTGGACTTCTGCGCTTCTTCACCGCAGAGTATCTCGCTGCCTGCTCGCTATGATTTCGCTGCGGTAAATTTTCTGAGAATTTTCCGATAACCACTTTTCTGATAACAATAGAAGGGCGTTTCGCGAGTTTTCGTCTGGCTACTCGACGCTACTCGTCGACGGGCCAACGCGACCGCGAACGTTCCATCGAGGTCCGGAGTATCAAGATCCGGAGTACAGAAAGGGAACGATACTTTGCTCCACCGTCCCATAACACGCGCGCTGATCCTCGCTGGCGTTTGCCTGCTCGCGATCAGTCCTTTCTTCTGGTGGGGCAGCCCGTCCGGACACGACTTCGAGTTTCACGTGTTTTCCTGGATGGAAGTTCTCGGCCAGTGGAGACAAGGCATCCTCTATCCCCGTTGGGCCGGGCTCGCTCACTTTGGATATGGCGAAGCGCGCTTTCTGTTTTACCCGCCCTTTTCCTGGACACTCGGCGCCGCAATTGGCGCCTTACTACCTTGGGGCACGGTTCCGGGAGCTTACTGCTGGCTTGCCATCATGCTTGCGGGAGTCGCCATGTATCGCCTGGCTCGGGAATGGCTGCAACCTGCGGACGCCCTGTTTGCGGCCGCGTTCTACGCAGTCAATCCTTATCATCTGGTGATAATTTACTGGCGCAGTGCCTACGCAGAACTTCTCGCCGCTGCTCTCTTGCCTTTGGTGCTGCTCTGTCTGCTGCGGCTGCAGGAGCCCGCCGCGCAAGAGCCTGCGGGCAGTGATCCACTTCCACCGACTTTTCGTCCCACACTTTATTTAAGTATGGTGCTCGCAGCAGCGTGGCTCACCAATGCTCCCGCCGCGGTCATGATTCATTATTCGACCGCTGGCCTGGCATTGCTCATGGCAGCCCGTGAGGCATTCCGTAACGGCATAGGCGAGCAGTCGCGAAGGGCGCGCGTCACGCGTCCTTTGGTTCGCACCGCCATTGCAATCCTTCTTGGCGCCGGACTCGCTGCTTTTTATCTCGTGCCTGCCATCTACGAACAGCGTTGGGTTGACATCAGCCAGGTAATGGCCCCCGGAGTCCGCCCGCAAGACAATTTTCTTTTCACCAGAACCGGCGACCCGGATCACAACCGTTTCAATTTTCTAATCTCAACCGTAGCCCTCGCCGAAGTCGCCTTACTCGCCCTCGTCCTGTGGTTCTCTCGCCCCTCCAAGACAAATCGCAGGGAAAGAGAAAGAGAGGATACGCAAGGAAACATCGCCGCACTAAGTCCGTGGCGGTTGCTCGCAACCTGGGGAGCCGTCACAGCGCTCCTGTTGTGCTCCGTCAGCCAGTTCTTCTGGCAGCATCTGCCGAAATTCCGCTTCGTCCAACTTCCCTTCCGTTGGCTCTTGTGTATGAATGCCGCTCTCGCCGTTCTGCTCACCATGGCGAGCAAGCGCTGGACCGTTCGCATCCTCGCTTATGCCGTCCTACTGGCCACAGTGGTCATCGCCGGCTTTCGCATCCAGCCGCCCTGGTGGGATACCAGCGACGATCTACAAGAGATGAGCGATGCCGTGCGCGACGGCACAGGATACGAAGGCACCGATGAATACGTACCCACCGGAGCGGACGCCTACGACCTTAAGAAAGATCTGCCGCGCGTGAGCGACGAAGCGGGCGCAACCCTTGCCACAAGAATGTTGGCTTGGGGGCCGACGGAAAAACACTTCGTCGTCCACTGCGCCGCCGCTCAAGACTTGACCCTGCGACTCTTCAGTTATCCGGCATGGCAGGTGGTCGTCAACGGCCACCCCGTCCCGACCGAGAAAACCGAGAGCACCCGCCTGATTGTCGTTCCTGTGGCTGCTGGCGACAACGACATCCACATCTACTTTCGCCGTACGAAAGACCGCCTGGTTGGAAAAAGCGTTGCCCTGCTGAGCGTTATCTTCTTTGTGGTCCTTTGGATGAATCCGGTCTCGCTCCGAAGACTTCTGCTCGCGACGCGAATGGTCAGCGCCCATCCTGAAGCGAGAGTTCAGGATTCCGCATCCGATGCCGAGAGCCACGTCGCATGACTCCGATCTCGCGCA
>Ga0302278_10005119_pt1 | contig 13137 bp, 8 predicted proteins | sample III_Bog_N3_2_FD_194543 | JGI IMG/M metagenome (GOLD analysis project Ga0302278, IMG submission 194543) | Peat permafrost microbial communities from Stordalen Mire near Abisko, Sweden - III_Bog_N3_2 | ecosystem: Environmental > Terrestrial > Soil > Wetlands > Peat | place: Sweden: Abisko... | reverse complement strand
CAGGCGGGGATCCACTTCCGTCATAACTCAGGCGCCTTTGGCAAGAAGTACCTGCCGGAAACCATGGGCAGCGGCGTATGTGTGCTGGACTACGACGCCGACGGCTGGCAGGATATCTTCTTTGTTAACTCGAAGGACTGGCCCGGCCATGGCTCGGGACACTCTTACCCGGGCCTCTACCACAACAACCATGATGGCACGTTCAGCGATGTCACCCCGCAGGCAGGGCTTGCAACCGAGATGTACGGGCTCGGTTGCGCCATTGGGGACTTCGACAACGACGGTCATGACGACATCTATATCACCGCGCTCGACGGCAACCGGCTGTTCAGAAATCTCGGCAATGGCAAGTTCGAGGATGTTACCGCCAAATCCGGCGTTCGAGGGGCCGGGTTCGCGACCGGAGCCGTCTGGTTCGACTATGATAACGACGGCAAGCTTGACTTGTACGTGTCGCACTATATCGAGTGGTCGGTGGCCACCGATCAGACTTGCTCTCTCGATACCAAGAGTAAATCCTATTGCACACCGGAACTCTACAAGGGCCAGAGTGGAACCCTCTTTCATAACAGAGGCAACGGCGTCTTTGAAAATGTCACGAAGAAGGCCGGCCTTTACGACCCCACAAGCAAATCGCTCGGCGTCGCCCTGATCGACTTTGACAACGATGGCTGGATCGACTTGTTTGTCGCCAACGATACTCAGGCGAACAAACTGTATCGCAACAACCATGACGGTACATTTACCGACGTGGCGCTGGAAACTGGGGTGGCCTATAGCGATGCGGGCAAGAAGCGCGCAGGCATGGGCGCGGACGCGGAGGACTATGACCTGTCCGGAAGGCAGAGTCTGGTTATAGGGAACTTTACCAATGAAAGTCTGTCTCTCTATCACAACGATGGCTCGGGGCTTTTCTCCGATAGCTCGGTGGCCTCCGGCATAGCCTCCCCGTCGGCTGGCTCACTTACGTTTGGAGCGCTCTTTGTCGACTACGACCTGGACGGGTTTCCGGATATCCTGGCAGTAAACGGTCATGTCGCCGACGATATCAGCGTTGTGCAGCCGACGATTCACTATGCGGAGCCGCCGTTGCTCTTCCACAACAAAGGCAATGGAAGATTCGAGGACGTTACAGACAAACTCGGCGCCGCGCTGGGGCAACCAATCGTGGGACGCGGCGCGGCCTATCTCGACTTCGATAACGATGGCGATCTGGATCTGGTGCTGACAACAAGCAACGGGCCGGCCAAGCTGCTGCGCAATGACAATGGCAACCAGAACGATATGTTGCGGGTCCGGACGATTGGAACTCCCTCCAACCGCGACGGGATCGGTGCGAAAATCACCGTCATCACCAGCGATGGACGGCATCTGTTCAAGATGGTCAAGAGCGGTTCGAGTTATCTCTCCCAGAGCGAACTGCCGGTGACCTTTGGGCTGGGAAAGCCGGCGGCCAGCAAGGTCGTAAGTCTTGACATCGTATGGCCGAGCGGGAAGAAGGAATCGGCGAGAGGCGTCCAGCCAAATCAGTTCCTTACGTTGGAGGAAGGCAAGGGCATTGTGTCGCGGCAGGCAATTGCCTTTGGCCGGCTGAAACCTTCGGCTGTGCACTGAGAAGGGACAGCGGTCTCATTGCGGCTCGTTGTCGTAAAAGCGGCATGTCTGGAGCATTTCCTCGATCTCGCGTCTCGTGGAATTCACCTTTGCAGCGGACTGTAACAAGTCTTCTGCTTTGGCCGGATACCAGCCCTCCTTACATGGGGTACTTAACCCGGCCACATCGAATGGTTCGATCGCTTGCTGGATATCTTGAAGCAGAAGTATCGAGTCCTGCTGGGACTTTAGATGCAGGGCTTGGGCGAGAATCTCTTTGCATGCGGGTCCAAAGTGGGGGTGATCGTGCAGCAGAAAAGAGGGCGCAAGGGACTGTTTGCCGAGCCGCCTTGCGGTCTCGGAATAAGTCGCGGCAGTGAAGTACATCAGCGCAATCGCCTTGAAGACACGGAAGTTTCCCATATTCGCATAGAGAGCGGCGAGCAACCGCGATGTCGCGAGCAACTCGTCGGTCGTTTGAGCGGAATAGGTTTGCAATTCCGATTGAAAGCTGGCCGAATCCCAGGCGCCGCCCAGGATCGTCGCCAGCCGGCTAACTCCCAGCAACGTGAGGGGAAAGCCGGTCGATAGCAGCGGGTCAATGAAGCCGGCTGCCGACGGGAGCATGGCCCAGCGCCTGCCAGATACACGGCCGCTGAGGAATGAGAGCCGGGGCACCCAGGTAAAGGGTAATGTGGCGTGCGCCGTTGTGAACTGTTCGCGCAAGGCTGGAATTGAATCCAACAGCCGGCGCCATGCGGGCTCTCCTTCAGAAAGACGAAAACGGATGGCTGTCTCCCCCTTTGCGGCCACACCCGCGCTGGTGATGCCATTGTTGAAGCGAAGCACCCATATCCAGCCGCCTTCGAAGAGGTGATGCACTGCGGCTTGCTCGGCCGGGTACGGTGGTGCTTCGCCGCCGCGGTTTGATGGCGTGCTGGGGAGGCTCACTCCGGAAAAGTGGCAGTAAAGCGCCTGCGTGGCGGGATACTCCGGCATAGGAACTTCGCTCAGACGCAAAGCGCGGTGGAGGAAGCCGCGAGGACCTGTCGCATCGATGGCGAAACGGGCCTGCAGCCTGTATGTTTCTTGCTCTCTTGCGATATCAAAAGTAACTCCATCCTCGCCTTCGCTGAAGTGATCGATTCTTGCCTCATCGATATAGTCCACACCCAGAGCCTGGGCTTGCTGGACAAGGAGCCAGTCGAAATCGGCACGATACCAATGCGTATCGGCAATTTCGTCGCGCGGGCTTGCGGCAACGAGGAGCTGACGCAAGTGCTCCGGATCGGGCGAATCGGGCAGTCCGAGGGTATGATGATAGAAGGTGAACCCTCGCTTCAAACCGCACGCCAACTGCGGGAACGCACGCTGCCAACTACCCCATTTCGACAGCGGCGCGATTGCTGGCAAATCATAGCTGGCCGCTAACTGGTCGAGAAGGAGATTGGCCAAAGGTGTCGATGACTCGCCGATCATCATGCGCGGATGTTTTCCTCGCTCCAAGAGGACCACCGAATGGCCCTGGCGCTTTGCGATCATTGCCATCAGAGAGCCGGCAAAACCAGAGCCGAAGATAGCGATATCGTAGATCTGCTTCAACTCTGTCCCCCGCAGTGTGAGCAAGTTACAACGGGCATGATTCTCTGACAGAGATTCATGCGATGGAGGCGGTCGACGCGATCTCGCAGACAAGTCTGGCACCCGCCCTGTCGTGTGCGGATATCCCAGAGATCGACCAATACGCGCCCTCGTCCGAGACGCAGTCCATAGCTTGCCGTCGCTTCCACGGTGGCAAGAGTGGGAGGAGTAAAGTCACCGCGCCGGGCCAGCGATTCCATCGCGCCATTGCCGCCGCGCGTGGGAATCAGCGTCGCCGCCGTTGCCCCGCAATCGAAGGCGAAATCGAGCGATCGGCACGCCCAGTGCAGCGACTCCTTTGGTTGCATGAAGGGCGGTTGCACCAGGATGAAGACGCGCAGATCGATATCATTTTCAATTAAGAACGAAGCGGCGCTGGCAAACTGCGGCAAGGTCATTCTCTTGTTCAAGCGATCCAGGACTTCGGGGTGAGCGGTCTCCAGTCCCATTGCGATTTCCAGCCGATTGGCGATGAGGTCGCGAAATGTAAGACAACGGTTCGACACGAGCGAGGGATGACACTCGACAATCGTGCGCTCAAAGTTTGAGAGTCTTTGCGCGATTGCGGCGTAGTCCTGTTCCGGGATAGCTTGGGTATCGAAGAAACTTCCACTGTTATAGAGCTTGATCTGGCGCGCCGCCGGCAACCGGGCCAGAGCGTAATCGATCTGGCTTGGAATCGCTCCCAACGGGACCGAATCGATCAGCGTATTCTTCCACAGGTCGCACATCACGCAGCGCCAGGGGCATTCGCGATTGGTGAGGAAGATTGTGGCGACAGGCACGGCTTCCATTCCGGGCGAGCACTCTTCCTCGACAAGAAACGCAAACGGCTTGCCGGGATCGACTTCCGTTCGCGCGAGGCGCCGATCGGCAATCCATCGACTTCGCTCTTCGGGTTGGACGGGAAAAATCGACGTCGACGCTGCGGTCACGCGCGGGCTGTCCTCACGGGTATAGAGATAGGAACTGCTTTCGATATTCAGCTTCCTTAAAGGGGAGGCTGCTGCGCAGAGAGTCCTGTGGCAACGCCCCGTGCTGGAAGCGCCGCTTGGGGTAGACAGGCATCTTCAACCCGGTTAACTTGGCAATTCCGCGGCTCACGATCGCGCCCTTAAGCTCATAGAGCTTCTCGGTGCTGTAGTTAGTGAGATCGATGAAGGGGATTGCTTCCGCAACGGCGATTACACTCGGCCGCGTAAAAGGGCTGAACCCGGAGAAGCCGTAATGATGGGCCGGCGCATAAGTGCGCGTGTAGGAGCGGCTGAGGCCGCCGCTGTAAGTGAGCGAATGCTTGATCTTGCCCACGCCCCAGCCTTCCTGATACAGCATTGAGTTGTGAATGACACTGCGGATTGTCAGTTCCGGGTTTTCCTCGATCGGATAGTCCTTCAGATTTTCGTCTCCGCCATCGCCATCCAGAAGATATTTCCACTCCGGATAGAGCTTGCGAATCTCACGGCACAGGGTCAGAGCCATGGTAGCGGATTCGATGTCCAAAGGCTTGTAGTCTTCGACAATTCGGATGGTTTCGCACACGTCCATCCCTCTGGCATCGGCCTCGATTGTCTCCAGGAACAGGCCAAGTCCGAGAGAATCGAGAAACGCTCGCGCCTGCGCGGAGTCCGGGCCGTTGCCGAGGTCGAGGACAAAGGCCTTCAGCCGGCCCAGGTTCATTCCGCGTTTCCGCATGACATGGTACGCGGTGAGAAAAACACTTCCGCTGTCGATGCCGCCAGAGAAGCAGACGCCAATCGGTTCATGGGGCGGCACGCGGTCGAGCCACTGCGAAATCTCTTCGGCGAGCACGCCGATATAGAGCTCGCCGATTCGATCGAGATCGGGAAGGAGCGCGCCAGGTTCCGGCGCAAAAAATCTCGTGTACACCGGGTCGGGGTCGGGGCAGCCGACGAGTTGAATCTCGACCACGTGATGGGCCGGAACCATTCGCGTGTAGCTGGGATGAAACTGCGCCGCGAGTCCTTCGTTTTGCAGCCAGTCGTGGATCGTATCGATGCGCGATGCCACAATCAGCATCGGGCCCTCGGCACGCTTGGCGAGGAAGTAGCGCATGGGCCGATCGAGCGACCGAGCCATTTTGACCGACTTGCCCGATTGCGCTATCAGAGCAAAGGAGCCCGCGACTTGCACAATGCTGTCGCTGGGATGATCGCGAAGACGACTGCGAGCCTCTTCGGTGGTGAAATTGTAGATTTGGTTCGCGTCCGGGTTGGTGAGATCGACGACTCGTTCCACATATTGATGGGTGTGATTCTGCTGCACGGAATCCCTCGATTGGACCTTGGCTCCAATCAGTTTACGCTTTTCCTTTGGGTGGTCGGTGAGCGCGCGCCAACCCGATAGACGCTGTCGGCCACGCCTCCACCTTTGGTTGCAGGCGGACATGGATTCAGGACAGGTATACTCGCGGCGTCGCACTCTTCTTGGCCGCGCGCATTCGGCGTTGAAATCGGTTTGCTTTTCTTGGAGTTGCATCATGGCCCATATCCAATTGCCCGTCGCTCCGGAACTCGGCAGAGAGTTTCCGGGAATTCTTGGTCTGATGACTTTCCGCCCTGAAACCGCTGGGCCCATCAACGAGTTGGTCAACGTGCTCCTGCGCGGGGAGAGCACGCTGTCCCGCGGCGAACGCGAACTGATCGCGACGCACGTCTCCTGGCGCAACGACTGCTTCTTTTGCCAGACGATTCACGGCGCTGTGGCGGCGGCTCAGCTGGGGAACGATGAAACACTGGTCCACAAGGTGAAGACAGACTGGGAGAGTGCGGGTATCTCCGCCAAGCTGAAGGCGCTGCTGCAGATTGCAGGGAAGGTCCAGCTTGGCGGGAAGCATGTGACCGAAGAGGACATAGCAGCCGCGCGGGAGCAGGGCGCGACCGACCTGGAGATTCACGACACGGTACTGATTGCCGCGGCTTTCTGTATGGCCAATCGCTACGTGGATGGACTTGGAACCTGGGCCCCTGCCGACTTGAACATATATCGCGGAAATGCCGCCAGCATTGTGGCCAACGGCTATGTGAACGTGACAGAAGCCGCAACGCGGCAGGTGCGCTCTTGACGGGCGTATCGAGCACTGTCCAAAGCCGCGTTGTTTCCACGGGAAAGGCGCGGCGGACTCCAGTCAAGGCCGGAGTCGAGACCTGGGTGGCGCTGTTTGCGGCGGTGCTGGCAACGCTCGTTCCGCTGATCTGCCTTGCGATTCCGATGTATGTGATCCGGCCGTTTCGCCCGCAAGATCCTGGGCAGCTCGACGTGGCGCTCATGGTCCGCGGGCTCGCTCCCTGGACCTCGGCTGCGAGCGCGTTCGCGGTGCTTCTGGTGGCCGTGTGGGTGTGGAAAGCGGGAATGCGCGTTTGGCTTCGGCTGTCGTTCGCGGCACTCGCGACGGTCGCGATTGTGGCCGCCGGGCTCACACATGTGAATATCTTTGAGATCATGTTTCATCCCTATCCGGCGCCGGAGTTCGAAAGCTCCGCAACGGCCAAAGCGGATGCGGACGACAAGGTGCTGGCTGTGACCATTCGCGGCGAGTCGCGGGCGTATCCGATCCGGACGATGGGCTATCACCACATTGTGAACGACACCGTAGGGGACGTGCCGATCGCCGTCACTTACTGTACGCTCTGCCATGCCGGGTTGGTTTGGAGCAGGGCGCTCGATGGCAGGACGCTGCATTTCCGCCTGGCGGGCATCAACAACGGCAACGCGCTGCTGCGGGATGAGGAGACGAGCAGCATCTGGCAGCAAAGCACGGGAGCCGCGATCTTTGGGCCGCTGAAAGGGCGGCAACTGCAACTGGTTCGCAGCGACGAACTTACGTTCGCCCTGTGGCGCAAGGAGCAGCCCGGCGGCCTGGTTCTGAAGCCGGACGCGCGATACGCCGGAGACTACGATGAGAAGGACTGGGAGAAGCATGTCGAGCAGACGCGTACGGTGGTCGACACCGGCAAGTCCGGAATCGTTCCGCATGAGCTGATGCTCGGGATTACTCTGGCCGGAGCGAGCAAAGCATTTCCGGTAAAGTCGATCATGGCGGCGAGACTCATTCAGGATCGGATTGCGGATGTTCCACTTTTGCTGGTTGTTGGGCCGGATCGCGCGTCTATACGGGTCTTCAAGGCCGAAACCATGATCTTCGTCTCCAGCACCGACTCCACGCTTCCGGCTGCAAGCGGCATTATGCGCGATACGGGGACGGGAAGCGACTGGAACTTCCTGGGCTGCGCCATCGATGGCCCACTTACCGGGCGCTGCCTTGAGCGGGTGGATTCGAACAAGGATTACTGGTTCGACTGGATGAACCATCACCCGGCGACCTTGGTATTTCGGTCCTGAGCGGATCCGCCCGGCCCTCGGCCGCGTGAGAAAGGGCCAGGCGGAGGTGTTCGCGTCAGGCGTTGTGCGCCGCGTGCGCGTACTGCGGGATGTATTCCTTGCTGACCGCGACGTAGCCATCGCGCGCCGTCTTCTTGCCGCGCTGGCGGTATAACTCTTCCTCGCGCGGCTGCCAGGTAGCCAAGCCATCCACGTAGCGGTTGTACATGCAAAACGCCGCGGAGATGAGCACTGTGTCGTGGATTTCGACGTCCGTCGCGCCCTCGGCGCGCGCCGCTGCAACGTCTTCCGTGGTCACGTGCTTTCCGCCTTTCTGCACCTTGCTGGCGATGACCAGCAATGCCTTGAGCTTGGCGGAGATATCGGCGTGCTGAAAATCCGCCTTCACGCGCTTGACCAATTGTTCGTCGTCATTCAGATGAGCGGCGGCGATGGCCCCATGGGCGGTCTGGCAAAAGTAGCAGTCGTTGAGATAGGAGACGTAGGTGGCGATCAACTCGCGGTCGCCGGCGGGCAGAGAGTTGGGCTGGTGCAGAAGGATCTCGGCCAGCTCGTTGAGCGGTTTCGCGGTCTCGGGGCGATAGGCCATCGCCGAGCGAATGCCCGGCAAGCCCTCTGGAAGTTGGATGTGGGGCATGGAGTCAGCTCCTTTCTGGGGTGAGCGGCAGCGCTGGTTGCCGCGAGGCGAATAGTCTCCGCAGCGGGATTCCGCAGAGCACAATGCCGATGCCGATGAGCGCGGGCAGCGGGTCGTGCATCAGAATCAGCAAAGCGATGAGGGCGCAAAAGACGATGAACAGGATGGGCGCGGCGGGGAACCACCAGGCCCGCACCGGCTCTTTCATGCGGAAGAGCGTGGAAGCGGTGAGCGCGAGAAAAAGCACCGCGGAAAAGATGATGTACGAGAGCACGCGATCGAAAGCGCCCAGCAACAGCACGGCGAGGGCGAGCGCCGTTTGCAGCAGGATGGCATTCGAGGGCGTGCCGAAGCGTGGATGCAGCTTGCCAAAGGCCGGGAAGAACGCTCCGGACCTTGCCATGGCGTAGCAGACGCGCGGCGCGGCCATGGTCAAGGCGGCAATGCCGCCGCAGACGCAGAACAGGACACAGATCGAGAGCACGCGCGCGCCAGCCTCACCGAAGAGAACGCCTCCGAACTGAGCCACAAAGGCGGTATTGGAGGTGAGTTGCTCGATCGGCAATACGGAGAGAAACGCCGCGCTGACGAGCAGGTAAATCGCGGTCACGATGGCGACGCCGCCGAGAAATGCGAGCGGCAGATTTCGCCTGGGATTTCGGACTTCGCCGGCAATCTTGCCCGCCTCCCACCATCCTCCAAAGCTGAAGAACGCGCTGACGGCCGCGCCCGCGATGGCGGGGAAAAGCGCATCCGAGCCCGGCCGCCGCACGGCGAGCGGCAGCAAATTACGGATGTGCGCGTGGCCTGAAACCGCCGCCCAGCCCACCAGCGCGATCAGAACCGCGAGCTTGAGAAAGTTGACAATCGACGTGACCGCGCCGCTCAGCCGCGTTCCCAGCAGATTGATGATGCAGAAAACGCTGAGCGCGAGCGCCGGAATTGTGGCCAATGCTCTTGGGCCGAGCGAGAGCAACTGAGCAAGATAGGGTGCCGAACCGACCGCCAGCGCCGCGGCCACTCCGGGATACATGACGATCGCGCTCATCCAGCCATACAGAAAGCCAACCCGCTCGCCGTATCCGGCACGCAGGTAAACATATTCACCGCCCGAGTGCGGAAAACGAATGGCCAGTTCGGAGTAGCACAGAGCGCCGCACATGGCCATCAGCGCCATCCCCAGCCAGATGAGCGCCAGCAGCAGAGGCGAGCCGAGAGACTTGGCCATGGCAGCGGGGGTAAGGAAGATTCCGAGTGCGATCGACTCGCCTGTGACGACGGCGATTGCCGCGGCCAGACCAAGCTGCTTTTCCGGTTGGCTGCGCTCACTTGCCACGTCCTGAATCCTACGTTGCCAATTGCTTCGCCGCATCCACCGAAAGATGGAGCCGGAACCGGGGCGGCGGCAGTTTTCGGCCATACTCTCCATCCTTCGATGGGACTTCGTCCCCACCCCAGGTCTGACGACAGCGGACGCTGGTTTGGATAGAGTTGGGCGATTGCAGCCGGGTCAGGATTTGGTACGCGCATTCCCAAAGGGACCGTGCGCCCACCCTCCGATATGCCGGTTTATTTCAATAGAATGATGGGGTTCGAGGATGTCGGTTGCAAAGAGTGTGCGGTTTCTTCTCCTGGGTCTCTTGATCCCGGCGGCAAGTGTGGTCTACGCCCAGATTCCCGACGGCGGCTTGAACGGACTGGTCACCGACCCGAAGGACGCCGTCGTTGCCGGCGCTCATGTGGCTGCGGTGAGCACCACCCAGGGGATCTCTCGCGAGACCGTCACCAACGGCAGCGGGCTCTATGTTCTGTCCAACCTGCCCGCTGGAACCTACGACCTAAAGATCGAGCAAGCCGGTTTCGCTGCTACTGAATTCAAAGCGATCGCGATTGAGGCGGGACGGACCTCGACAATCGACGCAAAGTTCAAAATCGCGAGCGCCGGCGCGACCATCGACGTCAGCGCTTCCACCGAGAACCTCGATGTGACCCAATCGATGATTCAGGGCCAGATCACCTCCGAGACGATCGAGAACATTCCCCTGAATGGCAGAAACTTTCTTGAACTCGCCTATCTCGTTCCCGGCAATCGTCCTGCGCCGACGTTCGATCCGACAAAGACCAACACGCTTGAGGTCAGCTCGGCGGGTGGCTTTGGCCGCGGAGGCAATATCACAGTCGATGGCGGGGATAACAACGACGAAGTCGTCGGCGGCACGCTTTCGAACTTCCCCGAGGACTCGGTGCAGGAGTTTCAGATCGCCACCGGACGCTTTACCGCCGAAGTTGGCCGCTCAGGGAACAGCATCGTGAATATCGTGACCAAGGGTGGCACGAATCAATACCATGGCTCGGTTTTTCTTTTCGAGCGCAACCGCAACCTGCAGGCGCTGCCGGCGACATTCAACCGCAGCTTGCCCACGCCGCCCTTCGATCGCGAGCAACTCGGCGGCTCCGTCGGCGGTCCCATCCTCACCGACCGCGCCTGGTGGTTTACCTCGGTTGAGTATCGCGACCAGAACGCTTCGCTGCAGACCGGAGCGCGCGACTTCGCCAACGACACGATCCTGAACACGGCGGCTTCCGCTCCGCTCCGCGACGCTCTGTGGTCCACACGCTTTGACCAGCAGATCGGCGAGCACAACAGCCTGATGGCGCGCTACTCCTTCAACCGGTCGACGGATACGGCCGAGGCTACGCCCTCGCAAAATACCCCCGCCTTCAGCGCCGCCGAACGCCAGAACTCCCTCAACCGCTTCAATTCTCTGGTGGCGGGTCTGACGACGGTTATTTCTCCGACCAAGGTCAACAACCTCTCCTTCCATTACGACAACTTCTACAACGATATTCCGCCTTATCCCAACGACAAGCCGGTGACGGACCCTGCCTCGCTGGGCCTGACCAACGAGCTGATTTTTCCGGATCTTGCGGACGGCGAAAACTTCAATCTTCCCCAGGCCACGCACCTCAGCCGCTATCAGCTTCGAGATGCGCTCTCGTGGTCGCTGGGCAAGCACACGCTGCGCCTGGGCGGCGAATTCCAGCACTATACGGCGCATGGGGAAATCAATGTCTTCGGCACCGGCACCGTCATTCTCACCTCGGACTTCGGCTTCGCGGACCTGAATGGCGACAAGCAGGTGAACGATCTCGACATCCCCATCGCGGTCGCCCTCAAGAGCAGCGCGCCGGTCGTTCCTGTGCCGATCCCAACCGTCTTCGACAGCTACGTTGCCGGTTATGTGCAGGACGACTGGCGCCTGAATCCGCGGCTCACGCTCAATCTCGGCCTGCGCTGGGAGTACGACTCCAACTTGACCGGCAACTCCAGCGCCCACGATCCCTGCCCCAGCCTAACGACGGTACCCACCAAACCCTGCACCTGGATGGCGAACATCATCGATCTGAAGAAGACTCCCGACAAGAAGGATTTCGCTCCCCGCGTGGGCTTCGTCTACGATCTCTTCGGCAAGGGCAAGTCTGTGATTCGCGGCGGATACGGCATCTACTACGACCGCATCATTCTTGAGTCCGGCGCGGAGGAATTGGTGCAGAACGATCGCGCGCTCACGGTCACGCAATATGCTGGCTCCAGTTGCACCAACCCAGGCATTCCCGGGCCGCCCAGTTTGGATTACTGCTTTGCGCCGGGGTCGAGCTTTGCCGCCGGGTCGCCAACGCTCGCCGCTCCTTTCAGCGGACCGCATCAGACAGGCGGCGTCGGCATTCTCGCCATGGGCCCGAACGCGCATCACCCGCTGATGCAGCAGTTCTCCTTCGGTGTGCAACAGCAGGCGGGTAGCAACTGGCTGATCTCAGCCGATGGGCTGCACGTCTTCGCTTCGCGGCAGATTATCGGTCACTTTCTGCGCAACACCAACTCCACCTCGCCCGATATCAACTGCCCCGGAGACAACGTGCCCTGCACCATCACCGACCCCTTGAGCGGAATCTCGGACAACATCACGCTGCTGCAGTCGCAAGCCAAGTCGTGGTACGACGGCTTGATCGCCAGCGTTGCGCATCGCCCGGCGAAGCTCGGCCGCATCGGCTACCAATACAACATCAGCTACACGCTCTCCAAGACCTTCGACTTCTCCGACGACGACCAGCTTGACTCGTCCTCCACCGAGCAGGTCGACCTGGTGGAGGGTATCGACAGCCTGCGCATGGAAAAGGGATACGCCGTCACCGATGAGCGTCAGCGCCTCACGCTTTACGGGGAGTCGGAACTTCCCTGGGGCTTTTCGTTCGCGCCCATCTACACCTTTGGCTCGGGCGTGCCCGGAGATATATTCCTTCCCGGCACGGCCAACAGTGCCGGGGCGAGCGGCTCGCGGCTGCCCCTGCTGCCCCGCAATGCCCTGGGGCGCGAGGTGAGCAACAGCAAGCAGTTGAATGCGGTCATTGATCACTGGAATGCGCTGCCCGTGTGCCCCGCGGCTTTCCCCTGCCTGGCCGGCGGAAAGCTGCAAAACGTGCCCTCCGGAATCAATTTCTTCAGCCCGTTCAGTTCGCTCGACCTGCGCCTGAAAAAAGATATCCACCTGGGCGAACACGCAAAGTTGAGCCTGATCGGCGAGGGCTTCAATCTATTCAACGAAACCAATATCCGCGGCTCCAGCAATGCCGACTACGCCGGGCGCAACATCGCCATCAATCCTTACGTACCGGCCCAGAAGGGGCCACCGCCTGTGCCGGCGCAGGCGGTTCAAGCGAATTTTTACTCGGCCGTAAGCACGGCCGGCGGGTTTTTCGGGTCGGGCGGCCCGCGCGCCTTTCAATTCGCTGCGCGTTTTGATTTCTAACGCGCGGTAAGTCCGCCATTGCGAAATCGCCCCTTGAAAATGTCGGTTTGCTCAGGGCAAGGAAAGGTCAAGACGAAGTTGAGAATCCATCCCCGCAGT
>Ga0302278_10005116_pt1 | contig 13145 bp, 10 predicted proteins | sample III_Bog_N3_2_FD_194543 | JGI IMG/M metagenome (GOLD analysis project Ga0302278, IMG submission 194543) | Peat permafrost microbial communities from Stordalen Mire near Abisko, Sweden - III_Bog_N3_2 | ecosystem: Environmental > Terrestrial > Soil > Wetlands > Peat | place: Sweden: Abisko... | reverse complement strand
CTTGCGACCCATACCATCAGCATCAGGATCGCCAGTAAAAAGCAGCGCACGCACTTAAAAGGACGCGACTTCATTACATCCTGGCCTTCTTGCCGGCGTGCTTTGTGGCATGTCTTTGTTCTGCGAGGGATTTGGCCGCCTCCGCCTTCAGGGAGTCCGCGGGATTTACGGCCGGCACGCCAATTCCATGTTGCATCTTCCATCGATTGTATCCCAGCCCCAGTTGCTCAACGAACAGCCCCGCAACGATGGTAGCTCCCTGCGGCGTAGGGTGCAGAAAATCTGCCGTAACAAGTCGCGGACTGGCTACATACCAGCGCGCCATCGTTCCATCGCCACCCATCGCGTCGTATGTATCAAAGAAGGCGCAGTGCGTTTCCGCCGCCACCTGGCGTTGAATCGCGACAATCTCAGGAATGGTCGACATCGTTTGTATGTCGTTCATCCCGGCTCGTTCTCCGCGATCCATGGGACTCATCACCAGAATCGGCACCCCGGGCGCGGCAACACGAATGCGTTGAATCGCCAGCCGCAATTCCGCCGCGTACCCCTTATGTACGAACGTGCCAAAGCTGCTCTCGTTCGAGCCGTAATTCACAACAACCAAGGCCGGCGCCGCCCGATCCATCTCCTGCTTCCACACTTCGGGCTGCATCACCCGCGCCAGAACGCTGGTCGTTACGCCATTCAAGCCAAGACTGTCGTAAAGCAACCCGCTCGAGCCCCGCCGAAAATCCACCCCAAATAACGTCACCGTCCCGGAAGTAGGACGGATGGAGACCGTTTTAGTACCGGGAGGCAACTCCACCTGCACCGACCCCATTTCCTGCGTCTCTGAACTCGTCGGCTGCTCCAGAATCCTATGATCGTCCGCCTCGACAGCAAACGTGCCCCCGCCGGATTTCGCAAGGTACTCCACATCCACTACGGTCTGTTCCGACTCCGTCAGGCGATACTTACTCCACGCACCGCTCTGTCCTTCGAACGCCGCTCCGCCCAGCCCATAAATGCCCTCGCGCATCAGTCCCACGCCGGTGCGCATCTTCCAGCCGTGGTCGCTTATCTCAACTCCTCGATGCCCATACCACGCCCACGGCTTGGCAATTAGCGTGTACCCCCGCCCCGCATCGCCAAACCTGTGCTGCAACTGCGCGCGCACATCCCCCGTAATCAGGTCAGCAGTCGTTGGCGAATCCCCATAGTGCAGAATCGTGACCACGCCGCCATCCTTGCCCTGCTCCAGCTTCCACAGCGCCGCAAAAAACGGATCCAGGCTATTCGAGTCGTCCACGAAGACCGCCGAAATCTGCGGCAGTTTCCCATTTCCGTTCGGTTGTGCCGTAGGCCTTTTCGCAACCACGGGCACAGGCGGCTCCGGCCATCGCAGCCTGAAAGTATCCAGAAAGATCGCCGGGGAAAGTCCCTTTCCGTGGTCCACCCCATAGCGCCACGCAGCCAGCGCTCCCACGATAACCAGCAGAACCAGCACCATATTCAGCGGAGAGCGCGGCACTTCCTCCGCCGGGTCGGGGCTCGTCGGTTCGACAGGTCCTTCGGAAAAATCAAAAATTGCCATAAACAAAAGGGGCCGACCCGCGGCCCGCCAGCGTTTGAATTAGTAAAATCAATCCGGCCATCGCCAGCCCCTGAACCCAAAAAGGCATCCGCCCAGCCAGTCCTGCCGAAATCTCAAACCAGCGTGGCGGAAAGCAATGAAGGATCGCCGCAATCAAAAGCACACCCAGCACCAGCGGCGTCAAATTGTCCGTCGCCCAAGTCATCGCTCCCAGGCTGCGCAGCACGCCCATTGCATTCTCGAGTGAGCTGGCTCGAAAGAAAATCCACGTGAAGCAAACAAAGTGGAACGTCACGAACACGCCCAGAGCCTTCGCCCACCAGTAGGGAGAAGGCAGCTTGCGGAACAGCTTCCACGCAAACACCACACCCAGCCCCAGCCCGTGCAAGACGCCCCAAATCAGAAAGTTCCAGGAAATCCCGTGCCACAATCCGCCCAGCGTGAACGTAATCAGAAACGCGTAGCTATACGACAGCAGCGGATGCTTCCGGCGCTTGGGAAGCACGTCGAAAACATAATCCCGCAGCCAATTTGAGAACGTAATGTGCCACCGCCGCCAGAAATCCGCCAGATTCACCGACAGATACGGCTGGCGGAAGTTCTCCGGAAGCTGAATCCCAAGCAGCAACGCCGCGCCGATAGCGATGTCGGTATAGCCTGAAAAATCGAAAAACAGCTGCATCGCGTAGCCGTAAACACCCACCAGCGTTTCCACGCTCGAGTAGAGCGCCGGCGTGTCAAACACCCGCCCCACAAGATTATTTGCCAGGTAATCGGCGATCAAAAGCTTCTTCACCAGCCCCATCCCGATCAGCAGCAGCGCCCGCCCGCCGTCTTCCGCGGTCAGGCCAAACGGCCGACAAAACTGCTCCAGCAGCTTCCCCTGCCGAGGAATCGGTCCCGCAGTCATCGAAGGAAAAAACAAAGCCGCACCAAGATACGCGAGGTAATCCCGCGTCGGCTGCATCTCGCCAAAATAGAGATCGATCGTATAGCTAAGCGACTGAAAACAATAGAAAGAAAGGCTCAAGGTAAAGAGCCATGCGAAGCGGTTCGCCGCCAGCAGCGGAACCAGCTTCAGCCCCATCATCAATCCCAGGTTTACCGCCAACGATACCCCGAGCAAGAGCCGCCGCGCACCGATCCGCTCCCACTTCCCCATCCCCAGCCCGACCAGAAAATCCGCCGTGGCAGCCAGCGGCAGCGCCAGGTAAATCACACTGAAATGCGCCAGGAAGAACAGGTTCGCCAACAGCAGCACAGCCAACTGGAGCCGGCGCACACCGGCAGTAACCCAGTAAAGCAGGCAAACCGCGCCCAAAAAGACAAAGAAAGGAGCCGTGCTGACCAGCATGAAAGTTTCCAGACTATTCCGCGATCCCCACGACGAAGCCATCGACCGCCATCGGGGATAAATTCATCGTGAGGCCTTGCATCCAATGCTAAATCGCTTCGGAGGGAAGAACATGAACCCGCGAACACAATTGATCAACTGGCATCATCCCCAAGCCATCCGACGCGCGAAAATCCCCTTCAAAAATCCTTGACCGACCCTATCCGCTCCGGTAGCATTCGAGGCACTGGCAGATTCCTCTTGGCCACTCCCCGCTGCTCCAGCCAATTCTGGGAATTTCCGCCTTCAACCGGCTTCACCCACCTGATTCTCAACATTTGCCCTTTTCCTGGTTCAGCTTCTATCTCTCAGATAATGAATCGGTTACCAGAAAGGCTCGAAAAACTGCACCCATGAATTGGCGGAAATACCCGTATATTTCTCGCCAACTCCTTGGGAAAACAGTATCGAGTTGGTAAAATGGCCGGATGGTGATTCGAAGGAAAACACGCAACACAAGCCTGAAAACTCCGCTTGGTATCTGTGTCATGGCGGGGGTTTCATCGGTTGTGCTGGCCGCAGTGGTGGTAACTCTCGCCACTCCGACAGTGCAAGCGGATGCGCGGCTTCCCGGACCCGCATTCACCGCTCCTCCCAGCGCGCCCATTCTGAGCGGAACACCTGCTCAGCTTGCGCCCAAAAAAGCTGAAGGAGCTGCGAAGAATGCCTTTCTTCGCGGCATCGCTTCCTGGTACGGCTCCGTGCTCAATGGGCATCGGACCGCCAGCGGCGAACGCTTCGACATGTACGCCATGACGGCCTGCCATCCCACCTTGCCATTCGGCTCGCAGGTGCGGGTGACTGACCTCAATACCAACAAATCTGTCGTGGTACGCATCAACGATCGTGGCGTTCTCTCTTCTGGACGCATCATCGATCTTTCGTATGCTGCCGCGCAGGAACTCGACATTACCAAGTCCGGTCTCGCCCCAGTTGCACTTGAGATCATCTCTCTGGGCCGGAACCGTAAGAAAAAATAATCTAGAAACTCCAACTTGTACGCGACGGCCGGCCTTGGAAGCCGGCCGTTTCCCTTTGCGCATCCGGACCTTCCTTGCGTTGCTTGAATCAGGAAACGTCTCAGAGAATCCGGTGCCGTATCCCCCTCTGCTCAACCGGTTGATTCCCATCCCAAACCCCGAAACCCACCTCATTTGTTGTCGAAGATTCACATTTCGACCGCCTGGGGAATGTCCCGCCCGTTTGCCACCGCTCTTATACCCCGTCAGCATGATATTCTTGGCTTTCTCGGCAGCCTCATCGGGCTCCGCCTCGCGGACCCCCGCATCGAGCTCTACCCTCTTTGCGCCGGGTGGAATTTGGATGTTCTTGCGCTAGCACTGGCGCAGCAGCGGACAAAGACTTTGATAGTGGAAGTGGGAAGACTGGGAGCATGCTCATGCAGGAGAAAACGGGGTTTTTGCAGTTTTCAGGCAAGACCGGCATTGAACACCTTAAGTTTCAAAACCCATTCCGGGCAGCGTAATGCACCTGATTATTTTTTTCGTGTTCGCCGGATTCTGTCTGGCCGGAGCCATCAATCTCCTGCTCCAGACCCATCCCATTAACAGCGCCCTGTCGCTGATCGTGGTGATGACTTCGCTGGCAGTCCTCTACCTGCTGCTGGGCGCCGAGTTTCTTGCCGCCGCACAGGTCATCGTCTATGCCGGAGCCATCATGGTGCTCTTCACCTTCGTGGTCATGCTGCTCAATGCCGGCCGCGAAGAGCGCACCATGGGCAGCCGCACCTGGCGTGCCGTAGGTTTCCCTTCAGCGGCTGTCATACTCGGAGTTCTCGCCACCATAATCCTCCGCGCTCAAGGGCTGGGCACGGCTGGCATGAGTCAAGGAATTACCTCGACTGAAGACCTCAGCAAGGTGCTTTTCACTGAATTGCTTTTGCCCTTCGAAGTCACTTCCGTGCTCATCCTCATTGCCATCCTCGGCGCAGTCGCGCTAGCCCGTCATGGCAGCGGCGATCCTCACGGAATTCCAGTCCCCAACGGGAATCGCGAAAGGACGGCCACCAAGTGAGCTCCTTTCTCTCGCAGGAAGTCCCCCTATCCTGGTACCTGCTGTTGAGCGCGCTGCTGTTTACGCTTGGCGTTGTCGGCTTCCTTATCAAGCGCAATCTCATCACGGTTTTCATGTCCATTGAGCTCATGCTCAACGGCGTCAACCTGTCCTTCGTCACCTTCGCCCATCAGTGGCACGCGGTGAAAGGGCAAATCTTTGTCTTCTTCGTCATGATGGTGGCCGCGGCCGAAGCAGCTGTGGGTCTGGCCATCATCATTGCCGTATTCCGCGCCCGCGCAACCCTGGCCGTTGACCGCATCGACCTGATGAAACTATGAACGGATCCCTCCATCTCTGGCTGATTCCGCTGCTGCCCTTCGCGGGATTTCTCATCAACGGGCTGCTCGGCAGACGCTTGCCTAAGTTCCTTGTCACGACAGTCGCGTTGATTGCGCCACTGGCAGCATTCGGTTTTGTTCTAAATGCCGGTTTTCTCGAATTCATACACGGAAATCCTGGATTTACAAATTCCGTACCGCTCGCGGTGAACTTGAATGGTCACGACGCGATCATCAATCCCGTTGCGAATCCTTATTCTTACGTCGAGACCTTCGGCACCTGGCTCAACATCGGCACCCTCCACATCGACTTCAGCTTCGTCCTCGACCAGCTCTCGCTAGTCATGCTCCTCGTCGTCACCGGCGTAGGCTTCCTCATCCACATCTACTCCGTCGGCTACATGAAGGAAGACGCAGGCTACGCGCGCTACTTCGCCTACCTCAATCTCTTCCTCTTCTTCATGACCACCCTCGTCCTCGCCGGCAACGCACTAGTCATGTTCGTCGGTTGGGAAGGTGTCGGCCTGGCATCCTACCTGCTCATCGGCTTCTGGTTCTCGAAGACCTCCGCTGCCGATGCGGGCAAGAAGGCCTTCATCGTCAACCGCATCGGCGACGTCGGCTTCCTCATCGGCATGTTTCTGCTACTGGCCAACTTCGGCACCCTCACCTTCACTGAGATCGCAACGAAGCTGGGTCAGGATCCAGGCTGGACTGGCGGAGTCGTCACCGTCATCGCCCTCTGCCTTCTCCTCGGCGCAACAGGCAAATCTGCGCAACTCCCCCTCTACATCTGGCTGCCCGACGCCATGGAAGGCCCCACGCCCGTCTCCGCGCTCATCCACGCCGCCACCATGGTCACAGCCGGCGTTTACATGATCGCCCGCACGCATGTCCTCTTCGATCATTCCCCCTTCGCGCTCAACACAGTCGCCATCGTCGGCGCCGCCACGGCCCTTTTCGCCGCCACCATCGCCCTCGTCCAGACCGACATCAAACGCGTACTCGCCTACTCCACCATCTCGCAGCTCGGCTACATGTTTCTCGGCTGCGGCGTCGCAGCTTATTCCGCGGCCATCTTCCACTTGATGACCCACGCGTTCTTCAAGGCGCTGCTCTTCCTCGCGGCAGGCTCTGTAATTCACGGCCTCGGCGGTGAGCAGGACATGCGCAAAATGGGCGGCCTGCGCAAAAAGATGCCCGTCACGTTCTGGACCATGACCATGGGCGTTATCGCCATAGCCGGCATTCCACCGTTCTCAGGCTTCTTCTCGAAAGACGCCATCCTCTATGCGGCTTACACGCAGGGTTCGCTTGGCAAGGTCCTCTATGTCGTCGGACTCGTCACCGCCGCACTCACCGCCTTTTACATGTTTCGGCTCTGGTACCTCACCTTCAACGGTGAAAGCCGCGACTCACACGCGCACCCGCATGAGAGTCCCTGGTCCATGCTCGGCCCCCTCGTCATTCTTGCTCTACTGTCCCTTGGTGGCGGCTGGATCAGCGGCGCATGGGCGGGCGTAGGAAATTTCGGCGCTTTCCTGGCTCCAGTGCTCGGCGAAACCGCTAACGAGTCCGGCAGCGCGATTCTGGAAGTGATTCTCAGCGTCGTAGCGGTGATGGTCGCGGTTCTCGGCTGGTTTGTGGCTGAGTGGTTATACGGACAGAAGTCAGATCACTCCGAGCAACTTGCCGCAGCCATGCCTGGCGCGCACAAACTTCTCGTCAACAAGTATTACGTCGACGAATTCTACGGCGCGACAATCATCAAGCCGCTCATGGCCGTCTCCACCTACTTGCTTGGCTGGTTCGTGGATAAAGCAATCCTCGGCGGCGCTGCATGGCTTCTCGGCGGCATAGCCACCTTCTCCGGAGCACTCCTGCAGCGCTGGCAATCAGGCAATCTGCGCTCCTATGCCGCGTGGCTGGCAGCCGGCGCCGCTGCCGTATTGCTCTTCTTTGTGCTGCCCTGGATGTCTCTGCTGGCAAACTTCGGAATTCATCTGGGAATGGCGGGCCACTGAGAATGAATGCTATCAACAACTCGATTCTCACGTGGATCCTCCTCGCACCCCTTGCCGGTGCCGTGCTCGTCGTACTTTTCCCGGACCGCAAAAAGCTTCCCAATTGGATCGCTCTTCTCACGTCGCTCGTCACCTTCGGCCTGACCCTCCACCTGCCGTCTCATTTCATCTACGGTCAAAACGGCTTCCAGTTTCAAACCAACATTCCCTGGATTGAAAATCCAGCTATCTTCTACCACGTTGGCATCGACGGCCTCAGCCTCTGGCTCGTAGTCCTCACCGGCCTCCTCGCACCCATCGGCGTGCTGGCCAGTTGGAACGCCATCACCGAGCGCCGCAAAATCTACTTCGCACTTTTCCTCGTCCAGCAAACCGCCATGTTCGGCGTCTTCATCTCGCTCGACCTGATGCTCTATTACGGGTTCTGGGAACTCTCGCTCGTTCCCATGGCCATACTCATCGCCATGTACGGCCGCAAAGACGGACCAAAAGCCGCCCTCAAATTCTTCCTCTTCACCTTCATTCCCTCTGCGCCACTCCTGGTCGCCATCCTCTGGATCTATGCCCGCACCGGCACGTTCGACTTCCACACCCTCCAGATACTCATCGCCCAGGGATCCTTCGCACCTGGCCCACTCTACTGGGTCGCCTTCGCATTCCTCGTCGCATTCGCCGTCAAAGTCCCGCTCTTCCCGCTGCACGGCTGGCTTGCCGACACCTACTCTGAAGCCCCTGTCGCTCTCGCCATGATCGTCGCCGGCAAGCTCGGCCTCTACTCCATGCTGCGTTTCCACATCGGCCTCTTCCCTGTCCAGGCCCGCGCCCTGGCGCCATACTTGATCGCCCTCGCCGTCATCGGCATCCTCTACGGAGCGTGCTTAGCGCTCGCCCAACGCGACTACTGGCGCCTGCTCGCCTTCGCCGCCCTCAGTCATCTCAGCCTCATCGTCCTCGGTATCTACGGCTTCACATTCACCGGCTCATCCGGCGCAATCTATCAGATCCTCAATCACTCGGTCATCGACGCAGCGTTGTTCGTCCTCCTCGGCGCCCTGTACGATCGTTACGCCACCAGCCAGATCAACACATATGGCGGCCTGGCTAGCAATCTCCCGCATACCGCCACCCTCTTCGTCTTCACTTCTCTCGCGATGGTCGGCCTGCCCCTCCTCAACAACTTCGTGGGCGAATTCCTGATCCTCTCCAGCACCTTCATTGGCATAAGCCGCAGTTGGACCATTGCCGCCTCCCTCGGTGTCATCCTCGGCGCGGCCTACATGCTATGGCTTGTCCAGCGCATCTTCTACGGCCCCAAAAGCGAAATGGTTACATCCAGGCCTGCCCCCGACCTTCGCCTCGGCGAACTCGCAGTCTTGTGCCCACTAGCCATACTCATGGTCGTCATGGGACTCGCGCCTTCGCTCTGGCTTCAGGCAATCGAGCAAGCCGCACACTCGCCGCAAAGCAGATTCTCCGCGGCTGTGCCACCCGGACCAGCCCACTCCACATTCGTTGTTGTTAATCCTGCAACCGGGGAGGTCCAGCGGTGAATCTAGTGCCCGACATCTACCGCATCCTTCCTGAAGTCGTCCTCACGCTGACGGGCGTTGCCGTCATGCTGATCGACGCCTCGCTCCCCTTCGGCTCCTCGCGTCGTTATCTAGGCATGCTCGCCGCAATCGGAACCACGCTGGCGCTTTGGGCCAGCCTCTGGCAACTTTCCCTGCCCCAGGGCACCGGCTTCTACGGCACCGTCGAAACCAGCGCCTTCACCATCTTCTTCCACGTCCTCATCTGCGGCATCGTTCTGGCCGCTCTTCTGCTCTCCCTCGACACCCTGCCCGAGGACAGCCATCACCAGGGTGAGTACTACGCCCTAATAGTCTTCGGCGCAGTCGGCATGTGTCTCCTCACCGGTGCGGTCGAACTGCTGCTCGTCTTCGTCGCGTTGGAAATTTCATCCATCGCTACCTACATTCTCGCGGGATACCGCAAAGCCACCGGCCGCGGCCCTGAAGCCGCCATCAAGTACTTCCTCCTCGGTTCCTTCGCCACAGCCTTCCTCCTCTACGGCATCGCCATGGTCTTCGGCGCCACGGGAACCACCCAGATTTACGAAATCGCGCGCCTCGCCCCGTCCGCCGCAAACCACTCGCTGGTCCTTGCCGCTGCGGCGCTCATGCTGGTCGGAATTCTCTTCAAAGTCTCAGCAGCCCCCTTTCACCTCTGGACTCCCGACGTCTACGAGGGCGCTCCCGGCCCCGTCGTCGCGCTCATGTCCACTGCTCCCAAGGCCGCGGCCTTCGCCCTGCTTCTGCGCCTTGTCTTTGAGCTCTTCCCGTCGCTCCACGCCATCTGGACCCCGCTCCTCTGGGCCGTCGCCGTGCTCTCCATGACCGTGGGCAACCTCGTTGCTCTGCGGCAGCAGAACGTCAAGCGCATGCTGGCCTATTCCTCCATCGCCCACGCCGGGTATCTACTCGCAGCCTTCGCCGGCTTTGGAACAAGCGGCATTGCCGCCGCCAGCTTTTACACTGCAGCCTATGCGGCCATGAACGTCGGCATCTTCGCCGTCATCACCCTGGTCAGTGGATACGATGAAGAACTGCCCTTCATCCAGGACTTCCGCGGCCTCATCTACCGCGCGCCGCTTCTTGGAAGCCTGCTGATCTTCTTCCTGGTCTCACTCGTCGGCATTCCATTCACAGGTGGCTTCTTCGGCAAGTTTTATTCGTTCTCGGTAGCCATCGAGGGAGGCGCAGTCTGGCTGGCCATCATCGGTCTGCTCAACTCCGGCTTGGCTGCCGCCTACTATCTTCGCCTTGCGCTCGTAGCCGTGCAGCAACCAGACCACAAACAGGGCGAACCATCCATATCGAACCCCCACGTGGGCATCGCAGTCGGAGCGGCCCTTGCCTTCTCAGTCGCCGCAACGCTGATCCTCGGCATCTACCCTAATGAGGTCCTTCACGCAGCCGAAGCCGGAGCCCACACGCTGCAAGTTCCACCCGCCCAAACCATTGCGCCTCTCGATGACGCTTCCACCCCACCGATGCGCTAACCACATCCCAATGCGACGAATGGTTCTTCAAGATTCCAGCAGTGTTCTATAGAAAGCGGCAGTCCGCCCCAGCACCTGCTCATCCACAAAGTGCTCCAATACCCATGCCCGCGCCGCCAGTCCCATCCGCCACCGCAGATCCCCATCCCGCAGCAAACGCAACACAGCCTCGCTGATCGCCACCGGATACCCGGGCGGAATCAGCAACCCCGTAACCTCCGGGACCACAGAGTCTCTTGAGCCGGTCGCAAATGTAGTCACCACCGGTACTCCCGTAGCCGCAGCCTCCAAAACCACGTTGGGGAAACCTTCTCGCCAGGTAGGCAATACCATCACATCCATTGCCCGATAATAAGGGGCTGTATCGCTCACAAAGCCCGTCAGGTGGATCTGCGGATGCGCTCTAATCCGTTCCTGCAACTCTGCGCTAAGAGCATCCTCCGCCTCATCAAACCAACCGACAAGCAGCAATCTCACCTTCGGCAAAGCTGCCCGAATCAGTTCGAACGCCTCAATCAGTTCCGGCACTCCTTTGTCCCGCGTCAACCGCCCTACAAACCCCACCACCGGCGAATCGGCCGGGAAACCCAAACTCGCTCCCAGGTCATTTCGTCCCGGTGCGAATCGCTGAACGTCCACCCCGTTACTGCTCCCCGATCCAAGCAGTCGAAGTTTGGCGCCAGCGCAAACGCCCAGCGCGACCGCCTCTGCTCGCAAGCTTGCGCTGTTGCACAGAACCACATGGGCGCACGCCGCGGCAATCCGCTCCGACATCAACAGAACCTGCCGTTTGAATCCCCTGCTTCTCTCAAGCTTCAGCCCCCGCAGCATATAAATTCGCCGAGGAACGCCTGCAAACCTGGCAGCCAATGTCCCTAAAAGCCCCGCCTTCGGGGTACTGAATTCGGTCAAATCAGGCTTGATGCGACAGAGAACCCTCCAAAGTCGCACCATAGTCGCCATATCCGCTATAACTGCAATCCCGCGGCGCATTGGGATCGAGATCGCTTCCACTCCTTCCATTTCGACGATGCGAGCAAATAATGCACCCGGACCCGAGATCAGCGTGACTTCAAAGCCTTCCTCCCGCAGCGATCGCAGGTGCCCGGTAAGCGTCAGGCATGTCTGCGGATGGGTAATTCCGACAACGATTTTGTGCACCGGCTTCCGCACCGGGAGCGGTGGGAAAATTTGAAGTTCTTCAGCAACAAGCATGGCGGGGTCTGAATCCTTGGCTTACTCGAATTCAATTAAGGAAATTAGGAGAACTCTACCATCCATGCGAAGCAATACCGTGTGAGCTAAAACACGTACCGATTGGAGACATTCAGCATATGCTTTGAACTCGCGGTAAACCCATGACCGATCGTCCCAGGGTCCTATTGTTGATTCCGCATCTTGGAGGCGGCGGCGCGGAACAAGTGACTGCGCTGCTGACACGAGGCCTCTCTCACAGCAAATATGAACTCCATCTCGTGCTCGTCACCCAGGACAATCCAGAAGCGAAATCCCTGCCGGCCGGGATCACCGTCCACGCGTTAGGCGCGCGCCGCGTTCGCTCGGCACCCTTCCAGCTACTGCATCTGATCCGCAGCCTTAAGCCAGATCTGCTCCTCTCCGGCATGGCCCACCTCAATTTCCTGGTACTCCTCTTGCGCCCCTTCTTGTCTATACGCACCCACATCCTTGTGCGCCAGAACGGAACCGTCTCCGCCGCATTAGCCTCTGCGCCTCATCCACGCTTCACCCGGTTTCTCTATCGCGTCCTCTATCGTCGTGCGGATTACGTGATCTGCCAGACCTCTGCAATGGCCCAGGACATGCGAGTTTCAATCGGCGTCCCCGCCAAACTGCTGGCGATATTGACGAATCCCATAGACGTGGAAGACTTGCGCGCAACGTCGGAGAGTTCCTCGAAAGTTGGCCGGCAATCCAACTCAAGCGTGCCGCGTCTCCTCGCCATGGGAAGACTCGCACACGAGAAGGGCTTTGACTTGCTCTTGCATGCCTTCGCCACAGTGCGCGAAGCCTTCCCAGATGCCCAACTTCTCATTGCAGGAGACGGTCCAGAAGAACTCGCACTGAAGGCTCAATGTTCCCAATTAGGCCTTGGATCGGCCGTCTCTTTCCTGGGCCACGTCGAACACCCCTGCACTTTATTTCCCGGCGCGACACTCTTCGTTCTCTCCTCCCGGCAAGACGCCATGCCGAACGCGCTTCTCGAAGCCGCCGCCTGCGGCTTACCCATCGTGGCAACGCCCGCGTCGCAAGGTCTTGTCGATTTGCTGCGAGACCAAACCGGTGTCTGGCTCGCCGAGGACACCACGGCACAAGCGCTCTCCGTTGCATTGCTTCAGGCCCTCAATCAACTTTCGCCCGCTCTGAGATTCCCCCATCCGTTCATTGAGCCCTTCAGGTTCCAACCCGCCATCGACGCTTATGAAGACCTGATCGACACCACCCTCCGCGAGCGTCCTCTGTGAATCACATCGCCTTCATCATTCCCGGCGTAGACCGAATCGGCGGCGCTGAACGCCAAGCCATCATCCGGGCCAAAGGGCTTCGAAAACGCGGCTGGCGTGTCAGCTTCATCGCACTCTCTGGCACTGGGGGCAATGCGGCCGCAGAACTTACTGCCGCCGGCATCACATTTCTCACCCTGCACATGCGTAAAGGCCTTGCCGACCCGCGCGGCTGGATTCGCTTCAACCGTTGGCTCAAGCAGGAATCGCCCGAC
>Ga0302278_10005113_pt1 | contig 13156 bp, 10 predicted proteins | sample III_Bog_N3_2_FD_194543 | JGI IMG/M metagenome (GOLD analysis project Ga0302278, IMG submission 194543) | Peat permafrost microbial communities from Stordalen Mire near Abisko, Sweden - III_Bog_N3_2 | ecosystem: Environmental > Terrestrial > Soil > Wetlands > Peat | place: Sweden: Abisko... | reverse complement strand
CCGGACTCCACCATCACGATGCCGTCCTTCGTGCCGACGACCATGATGTTCAGCGTGCCTTCCTTCATCTGCGCATAGCTCGGGTTCACGACGAACTCATCGTTCACCAGGCCAATGCGAACCGCGCCCACCGGACCGGCGAACGGAATGTCGCTCAGCGCCAGCGCGCAGCTTGCGCCGTTGATGCCCAGCACGTCAGGATCATTTTCCTTGTCAGCCGAATACACAAACGCCACAACCTGCGTCTCGTTGCGGAACGTCTCCGGGAACAACGGACGGATGGGGCGATCAATCTGGCGGCAGGTCAGGATCTCTTTCTCGCTGGGGCGTCCTTCACGCTTGATGAAGCCACCGGGGATGCGGCCGCCGGCATACGTAAACTCGCGGTATTCCACCGTCAGCGGGAAGAAGTCAATGCCCTCTTTCGGGTCTGGTGCGGCTACAGCCGTCGCAAGCACTGCGTTGTCGCCGCTGGTGATAAACACGGAGCCGCTCGCCTGCTTGGCGATGCGTCCGGTCTCAAAATTAATTTGCTTGCCGCCGGCAAGCTCTACGGTTACGTCCTGTTTCATAGTGCGTCCTCTTTTCGTATCGTCATCATCTGTATAGGAACTTGTGTGCCCGCGGAAGTGCGGGGGAGCAGGGCAGGGCGCAGATTGGCGCGATGCATGGCCCGCAGCGCGTCAATGCGCGTGCGAACTCGCTCTGTGGTCTTTTTAGGGGAAGAAACCATCACCGCGTGCGCACCGGCGCACATCGCAATGGAAACGAAGGCAGCCGCAATCATCGGCTGCTCCGCTGTCTGCATCGCGAGGCCTGCAGCGTTGCAGGCCTCGCGGTCAGTGAAGTTATCCCGGAATAAGATGCTGAACAATTTCGCATCGTGGGAGATTCAGTCCTCAACTCGCTGCAGCGATTCCATCTGCAGATGCGGATCGCGCATCGGCAGGCATCACCGGAAACATCCCTACTTGCGGATGCCCAGCTTGCCGATAACCTCGCGGTAGCGGTCAGAATCAGTTTTCTTCAGATAGTCAAGCAGGCGGCGACGCTTGCTGACCAGCATCAGCAGGCCGCGGCGGGAGCCGTGATCCTTCTTATGCGTCTTGAAGTGCTCGGTCAATTCGCCGATGCGCTCGCTCAGGATCGCAATCTGAACCTCGGGGCTGCCGGTGTCAGAATCATGGGTACGGAACTTGGTGATGATGTCGGTTTTTTTTGCAGGTGCCAGCACGATCGTGCGTTACTCCAATTCAGTTAATTCTATTCAGTCCACTCAGTAAGTGTCTCTCAAAGAATAGCATGGGTTCCCGCTGAAAACGCTCATTTTCTGCGAAATCGCCCGTGGCCCAACCCGGCGCCACGGGCGTTCCCCGGCCTTTACCGCCCGCCAAACCGCGCCTTCACGCCCATCCGCACCGTCTGCGGCAGCGAAACATACCCGATTGGCCCCATCTGCTGCTGTCCCAACAAGTTATCCAGCTGCAGGAATACCGCAATCCGGGCGCTGGCCTGGTAAGTTTCGTTCAGATCGACCTTCGCGAAACCGTGGTCCAGGTTGCGGTTAGGCAGCAGCAGCGAGTTGCCGCCATAAAAATCAGAGTATTCCAGGTAGGTGGAATCGTCTGACCGGCTCACCAAAGCGATCTTTGCCGCCTGCGCGAACTTGCCGTGACTGAACGCCGCCACCAGATAGCCCGTGTGCGGCGGCCGCCGGAACTGCCGCGCCCCGACCAGCGGATTGAACGCCCCGATCGGCGTATTCGGATAGTTGGGATTGATATCCGGGAAGAGCGCGCTATCCACAAAACTCTTCTGCGTCACCGTGTCCAGATAGGTGTAGCCGCCGCGCAGCATCAGGTTCGGTGCGGGGTTGTACTCCAGCGCCAGCTCCGCACCCAGTGCGCGGTACGCCATGGTATTCACATACGCATAGGCGTAGCTGTTGTTGAGCGTATTAATGACGTTGGCCGGCAGGCTGTAGTTCTGCCCCAGTGCGTTCGGGCTGATATCTTCCACCTGGTTGCCGTATTCGTTGTGGAAGAAGGTCGCCTTCGCCACCAGCTTCTGGCTCCAGATGTTCTGGTCTATGCCGCCCTCGAATGCACGCGTGGTCTGCGCATTCACTCCGGGGATATGGTCCGGCCCGATCAGCGACCCAAAGCCGTAGGTGGTCAGGATGTTGCGCAGCGAGTTGATCTCCTCCGCAATGGTCACCTCCTGCACGCCTTCGGTGAAGTTGAAGCGCAGCTTGGTGCCGCGGAAGCGCCCTGCACCCGGACGCACCGGATAGAACGCCAGCCCAAGCTGGGGCACATACTTCAAACCGAAGGTGTGGTTCTTCACCAGGCCCGCGCCCAGCGAATAGTAAAGCCGCGTGCGCAGATCGCCCTGAAACTGCATGGTGTATTCAAAGTTCGTGCGCTCCAGATACTGGTTCAGGAAGGCCGACGGATTGCGGTATGCGCCCGTCTCTTCATCCCAGCGGAAGCTGCCGTAGAACGCGTGGTGCGGGCTGAAGCGATAATCCGTCTGGTAGGCGAATTCATTCTTCTCATTCACGGAATCGGATTTCCCGATGCCGTAGATTGCCGCCTGCCCCGTGCCGCTGGTACCGTTCGCACCATGGATGGTCACCGTGTTGCCGTAGTAGGTGGTGAATCCGAATGCGGTCACCGGCGTGCCCACCGGTCCAAAGGGCGTCTCCTGTTCGCGCAGATGCACAATGCCGTAGCGCACCAGGTTGTGCCAGTTGCCGCGTGAGCGATGCTCCAGCACGCCGGTGGAGTACATGTTCTGGTCGCCCTGCTTGTTATTTTCAGAGAGGCCGTAGAACTCGGTCGCGCCCGGCAGCCCCGTGGCGCTCGCGCTGTAGCGCAACGTGAATCGCACCTGCGTTGCGCCCGTGCCATAGCCCAGGTTCACCGCGCCGGTGCCGTCGTGATACTCATCCAGCGGCACGCCGTTTCCTGTATCAAAGCGCGATGCGCCCAGATAGTAATCCAGCTTATTGTGCGTTCCACCCAGTGTGAGTTCATTGCGATAGGTGTTGAAGTTGCCGCCGTCACCGGAGTAAGTAAGCACCGGGTGCGCCGTCACGCCGCGCGGCGAGACAAAGCTCAGCGCACTCGCGCCCGCATCCGCGCCAAAGATGGCCGCCACCGGACCACGCGCCACTTCCACGCGCTCCAGCCCCGTGGTCGAGATCGTGCCCAGGTCAAAGTAGCCGCCCAGCTCATTCGCCGGCATACCATCAAACAGCACCTTGTTCGCAGAGGACGATCCGCCGCGCACAAACAGCGAGGTCACGCCCCCCACTTGTCCCGTCTGCACCACGTTGACGCCGGGCATCAATCGCAACTCATCCACCACACCCACGCGCGTCGTGAGGTCGTCCTCATGCAGCACATCCACCGTGCCGGTGAGCTGCGCCTGCGGCGTGGGAATGCCGGTAGCCGTCACGGTAATGTCTTCATCCACGCTGGCCGGCTTCAGCACCATGTCCTGATTGATGACGTCCAGCACGCCGGTATAAAACTGCGGCGAAACCGCCAGTCCGAATCCGCTGCCAATGGCTGACACCACAAAGCGTCCGCGCGCCGGCGAGAGCAGCTCATATGAGCCGTCAGGCCCGCTGGTCGCCATGGAGATGACCTTGCCATGCTGCACCAGGTTCACGCGCGCACCGCGCACAGCCGCGCCCAGCCGGTCAGTGACCATGCCGCGAATCACCGCGGCACGAGCCTGCATCGCCGCAAAGAGCAGCACAAAGACCGCGAGCCATATGCGGACGCTGAAACGTAGAAAATTGAATGGAGAGAAAGCCGGAAAACGGCCCTGGGGCCGCACTGAAACACGCATGGTAGCTCCTGATATCCCCCACGGGATATTGGCTGATGTCGGCAGCAGAACCGGTCTCCTGACTTACGCGTCACGCTCCATCGGAGCCGTGTTGCCCGCCGTCCTTCTCACCGTACCTTCCCGCGATTCGCATCGCAGTGGCTGGCGTGACGGGCAAAATCACCTGGCGTCAAATCATGCGTCGCAGGCGCGCGCTTACAGTTGCGGGGCAGTGGCGGATTCTCACCGCGCTTCCCTTACTTCTGTTGCGGTACAAGGTTTGCAACGGCACAGGCAGCGCAGAGCCGCCCGCAGAATTCCAGCCAACTGCGCTGGAAATCTGATTATAGCCCCGGCAATTTAATTCGCTGTGTAATTCTTCCCATCGGGAGTGGGTCAGTTTGGCTTTGAAAGGGCGTGGCTTGAGCCGCGCCGGGGGCTCGCGTACTGAAAGCGGCTTCAGCCGCGGAGGCAATCCCTCCGCGGCTAAAGCCCGCAATATTTTAGTCTGCTTTTTCGGACGAGCTGAAGCTCGTCCCTTTCAAAGCCAACCAAATTCAAAGCAAACTGACCCGCTGCCAATTCTTCCCATCAGACCGTCAGAATGAGCTTGCCCGTGGTCTTGCGCCCTTCCAGGTCTTCATGCGCCTGTCGCGCATCGGCCAATGGATAGGTATGCGCAATGCGCAGCTTCAGCTTCTTCTCCACAATCCAGCGCAGCACATCGCCGGAGCGCCACTCCAGCTCCTGCCGGTCGGCCGTATAGTCCTTCAGCGTCGGACGCGTGAGGAAGAGCGACCCCATCTGCGACAGCTTAATCAGATCGAACGGTGGCACCGCGCCGCTGGCGCCGCCAAAGAGCGCGAGCATGCCGCGAGTACGCAGTGACGCCAGCGAGCGCTCAAACGTCTCCTTGCCTACACCGTCATACACCACGTGAACGCCTCTGCCGCCCGTCAGCTTCTTCACCTCCGCGGCGAAATCCATCCGCGTGTATTCGATCACCTCGTCCGCACCCGCCGCCAGCGATATCTTCGCCTTCGCATCGGTTGACACCGTGGTGAACACGCACGCGCCCAGCATCTTCGCCATCTGCGTCAGCAGCAAGCCGACACCGCCCGCCCCGGCATGGACCAGCACCTGATCGCCCTTGCGAATGGGGTATACAGAGTGCGAAAGATAGTGCGCCGTCATGCCCTGCAGCATGGCAGCAGCAGCTTCTTCAAAACTGAGGGCTGCAGGAATCGGCACCAGCATGTGCGCGGGCACCACGGCCTTCTCCGCATACGCGCCCTGCACGCCGCACCAGGCCACACGGTCCCCTGCCTTCACTGACTCCACGCCCTCGCCGATCTGCAGCACCGTGCCCGCGCCTTCCTGCCCCGGCACAAACGGCGTCTGCACCGGATAGCGGCCCTCACGAAAGTACACATCGATGAAGTTCACGCCCGCGGCCTTCACCTGCAGCAGCACTTCTCCTGACCGCAGCACCGGCTCGGCCACGTCGCGCAGCACCAGTTGGTCAGGGCCGCCTGTCTGTTGAATCTGAATGGCCTTCATTTCACCCTCTGGCCTTGTGATGCAAATTCTGCCGCACACGCCCTGTCCCGCCGTGATCCAATGCGACGCGATGATACGATATCGGATTTTTTCTGCCGTATGAAATAGATTGTGCGCCGCGCGCAATACCTGAAGGCCGTTTCATGTCTGCAATAAGCTCTAGTTGTTGTCTACGATGGATTCCACATTGCGCGCGCGAATAATGCGGTCCACGGCATAGGGCGCGCGATGCGACGCGGCGTGATAGTGCCGCACCTGCAACTCGCCGATCAGGCCGATACCGATCAACTGGATGCCTGCGAGGATCAGCACCCCCGCAATGACGAACAGCGGGCTGTGCGCCGCCATCACCGGTTGCCCCGTCATCAGCTTCAGCGCCAGCAGCCAGCCCGCCAGCCCGGTGCCGCCCAACATGCCAAGCATCCCAATACTGCCGAAGAGATGCAGCGGCCGCATCATGTAGCGCAGCAGAAAACGAATCGTCACCAGGTCAAAGAAGACGCGGAAGGTGCGCGAGATGCCGTAGTGGCTCTTGCCGTTTTCGCGGTTCACATTGCGGATGGGAATCTCGCAGATGCTGGCGCCGTACCAGCTGGCCAGCGCCGGAATGAACCGGTGCATCTCGCCGTAGAGCGGAATATTCTGGATCACTTCGCGGCGGTACGCCTTGAACGTGGTGCCAAAGTCATGGATGTCCACGCCGCTCAGCCGTGCCATCAGCCAGTTCGCGCAACGCGACGGCAGCCTGCGCAGCAAACCATCCTGCCGCTGCACGCGCCAGCCGCTCACCACGTCATAACCTTCTTCAATCTTTGCCAGGAACTCAGGAATCTCAGCGGGGTCATGCTGCAGATCGCCGTCCATCGCCAGGATAATGTCGCCCTGCGCATGATCGAATCCGGCGGCCAGCGCGGACGTCTGTCCAAAATTCCGCCGCAGCTTGATCACCAGCACCCGGCTGTCTACCGCGGCAATCTCTTCCAGCAGCCGATAGGTGCGGTCGCGCGAGCCGTCATCCACGAAGACCACTTCGAAGCTCTCGCCCACGTGCTCCATCACGTCCTTCAGACGGTCATAGAGCGCAGTCACGCTCTCATCTTCATTGTGAAACGGCACGACGATGGAATACTTCGGCATCTCTCTATCGGACGAAGAACGCCGCAGGAAGTTTCGGGAAAATTCCATATTGGTTCGATTCTAGAGCGTTTTTTTCGCTAGCGCCGGGAAATCCCATCTGGATTTGCTGGATCTCGTCCCGCAGTGCATTCCTCCTTCACCGCAGCACAATAAAGACTGCCGGTGGGGGTGTCCGGCAGCCTCTTGTTCCTTACCGCACTGCGCTCGCACTAAGCTGCTGCAGAGGAGTTCGCCTGCACATTGATCTGCTGCGCCAGATTGGTCAGCTTGGAGTCTGTGCTCTTTTCTTCCTGCAGCGTCTCCTGCAGAATCCTGGCCAGGTCATCACGCCGCAGAATCTCTGCGTAGGTACGCACGGTGCCATAGCCCGCCATCTCATAGTGCTCCACCCGCTGCGCCGCGGAAATCAACCCGGCATCCCTCACCTCGGGCTCGGCGTCTTCCTTCATGATCTCGTCGCCTTCCTTCAGCAGGCCCTTCATGCCCTCACAGGTCTTGCCCTTCGGGCTCTCTTCCAGCATCTTGAAGACCTGCTCCAGCCGCTTCACATGGCCTTCCGTCTCCTGCAGGTGCAGTGAGAAGGCCAGCTTCAGGTCCTTCGATGTGGCGGCCTTCACCATCTTCGGCAGCGCCTTCACCATCTGTGTTTCAGCGGAGTAAATATCCTTCAGTTCTTCGACGAACAGGTCCATCAGATCTTCGAGCATCATGGGGAAATTACCTCAATTGGATTTGTGCCTGAGGACGCGCTCGAACCTTCCTGCCGGCCACAGTACGTTCTGATGCTGTCCATCCCCGCTTGGGTGCCTTCGGTTCTCCACCACGGAAAAGCCCGTTCTCCGGGCATCCGGCGTGTATGGCTAACTCGATTCCTGCCAGCGTTTTCCGGTAGACAGGCCATGTCCACAACCGCAATCATGGTCATAATGCACGCAGAACTGCCCTATCGCGAGGTCGTCAACGCTCCGCCGCCTGAGAGTGTTACGCAGGCCGACGCCCACCAGCATGCGGACGCAGAACACGTTGCCGGAAAACGCAAACGCTTCCATCACCACCTCATCGACAACGTGAAGGAATATCTCGCCCTCGTGATCGTGGCCGTTGCCATCTCGGTCATCGTCCCCTTGATCGTCCACTTCTACCACAAGCACATCGCGTCATCCGGCACTACGACCACCACCGTGACCGCACCGGCTACCGCCACCACTACCACCACAACAACGCCCGCTCCCGCCGCCCCCGCCCCTGCTGAACATGATGTTTCAGAGGCGGTACAAGACCCCGGCGGCGCCATGGCCCACGCTCTCACCTCTCCTGACGACACCTCCGACGATGACTCGGATAAGCCCGCAGCAGCCGCGACCACCAACATTGCTTTTTTGGGGAAAGGCCGCTATCAGCTCTACCGCCAGGGAAACATTACCTGGCGCCTCGATACGGATTCCGGCCACGCCTGCATCCTCTTCGCGACCGAAGAGGAATGGCGTAAAGAACGCGTGCTGAGCCACGGCTGTGGCAATGATTAAATTCGGTATCAAAAGCAGGGCGGGCTGCTGTTCCCACCTTGCTGCTGCAATTCAGAGCCACTGGGATAGAATCGGCGTGCATGCCTGCGAGGAGGTGGGGACCATATGAAAAATCGCGTCTTTGCCATCGTCGCCGTGATCTTTGTGCTCATCCTCGGCTATTACGCCTGGGTACGATGGAAGCAGGCCCGTGCGGAAAGTTCCGGCGATGTTCAACTCGTGCAGGACTCCAGTAGCGGCGACAGCAATACCAAAGTCGTCATGGATAAGGATGAGGTCGAGCGGCTGCGCGACGCGGCAGACAAGCCCGCCTCGACCACGGTGACACAGCCGGCGACTGCTTCCCCTGCCTCCATCCCGGCCACAGACAGCGTTCCTCCCAATCCGCCCAACGGCGCGCGATTCACCGGCACTGGCCGCTATCAGCTCTATCGCCAGGGCGACCTTACCTGGCGGCTGGATACTGACAGTGGCCGCACCTGCATCATCTTTGCCACTGATGACGAGTGGCGCAAGCCCCGCGTCTACAGCCACGGCTGCGGCAACCAGTAAGCTGTATGCAGCGGCTCCGGGGCTAAAGCCCGCTTCTTTTTGCTGTGCTAACTTCCGTGGGGCTAAAGCCCCACTCCCCCGGCTGAAGCCGGGGGCTTAATCCAGGCAATCAATCCGACGATTCAGGGTAATCCGCCTATCCAGTCAATCCGACGATTCAGGCAAGCTGGGTTGATTCAGTTCTCCAACCGAGGTTAGCACTGGAAACAAAATGCCCTGGTATGGTGAGTCAGAAGTTCACTGCACATACTCTGTCATTCTGAGCTCAATCGGGATCCCCGGCGAATGGCACTTGATTCGCTGGGGTGGAAGCGAAGAATCTGCTTCTGCCTTTAGTTTGTCATTCCGAAGCACAGCAGTTTGTCATTCCGAAGCACAGCAGTTTGTCATTCCGAAGCACAGCAGTTTGTCATTCCGAAGCACAGCAATTTGTCATTCCGAAGCACAGCGCGCGGAATCTGCTTTTCGAGGGTTTACCTCCAGCCAAATCCTGTTGATTCTTCAACCAAACTTCGCTGAGTCATTCTGAGTGAGCGTCAGCGAGCCGAAGAATCCAGAAGCTCTCAATGCGCCTGCAACCCCAAAGAGTTTTTCAACCACAGATGTTTTACCATTCCCCAGCGCAGCGAAGAATCTGCTTTTCAATAATTTTCGGCCAGATGCGCATCTGTAATTGCTGCAACGAATTAATCTCTCACCACTTTAGCGTTTCTTCTTTGCCGGTTTCTTGGCGGGAGACTTCTTCGGTGCAGGCTTCTTGGCCGCGGGCTTCTTCTTCGCGACCGGCTTTGCAGCAGGCTTCTTCTTTGCCACTGGCTTCGGAGCAGCCTTCTTCGCTACCACCTTCTTCACCGGTGCAGCCTTCCTGGCTGGAACAGCTTTCTTCGCAGGTGCGGCCTTCTTCGCCACAGCCTTTACCGGTGCAGTCTTCACCGGCGCTGCTTTTGCAGTCTTCACCGGCGCAGCCTTCGCCGCTTTGGCCGGAGCAGCAGCAACCGCTGCTTCCGCAGCCACTTCAGCCTCAGGAGCTACTGCCTTTTCCTTCTTCGCGCGCTTCGGCTTGTCAGCCTTCTTCGCCATGCGCGGCCGGCGGATATGAACCGGTGCGGGCGGAGGCGGCGGTGAATGCGGTTCCAGCCATGCCTTCTGCTCTTCCGGCGTCTGCAGCTTGTTGTCCATCAGCTCAAAGATCATGCGGTCCACCAGCTCCGAGTAGATCAGCAGCGACGGCACAATGCGCATCTCCTGCATCAGGGTGTGTGGAACCTTGTTCTTCGCCTCCGGCCAGACGGTGAAGAAGTTCTTATACTTGTTCTGGATGGCAGCGCCCTTGCCCGTATGCGCCAGCCACAGCACAGCCTCCGGGTTCGACGCATGCAGCAGCTTCCACGTCAGCGAAGGCGTTGCCGCTTCCTTGCCGGTAAAGCGCTTGGTGAACTCCCTGGTGGCGCTCTCCAGATTCTTGATCTCGTTCACAAATCCCGGGCGCGCAAAACACTTCTTCAGCGCCGCCACATCCTTCGGCGGCATCTTCGCGGTCAGCAGCAGAAAGTGCGCGGTGGATGGATCGGGATGAATGCCCTGCAGGTCGAACTGGCCCAGCTTCTCATGCAGATCGTCCAGCCCGCTGGTGCTCGCCTTGGCCGGTGTCCACGCGGCAAAAAGCTCCTTCATCCAGCCTTCATGGTCCAGCGCCTTCAGCACGCGCAGCGGGTCTTCCTCATGCACGATCTCTTCCAGTTCGTAGCCCTTGCTGAAGCTGGAGAGCGCGGAGATGTAGCCCTCTTCCTTGCCGGTCCTGTAGCGCACGGCGGTCTTCTCCTCCATCTGCCAGCCCAGCCGGGCGGTCAGACGCGCAGCGCGGATCATGCGCGCGGGATCTTCAATAAAGCCGTAGTTGCTGACCAGCGTGAGCTGCCGCGCTTCAATGTCGGCCACGCCGTTCAGCGGGTCCATCAGCAGGCCGTAGGAGCCGCTGTTCAGCGAGATCGCCATGGCGTTCACGGTGAAGTCGCGGCGGCGCAGGTCTTCCAGAATATTTGCAGGGTGGTACACCGGCTTACCCGGCTTGGGGAACGTCTCCGTCCGCGTGCTGGAGATCTCCAGCCGGACGCTGCCCGGAAACAGGAAGAAAAGCGTCTGCGAAGGCTCGTGCTCGCCTTCCAGCACACCGCCCGCCTTCTCCAGTTCCTTCTTCAGCTTCAGCGCATTGCCCTGCACAGACAGGTCCAGGTCGCGCACCGGCGATCCGCTGGTCAGATCGCGCACAGCGCCGCCCGTCAAAAAGAGCGTAAGCCCTTTCGCACGAACTACATCCTGCACATGTTGGAGAGCGCCGCGTTGGGAGGGGGAAAGTCGGTTTTCGAGCAGGTAGATATAGTCGGCCATGCCGGTGCCTTGCACTCCAGCGCGGCTGTCTCCACGGCGGCCCAGGGGCCGGGACAACCTTCGCTTTCGCCAAATAAATCTAGACGATTCAATAAGATACGGGGCGCTTAACGCCCCGATAACAGACATGAATGTAACACAATAGTTAGCATTTGGCTACATCTTTTGCACCTTTTTCGCTGCTGGTGTGTACTTTGTGCGACAATCCGGCTGCGGCCACGCCCCCGTCCGGCCGCAGGGATTTTTATGGCCGCCAGCCGCAAAAAAGTCATTGTCCGCCGCCTGAACGGCACCGCCCAGCCCGCCATCGTGCCCGGCTACCTGCCTCCGTCAGGCTTCGTCACCGGCACCGGCCGCATGGCCGTGCTGGAGCTACTGGACCTCGATGGCCGCGTCGTCCCCATCCCTCTGCGCGAGGTCAGAATGGTCAGTTTTGTGCGCGATTTCAACTCCGCCGACCGGGTCAATCCCGAGCGGCTGCTGCGCAAGACCTTCCTCGCCCGTCCCCGCGCCGAAGGCTTGCAACTGCGCATCACTTTCCACGATGGCGATGTACTGGAAGGTCTGGCCACCAACGACATCAGCCTGCTGGATGCAGCGCTGGAGGATGCCGGGGTGCAGATCGCGCCGCCGGATATCCGCTCCAACACCCAACGCATCTACATCCCCCGCGCCGCCATTGCGGAAATGGTTGTGGTCGCCACCATTGGCCAGGCCCGCACCCGGCCCACGGCAGCCAAATCCACCTCCAGCCTGCAGGAAGATCTCTTCGGCGACCTGCCGCCCAACTCGCGCCCCAATTAATCATCCCCGCGCCGTCATCCTGAGCGCAGCGAAGGATCCCTGTAGTTCGCTCGTGCTCGCTCAAGGATCAAGCTCAGGAATCTACTCCCCCTTCGCCACAGCGCGACTACAATTGTGACCATGACTCTTGCTGAACTTGCGCAGACCCTGGGCGCCGAGTTGCACGGCGACCCGGCCACTGAAGTGACCGGCGTGGCCGGCATTGAGACGGCCGGCCCGGGCGAGATTACCTTCGTCGCCAATCCCAAGTACTCTGCGCTGGCCCGCACCACGCGCGCCGCCGCCATCCTGGTGGAGCCTGAGTTCCCCGCCGTGGACGCGGCCACGCTGCGCATCCGGAATCCGTACCTGGCCTTCGCCCGCACCATCGCGCTCTTCTACCAGCCGCCCGCCTACGCGCCGGGAATCCATCCCACAGCAGTCATCGCCGCGTCAGCCAGCATCGGCCGCGACGCCCACATCGGGGCCTATGCCGTCATCGGCGAAGACGTGGTGCTGGGCGACCATGCCACCCTGCTGCCGCATACCGTCATCTATCCCGGCGCAAAGATCGGCCATCACTTCTTTGCGCACGCACACGCCGTAGTGCGCGAATACTGCGAGCTCGGCGATCATGTGACGCTGCAGAACGGAGCCATCATCGGCGCAGACGGGTTCGGTTTCGCCAAGCTGGATGCGGCCACCGCCACTGGCCGCTGGGAGAAGATCGTGCAATCCGGCATCACCGCGCTGGAAAGCGGCGTGGAGGTGCAGGCCAATGCCACGGTGGACCGCGCCAGCATCGGCGAGACCCGCATCAAGACCGGCGCCAAGATTGACAATCTCGTCATGGTGGGCCACGGCAGCTCCGTGGGTGAAGACACGCTGCTCTGCTCGCAGGTGGGGCTTGCGGGCTCAACCACGGTGGGCAAGAATGTGATTCTGGCCGGACAGGTTGGCGTCGCCGGACACCTGACCATCGGCGACGGCGCCATCGCGACCGCCCAGACCGGCATCCCCAACGATGTTGCCCCAGGCAAGGTGGTCAGCGGCTATCCGGCCATCGACAACCGCCAATGGCTGCGCTCCGTAGCCATCTTTCACCGGCTGCCGGAACTGATTCGAGAATTGCGCAGGAAGGATTGAGCAGCCCGACTAACTGAGCTGCGCGGAATGGCATCTTACTCGGGGAGCGCCATGGCCCAGGACGAGACTCCGTACACCGATAGCACCCGCCCCCCTGAACCCGTCCCCGCCGGCGAGCCGCAGCGCATCCGCGTGCTTCTGCTGGATGATGAACCCGCCAACCTGCTGCTGCGCACCGCGATCCTGCGCCAGTACGGATACGAGTGCATGCCCGCCTCCACCAT
>Ga0302278_10005110_pt1 | contig 13159 bp, 11 predicted proteins | sample III_Bog_N3_2_FD_194543 | JGI IMG/M metagenome (GOLD analysis project Ga0302278, IMG submission 194543) | Peat permafrost microbial communities from Stordalen Mire near Abisko, Sweden - III_Bog_N3_2 | ecosystem: Environmental > Terrestrial > Soil > Wetlands > Peat | place: Sweden: Abisko... | reverse complement strand
ATCCCGGCTGGCGTGGGAACGGCTGGAACTGCAACTTCGAGGGCTGGTTCGGTTGTCTGATTTGGCATGGCTCGTTAATACGATTGTCGCATGTTCCGACCAGCCGCGGCAGCAATGGGTGCGGCGCGAGTGATGGTGGTGGGGGGGGCGACGGAGCGTCTCGAAGACTCGATGGGCGGGAACGTTCGCGCGATGCACACATCTCAGAATCGAGATATATGGCACCCGACTAGACTTCCTCCGGGTCAAACAATAAATCGCGGGTTTCATTGGGGAGAACGATGGCGATGCTCCATTCATCGGCGACCTTTAGCCCATCTCGTACCTTACCCCAATCCAACGCAACAAAATCGCTGGTGAGACCGCGCAAGCCCTCAAAAGTTACCTGATCCGGAGAATGGGAAGACCTCGCGCCGGAACGATATTTAACGCAGAACCTCTCTTGCCCATCCCTGCACAAGATGCGGAAGAACGTAAACGTGACTGCGCAGTGCGGGCAGATTCCGTCTTCTGAGTCAATGATGCGGTTGCACACATCGCACAAACACTGCGGGGGTGGGTCTGGCACGCGGAACGGAGCACTCTCAGCGTTCATCGAAAACCTCAAGCAAAATATTGCTGTTGGATGATGTCTCACATACTCTGCGCGGCGTGTCAACTATAAGGCGCAAGAATGCGGTATCATCGTTAGAGTTTTATTTCGTAATTTCTTCGCTATCGGCCGAGGGGAAAATGCGCCTTCTTCGTTTCGTTATTATGCTCGTCTCAATGTCGTGCGCTTCTTTTGGACAGACGGCCCGAGATGTCGCAAAGACAGCATTTAAGTCAGTTGTCCTTCTGGAGATGAACGATGCGAATGGACAACCACTGAGCCTCGGAAGTGGATTTTTCGTCGCCGACGGAGTGATCGCCACTAACGCGCATGTAATAGAAGGCGCATTTAGCGGCACCGCGAAGCTTATCGGGAGCAGTCAAAAGGCTCAAATACTAGGATCGATCACCGTTGATCGGTATGCAGACCTTGCTCTTCTGAAGGTTGGCACCAAAGCGCCAAGTCTGCCGCTTGGCCCGAGCGCGAACCCTACGGTTGGCGACAATGTGTATGTCGTGGGGAATCCGCTCGGCCTTGAGGGAACATTCTCCGAAGGCATTATTAGCGGCGTACGGAGCATCGGTGCGGACTCGATTTTGCAGATGACTGCTCCAATCTCCCCGGGGAGCAGTGGCGGACCCGTTATGGATAGCACGGGAGCCGTAATTGGTGTCTCTGTGGCGACATTTCAAGATGGTCAAAACCTAAATCTTGCTGTGCCGGTCAGCTATCTCTCTAGACTATTGTCCTCAGCTACCACCCAGGTACTCACTCCGCTTGCGCAGCAAGGAAAGGCTGCTCTGCCCGAGAAATCAATGCTGGCCGGCGTGGGCGCACGCGCTGAGGCGGGCGTCGTTATCAGTGATTTTCAGATGGATTATTACGGCGACTATACTTTCCGGCTGTCTAACAGGCTGCCCGAGGCTGTGACCGATATAAAGATCCGAATTATCTATTACGATAATTCCGGCGCCTTGATGGACTTTGAGGACTACAACTACTGGGGTTCTATCCCTCCTGGCCTCACTAAGACCCTGACTCGCAGCGATTGCTCATCTGACTGCAAGTCGGAGGAATCGCGTCGTGCTGCAACGTACTATCACGATAACAGAAAGGTCGAGGGTGACTCGTGGGAACACTCGTACGATCCAATAGACACGAAGCATATTGAACTCCGGGTTGTGAGTTTCATTGCAGAGCGGTCACAGTAGCAGAGTATCCGGACCCTACTGGGCAGATATCCACCAAAAAACAGGCTGGCTAAGGAATCCGGTGAAGCTTTTCTGATGCTAGCCTTGTGGATAGTGGAGGATTGGCATGCGAAAGTATCCATGTTCGGATCGCTTACATCTAGAAATCGAGATCGCGGAACTTAGGGCTCAGATTGACGAACATACGTTGGTTCCTCATCACCAGGGCGACCTCGGAGCCGCTGGTGACCAAGTCGCAGCCCTTCGAACGGCGCTGAAATCGTATAGCGAGGAATCGCGCTTACATGACACGGAGTGCGAGGTCTGTAAACGCATGAATTCCGATGAAGATTCACGCGAGTTTTTCCGACGCTTGACGGCTGGCGCAACTGGCGGGTGGCCCACCGTAAGTTTTTGAATTTTTGCTTCCCTCACAAACAGTGGGTGCCCGATCCTTCGCTTTTTTCTAGCGAAGGGTGGGTTGTCGCATAGTCCTCACTAGGCACAGCGCTTCTGGGTTTCTACATACGCTCGGAGAACCGAGTTCATCCGGGTCAGGTGGCCTTTTCCATTCGCCTTGAACCATTCGACAATATCGCTATCAAGGCGAAGGTGAACGGAAGTCTTGCCGCTAGGCATGACGACGCGGGCGCTCTTCCAGAACTCCGCGCCGAGAGATTCAGCCTCGGGGGCATCTGGGCTGGTCTTGTCCTCGCCGCGTTCCCGCATGGTTCTGACCTGGCTAAGGGAGTGTCGCACTATAGTAGATTTCTCGTTCATCACTTCCCCGTGCTTCCAAATCCCCCCGCGCCGCGCGCCGCCTCGCCCAGTTCCGCAACCTCCTCGAAGCTCGCCTCGATCCGCTCGACAATCCGCAACTGCGCAATCCGCTCGCCCGCCTTGATCTCCACCGGCGACGCGTTCAGGTTCGTCATCACCACTCGAATCTCCCCGCGGTATCCCGGATCGATCACTCCCGCCAGCGTCGTCACTCCCCTCACCGCCAGCCCCGACCTATCCTCCACTAAAGCCCCATGCGTCGGCGGAAACTCCAGCGCAATCCCCGTCGGCACCGCTGCGGTCGATCCCGCCTCGCCCGCCGCCGCCAACCGCGCGTCCGCCGACGCATACAGGTCCGCCGCCAGGTCGCCGTACTCGCCCACATGGGCATACCGTGGAACCTGCCCCGCCGCACTCAGCTTCTTCACTTTGATCGAAACCATAAGCCCAAATTGTACCCGTCTCGCGCCTATCAGACCGTCATTCTGAGCGGAGTTCTCCGCGCACCATGCGGAGAACGTAGTCGAAGAACCCCCGTATTTCGTCTTTGCTTTCGTCTTCCGTCTAGAATCGAAACCAATGCTCGCCCGCCTCCGCGCCTTCTTCAACCCGTCCACACCCAACTCCCTCCGCGCGCCCGCTCGCATCTTCTGGGTCGCCTTCCTCGTCCGCGTCCTCTACATGACGCTGGCCCACACCTATCGCATCCGCGTCTCCGAGGACCACTTCCAGTTCGGTTGGGAGGCGGGACGCATCGCCCGCGCGCTGGTCACCGGCTACGGCTACTCCGACCCCTTCGCCAACGCATTCGTCGCCCACACCGGCCCCACCGCATGGCTCCCTCCGCTCTATCCGCTGCTGCTGGCCGCCATCTTCCGCGTCTTCGGCGTCTTCACTCCCGCCTCCGCGTGGGTCCTCTTCACCATCCAGTCGGCCTTCTCCGCCGCCACCGCGCTCGCCACCTACGAGATCGCCGCCCGCTGCTTCTCGCGCCGCGTCGCCCTATGGTCCGCGTGGATCTGGGCGCTCTATCCCGCCGCCATGCAGTACGCCGTCCGCTGGCCCTGGGAGATGACCATCACCACCGCCCTCTTCACCTTCACCCTCGTCCTCGCCCTCCGCATGAGAAGCATCGGCAACCAACCTCCGCTCTCCTTGTTGTCATCCCGTAGCGGAGCGGAGGGACCTGCTTCATCCCGGACCACCGCCCGAACCTCGCAGTGGCTCCTCTTCGGCCTCCTCTGGGCTCTCATCGCCCTCTCCAACTCCACCCTCCTCATCTTCCTCCCCATCTGCGGCCTCTGGATTCTCCTCCCACGCCTCCGCGATCCCCGCGCCTACGTCGGCCCACTTCTCGCCGCCCTCCTCTTCCTCGCCTGCATCGCTCCCTGGACCATCCGCAACCAGCGCGTCTTCCACACCTTCATCCCTCTGCGCGGCAATCTTGGCGCGGAGATGTATATGGGCAACGGCCCCGGCTCCAACGGCCTGCTCATGGAGTACTACCACCCCTTCCAGGCCCCCGAGCAGCTTCGCCTCTACGCCTCGCTCGGCGAAGTCCGCTACGTCGCCCAGCGCGGTGCGCTCGCCAAGGCCTTCATCGCCGCCCACCCCGCGCACTTCGCCGCCGACACCGCCCGCCGCATCTTCTTCTTCTGGGCCGGAGTTCCCCATCCCGCCGACGAGGCCTGGTACAACGAACTTGGCCGCACCCTCAACTTCGCCTTCCTCTCCGTCGCCGGACTCCTCGGCCTCGCTCTCGCCCTTCGCCGCCGCATTCCCGCCGCCGGACTCTTCGCGTGGGCCTTCCTCCTGCTGCCCATCCCCTACTACCTCATCACCGTCCACGCCCGCTTCCGACACCCCCTCGAACCTCTCATCTGCATCCTCGCCGTCTATCTCTTCCAGTCCGCCGAGCGTCCACACCGCCCGTCAACCAGCGCCCGTTGATCGCCGCCAGGTTAGTGATTGCCGATTTGGTGCATAGCTATCTACGCGACCGGCTGAGGGTTAGCCGGAACACACCTGAATCCACTCCGGGATTGTTGTACCCCGCATTTCCATTCGACATATGGCGATAGAGATACTCCAGCCGGATCGCGCCGTTGCCTCGAAGAATCTCCACGCCGGGGCCAAAGGAAAAGAGGTAGTTGAAGCTCGCCGAGTCGTCAACGGGGAGGTTCCGCGAGGAAAACAGCATGCCCAGATCGGTTGAGAAGGTCGGTTGAAGCCGATGGGAGCTGAACCCGCTGATTCGTGCTCCGATAGGCGACATCGCAAAGGCATACGTCTTCGTCGATCCGTAGATTGGATAAAGTGGGATTGTGTTTCCGAAGCCTCCGCCGCCAACCGGATCATTGTTTGCGTAGACAACACGCAGGCCACTGGCCGGAGCTATTACCTGATTGCCGTTGATGATGGCATATTCGGCTACAAGCGTCGGATCGCGTTCCTGAAAGAACGGGGCGACAGAGCCCTCGTAATCCAGTCGAAGCGATCCGTTTCCCCATAGCCTTCGGCTATACTCCAGCCCCGCCGTCCAAACGCGGCGTTGCTCCGCGTCGCCGATCAGGATATGGCTCGAATCCGGTGCAAAAGTCGAGGAGATACCGAAGCTCTGGCGTCCGGAAAGTTCTTGAGCGAGAACTGACCCACCGAACGCACCCAAAAAGCACAAAGACAAGAAGATGGTCGCGAGGTTCTTTATTCTCATTGGACCTCAATCGTAATGGATCGTAGGACGCAGCAACATGCGTCGGTGAAGGCTACAGAATGATCTCACGATAGCGCATCCATACCCTGCTCTTCTATCTCGGGGGGAAGCCACTCCACGGATCAGTCGGGATGTGGGCGCGCGCAGGCCTTATACTGGTAAACCTATGGTGCGTGACGGGTACTTCTATGCGTTGGGGATGGTCGTGGTCGCCGCGCTTCTGTGGCTGCTGACTCAGTCCGTGCCGCAGACCTCGCTGCCTGTGCTGCTGGCGCTCTTCTTCCTCTGGTTCTTCCGCGATCCCGAACGCACCATCCCCACCGGCCAGGGTGAGATCGTCTCGCCCGCCGACGGCGTTGTCACCCAGGCCGATTGGATCGAGACCTCCGAAGGAAGCCGCCTGCGCATCAGCATCTTTCTCAGCGTCTTCGACGTGCATGTCAATCGCGCGCCGGTAACGGGAACGGTCAAGGCGGTGGTGTACCGCGAGGGCCGATTTTTAAACGCGATGAATAGTTTGTCGGCCGTGGTCAACGAGCAGACTCTGGTGGTGCTCGACGCGGGCACATGCGAGATCAGCTACAAACAGATCGCCGGCCTGCTTGCCCGCCGCATCGTCTGCACGGTAAAAGTTGGCGACCGCATTCAGCGCGGCCAGCGCGTGGGTATGATCAAGTTCGGCTCGCGGGTCGATATCCTGATGCCCGCCGACGCTGTGCCGAAGGTCGATTCGGGATCGCGTGTGCGCGGCGGATCGACCATTCTTGCGGTGTTGCCGCAGCCCGCCATCAATTCAGCGAACGCCACAGCGGAGGTGGCCTCCTGATGCCCCCCGAACAGTTGGGCCTGCGCGACCTCAACGGAGAGGAGATCAGGCCGCGGCGCCATCCCAGCCGAGGCATGTACGTCCTGCCATCGCTCTTCACCGCGGGCAACATTGCCCTCGGCTACTACGCCATGACGCAGAGCATACAGGGTTCGCTGGCCGAGCCGGCATACTTCGACCGCGCCGCGCTGGCCATCGGAGTTGCGGCGCTATTGGACGGTCTGGACGGCTTCATCGCGCGCGTCACCCACACCACAAGCGACTTTGGCCATGAGCTGGACTCCCTCGCCGACGTCATCACCTTCGGCGTCGCGCCCAGCCTGCTCGCCTATATCTGGGGCTTCCGCATGTTGCCCCTCACCGTCCATCCAGACCTGCGCCAGAACGTGCTGCACGCCGGCGTCTTCGTCTGTTTCCTCTTTCTCGTCTGCGGGGCCAGCCGTCTGGCGCGCTTCAATATCAGCAAAAATCCGCAGCCGCGCAACCCCGGCAAGCCGGGCCACAAGTTCTTCGTCGGCATGCCCATCCCGGCCGGCGCAGGTATAGTCGCCGCCGTCGTCCATTTCTTCAGCGGAGCGCCCATCCACTACCCCTGGATCGCGTTGGTCTGGCTCCTGCTGCTGCTCTTCACCGGCTTCCTCATGGTCAGCAACTGGCGCTTCTGGAGCGCCAAGGAGGTCACCTCCGGCGACCGCCATCCTGCCCGCCTCTTCACTCTGATTGCGGTGATCTTCAGCCTGATCGCCTGGAACTCAGAGTGGGCGTTGATGATCATTGCCTTCGGCTACCTCATCTCCGGAGTGCTCGCCCGCCTGGCATACTCCTGGCACCGCAGGCTGAGTCGCCCCCAGCAACCCGGCACTGCTGCATCATAACCCTGCACAGCACCGTTCATCTGTGCAGAACCCTTCAGGTCAGCGAAATTACTAACTCGGTTCCCGCTTGGAATCGCTTACTGCTTCAGGTCCCCATCTCCCTCTTCACCCCTGCACTGTGTTACACTGGTCTTGCGCTCGATTGGATCGAGTGCAGGCATCGCAGGCAAAGACATCCGAGTTCTGCAACTTACCCGTTGCGTATGGTGTCTGGCCAGAGACTGCGATTTGCCTCTCCCACCGCAGTTCTTCTGCAATCTGGCTCCTGAACGCTGTGTGGCTTTATGCCACCAGATGGCTTTATGCCATGGAAGCGTTTGAGCCGCGTACGTATAAGAAGATGGTGCGCTGGTTGCTCTGGCTGAAGACACGTCACAGGACGCGTCTCGCCGTGCAGCAGCAACGCTTCGCAACCGACAGCAATGCTGACTAAAGGAATCCCCAAGGTGCTTCGGCGCCACTGCATCGCTTTGCCGCACCATCTACACCGATTGAAAAGGAAGTATTTTGACGACCGCAACTCTTGAGCCTGAGGCTATCTCCGAAACATCTATACCCAACATGAACCAGGCAATATTCCCCAACCACGCAGTTCCTGCGCACCGCGCTGCTCCTGCATTCCACGCAACCAACCCAGCGCCGGCAGCCAGTTCCGCAACCTCCGACGCCATCGTCGACTCCTCCGAGATCGAGATCGATCCCGCCACCCACCTCCCCTTCCTGAAGAACGTCCACTTCAACGACTTCAATATCTCAGATTCCCTGAAGCGCACTCTCAGTGCGGCCGGTTTCATGACGCCAACCCCAGTGCAGGCCAAGGCAATTCCGCCCGCCCTCAATGGTGCCGACATCCTCGCCACCGCCTCCACCGGAACCGGCAAGACGCTCAGCTTCCTGATCCCCATGATCGAGAAGATGGACGCAACCTCGGTTCCCTCCGTCAAGGGCAAGCGCGGCCCCATCCGTTCGCTCATCCTACTGCCCACGCGTGAGCTTGCCATGCAGGTGCTGGAGCACTACTCCAAGCTCGTTCCCATCTCCCGAGGCGACGCGGTTCTGGTCGTCGGTGGCCTCAGCGAAAACACCCAGCTCGACCAGCTCTCTCGCGGTCCGCGCCTCGTCGTCGCAACCCCCGGACGCCTGGAAGACTTCCTCCGCCGCCGCGCCATCAACATCGGCGCCGTCGAGATGCTCGTCCTCGACGAAGTCGACCGCATGTTGGACATGGGCTTCCTGCCCGCCATCCGACGCATCGTCGGAGCGCTTCCCCGCTCCCGCCAGACCATGTGCTACTCCGCCACGCTGGACGCCAACGTCCGCGAGGTCGTTCGCGACTACGTCCGCAATCCCGTGCGCATCGAGATCGGCATGACATCGCATCCCTGCGACTCGGTCGAGTTGCGCGCATGCACCGTCATGCAGGACCAGAAGCTCGGCCTGCTCGACCAGATGCTCAAGGAAGAGACCGGCACATTCCTCGTCTTCTCCCGCACCAAGCACGGCGCCGACCGCATCTCCAAAAAACTCGAGCGCCTCGGCCACGATGTCGATGTCATCCACGGCGACCGCTCGCAGTCGCAGCGCACCGCCGCGCTCAAAGGCTTCTCCACCGGCAAGCACCGCATCCTGGTTGCCACCGATGTCGCCGCCCGCGGCATCGACGTGCAGGACATCGCGCACGTCATCAACTACGACCTGCCCAATGGCTCCGACGACTTCGTCCACCGCGTCGGGCGCACCGGCCGCGCCGGCGCAACCGGCATTGCCACCACCTTCGTCATGCCCCAGGAGCGCTCCGACGCGCGCAAGATGGAGCGTGAGCTCAAGGTAAAGTTCCTCTGGCGCGAGGCCGATAAGGACCTTGAGAAGGAGGAGCGCAACAAGCCCCTCGATCTCTCCTCCAACGCGGGCAGCCTGCTCGCGCTGGAGACCCGCTCCTGGAAGTCGGGCGACGTCTCCGCCCAGACCCAGGCCAGGAACATCGGCACCAGCCCATACAAAGGCCACAGTGCAAATGGCTTCCGCAGCCGTCCCGGCTCCGGCGGAGGTTTCTCCTCGGGACGCCACGCTCCGGCCCGCATCGGCAGCTCGCGCCCCAGCGCAAGCCGTTCCGGCCCAACCCGCCGCGGCCAATAATCCGTGGGACTTTATAGCGCTTCTCTTGTTGGTATAGAGCCGAAACTCTCAAGTCGTCATTCTGGCGCAACCCTCTGAGAGTCGTCATTCTGGCGCAACCCTCTGAGAGTCGTCATTCTGGCGCAGTCCCCAAGAGTCGTCATTCTGGCGCAGTCCCCAAGAGTCGTCATTCTGGCGCAACCCTCTGAGAGTCGTCATTCTGGCGCAGCCAGAATCTCTGTATCTTGTTTGTAGCGCCTCTACACCTTCAGGAGATCAACTCTGGTTCAACAGCGATGCGACCCATCGCGCAACAGCGATCCGTTCCGCCGTTGAACCTTCAAGAGTCCCATCCACATCGCAGCTCCGTTCCGCGCGCCAACCAGCCGCCCAACGGAGCTGTTCTGCATCCACCCCTCGTTTCCTCGCGTCGCGTCGATGGATTCAGCGCGATCCGTTACTGCGCGGCAATCGCAGCCTCCAGCGCCGGATCGCGCCCCGCGAGATCGGAGGCAAGCGTGCGCGGAGCAGCGATATCCGGCTGAGGCGTAACGGGCGCTGCCTTCGGATTCCCAATGAGCTTTGTCGTATATTGGCCGGTGATCTTTGAGTTAGGAAGCACGAAGGGCTGAACGTCGCCATATGTGTTCAGGCCATCGCCTGTCGGTTCCCCCACCAGTATTGCCTTCAGGTTTTCGTGCCGGCCGCGTGAATTGATTCCTCGTTGCAGAAAGAGCGCATTCATCATGGCAGAGGAAAAGGTTCCCGGCCCGATGAGGACGAACAGGTGTCCAATGGATTTCAAACGCGCATCGAGACCGTCCTGGAGCGGATCGATTATGGCCGAATCACCGCCGTCATTCAGACGCAGGTCGATGACGACGCGCTTGACGGGGTGGGCATCCGCTTCGGCCAATACCTGCTTGGTGAAGTCCTTGAAACTCAGCTTTGGATCGTCCTTGCACATGTTGTACTGAATGTAGAGCGTCTGGGAGTCCGCCAAATACTGGTACCAATAATTCTGGGTCTGGCGGGTGAGGTAGAGCGGGATAGGAAGATTCAGCGCCTGACTGAGGCGGACCAGCTTCGGATTGGGATCGGCAAGGACTACCGGCACCGTGAACGGCGGCTGGCCCGGTTTTTCAAGCGTAATCGCAACCCGCCCGTCCGGTCCGATCAGTTCGAAGTGCCGCAACATCGCCTCCCCTCGGATCATTTTCGTTAGCTGAAGACGCAACCAGGGGTCGTTTTCGTGTGCGATATACGGTGCGATTTTTGCGAGAAGCTCTTCGGGCGTGTTGTCGCGGATCTTTACGACCCGCGCGCCCAGCGTGTCAGCGTACTCCTGCGCAGCGGCATCGACGGCGAGGCCGTCGGAGTACCAATGGAACCGTACCGGCAAGCGAGCAACGAAGCCGGGGCCCTGAGGCCAAAGCATATTGTGCGAGACATGGGCGCTGGCCATGATCTGCATCAGCCGGAGCCCTATCTCATCGTCCGAGAGCTTGGGGATGTCGGCCTTCAAGCTGGCGATTGCGGCATGGAAGCTCGCAGGCGGATAGACTTTGGCGAAATCCTTTTGCCCGTCTTTGTGGGCGCTCAAGGTGTCCACAAACACCTGTATATCCTGCTGCCACTTAGCCTCGCGGTCGGCAGTCTCGCTCGTCTGCGCTTGTACTGAAAGAGTTGCAATGCAAAACAGCCCGGTGATGCACCACTTCTGAAAGGTCTCTCTCAACATGATCTTCGCGCCCCGAATTCATGAACTTCCATCGCGGCTCCATGGTATTACGTCGAAGCCTGTAAAATGGAACCAACCCCATGATCTCAGTCTCCAATGTCACCATGCGCTACGGCGCGAAGCTCCTCTTCGAAGATGTCTCGGTCGCCTTCACCACCGGCCGCCGCTACGGCCTCACCGGCCCCAACGGCTCGGGCAAATCCACCTTCATGAAGGTCCTCACCGGCGAGATCGACCCGCAGAAGGGCGAGGTCGTCCGTCCGCGCAAGCTCGGCGTCCTCTCCCAGGACCAGTTCGCCTTCGACGCATACCGCGTCATCGACACCGTCATCATGGGCAACAAGCCCCTCTGGGCCGCGCTCGAGGAGCGTGAACTCATCTACGCCAAGCACGAGATGACCGACGCCGACGGCAGCCGTCTCGGCGAGCTCGAGGGCGTCGTCGGCGAAGAGGACGGCTACGAGGCCGAGGCCAACGCCGCAATCCTCCTCCAGGGCCTCGACATCCCCGACGCCATGCACGACCGCAAGATGTCCGAGCTGCAGGGCGGCCAGAAGGTCCGCGTCCTGCTCGCCCAGGCCCTCTTCGGCGAGCCCCAGGCGCTGCTGCTCGACGAGCCCACCAACTACCTCGACCTCGACTCCATCCTCTGGCTGCAGGACTTCCTCGTCCGCTACAACGGCACGCTCATCACCATCTCCCACGACCGCCACTTCCTCAACTCCATCTGCACCCACATCGCCGACATCGACTACGAGACCATCATCCTCTACAACGGCGGCTACGACGACATGGTCGAGCAGAAGACCGCCATCCGCTCCCGCGTCGAGAGCCAGAACGAGCAGCGCGAGAAAAAAATCGCCCAGCTCAACGACTTCATCGCCCGCTTCTCCGGCGGCACGCGCTCCAGCCAGGTCACCTCGCGCAAGAAAGAGGTCGATCGCCTCGCCGTCACCGAGCTGGCCCGCTCCAACATCCAGCGCCCCTACATCCGCTTCGAGCAGGCGCGTCCCTCCGGCAAGCATGTCCTCGAGTTCGAGGATGTCTCCAAGGCCTACACGCAGCAGGACGGCCCGCCGCTCGAAGTCATCCGCGGCTTCTCCGCCTCACTCATGCGCGGCGACAAGATCGCCCTCGTGGGACGCAACGGCCAGGGCAAATCGACCCTCCTCAAGGCCCTGCTCGCCAACGCCCCCGGCGTCGACGAGGCCGACGTCTCCATCGACTCAGGCGCCGTCAAGTGGGGACACGCGGCGCAGATCGGCTACTTCGCCCAGGACTTCATCTCCTCCATCCAGATGGGAATGACCGTCAACGACTGGCTGCACCAGTTCGACGAGGACGCCACCAAGGAAGACATCCGCGGCATCCTCGGCCAGATGCTCTTCCGCGGCGAGGAGGGCATGAAGATGACCGACGCGCTCTCCGGCGGCGAGTCGGCCCGCCTGCTCTTCTGCAAGCTCATGCTGCAAAAGCCCAACGTCCTTGTCCTCGACGAGCCTTCCAACCATCTCGACCTCGAAGCCATCAACGCCCTCAACCTCGCGCTGCAAAAATATGAGGGCACCGTCCTCCTCGTCACCCACGACCTCGACCTCATCGACGAGGTCGCCACCCGCATCTGGCACTTCGACGGCGGCCCATCCGCCTTCCGCATCGAAGACTTCAAAGGCCCCTACGCCGAATACCAACTCCAGTTGGCCTCCGCCGCGAAGTAGAGAACATCAAGCGTTTGACTTGCCTGAATTACATCGCTCACAAAGAGTCTGAAGATTATCAAACGTCGTTTCACCGTCACGAGACCACGCAAGGATATGATCTACCTCCAGGCGGACACCGACCTCACTGGCAGGGCTGCGTCCACAAGCGCGACATGTGAAATTGTCGCGTTGGAGAACCCGGAAGCGTAGTCGAATCGAGGGGTTCCGGGGGGTGCGCTTCTTTGGTCTGACAATGATTGACTGCGGATAGGCAACAGACGCATCGGACATCGTTTGCGCATTATCAACGGCTTGTTCAACCGGCTCATATTGATGAACGTCGTTGATAGGGTCGCCGCCATCAGGTCCGATCCTGTCTTGGCAGAAAGAGTGGACGGCTCGCATCCAACTTCCGAATCGTTGCTGAAATGACTGCGGACTGATGTTGCCATATTTTGTCATCTCTCTACACATCGGTTGTCTGCCAAACATTTCCCAGAGGCGCTGCATTTCGGCGAAATAATCCTCATCAAGATACGTCCGTAGATCTGGCCGTGGTCGGCTGTGACCATCTTTCAGTCCGATGCTTGCGACAGCTTTCGTCCATCCACCAAGATATTTACAAAA
>Ga0302278_10005108_pt1 | contig 13163 bp, 8 predicted proteins | sample III_Bog_N3_2_FD_194543 | JGI IMG/M metagenome (GOLD analysis project Ga0302278, IMG submission 194543) | Peat permafrost microbial communities from Stordalen Mire near Abisko, Sweden - III_Bog_N3_2 | ecosystem: Environmental > Terrestrial > Soil > Wetlands > Peat | place: Sweden: Abisko... | reverse complement strand
GGCGTTCAAGCCCGTCGGGTGGGCCAAATCAAGTCTGGCGCGAAGCGGCAGCACATCAAAGGGTGGGAAGACGGGCGAAAACGGCGGCTGCGAGGTCGCGGGCTCCGTCGCGATGCGTTGCGCCATTCTTTGCATTATCGGTCGGCAGTTTCCCTCGTCGAAATTGCGGCCGGAGTCGCTCCGAGAGAAATGGCTGCCCTCATTCGAGGCGACTCTATGCTGCTCAAATTGACGAGTTCTTTTGTCCCTCCTTCAAGGGTTGGTCTGCGACAAAATAAAGCGCCGGCAATCCGAACGGATCGCCGGCGCAGGATCACTTTCTTTCTTCATGCTTTAGTGGCTCAGAAACAGTTTGCCGTCTGCATTGAACGCGCTGCGAAGAATGATTCTTGCCTCGCGCAGATTGGTATGCACCGTATACCGGTCGGTCCCCATAGCTTTGGCAATGGCATTCGGGTTGAGAATCGGCCTTCTCCCCCTTTCGCGCTTCCATTTGTCCGGATCGCCAGATTCCGTGTGGGCGTGCTCCTTGAGCGCCTCATCCGGGCCGAGCGCTCGAATGCATTGGAGAGTTGCGCACACATGGGGTCGTAAATTCGGGAAGCCGGTCACTTGGTTGAGCAGGTCTCGGGTGATGATCTCCTGCTCAGACTGATTGCGGAAAGGCCCCTTGCGAGTGGGGACCGTAGCGAAATCGGCGACTGTGAAAACGCCATCGTACTCCTCGCGCCGAAAATAGGATCGAACTGTTCCGAGTGCCAGTGCGCGATAGAGATAGCGTCGAAACGCATCGCTCCCCGATTCGATGACAGAGTTGCACTGAAATACTGCAATCGCGGCAGTAACCGCGCCATCGTACATCAATTCAACTTGCCAATCAGTGGGGTAAATGAAAATCTTGTGCGCTCGACGGCGCGCGGACTTTTCAGCCAAGGGGAGCGTACAAGCAAGAAATACATCCAATGCGCTCGGATGGTCATGATCATGGCGGTACACGGCTTCGGCGACCTGAATCCGTTCTGTCTTATTGGAGGCTGTGAACAAATACCGCGAGAAATCCGACATTTGTCCAGCATCGAGAGTTGGAATTCTGTTGTGAGCTAGCAAATCGCTAACGGTGTCGATGAGCGGGGTGACGACTGTGGCGGTTGCGGTGGTGTTCATGGGTGCTTCCTCCTTGGGCATTTGCCTTTGCCGTTGCCTTTGAATTGGCAGCGGCATTTGAAAAACAAATGCCGAACGCCTCCTGGCGAAGGTGGGGGGTAGCAACTGCAAGGGGAGGGGTATCTCCCACCCTTGGAGCGCAGCGGAAAGGGCGCGAGGGCTGCACAAGCGGAGCGCGGAAGCCTGGGGAAACCCCTTGCGGGCGCGAGGGGGAAACACCCCTTAGCTGCTTTTGGTTTTGTTCTTGCTGTTGCTCTTCAACCAATCAGGGAGGGGCGTTGCGGGGAAGGAACAGCCCCGCTGAGGAGGGTGGCGGAGGACTGCAAAGCAGGCCGCAGACAGGGAGGAAACTTCCGCCCGCCAAAAACAGCCCTTCGCAAACCGGGAGATCTGTTTTCAGGAGGTTCCACGGGATGAACTTCGGCGATGAAAATATCTGGAGAGAAAGCAAAATAACGGCTGCCAGGGCAAAACAAAACTAGATGAGGCGTGTCTATTGAAATGTACAATGCACTAAAGGAAACCATCCGAACGGCTCCTGGAGGTGAAAGTGCTTCTCAAAAGCGATATGCACGTGACAGAAAGGAACTCGGAAACCATGACGACGCCAGCGGTGGAGACTCTGACAAAACAATACGGGCCATTGCTCAGCATTACTCAACTGGCAGCTCTCTTGGATCGTTCCCCCGACGGCTTACGCATTACGCTGCGATCTTCTGGAGAGTGGGTCAGCAAGATCAACGCAACTCGCTTGAGACTCGGCCGCCGCGTCTATTTCCGCACGGCTGAAGTTGCCAATGTGCTTGGAATCCGGTAAATCGACGAGTGAGTTCAGAACTCACGTCCGTAAGCGCGATTCTCGGCCTGAGTTCTACTTTGGCTGCCGATAAGCAAGCGTCAGCTTCGCGGATCAACGTGGCTGGATCATCCGTGCGTTCGCGGAAAAACTCGATTAGAGATCAGCACTTCGAACGGAACCAGACCCAAGCCGTTGCTTTCCGGCAATCACATCCTCTGTTGCCCTTCTTGCAAGCGATTCCCACGGAGAGCGCCCTCGATGCCGGCGCGCTCGGCTTCATGGCAAAGTTCCTGGTCCAAACCACTCTGCCGCACAGCGAGCAAACCGGCACGCAATACGTCCGCACGGACGGCAATCTCACCCTCCGTATCACGGATGTCGGCGCGACTGGCCTGCCTTACGGCAGCTATCGACGACTGGCCTTGGGCGTTCGGCCGACCACTCTCCCCAAAGGCGGGCGGTGGCGGCGTCAATTCCCAGGATGCGATCGGCGAAGCCGACTTCGATGCCTTCAACCCACGCGGCGAGACGGCTTGCGGCGTTGGGGTCTGGATCTCGAAGTTTTAGCGCGGCTACGCCTTTGCGCAATTCGCCTAGGGTGAGAACGCTGATGAAGCCAGAATTGGGATCGTTTAACTGGAGGAAAGCAAGGACACCGGGGTCTGGTCTTGGCTTGCGTGCTTCGCTGACAAAGTTAGTGTCGAGAAGGTAGCGGACCTGTCCGCTCACAACTCAATCTCTCGGCCGGTGTCGCGGCTGTATTCGATCTCGAAATCGTCTACCTTTGGTCCGCTGAGCAGGTATTCGAAAAAATTGGGCTTATGGGCAACGAGGGCGCGGTAATCGCTGATGGAGAGGACGACTGCCCGTTCCGCGCCATGGCGGGTGATGATCTGGGGGCCTTTGGAGTGCGCCTCTTCGATAACTTCACTCAGACGGGTTTTTGCTTGCTGAAGCTGCCAGGTCATCAGCACACCTCACGGTTTCAACCAGAATTATAGTCGTTCTAGTTGAAATGGTCTATTTGGGCGCTTATGTCCGGATGGTCTAAACGGCCGATGACATCGCGGTGGCGAAAGCGTTGACTACGGTATTGATCTCAGAGACGGTAGCGGCAATCTCGGATATCGACTGGCTGACCTCGGTGGTGGCGGATTGGACCTGGTTGATTTGACCAGTGATGTCGCCGGTAGCGCTGGCAGTTTGCTTGGCGAGCTCTTTGACTTCGTGAGCCACGACTGCGAAGCCTTTGCCGGCGTCACCGGCGCGCGCGGCCTCAATGGTGGCGTTGAGAGCGAGCATGTTGGTTTGGGTGGCGATGCCCTTGATGAGCATTGCTCCCTGGCCGATGCGGCGCGTGGCTTTAGACAGCAATGCGACCGACGATTCAGTGTGGCGCGAGGCGGCTGCGGCAGCGGTGGCGATGGTGGTAGCTTTACTTACCAATGCGCTGATTTCCGCAGTTTTGGTTTTCTGCGCGGCCATTTCGGCGATGCGTGCTTTGTCGAGCTGGTCACGGCGCAACATGGAGCGGATGAAGAGATTCAGTACCTGGGCAAGCGGCAGGACGCGGTCGAGCGGGCCGGCTACACCGAAGGCAGCAACGCGCTCCCCATCGAAATCGATGGCGCTGCTGACACCTGGTTTCATGAGTCCGCCGGAAGCTGCGGCTTCTTCGTCCGTGATTTGGCATTCGCGGACTTCACGGCGCATGATGCGGGCAGCGCCGCCGTGGGTGGTCCCGATACGCTCGCGCAGGTTGCAGGCGATGATGATGCCGCCGCTGCCCATGAAACAGCAGCCGTAGCCCAGTTCGCGGCTTACCATGTCGCAGAGTTCCTGCGCAAACGCAACATCCAGTTCAATCGCCACAGTTCCACCGTTTATCAAGGAGCCTGAGAACGACGTCGGGAGGGAGCGTTCACTAAGCTCCAAAAGTGCAAATCTCAGCTGCTGGCTCTATCGGCAACTTGAGGCAAAATCTTCACTCGACTTCGGCCTATTCGGATTCCTGACTTGAGCGAAGGTGGCGGGCGAGGGACCACTTGAGCTCGTCGATGCCCTGGCCGGTTACGGCGCTGATTTCGTGAAACTCGAGCTTCTTGCGCTTGATGTGGGTGCGGAGTTTTTTGAGCTTGTCAGGGTTGGCGCTGTCGATTTTGGTGGCGCAAACAATCATCAACTTGTTGGCGAGGGGATGGTCGACGATGGGCTCGGAGTCGTCTTCCATGGGACCGGCGGCGCGAGTGGTGGAGAAGCTGGCCAGCTCGTTGTTGATGACTTTGAAGTCTTCGACTGGGTCGGGGCGGCCGCTGGAGTCGCTGACGTCGACGAGGTGGAGGAGGATGCGCGTGCGCTCGATGTGGCGAAGGAACTGGGTGCCAAGGCCGGAGCCGAGGTGTGCGCCTTCGATGAGGCCGGGCATGTCGGCGACGACGTAGGATTCCTGGTCGGGCTCTTCGCCTACGGTGACGACGCCGAGGTTGGGCTCGAGGGTAGTGAAGGGGTAGTCGGCGATTTTGGGCTTGGCGGCGGAGATGCGGGAGATGAGGGTGGACTTGCCGGCGTTGGGGTAGCCAACGAGGCCGACGTCGGCGAGTAGCTTGAGCTCGAGGCGGTAGAGGCGCTCTTCGCCGGCGCGACCCATTTCGTGTTCGCGAGGGGCCTGGTGGACGGGAGTGGCGAAGTGCTGGTTGCCACGTCCGCCGCGTCCGCCTTTGGCGATGACGACGCGCTCGTCGGGCTGAGAGAAGTCGTGGATGAGTTCGCCGGTTTCCTGGTCGTAAAGAGCGGTGCCGACGGGGACCTGGAGGGTGATGGATTTTCCATCGAGTCCGGTGCAGTTGGAGCCCAGGCCGTGCTCACCGCGCTGGGCCTTGTGCTCGGGGTTATAGCGGAAATGGATGAGGGTGTTGTGGCGCTGCGAGGAGACCATGACGACGTCGCCGCCGCGTCCGCCGTCGCCGCCGGAGGGACCACCGCGAGGAACGAACTTTTCGCGGCGGAAGGCCATGCAGCCATTGCCGCCGTCGCCGGCTTTTACTTTTACTTTTGCTTCATCGATGAACATGGGGTTCCAAAGTTCTTAGTTCACAGTTCTTAGTTCTTAGTTCTTAGTTCACAGTTCACAGTTCGTAGTTCACAGTTCTTAGTTGTGAATTCTGGGATCGGCTTAAATCGGCGCCGGTTTGTGTTGCCTGTCACAGCTGTGACGGGGCGTCTATCCAGTTTACCGAATCGGGCTTAGAATCGTGATCGACTTCACTTTTTGCCAATTTGGGCAGCAAGAAAACGGGCTTGTACGAAGGCCCGGGCTTGCGCGCCGTACGGATCCGGATTGCATGGGGTCGGGCATGAAGTGTGTTGCTGTATTTCTCCCGATCTGCCGCGAGTGAGCAACTCGATGGCAGGTGTAAGGCGAAGTTGGACGTGGGTGCTGGCGGCGCTGCTGGTTGGGGGCGCGGGCACGGCTGTGTGGGCACAGTCGCCGGCTGGCGTCGATGCGAAACATGCGGCACAAGAATTCCACGAGACAAATCTGGGGGCCGGGGCGAGTGCTTCAGTCGCACGGGGCGGGACTGCTGACGGCGGGGGCATTGGGTCGATTGCCGGTAAGCTGACGGACTTGTATTCAAAGCCACTGAGCGGGGCGACCGTGGTGTTGCGCAGTGCGGCTACGGGTGCGGAACAGCGAACAACTACGGGCAAAAATGGGAGCTACCGGTTTGCAGGGTTGGCAGCCGGGGAATACACGCTGGAAGCGAACAGCGAATCGCGCGGCCACGGGCTGCTTGAAGGAATTGTGGTGGCGGGTGGGCACGAGTCCCGATTACAGACGGCGATGGAATTCACGTTCCAAACGCCGAAAGCCGTGGCTAGCGGGACGGCCCCTGTTGACCCGGTGATTGCGAAGATCGATGCCGGAGAGCGGGGGACGCCGGCGCGAATTGGGTTGGGAGGGATCGCGGCTGATTTACCGCAGCCCATAGAGCCAGCGGATCGGGCGGGTGGGATGAAGGCAGCAATTGCTCCAGTTTCCGCGGCTGGGACGTCGATTGCGGGTACTGTTCCAGGCGAATTGGTGCTGCGGGTGCCCAGCGAAGCCTTAACTCCGGTCAGCCCGGAAGTGACGGCGACGCTGAGTCAGGAGATTCTGGCGGGACTGCCTCTGACGGGGACGGCAGTGGGAGAGGCTGAAGAAAGCGAGCCGGCGCGGGCTGCCGCAGACGACTTGGATCCCATTACGTCTGTCGTGACCACTTCAATGACCTCGGAGCAGGTGCAAGGGATGCCCGTGGGCGGGAGGCGTTGGCAGGATTTTGTTCAAGATTCGCCAACCGCAGGGAGTGCTGCGGGGGGCGGAGCGCAGACTTCGCTGCGCGGAGCAGGGCTGATGGCGCCGGGAATGTCAGTGGATGGAGCGGATACCGGGCTGGCATTTGGTGGCGGACGTGGTGCGGGTTCGCAGGGTCGAGCGGCCGGGGCTGATATGGGCGGGATGGGGCAGGCCTGGGCTGGCGGGCGCGGATTCGCGGTGGGGGAGACGGCGATCCGCGAGATACGGACGACAGCGGGAAATGTGGAAGCGGAGGGAGCGCGTGCAGCCGGGGGACGAATTCACGTAGGGACCGCCGGCGGCGAGAACGAGTTGCATGGGCAGGGGTTCGTGTTTGACCGGCAGAACACATGGGGGGCGCAAAACCCGTTTACGCAGTGGGTGAAGGAGACTGCGGCGGCGACGGATACGACGACGCCAACGTTTACGCCAGAGAGCTATACGCCGCCGGATCACGAGATGACGTGGGGGATGGGTGCGGGGGGACGGCTTCGCAAGGATAAGGTGTTCTGGTTTGCGGCGCTGGACGGCATGGGACGGAATGACCCTGGTCTTTCCACCGTGAAGCATCCGGCGGAGTTTTTCGCACAGCCGGCGAACGATGATTTGCAGGTGTTGAGTGCGCGGCTTGGACTGAGCAGTTCCGATCCAGTGGCAGCGGGGCTGGGAGCTTACTCCGGCATGCTGGCGACGCTCGGTGGGCTGCTGGGACCCGCTCCGCGGACTGCTACGCAATGGAATGGGTTTGCGCGCCTGGACTGGCAGGCGGGTGAGCGGCATCGATTCACACTGGAAGGGATTGGGGCAAGGTGGGACTCGCCTGGAGGCGGTCTGAGTCGCGTGGCGGAGACGTATGGACCTGACAGCTTTGGCATCAGCGAGGCCAGCGAGGAATGGGTGCTTGGGCGGTGGGAGGCATTTCTGACGCCGAACCTGATGGCGGTGAGCCAGGGCTCGGCGGGAAGAAGCATTCAGGGCGCGCATGCGGAGGCGCCCTCGGCCTTCGAGCACACGTTTTTGAGCCCAAGTGTCTGGGGACAGTTGCCGCAAATGGTGGTGGATTCGCGGTATGGGTTCACGATCGGGAATCCGTCGAATTTCGGCGCGGGGAGCTACCCGGACGAGCGGACTTATGAAGGACAGGAGATGCTGGACTGGGTGCACGGCAAGTTGCTGGTGAAGGCGGGATTCGAACTGAACCATAATGCGGACACGACCAGCCTGCTGCGCAACGAGACGGGAACGTATTCGTATGCGAGCGTGGAGAATTTCGCTTCTGACGCGCTGGCGTTTGCGGCATTTGGAGTAGGCGGAGAACTGAACAAGATGAACGAGCACAACTGCGACCAGACGGGAAGGGTCTGGCGGGACGCGGCGGGCACGCTTCGAGGGCTGGGCTATTTGCCCTGCTTTGCGCACTATTCTCAGACGCTGGGGCCGGCGAACTGGAACTTGAGCACGAATGACTGGGCGGGATATGCGACCGCGCAATGGCAGCCGAAACCGCTGTTTGTGGTTTCAGCAGGACTGCGCTGGGAGTTCGAGCAGATGCCGCCCCCGATGGCGGCGCTTAATAATACGCAGCTTCCACAGACGGAGAGGATGCCAAGCCTGGGAAGCGATTTGGGGCCGCGGATCAGCCTGGCGGTGGGAAATGCAAAGAGCCGCTGGCCGGTGCTGCGGCTCGGCTATGGAATGTATTTTGGGCGGACGGAGAACTCGACGCTTGAGACGACTTTGACGCAGACGGGTTCGCCGAAGGGGGATCTGAAGTTTTTCATGCGGCCGACGGATGATTTGAACGCTGGCATGGCGCCGCCGTTTCCGTATGTGCCATCCGGGTTGCCGGGAAATGTGGTGAAGCCGGGGGCGGCGCAATTTGCAGCGAACTTCCGGAACCCAGAAGTTCACCAGGCTGTGGCCGCCGTGGAAGAGAGTCTGCCGGGACATATAGAGATGACGGCGAGCGCGATGGTGAGCCTGGGACGGAGGCTGCCGATCACGATTGATGCCAATCTCACGACGCCGACGGCCGAGCATACGGTGACGTACAACGTGTGCGATGAGGTACCGACCGGCACGAACAACACGCTGTGCGGTCACACCGGGTTGGGACCCATCAAAGCGGCTCAGATCACGGTACCCTTCTACGCCTCATGGCCGACGACCGATGGGAACTGCCCTTATTATCAGCCAGCAGGTGCGGCGGCGCCGGGGTGGCTGTGTCCTGACTACCAGGGAATTGACGAACTCACGAGCAAGGCGAATTCGACGTACGAAGCGGTGATGGTGAGGCTGGTTCGTTACGGGCGGCGGGGGCTAAGTTTTCATGCGCACTATACCTACTCGCATGCCATGGATTGGAATCCGGGGGAGAGCCCGCTTTTCCCGGACGGTCTAAGCCAGGGCTCGGACTTCAGCGAGGAGTATGGGACGAGCAGCCTGGACATGCGGCACTCGGCCGGGGCGATGGTGACGTTTGAACCGCCATGGAAGCTGCATCAGCTTGCGGGAACACTGGGGAATGGTTGGAACCTGTCGGGTACGGGGCAGTTTCATAGCGGATTACCTTACACGATGCGGACGGGCGGGTCGATGGCTGAGGAATTTTCAACCGGAGGCACGGCGATTGTGGGACTGGCGCCGGGGATGAATGGATCGGGTGGCGACAGCCGGGTTTTCGGGGTGGGCAGCGACAACGTTGTTTACAACATTGGCCGCAACACGTACCGGTATCCGTCGACGTGGAAGGCCGACATGCGGTTGGGCAAGAGCTTCGACCTGGGCGAGATGCGGAGGCTGGAGTTTCTTTTGGAGAGCTTCAACCTGTTCAATCACCAGAATGTGACGGAGTTGGAGACGACGGGATACACCATTGAGCCAGGCGCTCTGTCGAGCACGCTGGGTGCGCCGGGAATGCTCCCGACGTTGAATTTTCTGACGGGGCTGAAGACGAGCCGGACGACGGGGCTGACTACGCCGGCGTTTGGACAGCCGCTGAATGTGAATGCTACGGACTTCTACCGGGAACGGCAGTTGCAGGTGGGGCTACGGCTTCGGTTCTGAAGTGCGATTGGAGCTTGTTGGCTTCCGGGGCTGAAGGCGATGCGCGCCGATCCGGTGACGGCTATTCGCCAACACTGATTGGGAGGCGAGACTGTGGCTTATTGAGCCGCAGTCTCGTTCAACTGCTTCAGCACGTTTTCGGTGGTGTCTATTTCGCCGAGGCGCGGGAATGTTTTTTCGACGCTGTAGCGATGGGCTTCCGGGTCCATGTCGGTCATGGCGTCTTCCACAAGGACAACGTGGTAGCCGTGGTCGTATGCGCTGCGTGCTGTGGCTTCAACGCCGGCGCTGGTGGCGACTCCAGCTAAGAAGACCTGAGTCACTCCGCGACGGCGAAGTTCCTCATCCAGAGCGGTGCCGATAAACGCACCGACCCGCTGCTTGGTGATGAGGATGTCGCCGGGTTGCTGGTCGAGTTCGGGGACAAGTTCGGTCCAGTCCGGCGGGAATGGGGGCATGGGGCGTGTGAAGCTGGTGCGGCCGGGTGCCCTGCCGGTGACATTGACCAGGACTACCGGGAGGCCGCGTTCGCGGAATGCGCGCGCAAGACGGGCAGAGCGCTCGACTATCTCGGAGGACGGGTGCGCGGTGGCAAGGCCAACGATGCCCTTTTGGAGATCGATGAGGATGAGGGCGGGGGTGGGGTCGAGCTTTGTGAGGGGCACGGAATTTCCTTTTTGAGTGGAGTTCTATGTGGCTCGCAAGAGAACGCGGATCAGCGCGAGGGCGGCATTTACAAGATGAAGTTTGCGGTCGATTGGATGGGGAAAACTGACGGGTCAGGGGTTGAATTCACCTGATATTGAATGCGGTGCGATGGATTTGCCGTTGAGGTAGAAGGTGACGGCGCCGTTGAGGTCGGTGCTGAGGGTGTGGATGTGGGCGGATTGGAGTTCCTGCAGCACTTCCTGGCGGGGATGGCCGTAGCGGTTGCGGAGTCCGCAGGAGATGACGGCCCACTGGGGGGCGACACGGGCGAGGAATGCGGGGCGGGTTGAAGAGATGCTGCCGTGATGGCCGACCTTGAGCAGCGTGCTTTGCAGGCCGGACTCGGTGAGCATGGCATTTTCGGTGGGAGACTCGGCATCGCCTTCGAGCATGACGGAGGTTGCGCCGTAGGCCACGTGGAGCACGAGCGAGTCGTTGTTAGTGGGGGTGGGGCCGGGCTGGTAATTGGCGAAGGGTGCGAGAACAGCAATCTGGGTTGTGCCGAAGGGGAGCGCGTCGCCGGCGTGGAAGGAGCGAACACGGACGTGGAGGTTGGCGGCTTCGGTGAGCAGTTCGTCGTAAGGACCGTAGCGGGGATTGTGGCCGACCCATAGTTCGTCGGGATGAAAGTTGCGCAGGACGGCGGGGAGACCGCCCATGTGGTCGGAGTGGGCGTGGGTGAGAGCGACTGCGTCGAGATGGCGGATGCCGTGCGACCAGAGAACTTCCGAGACAACCTCTTCGCCGATGTCGAACTCCTGCGGGGCCTGATGAGGACCACCTCCGTGGCCGCCGCCGTCGATGAGGAGCGTTTTGCCGTCGGGGGTGATGAGGAGGATGGAGTCGCCCTGGCCGACGTCAATGGCTTCGACGAGGAGAGCGTTATGGGGATGGTTGATGGGGCGGGGAAGGATTACGGCTACGGCGGCAAGGAGGAGGGCGAGCCCGGCTAGTTGGCGAGGGTGGGTTTTGGAAAGGATGCGGCGTACTGCTTCCCACTCATTCCGCAAAAAGCGCGGAATGAATGGGGCACTCGGGTTGGTTCGGGGAACTACGTTTGAAAGGGATGGGGCGCCCGTCGGGCCATATGAGGCGAGGGATCGGTGAGCGAAGACAATGGAGGCTGCCAGCAAGACGATGAAGGCGGCGGATTGGGCTAATAGCGGTGCGGGGATGCGGACATCGCCAACTGCGAAGGAGCCGAAGAGGTGAACCAGGCCGACTCCGATGTGGAGGAGAAAGGCCACGACAGCGGCAGGGATCACGGCTGCAGCGGGCCAGATTAGAAGCGCCAGCAACGTGACCAGCGCGAAAGGCATGAGGATGAGGAGCAGGGGGAAGACGCAGAGATTGACGGGCAGGGCTAACAGGGTGATGCGGTGGAAGTAGAGGGCCATGGGCAGCGTCATGGCGAGCTCGACTACGACGGAGACAACGAGCAATTCGACGAGATGGAGAATGAAGCGGATTGAGGCGGGAAAAACACGCCAGGCAATGGATTTACCGGTCGCACGCTGGATGGACGCCGCGAAGAGGCGCAGGATGATGCGGAACTGAGCCAGGGATGGATCGAGTTTGGTGTCGATTGCGATGAGGCGGAGATCGCGCGTTGCACTGAGGTAAGGATGGATGGTGCTTTTGAGGAGCGGGGCGGCTACGCCTGCGATGGCAACGACAGCGAGCAGAGTCATTTGGAAGCTTCCGTCGAAGAGGCTGCGGGGACTGACAGCGAGTAGGCAGAGGGAGGCGAATCCGATGGTGTTGAGGGGGCTGCGGTCGCGGTAAATAAGGCGGCCGAGCAGGTAGAGAGTGACCATCCAGAGGGAGCGTTGAACGGGCGTGGCAAATCCGGTGAAGAGGGCGTAGGCGAAGGAGGCGAGGATGGTGAGGAGGGTGGCTGGGACGCGCGGCAGGCGCAGGCGGCGGGCGATCCAGAAGATGCATCCGGCAACGATGGCGAGGTGAAATCCCGAGACCACCAGCATGTGAAAAGAGCCAGTGCGCTCGAAGCCGGCGCGCAGGGAGTGGGTGAGGTAGGTGCGGTCGCCGGTGACCATGGCGGCGAGCATGATGGCGTCGTCGGGTGTGAGGCGGAGGGGCACGGGGAATGCACGCATGGCGGCGGGGAGGCCGAGAATGCGGGCGCTGGCGGCGTGCTGAAGGGAGCTGATGCGGCAGGAGAGGAGTTGCGGACCGTGGAGGGATGGCGAGACTGCCTCCCACTCATTCCGCAAAGAACGCGGAATGAATGGGGCACCCCGACTTGACTCCGTGATGGGCGCTGAACTGATTTTTTCTACGCGGTCGATGTTGAGGGTTGCGGTGGAGGTGATGCCCTGACTGAGGAGAAAATCCTCACGATTCCAGACGCCGGGGTCACGGTAGACCTCCGGCTCGAGCAGGCGGGCGACGGCGCGGAAACTTTCGCCGCATTGGAAGGGCTTAGGGGCGGGCTGGGTTGGATTGGGTGCAGGCCAGCGAATGATGAGGCGCACATTGCCGGAGATGGGTTTTTGGATATCGGCGGTGTCGGTGACGGTTTCAATCGTGGAGAGGCGCAGGTCGATTCGCTGGGAGGGGCGCTGGTCGGGTTCCTGATCTGCGGCCTGGGCTGGATTCTCTTCGGGTAGATTTTGTTCGATCTCGCTGCGGACGGGGCCGGCATCGACGATGGTTCCTTCGACAGTGCGAAGAAGGCCGTTGGAAAGTGCGGAGAGGACAGGCGCGGGGGACGGATGGGGTTCTACAGAGGCGCACCAGGCGCCGAGGAGAAGCCACAGGACAGATACAGGGAGCCAGGCAACGCGCTGGGCGCGGTAGGCGGCGAGGACGCAGAGGGCGGCGATGAGCGCCAGTGCGAGGAGGACGAGGCTGGGGCGGGGCCAGATCCAGTTAGTGGCGGCGACGCCTGCGGCAAAGAGCCAGGCGGCATGGAAGAGGGGGACGGAGGCTAGACCCGCGCTCGGACCGGCGAAGGAGGGAGTGGCTGGAATTTGGCCGGAGGTGGTGGGTTGGACTTGCATCGCACCGCGAAGCGGATGGCCTGCAATCTGGAACGAACGTCTTGATGCAAGGGTATCAGGAGCGGCG
>Ga0302278_10005103_pt1 | contig 13173 bp, 23 predicted proteins | sample III_Bog_N3_2_FD_194543 | JGI IMG/M metagenome (GOLD analysis project Ga0302278, IMG submission 194543) | Peat permafrost microbial communities from Stordalen Mire near Abisko, Sweden - III_Bog_N3_2 | ecosystem: Environmental > Terrestrial > Soil > Wetlands > Peat | place: Sweden: Abisko... | reverse complement strand
TGATGCCGGTTGGCTTTGGCCGACCAACCACAGATCGAGAAGCCGAACCCGACCACAGTGATGCCATCTACTATAGATAACGATCCTGTCGCTACCCCGCCGACTGTGGCAGCGATTATCAGGCATCCGCCCAGCGTCGTTTTCTTGCCGACGAACCACTCCCGAACCTTCCCAGCCCAAACCTGCATCCCTACCTCCAAAACCGCTATCGTCGTCCTGACCATCAATCCCGCCTCCGACCGCTCCCTGTACTGCCCCGTAATCGCTCAAAACAATAGCTGCCACGCGTGGCGCTAATTCCGAACGTCCAACCCTACCCGCAAACTCCTCCGGCGCGTCCTAGTGCCGCTAATGACCGAAGTGCCATTTCGAACAAAATTTGCATTCGTAGACGACCATTCCGTCGCCCGTCCGCAGAGCCCTCTCCTGCTGCAAAAACTTCAGCCCAGCCAGCGCTCCAGCCTCGGTCGGGTAGGGCACCTTGCCCGCTCACGCCCGATCGAACGCGTTGCCCTCTACCTTGCCGCCCGGCCCGTAGCTGTGTGCCATCTGGGTTACTCCTTGTAGAGAGCGATGGAGCGGTTGGCCGTCATCCGCGCATCGCGGATCTGGCGCGTAGCAAACGTCCGGTCAGCACTCGGCGGGCAAGATTCCAGCACCGTCCGCTCGAACTGCTTAGCTGCCGCATTAATAGCTGCGTACTTTTCGATCTGCTCGGCGTTCGGCGCATGGTAGCCATACGCGTGATCTAGATCACAAATTTGCTCTTCCGTCAGCTCTGCCATCGAAGCCCTCCTCTATCTCTGCGGGGAGGCAGGGGACATCCCCCAGCCGTTCCGTGCGCTACCCGCAGCCGTGCCGTTTGGGGTTGTGTTTAGGCCGCAGCGGCTTCGGTCGTCGCGGCGGTCGTGGTTGCACTCTCGGTCAGCACTTGCACGTTGAGGATCGCGACCACGGCGGAGATGAGGCTCTCTACGTAGCTGCTGTTGGCGTTGCTCACGCCAGCCTTGGTCAGTAGGTTGGTGACCACCGGCCCGACCAGCGTCATCACGTCAGCCAGCTTCTGCGCTCCCGTGCCGTCCTGAATCTTGGCGGCGGCATACTTCTGCTCGACTTCAAGCACCGCCGTCTGGATCAGCCCAGTGGCGTCGGCCAGCTCGGTTACCTCGGGCGCGGCGGCGGGAAAGATCATGGCGACCAGCTTCTCTACTGGCACCGCATACGTCACAGCCCAGGCAAGGCCCCGCTCGAATCCCTTGCCGATCTCCGTCAACAGCTTAATAAACGTCATTTTCTTCCTCCCATCGCCGCCTCCGGTTGAGCCGAGGGCGGGGTGCTTCTAAACCTGTGCCAGCAACGTCTCCAGCTTGGCTTGAATCTGCCCCTCACTGGCGACCCGCGCCTCCAGCCCATGGCGCGCCTTTACGGCGAGCTGCAATTGACCCAAGGGTTGCGCGTAGTAATAGGTCATCTCGATCTGCGCCGTACTGAAGCTGCCATTCAGCGCACCCTGCTCGGTGTGGCTGAGCACCTGCGCGCTAGTGGTCAGCGCGGCGCGAGCCTTGGCATACTGGTCTGCCGTCATGGGGATTTGGATCAAGCGGCCACCTCCTTGGCCGCAGCGGGCGGCGTAGGCACGTCGTACTGATAGAGGTCGTACTCGCGCATCGCTCCGGTCAGCATCTCCGCATAGGCCGGGTTGGTCGAGTAGCCCGAATGCGCTAGCCGCTCAGCGAAGGCGTCGGGATGCCCAGCTTGCCGCATCGCGAGGCGGTAGCGCGGAGAGATCGCAAGCAGCCGCGCATGGTCCTCGAAGCTGGCCTCCTCGCTGGGGTACTTGGCGAAGAGCGACATTAAAACCTCGCGCTTGCCGTCAACGTACTCGGGGCTTGGAAACTCGACATACATGCAGGGGGACTGCTGGTGGCTGTACTTGATCCCGAAATAATTGTTTGCCTGAAGCGCCAGCTTGCTGGTTCCCCAGGTCGATTCAAAGATCCACTGCGCCAGGGTCACCGACGCGGGGACGCCCCACTTACGCTCCGCCGCCTGCGCCGCCGGTGCAGCCGAGCGCAAAATTTCGAGTTGTTCCGGTGTCGCCATTGCCCTGCTCCTTATGGCGTACGGAGTGGGGTTTCGAGTCCCACTCCGCTTGCCGCTCTGGGTCTGCCCACAGTCTCCTTCGCAGGGATGTGAGTTCCATGCCGTTCAGGCATGACCAGAGACTAAGGCGCAGACGCAGAAAACCGAGCGACACATGCGCCGTCGTGCAAGGTTGGCCGTAGGAAGGGACTATGCAGCTAGCTGGAGGGGCGACTTTGAGATCAGCAGCTCGCCTGCCTTCTGTGAGCGCGAGGCGGCTGTGCAGCCGAGGGTGTAGCCGACCTCAACTCGCCGCACATGGAAGCCGTGCTGCCGCGCCAGGGCGCGCACCTCCACGCAGTCGTCGAAGCTGAGCAGGAAACTACCCTGAAGCGAGGCGAGCTGCGCGAAGAGCGCCACTCGCTGCTCCTCGCTGAGCGCCGCATAGCGACCGTTGGCCTGATAGTGGACGTACGGAGGATCGAGATAGAACCACGTCGCGGGCGAATCGTACCGCGTCAGGATCTGCTCGAAGCTGCGCTGCTCGATCAGCACATGGCGCAGCCGCGCCGAGGTCTCGTCGAGCAGTACTCGGACGCGATCAAGTGACCGCTTCACCTTGCCACCCTCGAAGAGCTTCGCGTTTGCGCTGGCGAAGTGCTCGCCCTTGGCCATGCGAAAGGAGAGTTCACGATGGAAGACCATTTTGTGCATGTGCACGAAATGGTCGAGATTGGGTCGAATGCAGAGATACAGATCGGAGACAAGTTATCTGAATTGCTCAAAACGGGGATTCCCCAAAAAAGTCGATGGCATTTGCTCAAACCTACTTCGCAATTCAAACAAGACGACAGGAGGTGCAAGAGCAAGGGAAGCACGATGCCCCACTTAGTGAAGAACACAAACGGATTTGGCTCCGTGATGGAATAAAGACCCAGCAGAATAGCTCGGACGTAAGGCGAATGCAAGGCGAAGGAGTAGACAGTAAAGAAGAAGTCGCGTAGCCTTCAAGGAATGACAAAGCGGATTGCAGTTCTGTTGATATTGGCGGCCAGCCTGCCAGCCCTGGGCCAGAAGAGAGAGCGAACGCGGCATCCGCGTCGCAGCAACCGTGAGAGCTACCTCTGGACAGCTCAGTACAAAGACGGGCTGCATACCTTCGCCAAGCACCCCACAGGGGCCTGCTCCCACCACGGAGGCGTCGCTCAGTGGATCAAGCCCCAGGCGGATATTTAGTCCACTGATTGCCGAAGCCCAAACAGAAAAACAGTTATTTCTTAAATGGGTTTTCAATAGGAACTTTTGTCTTATTTTCCTCTCGCAACGAAGCGTCGATATAACCGTCGTCTTCAGAAGCAGGGGTATTGATGTAGAGATTGATCCGCTTGCCATACCATGTCATGCTTTTTGATCGCTCATCCCCATCTTGAGGTTCGCCATATTCTTCAATCATCTGACGCTTTACTATATCTGACTCAAAACTGGGGTAGCTAATAAACAAATTGGTTACATCTTCACCCGAAAGGACAACCCCAACCACACCAAACTCATCGGGGGTGTTGCGAAGAATCGGGCCAGATAGGGTATTTTCATAACATTCCTTCAGTATGACAGATGTACATTTAGGAACAGATTGGCTCAAAGGAACGCCGAATTTGATGCCGAGAATAGTCTCCGGTTCATGCACCCACACAGATCGATGCGAGCGCACAGCTAAGATCGCGAAACCAGCCAGCAATAATGCTGCAAGAAATATAGCCCACCTATTCATTCGTAGCTCCCTTTATCCCTTAGGCTGTTTGTATCCACCACACGACCCTACCTATAACCTCCCAGCCTGATTCAATATCGATCGGAGCATAGATCGGATTGTCCGAGATGAGTAAGGTTTTTCCTTCATGGTGACGCAGCCGTTTGATAATGACATCTTCGACGTTATGCCGCGCCGCCACGATCTTTCCATCCAGTTTCTCAATGCGTCTCTGTGTGCTATCCACGGCAACGATAGTCCCGCGCTGGATTGTCGGCTCCATACTATTGCCGTCAATCCGAATACAAGCTGTTTCTGATGGATTTGGGACGATTCCCCTTGGAACCGAAATATTTCCTTCTCGCTTGTCGCATTCATGGAGGTATCCAGGCCCTGCCCCGGCGCATCCCTCTACAAGCGGGATCTCGGCGAATAGATTTCTCTTTGGTTGCTTCTTGACCCCAGCCTCGGCAGAAGAAATAGAAGACATCTCAGCGATGGACTGAATTGCATCGCTCGTCAGACCCGATTTAGCTTTTGCCCGGACAAGGAAGTAATCCCTGAAATTTCCCTCGGCTATCCTGGCAAGCGCGATCAACACGTCTACGCCTGGATCGTTACATCCAAGCTCCCAGTTTGAGACGGAAGTTTTAGATACTTCCAGCTCTCTCGATAGGCTCAAGCGAGTGCGCCCCGTCGCCTCGCGCCATGCAAGGATCATCTTCGACAGATCGGTTTTTACACTTTTTACGCTCGGCACAAAATAGCCCTTGACAGGTATACAGTACAGCTGTATACCTTATGACTGTATGGTTCACTATATGAACAACCCCAAAGGTAGCACAAAGCCCACGCCTCATATGCGGCCTTTTTTGTATCGAGGTGTTTGCGCCCGAGTGGCTAAAAAGCTCGGGGTCAGCCTATCCATCGTTGCGCGTGTAGCCAAAGGTGTCTCGACTTCAAAGCGCATCTCTCTCGCTCTGGAAAAAGAAGAGCGGCGGATCGAACGCGAACTGGCTAAATCCTCGGAGTGTGCTGCGTAATGAATCCACAACGGGCCACGGAAACCAACCAGCCGATCCAAGACACAGACCTCTTAGCCCAGTACGGCCGCGCCGTATTTGAAGTGGAGTTCAAGTCACGAGAGCGCGATGATCTATTTGTCAATCTCAAGCAGGCTGCGGCTATAAAGCCCTGTAATTCCGAGCCTACAGTCCCAACTCCCCCGGTGAGCCAAAGTGATACGCCCATGGTGCGGAGCATCTTGGTCGAGGCTATCCGCGCATGCGATAAAAGTCGCGCCCAGATTGCGGAGGAGATGAGCTTCCTCGTTGGCCGGGAAATTACAGAAAGAATGCTCAACGGGTTTACGGCTGAATCAAAAGACGACTATCGATTCCCCTCCGAGTTAGAGAGAGCCTTCTGCACTGTAACGGGAGACAACCGGCTCCTCATCTCGAAAGTCGAGCGGCATGGCCTCTACGTCATTGATGCAAACGAAAAAGACCTTCTTGAGCTCGGACGCGCTTATGCGCAGAGAACCAACGCTGATGAGCGGATTGAGCTTCTACAACGACGTATCTCCGAGAGGACGGCATGAGCGCATCCGCCTTGGCTCTTCCAATGAACATCGTGCCGTTTGCGCCGTCCATGCTTCCAGCCAGACGTGGAGCGCAGTGGATCACCAAGGAGCAGGTATGCGAGCTAACAGGTTGGTCGGCTCGCTATGTCGAGATGCAGGTTGCCGTAGGCAATCTCGAAGCTCGCGACGGAGAGACGCGCCTGCGCAATGGACGTGTGGCAAAGAGCTATTCGGTGGCCTCGTTGCCGATTGAGGCGCAGCGCAAGGCGCTGGGCAGCGGAAGCCCGCGACCAATCCTCCAACTGCCTGCCCCAGCTGCGCCGCAGCAGGAGGAATTGATGCCGCTGTTTGCGGCGGCTCGTCCTGCGGAGAATGCCGGGCGCGTGCTCAGTATGTCGCCGGAGCAGGAGACGCTCGCGCTGCTCCGCTACGAGGCAATCCGGCCTTTGGTGGAATATGCCGAAGCGGAGAATTGCGCGAAGTACACCGGGTTGCGGCTGAGCGATGGCCGCGCGGTCAAGCGGGCAGAGGATCTAGCTATCTATATATCGCAGACGATCAAGGTGCAGGGCAAGCATCCCAGCTCGCGCACGTTGAGGCGCTGGCTGGCGCGGTATCGCGCCGAGGGGTTGAACGGTCTGGGTTGCAAGACGCGCGAGGACAAGGGCATCTGCCACTTCTTCACGCGCTATCCCAACGCCGCCTTGCTGGTGGCGGCGGAGTACCACAAGCCGTATGCCACGGTTGCCCGCGCCTTCGAGGCTCTGGTGCGCAACCGTGAGCTGCTCCAGATCCCCACTGCGGATATGCCGTCGTACTCGACCGTGCGCAATTATCTGGACTCGCTGCCCGCCGCGATGCGTATTCTCGCTCGCGAGGGCCTGGCAGCTTACTCCACGCGCTGCGCTCCGCACGTCAACCGCCGCTTCACCGACATCCCCTGCAATAGCATCTGGGTGCTCGACCACCAGATCCACGACGTAGAAGTGCGCAACGACTGTTTCTCCGGAGCTCCGATGGATGCGCCGATCCGCCCCCAGTTGACCTGCCTGATGGATCTGCGCTCGCGCAAGATCGTCGGCTACTGCTGGTGCGTCAACGGCGACTCGCGCTCCATCGCCACGGCGATCCGCAAAGCGGCCTCGCTCTATGGCCCCTGCGACGTCGTATACACCGACAACGGGCGCGATATGAAGAAGGCCGCCAAGGGAGCGAAGCAGACCCGGCCCTCAAAGGAGTCGGTTGAGACGGCGACCAATGAGCTGCTGCGTACCGGATCGCTGGCGCAGCTTGGCATCGAGGTGCAGTTTTGCATCCCCTACTCGCCGCAGAGCAAACCGGTAGAGCGCCTCTTTGGCATCGTTCACGGCGGACTGGACGCTATCATGCCCCACTACACCACGGGCAACGCCTATCTGCGGCCCGACCAAACGGTCATCGCCGGAGCGGAGCACCGCAAGCTGATGAAACGCGGTCTGGGAAGCGTATCCAGTCTGATGCCCGCCAGCATCTTCGTCAGGCTGGCCGAGACCTGGATCGAGCAGATTTACAACGCGACTCATCGTCACGGCGGTCGCGGCATGAACGGGCGCACCCCGAACGAGGTATTCGACGAGGGCTACCCACTCGCTCAGCGGCGTACCGCCGATCCCGATGTGCTTGCTCTGCTGCTGCACGAGCGACGCACCGCTCTGGTTCGGCGTACCGCAGTTACCATTGATGGTCGCCGCTACATGCCGGAGCAATCCTCCACATCCTCCTGGATGGCGATCCATAACGCCAACGAGACGAACATCGTCGTCGTCTATGACCCGCTGGACCCCGACCGCATCATCGCGCTCGACGCGCAGGGCCGTCGCATGGCCGATCTGGTGGTTGAGCGGCTGACCGAACATCCCACAGGGATCGAAGCTCACACCGCCAACGATGCGCAGATCCGCGACATGATGCGCATTCGCGCCAAGCTGCTCAGCGCATCGGCGGGCACGGTCAAGCAGCGGCACCGCGCCGTTGCCTTGGCTGGCTACAAATCCGATCTGCAACACCTCGCGGAGCTGGCTGTGTTGACTCCCGACGTCGCTCCGCTACTCTCCCAACGCGCCGTGCGCGAGGCCACCAAGCCCAGCGACACGGCAACCGCACCCGCATCCAGCTTCGACATTGCAGCAGACATTCTAGGAGATCTCCTCGCATGAAACTCGCCCTGGCCACGCACGAAAGCAGCCCCTTTATCGCGGAGACCCGCACCTACCTCGATGCTACCGGAATCCATCCGGCTGACTTCGCCCGGCGCATCGGCTATGCCAAATCGACCGTCGCGTTGTTCCTCTCCGGACGCTACGCCAGCATGGGGGGCAACGACGGTAAGGTCGTCGCGGCGGCGCAGCGATACATGTCGGCGCATCCGGTGGCTCCGTCGCGGCCTCTGCACGGCGAGCTGTTCGAAACAGCCAATGTGCGCCTGATCCGCGAAACATTCGCCAAGCTGCTGCGCCAGCCGCTGGCCTTCCTGATCTACGCGCCTCCGGGCAGCCAGAAGAGTTTCGTGCTGGAGCACGAGGTCTTCAAGTTGAACCGCGCAGAGATGGCTAAAAATGCCGACGGGGCGCGCGCCTACTACTGCTACTGCTCGCAGGACATCCGTCCCTACGCGCTGTTGGGACGCATCGCCGAGGCCTGCGGTCTTAGTCCGTACGGATCACGCGACCAGATCATCGGACGCCTGCGCGAGGAGCATCGTCGTCGCCGCTGTCTGCTGATCTTCGACGAGGCACAGCACCTCAGCATCGAATGCTTCGAGACGGTGCGCGAGCTGATGGATCGGGAGCCGTTTTTCAGCCTGCTCTTCGCCGGATCGCACGATCTGCACCTCAAGTTCGAACGTTGCTCGGCCACGCTGGAGCAGTGGAACTCGCGCATCGCCCAGAAGGTGCGTCTGCCAGGATGCACGCAGGTTGAGGCGCTGGCCATCATCCAGCGCGAGATTGGCCCGATTCTAGCGCGCAAGGCCAACGGGAAAGAGGTCGCCGCCAAGCTGGTCGAGCTAGCCACCGTGCCCGACGCCTACACCTCGGTCTCCAAAGGCCACGCTCCAGCGACGTATATCAACATACGAACCCTTTGCAACGCGCTCGCCAACCTCAAACAGCAATACGATGCCGCACAGAAAGAGGACGCCGAATGAATGCCAACCGCTGGTCCAATATAGACCGTTACCTCGATGAGCACGTCGAGGCCGCTCCGAGCAAATCCGCTCAGATCCTCCCCATCTCCGCGCCGCAGCCCTATGGCTGGTGCGGACGGCTCAACGACCGCATTGAGCGCTGGATGGACCGCTGTGACTGGCGTCGCTTCGAGATGCGCGTGGGAACGATATTTGGCTACCTGCTGGTTCTGGTGGTGCTCTATCTGATCGGCGTCCTGGTCGAGGCATGGGCCACCGGCGCAATCGACCAGGCGGTGCGCTAATGGTCGACACTATTGCGACCTATCTCTACGGCGTGCTCTGTGGCATCGCGCTCCGCTGGTTCCTCTGGTGCTGGTTCGGCACTAACGAGAAGGAGGGTAAATGATTCAGCGCACCGCATACTGCTCTGGCTGCATGCAGGAGGAGCTGGTGGACAAGAGCTGGCTCGCCCTGTGGATCGACTCCGACGGAGATCTCCGCATCACCCAGTTGGAGAAGGGCGCCGACCTGGATTTCGAGCGGCCGGATACCGTCTTCGCCTGCGGGCAGGGTTCGGCCCTGGTGCTCACCGAGCGCTACCTGCATCACCGCAGCTTTCTGCACGCCCACGATGACGCGGTTGAGATGGCCGCGCTTGCGACCGCCGAGGTCGAGTTCGCCTGCGCTCCCGGCTTTGATGTAACCACCCAGCAGTTCACCCACTAAGGAGCACTATGACCACCGAACCCGAGACCGTAACCTGCCTACCCATCACCCCGCAACCCACCCCGCACGACGACCTCAAGCCGCCAACGCCCGACGAGATCGACACCGAGATCGTCGCCTACAAGATCGCCCAGCTCTGCGCCGCGCACGCCAAGGAGGCACTCGACGCCGCCAAACAGAAACTGGTCTTCATGGCCGACAGCTTCGGCCATCGTCCGGCCCACGCCGAGCAGTCGCTGCGCCTGGCGGGCAGGCGCAACACCCTGACCGTCACGCGCGGCACCACGGTCACGGTCAACGAGCAGGAGGTCGCCGAGTTCGAGCGCTACCTCGGCCCGACGCTGGGCCAGCCCTTCTTCGGTCAGCTCTTCGCCAAGACCACCAAGCACACCCTGGTTGAGGGCGCGCGCGATCTGCTGAAGAAGCTGACCCTGCCCCGCCGCAGCGAGGAGAAGGTGCTCTCGCTCTTCGGTCGCTGCATCGACCTCAAGCCGAAGGCGGCCACGGTCAAGATCGAGGTCATCCAGCCGGAGAAGCCAGCCCGCAAACCCCGCACAGCCAAGGCCGCCGGAAAGGTGGCCGCGTGATGCCAGAGATGACCAAGGAAGAACTCGACGCGCTGGCGCATGGCATCGCCTACGACTCATGCTGCTCGATCATCGACTGCAATACCCTCTCATCGTTCTACGCCGGACTGGAGTACTTCGACGTGGCTCCGGTCAGCGATGGAAGCAGTGCCGAGCCGCCGATCGTCGCCTCAGTCGATGCGAAGATCGCCGAGGCGGTGAAGTATCTGGAGGCGCGCGGGCTGATCGATCACCACCCAGACAACCCCAACTGGGTCACGATCCACGACGAGAGCGAGGCGACACGATGAACATGACCCTTACGGCCATCAAAGATGACACGGCCGGGCCAATGAGCGAACAGGAAGAGGCCATCGCGCGCTTGATCGGGGTGCTGCTGTGCACCGCCAAGTGGATGCAGATGACCAAGCGCGCTCTGGATGCCGGGGAAGAATCAGGCGGGCGATCCGCCTCCGATCTGATCATGTCTGCCGTTCGGCTCTACCGAGGCGACGGCAATCAACTCGAAAAAGATGCTCTGATGCTGGGCGAGCTACTCGGCTTCGCGGTCGAGGAGATCTACTCCGTACCGGGAAGCGGGGTGATCCAGTGAGCACTTCGTGCGGTTCTCAAAGCACTTCGTGCGGTACTCAAACTACGGCGCAGCGCATCACGCAGCGGATGGAGGAGACGGGGCGCAAGCGGACGAAGGGCGGCATCTACGCCATCGCCAGCGACGAGCACAACGTCCACTGTCTCACCGAGGATCTGCTCGACACTTGGTGGCGCGCCCTGTCGCCCGAAGAGAAGGCCGTGATCTACGAGCTGCATCTCGACGGCGCGCTCGAAGAGCCGGTCGATACTCGGATCGAGGCGCAACGCTACAGCGCAGGCACGGCATTCTTCAGCTTGACAGCGGATCTGCGACGCTTCACGCAACAGCTACTAGAACAGCAGCAGAAGGAGGTCGCCCGTGCAAACTGATCTCGACCAAACGATCTACAGCGGAGCGCAGATGGAACCGGAGGGTTCGCTCTTCGAGTCCTTCGCGGACAAGGTGCTGCGCCGCGTGGACGATGTGATTGCCGGACGCAACTGCGCGTGGACGGCCAGCCCTGCACAACACCAGCTCCTGATGCTGCTACGTCCACATCAGGGCAAGGGTCGCGCCGTTCCGCTGGCTACCCTCGCCGAGCGGATGAACATGTCGACGCGCGTCATCAAGGATCTGGTGCAGGATCTGCGCATGAGTTTCGCGGTGCAGTTGGGCGCGAGTCGCGAGGCCAGCGGCGGCGGATACTATCTGGTCGCCACCGAGGCGGAGAGCGATGAGAGCACTGCGCAGATGCGCTCGCAAGCCATCACCATGCTGCGCGTCAGCCACCTGATGCGCCGCGACCGCGAGACCATTGCCCAACTGTTGAACCAGATCGAACTACAGCTCAAGGAGGTTGCGTGATGAATGGGTATAAGTGCTTCTCGTGCGGAAAGCGGCCCAGTGTCGGGTTGAGTGCGTACTGTGAACCGTGCGCTAAAGAGTCGGATGCCTTCCGCGCGGTGGTTGAGAATTCGTTCCGGCGAGTCGATTGTCCGGCCTGCCATGCCGTGGTGGGCGCGCCGCGCCAGACCGGATCGCGCGTGGAACGCCCCTGGTCTCATACGGCGCGGGGGAAAGCGTCGCTCCGCTACGACAAGGCTAAGGCTCGTCATGCGCGCGATGCAGCTCGCCAGACAGAGCGCGAAGAGAAGGAGGCCTCCCGTGGCTGAGTTCCCCAAGACGCGCCAGCAGATGGAGCGCATGATGTACACCCGCACCAGCGTCGCGACGTGCAAGAACTGCGGCGCGGCCATCGAGTGGTGGACCACCACCCACGGCAAGAGCCTCCCCATGAATCCGATGCCGTACCTATCCTCTGCCGCCATCGTCCATTTGACCACCTGCCCGAAGGTACAGGCCGTCAAGCCGCTCATGCGCTCGGCTGAAGGAGCCACGCGGCAGGAGTCAAATCTGGAGAGCGATGTACGCTCCCTGCGCAACAAGCTGTGGCGCAGCGATGCCGAGCAATGGAACTTAGCGGCCTCGCAGCCATGATCTGCGCGATCATGAATGCGCTGCGTTATGGTTGGCTCTGCTACGCCGTCGTTGCAGTCTGCGTCGCGCTCGCCGTTGGAATCCGCGTCAAGAACGCGTTGGAGGGGACAAAGTGAAGACATTCGCGCAGTTGGGAATCGAGATCGGCGAATTGGTACAGAGCAAGAATGCAGCCTATGGCAGCAGTTTTGCCAAAGCGGGAAAGTTTCTTGCGCTGCTCTATCCCGCCGGACTCCAGCCGGAGCAGTACAACAACGCGCTTCTATTGGTGCGGATCTTCGACAAGCAGATGCGGATCGCCACAGACGCCGACGCATTCGGCGAGACACCCTACGCAGACATTGCAGGGTATGGCATCCTCGGTGCGCACATGCATCAGCAACAGAAAGAAGGCACGCAGGAATGGCTCGACAGTGTCAACGGCCCGGATGCAAAGCTGCCGTCAGAGGACGGCTTGACAGATTTTGCAGTAACAACCACAAGCGCGAAGACTACAACGAGCGTAAGCGCACCGCCCGAGCCGAAGCTATCGAAGCAGCACTCAAACTGCTGCATACAGCCCACATCTGTACCTGCGGAAACTGCGACGGAAGCTGCAAGCCAACGCGCGGACGCAAGACGAAAATCGCTCAACCATAACTACAAGAGTTGGCTGCAAAGGCATAACACGCTCCATTGCATAGCCTGTGAGAAAACTTCAGATTCGTATCTATTTGTCCACTTAAAGACCAAACTAGGATGCATCCGCCTGCGTGTCTGCTCACCCGAGTGCCTTCTCTTCTGCGTTGAGAAGTTGATGCGCGACGAAGTCGAAGGGGCCTCGTTATGAAGATAACCAATGCCGCCCTTCGCCGCTTGCAGGTGCTGTACAAGCAGTTCGAGGCTCACTCACTGGATGCGGGTGCGTCGCGGGCGGATCGCCTTGCTTGGGCATCGACGAGCATCAAGCGGCGCATCGCCAGCTTCAGCGATCTCAGCGTCGAGGAGGGCATCCAGCTGATCGACGGGCTACAGCGCATCGTCGGCAACAAGGTGCCGTCGAAGACGCCGCGCCGCGTCCGTCCGGTCGACCGCTACTCCGCGCAGAAGGCGGGCACCGAGGGCCGCCACGACCAGATCCACGCCGAGGTGACGATAGCATCGCCCAGCGACCTCACCCTCATCCAGCAGCAGATGACGCGGCTGGGTTGGGACACGACGCGGCTGGAG
>Ga0302278_10005102_pt1 | contig 13173 bp, 14 predicted proteins | sample III_Bog_N3_2_FD_194543 | JGI IMG/M metagenome (GOLD analysis project Ga0302278, IMG submission 194543) | Peat permafrost microbial communities from Stordalen Mire near Abisko, Sweden - III_Bog_N3_2 | ecosystem: Environmental > Terrestrial > Soil > Wetlands > Peat | place: Sweden: Abisko... | reverse complement strand
CACTGGCGACGAAGTTCTGAAACGCTGGAATGAGATCAAGGCGGAAGAGCGCAAGGGTAAAGAACAAGCGCCGCAGGGGCTGCTCGATACGGTTCCGCGCGCGCTGCCCGCCTTGGTGGAAGCGCAGCAGATCACATCGCGCGCCGCAGGTGCGGGGTTTGACTGGGAAAGCCCGGAGCAGGTGCTGGGCAAACTTGAGGAAGAACTGGCCGAGTTCGCAGGCGCGCGTGAAGCGGCGTCGGCCAGCAGAATGGAAGACGAACTGGGCGACCTGCTCTTCACGATCGTCAACCTGGCGCGCTTCGTGAAAGTGGATCCCGAACAGGCGCTGCGCCGCACGAATGCCAAGTTCCGCGCGCGCTTCGGCTATATCGAACAGAGCCTGTCCAGACAAAGCAGGCAGGTGTCCGGAACCGGTATCGAAGAGTTGGAGGCACTTTGGCAAGAAGCAAAGAAGCACGAAATAAAGTCGCAAATCCCCGAATAGAGATCGAGCCGCTCACCTCCGAGCAGCAGTTTCGGGATGCCGTGGCGCTGCAGAAAACCATCTGGGGTTTCGATGAAATGGAGTTGCTGCCGGTGCGGTTATTCGTAACGGCAACGAAGGTTGGGGGGCAGGCTTTCGGAGCTTATGCCGATGGCCGCATGATTGCGTTTTGCCTTGCGATTCCGGGGCTGAAACCGGGCGCGAAGCCATACCTGCACAGCCATATGCTGGGCGTGCTGCCCGCGTATCGTGACTTCGGAATCGGCAGGAAGCTCAAGCTGCGGCAACGTGACGACGCTATGGCGCGCAGGATCGATCTGATCGAATGGACGTTCGATCCGCTGGAAATCAAGAACGCGTATTTCAACGTGGAACGGCTGGGCGCGGTGGTGCGGCGCTTTGTGCGCAACCAGTACGGCATGACGTCGAGTCATCTGCATGGCGGTATGCCGACGGATCGGTGTACGGCCGAATGGTGGGTGGGGTCCGAGCGCGTGCGCAGCGTGGTGAACGGCGAGCCGTTGATTCAGCCGGCGGTGGTGGAGCGCATACGAGTGACGGCTGAGATCGGCGAGATCCGGAAGAAAGATCCGGTGCGCGCGCGCGAAATTCAGGCGGAACTGGCGGACAGGCTGGAAGAGGCATTTACGCAGGGTCTGGCTGTGGTTGGCGTGGACCGGACTCCGGAATGGGGAACGTATTTGCTGGGTCCCGTGGAATTACCGTGAAAATCGACCGAATTGTCTTACGCCAGATCCGCATGCCGCTGATGCATTTCTTCGAAACCAGCTTTGGCCGGACTTATTCACGCGACATCGTAATTGTAGAAGTGGTGAGCGAAGGTCTGTCGGGCTGGGGCGAGATCACGGCGGGTGAGAACCCGTTCTACAACGAGGAGTGGACGGACTCCGCGTGGCTGATTGCCCGCGATTACGTTGCCCCTCGCATCCTGAATCGGGAACTGGCCACGGCTTCAGATATGGACCCGCTTACGCGCCACATACGCGGCCACAACATGGCGCGCGGCGGCGTGGAAGCGGCGGTGTGGGATCTGCAGGCGCGTCGCAACGGCAATCCGCTGTGGAAGGAAATTGGCGGTGGCGCGCGGCGCGAGATTCCTTGCGGTGTATCGATCGGCATTCAGGATTCGGTGGAGCAGTTGATCGAAAAGATCGAGCGCGAACTGGCGGCCGGATACCAGCGCATCAAGATGAAGATCAAGCCGGGGTGGGATGTGGATGTGGTGCGGCGCATTCGCGAGCGCTTCCCGCAGATTCGACTGATGGCCGATGCGAACTCGGCGTATACTCTCGACGACGCGCCCCGCCTGAAGCAACTGGACGACTTCTATCTCATGATGATCGAGCAGCCGCTGGCGCACGACGACATCATCGACCATGCCGTGCTGCAGCCGCAGTTAGAAACGCCGATCTGTCTCGATGAGTGCATTCGCTCCGCGCATCAGGCGGCGCAGGCGATCCGGCTGAAGGCGGGCCGCATTGTGAATATCAAGCTGGGTCGCGTGGGTGGTTTCGGCGAAGCCAAGCGCATGCATGATACGTGCGAGGCGGCGGGCATTCCGGTATGGTGCGGGGGCATGCTCGAAGCCGGCATCGGGCGCGCGCACAATATCGCTCTGGCGACGCTGCCGAATTTCACGCTGCCGGGGGACGTCTCGGCAAGCAAGCGCTACTGGGCGCGCGACATCATCGTTCCCGAGGTGGAAACGACGCCGGCGGGGACGATTGCGATTCGCGACGAGCCTGGGTTCGGCTATGAGATCGACCACGATTTTCTGAAACATGTCACGGTTCGTGAGGAACCGGTGAGTTGAATCCGCATCTGCTCCTGTACGGCCTGGTCTTCGTGATGGTGCTGTGCTGGTCGGGCAATTATGTCGCGGCCAAGATTGTGTTTCGGGAGATGCCGGCGCTGCTCGTGATGTCGCTGCGCACCGTGATATCCGCTGCGCTGATGCTGCCGATTTATCTGCGCAGGCCACGCACTGCGGTATCGATCTGGACGCGAAGGGAAATGGGACTGCTGATTCTTCTGGGCATCGGCGGCATGATGCTGAACCAGTTGTTCTGGACGCTGGGGGTGGCGCGTACGACAGTGGTGCATTCGTCGATGATCATGGCAACCACGCCAGTCTTTGTGCTGTTTATGGCGGGAATGATGGGGATTGAGCGCATCACGCTTCCGAAGATCGGCGGCATGGCGATTGCAATGGCGGGCGTTGCGATGCTGCAGATATTCCGGCCGAAAAGCGCGACGAATTCGGCCACGCTGACGGGGGATTTTCTGGTGCTGCTTTGCGCGCTGGCGCTGGCCGGGAACACGGCCTACGGTAAAAAGCATAAGCCGCATTCAGGCGGCATTGGAGTCAACACGGTTGGCTATGTCGGAGGCGCGGCGCTTATGCTTCCGGCGCTTTGGTTCTCCAGCCGCGGCGTCGATTTCGGCAGGATCACACTGAGCGGCTGGGCCGGTGTCTTCTATATGGGCGCGATCTCGTCGGTGACCGGTTATCTGATTTATTACTACGCCCTGGTGCGCATTCCCGCGTCGCGCATGGCGGCCTTCCAGTATCTGCAGCCGGTGTTCGCGAGCCTGATGGCGGTGGCGATGCTGGGCGAACAACTGACCGGCGCCGCACTGGCTGCGGGCGGCGTGATATTCGCGGGTGTCTTCATTACGGAGCGGTTCGGATGAGCGCATTCACGCGGCTGCTCCGGAGTAATCGAAACTATCGATTCACGTGGTCCGGGCAGGTGGTCAGCGAGGTGGGAGACCACTTCAACAACATCGCGATCATGAGCCTCGCGATGGATCATTCGAATCCGGGGCTCGTGGTAACCGGAGTGTTTCTGGCGCGCGCGGTGCCGATGCTTTTCGCCGGGCCGATTGCGGGCGTGTTGCTCGACCGGCTCAACCGCAAACATGTGATGATCGCAAGCGATTTGGTGCGCGCGTGCGTGGCCATCGGATTCATTGGTTGCCTTTCGTATAAGGCGGACTGGCTGCTGTTCCTGCTGAGCGCGATGCTCATGTTCGCGTCGCCGTTTTTCACCAGCGGCAGGGCGGCGATTCTTCCGAGCATAGCGACCGACGACGAGTTGCACATCGCTAATACGATGACGCAGACCACGTCATGGGGAAGCCTGACGGTCGGCGCGCTGCTGGCTGCGGCCGGGCTGCGGTCGGGGTATGAAATGGCGTTTACCATGAATGCGCTTTCGTTTATCGTCTCGGCGGCATGCATTTCTCAGTTAAAGGTTCCCGGCGGGTTTCGCGCCGTACAGATCGGCAAGCGCGAGAAGACAGGCTTTCTGCAATATCGCGAGGGTCTGCGCTACATGAAGGCTACGCCGCTGGTAGCCGGCGTTGCGCTGGTCAGCATAGGATGGGCAAGCGGCGGCGGTGCGGCGCAGATTCTGTTCAGCCTGTTCGGAGAGAAGGTTTTTCATGAAGGGCCGATGGGGATCGGCATTATCTGGGGCTGCGCGGGCATAGGGCTCTTGATAGGCGGGTCACTAGGGTATTGGCTGGGTAAGCGCCTGAGTTTCGTAGCCTACAAGAGAACCATAGCAATTGTCTACGTAATTCACGGCTTATCCTATGTGGCGTTCAGCCAGATGCCTACGATTGCGCTGGCTTGCATTTTCATTGCTCTTTCGCGCGCGGCCGTTGCGATCAGTTCCGTGCTGAATTATTCGCAGTTGCTGCATCATGTGGAAGATCGTTTTCGCGGGCGCGTGTTTGCCACGCTGGAGTCGTTGACATGGTCTACGATGTTGCTTTCGATGATGGCTGCCGGCGCGGCTTCGATAAGCTTCAGTCCGCGGACTATCGGGATGTGGTCCGGGTTGACGAGTTCCACGACCGCAATCTTCTGGACCTGGGCGAACTGGCGCGGGTTATTGCCGGAGCCGCCCCAACAGCCGGTAACGCTCGCTGAAGAAGAGGAGGTCACGGCGGAACCGCCGGTGCAGGGATGACGACGCTCGAAGGCAAAGTGGTGTTGGTTACGGGCGCGGCGAAGCGCATCGGGCGCTCGATCGCGCTTGCGCTCGCCGCGGAGGGGGCACGGGTTGCGATCCACTACAACGGGTCGGAGACGGAGGCTCGCGCGACGGCTGCGGAGTGCGGCGGCGCTCCGGTTTTTCAGGCGAATCTGGAGAGCGTGCCCGAGATAAGGGCGATGTTCGACCGAATCGCGGCGCATTTCGGAACGGTGCACGGGCTGGTCAATAATGCCGCCCGGTTCACGCAGTTCGAGCCCCTGGAGATTGAGGAAGCGGACTGGGATTTCATTCATTCGGTGAATCTGAAGTCGGTGTTTTTCTGCTGCCAGGCGGCGGCGAAGATCATGCTGGCGGGCGACGGCGGGCACATTGTCAATATCAGTTCGCTGGGAGCGCTGAAGCCGTGGGCGCGTCATGCGCATTACTGCGCGTCGAAGGCGGGCGTGGTGATGTTGACGCGCGCGCTGGCAAAAGCGTGGGCTCCCAGGATCTCGGTGAATTCAGTGGCTCCGGGGGTGATTCCGTTCGATACGGTGGATGATCGGATCGAGCGGTTCATCGCGTCAACGCCTGCGAAACGGGCCGGGACAGGTGATGAGATTGCGGAGGCTGTGTTGATGTTTTTGAAGAGCAGCCGATTTACAACCGGGCAGCTGGTGGCGGTAGATGGCGGGCTGAGCCAGATGTAAAGCGTGCAAATTAAGGTTTTCGGGACGATTGCGTATCCAGCAGTTTCTTCAACTTCTGAATGTCATCAGCCGAGAGACCACTGGATTGCGGAACTGCCGGGGCCGGTTGCGCCAGAGCGATAGGGGCCGATGCCGCAGGCGCAGGTTGAACGCGTTGGAAAAAGAACACTACAATCTGAGTCAGGAAGAGGGCACCAACTGCGCCCAGCAAAGCCGTAACGATCCCGAGTTTTGTCGTAACCTCCCGAAGATCTCCGCTGAGCTCTGCGATCTTGTCGGTTAGTTTGTCGACCTTATCCATCATTTTTCCGAGATCTCTGTCGAGCCGCTCATGGGACGACTTGAGGGCCAGGACATCGACTTTCAGCGCCGCGACATCCTCGCGCGCATCAAGAAGTCTTGGATTGTCCGGCGGAATGACGGTGGTCGCCATCGATTAGCCTCATTATAGCCTTTTTCGGTTCCAGACATCCGCCTCTGACGTTGTCCTGGAAAGCCATTATTTCGATCTCCGACCTTTTCAGTCCGCGATACCTCTGATACAATCGATTTGCAACTCAGTTGCCGATATGATCCAGACTTTCGTGATCACTCTCCGTGAAGGCGTCGAAGCCGCTTTAGTGATCGCCATCGCCATCGCTTACCTCAAAAAGACCGGTCGCCTCGCGCTGCTTCCCACCGTCTATCATGCACTCATAACTGCCGTGTTTGCTTGCTTTTTCGCCGCATGGGGCTTCACGAAAATCGGCGTCACCAGCGATTCTTACGAGGGCTTCACGCTCCTCGCCAGCGCCGCCTTCGTGCTCAGCATGGTGGTCTGGATGAACCGCCACGGCAAGACCATGAAAGGTGAAATTGAAACCAAGTTGCAGAAAGGCGCCGCTGCGGAATCGAGCCGCTGGGGCGTTTTCTTCTTCGTTTTTCTGATGATCTTCCGCGAAGGCGTCGAGACCGTCCTCCTGCTGGCCGCCGTCCGCCTGAACACCTCGGGAATCCTCGAGTGGTTCGGCGCCGCTCTCGGCATCGGACTCGCCATCCTGTTCGGCGTCAGCTTTGTCCGCGGCACCATCCGCGTCAATCTCCGACAGTTCTTTCAGATGACCACGGCCATACTGCTGGTGGTGGTCGCGCAACTGGTGATCACTGGCCTGCACGAGCTTTCCGAAAGCGGCTATCTGCCCGCCAGCCCTGCCGAAATGGCGCTCATCGGGCCAGTCGTCAATAACGAGGCTTTCTTTTTCATCACGATCCTGGCGCTCGCCGCTACCATGATGCTGCTCGAATGGCGCAAACGCCGCGCACCCAAAACTGAAGGACTCGAAGGCGCGGCTCTCCGCAAAGCCAAATGGGCCGCCCACCGTGAACGCATGTGGATGACGGCATCCTGCGCCGGCTCCTGCATCTTCATCCTGCTGATCACGGCTGAATTTATCTACGCGCGAGAAGCCACGGCACTCTCGCCGCCCACGCCAGTCGCGTTCGACCATGGTTCGGTCCGCATTCCCGTGGCGGAAGTGAACGACGGCAATCTGCACCGTTTCGTAATCGAAGATCGGGGCGTTCACGTTCGCTTCATCGTTATCGAAAAGCCCGACAAAAGCCTCGCCGTTGCCTTGGATGCCTGCCAGATCTGCGGTACCCAGGGCTATTACCAGAAAGGCCCCGAAGTCATCTGTAAGAACTGCGGCTCGGACATTGTTATTTCGACTATCGGAACGCCCGGCGGCTGCAATCCGGTCCCGCTCACCTCGCACATCGATAACGGAACTCTGCTGATCGACGAAGCGGCTTTCGAACCCGGAGTGAACCTGTTTAAGAAAGTGCCGGCATGATCTTCCGCTTCGTCAAAGACTCCATCCGCCGCGCACCCCGCCGCAAAGCCCTCCTCATCGCGGCTATCGCGATGGGCTCCGCCGTGGCGACATCCATGCTCGGCGTCATGCTCTCGATCGGGGACAAGGTCAACCGTGAACTTCGTCAGGTCGGCTCCAACCTCGTAGTCACCCCGAGCGCCGCCCAGCTCACCGGCGGTATCGGATCGCAAACCGCCGCTGCCGCCGCGTACATCCCGCAGTCGGAAGTCGGCAAACTCGACAACACCTTCTGGCATCTGAACTTCACCGGCATTTCGCCGTCGCTCCTCGCCCACGACGGAGCCACCCAAATCGAAGGCGTCGACTTCAAAGGTCTCGGGCAGGTGAACCCCGCCTGGGTAGTCCGGGGACACTGGGCCGTCAACGATAGAAACGAGAAAAACGATAAACCCGAATGCATGGTCGGCGAAGGCGTCGCCATCCACAACCACTGGAAGCAGGGCGATGACGTCACTCTCTTCGGAAGCACCTTCAAAATCGCCGGTCTCATCTCCTCCGGCGACGATGCCGAAGACCGCGTCTTCCTCCCGCTCGCCCGCGTTCAGGAGCTGACGCACCGCCCCGGCGTCATCGACCGCATCGACATCGCCGCCCTCACCAAACCCGAAGACGCCTTCGCCCGCAAAGATCCCAAAGCCATGACGCCCAACGAATACGAGCGCTGGCACTGCACCAACTACGTAGCTTCCATCGCGCTCGATATTGAGGAAACACTGCCCGGCACACAGGCCCGCGCCGTACGCCGCGTCGCCGATTCGGAGGGAAAAATCCTCGACAACATCGGCGGTCTCATGTCGCTCATCACGCTGGCCGCGCTGCTCTCCGCCGGACTCACCGTCTGGAGCCTCACGGCCACCACCATGATGGAGCGGCGGGGCGAAATCGCCATCATGCAGGCCATCGGCGCGGGGCGCGGCATGGTGGCCACACTGCTCGGCGTCGAGATTTCCCTCATCGGCCTTATCGGCGGACTGATCGGAGCCACCGCCGGCGTCTTCCTCGCGAAATATGTGGGCCAGGCCGTCTTCCACGACTCCATTGAAGTCTCGCCCGTGCTGCCTGTTCTGATCATGCTGGCCGCTGTGCTGATTTCTCTCGCCGGAGCCGCCCAGCCGCTGCGCCGCGCCGTGCGCCTCGAACCTGCCGTCATCCTCCGGGAGGGCGTCTGAATGTTCCTGCGCTTCATCCTGCGCGCATTGCAATATCGCAAGCAACGTTTGCTCCTCGCCTTCGCCGCGCTTGCGGTGGCCGCCACACTAGCCACCGTTCTCTTCGGAATTTACGGCACGGTGGAGCAACGCCTTCACGACGAATTCCGCGCCTACGGTGCCAACATCGTAGCCGTACCCGCAGACGGAGGCACCATCCCGCTCGCCATCGTAACCGCCGCTGAAAAACAGGGAGCGCAGGCCGCGCCGTTCCTGATCACGCAGGCGGCGGGCATAGTAATCGCGGGCTTCATTCCTGAAAAAACAGCCCCGCTGACGCCTTACTGGAACGTGAGAGGATACTGCTTAGCCGGTCAGGATCTGAATCTGAAGGTAGGACAGGCGGTTCCGCCCGTCCCCTCCTGCGTGGTGCAGGGCGTTCTGAAAACCGGAGGCCCCGAAGACAAGGAACTTCTCGTCCCCTACCAAACCGCCGAACAAATTGCCGGACTGTCAGGCTCCGCCTCCGTCATCGAAATCCGGGCCCCCGGCGAGAAAGTCGCGCAAATCCGCAGCGCCCTGGCCGCCTCCTATCCCAACGCCCAGTTCCGCACCGTCCAGTCCGTAGCCGGAACCGAAACCAATGTAATCCTCAAGGTCCGCGCCGCCCTGTTCTTACTCACCCTCCTGATCCTGTCCATCACCACCCTCTGCGTTTCCAGTAATTTCTCCGAGATGGTCATCGAGCGCTCCAAAGAAATCGGCATTCTCAAGGCACTGGGCGCCGCCGAAGAACGGATCGCCGCCTTCTTCGTCTCCGAATCCGCCGCGCTGGCCCTAGTCGCTACCATCGTAGGTTACGCGGTCGGACTCGCCGCCGCAGCCGCCATCAGCAAACAAATCTTCGGAGGCGCTTTCCGCATCGAAGCCAGTGCCCTCACGTTCCTGATCGTCGCGGTAGTTATGCTGAGCGTCGCGGCCATCGCCACCGCACTCGCCACATCGCGCATCTGGAACATCCAGGCTGCCATCATACTGAGGGGCGAATAACCCGACCCATGAGCGAGGGGCGAATAACCCGACAATGACAGCATTCATCGAACTAATTGACGTCCGGAAGACGTATGGCGAGGGTCCGGGCGCGGTCCACGCGCTCGACGGCATCTCTCTGCAATGCCAGGCAGGCGAGTGGATCGCCATCATGGGTCCTTCCGGTTCCGGCAAGACCACGCTCCTGAACATACTCGGTTGCCTCGATCAGGCGACCAGCGGCGTGGTCCTCATCGGCGGCACCGATACCTCGAAACTGCGCCGCAATGAACTCGCCCGCTTCCGCAGCGAAACAGTCGGCTTCATCTTCCAGCAGTTTCATCTGGTGCCGCATCTTAACGCCCTGGAAAACGTCATGCTCGCCCAGTACTTCCACAGCATGACCGATGAAGGCGAAGCGCTCAACGCGCTCAAACAGGTCGGCATGGAAGACCGCGCCACGCACTTGCCGTCTCAGCTTTCCGGCGGCGAGCAGCAACGCGTCGCCATCGCCCGCGCGCTTGTCAACGACCCGAAAATCATTCTGGCCGACGAGCCCACCGGCAACCTCGACGCCGAAAACCAGCGCATCGTTTTTAAACTGCTCAGCGACCTTCACGTCCAGGGCCGCACCATTGTCATGGTCACCCACGATGAAAACGCCGGCAAACTCGCCGACCGCCGCCTCAACCTCGACCACGGCCGCGTCAAAGAGAGCCTCTACTTCACCGCCGAAGAGAATCAGGATTTCGACGAGGTTCTGGAACAACTCTGGACCCGCCGCGAGACCCAGGGACACGTCGATTCGCACGAATACACGGCCGTCCAGTGGAAGCGCCTCATCAACACCATGTCCGCCATCGGTCTGGTCTCCGTCAACAACGGCGACGCGGAATTCACCGGCAAAGGCGAATCCCGCGCCCGCGACGTAATCCGGCGTCACCGCCTCGCCGAACGCCTCTTCATGGATGTGCTCTCCATCCACGACGAAGAAGAGATCGAATCGAGCGCCTGCAAGTTCGAGCACATCCTCAGCCCGGAAGTGACCGACCGCATGTGTACCCTGCTCGGTCACCCTACCGCCTGCCCGCACGGCAGCCCGATCCCGAAGGGGCTCTGCTGCGACAATCGGCCGTAATTCCATAGAATTTATCGCATAAATCGTGATAATATTTCCTGACATATGGACAATATCGCGACGAGGCCTTCCGCGGGCGCATGGCTCATCGACACTTATTGGTACGTGCCGCCGGCGTATCTTCCGGCGCTGAATGCGATCAATACCACCGAGCCGGTTGTCGTCTCTCTCACGGATCAGACCGTCTGGCACATCGTGAGTCTCTCCGGAGGCTACGTTACCGGCATCAGTGCCACCAATATCGGGCGCGGGTGGAGCTACATGCTGATTGTCGGATCCGTGCTGGCCGACGGGTCCGTGCGCTTCAGCTTCTCGGCGCTGGGTGCCGCCGGTTCGGACGATTCGGCTGCCCCGTCGATGACGATCGGAACTGGAGTTCTGCGTATCGAAGGGGGCGGTCCGCTGTTCGCCATGCAAATGACATCGGGAACGGCGGCCAGCAGCGTGACGCACTGGGCGCACATGCTTCCCCTGACCTCCGCCGATCCCGCACGGCTCTCATTGCCCGGCTATCCGGATACCGGTGTGCCCGACCTGACGGGACTGCAAACGCCCATCCATTAGGATCATCGCCGGTTTCTCTGACGCCCGCGCCCGGATTGCCGCAAGGAACCCGAAGTCACGCGACAGGCATCTGATAACCTCGGAAATTAACCCATGCACAACGTTGTAATCATCGGTTCCGGCTGCGCCGGAAACACCGCCGCCGTCTACACGGCCCGCGCCAGCCTCAAACCACTGGTGATCAAGGGCCACGAAGCCGGCGGTCAGCTCGCGCTCACCACTGAGGTCGAAAACTTTCCGGGCTTCCCCGAAGGCATCAACGGCCCCGACCTGGTTGAGAACATCAAGAAGCAGGCCGAGCGTTTCGGCGCGACCTATCTTGACGGCCAGGTCGTCGAAGCCGATCTTTCGAAGCCCCCGTTCCGGCTGCGCGTCGAAGACGAGTGGATCGAAACCCGCACCCTGATTGTCGCTTCCGGCGCGCAGGCCCGCTGGCTCGATCTGCCTTCCGAACAACGCCTCATCGGCCACGGCGTCAGTTCCTGCGCCACCTGCGACGGCTTCTTCTATCGCGACAAAGAGATCATGGTCGTCGGCGGCGGCGACTCCGCCATGGAGGAAGCCAACTTCCTGACCCGCTTCGGACGCCGCGTCGCGCTGGTCCACCGGCGCGATACTTTCCGCGCATCGAAGATCATGCTCGACCGCGCGAAGGCCAATCCCAGGATCGAATTCATCAACAACACGGCGGTTGAAGAGGTCTACGACATCCACCAGAACACCGTCACCGGCGTGAAACTCAGGAACCTGCAGACCGGCGAAACCTGGGTTCGCGATGTGGATGGCCTTTTCGTCGCCATCGGCCACATTCCCAACACCAAAGTTTTCCAGGGACAGCTCGATCTCGACCCGGACGGCTACATCGTCTCGCACGGCGGCGCGCGCACCAACATCCCCGGCGTCTTCCATGCCGGCGACGTGCAGGACCGCATTTACCGCCAGGCCATCACGGCCGCGGGCGCGGGATGCATGGCGGCCATTGAAGTGGAACGATTACTCGAAGCGGAAGGACACTAATTATGATCGAAAGACTCACGCCTCCGGGCGTTCCGACTCCCCGCGGGCCGTATTCGCCCGCCGTGCGCGCCGGCGGTTTCCTCTACGTCGCCGGACAGGTGCCCGTCGATCCGGCAACGGATAAGCTCTCGACCGGCGACATCCAGCACGAGACCCGCATGGTGCTGAACAACATCAAACGGATACTCGAGGGCTGCGGCGCATCGCTCGCGAGCATAGTCCGCGTCGGAGTTTATCTTGCGGATGGCACTGAGTTCGCGAAAATGAACGAAGTTTACGCCGAATTTTTCAACGATGCCAGGCCCGCCCGTACCACCATTGTCTGCAAATTCGCGGCGGATATTAAAGTCGAAATCGACTGCGTAGCCTACGTCGGCGACTAACCCGTCTTTGTAACAGTTCCGGTAGTCAGGCCGCTGACGCCAACCTGGTTTACCCGCTCCTCGGCCGTCGCCGCTGCTGACGTCGTCTCGGCGCTGCGCACCCGTGTGCGCCGACGTCGAAACCGGCGCTCTCGTCAACGTCAATACCGGCGATTCTGCCCTCGTTTTATATCGGCGCTAACAAACAGCGTTCGCCGGGCCCGCCACTGGGTCCATTTTGGTGGCAGCTATCGACTGCAATGCAATGGTATCCCTATGGTCAAACCTCCCGGCGCGCAACCTGCTTCACGGCTGACGAATGGGCACAAGGCCAATAAGAAGCGCATGGCGACGGGTCGCCACTGTCCTCCCCCGCGCGCCGTGCGTGCGCAACCCGCAAGTCGACCGGCAGCTGAAGATTACGCTGATCCTCGACCCGATGCACGTACTGGAAAGACTGTGGAAAGCCGCTCATGTCTTCCATGCCGAGGGCTGTCTGGAAGCCGATCCCGGGGTCATGGACCGAACTTTGCGAATCCTGTCAGGCGATCTGGACGTAAGCGGCTCGTGAACCGCACTTGAAGGCGGCCCAGCCGGGCCCCATATTGGGATCATGGCGCAGACCCGGCGTGATTACTGGGCGAAGCTGATCGCGGAACAGGAAGAGGCCGGAGAGACGGCCCAGGCATTCTGCCGCGGCCGCGGCCTGAGTGATCAGACCTTCTATATAGTGATCAGACCTTCTATATGTGGCGGAGCAGGCTGGCGCGCGAGCCCCGGCCCCGGTTCGCTCTGGTGACAACGAAGGCTGCTCCTGCCGTGTCGAACGCGAAGGAA
>Ga0302278_10005100_pt1 | contig 13174 bp, 6 predicted proteins | sample III_Bog_N3_2_FD_194543 | JGI IMG/M metagenome (GOLD analysis project Ga0302278, IMG submission 194543) | Peat permafrost microbial communities from Stordalen Mire near Abisko, Sweden - III_Bog_N3_2 | ecosystem: Environmental > Terrestrial > Soil > Wetlands > Peat | place: Sweden: Abisko... | reverse complement strand
ATTGAGATATGGAGATTCATCAACAATACCGACGATGCGCATCCGATGCATTTGCACCTGGTGCAATTTCAGATTCTGCAGCGCCAGGGATTTAATCCCGTGTCGCTTCGAAACGGTCCCCTGGAACTGGTGGGAATACGACGGCTGCCAGCGGCAAACGAGGCCGGATGGAAGGATACGGCGATCGTCAACCCACGAGAAGTGCTTACGATCATAGCTAGATTCGAAGGTTATACCGGCCGCTATGTGTTTCATTGCCACATGCTGGAACATGAAGATAACGACATGATGCGGCCATTTGAGGTAGTGGCCGATGATTTCAAATCGCCTTAGCGATAATGGCAATTTGGCGGAGACGGCAGGTTCGGCGACATTGCCGATGAGTTAAAGAGGTTATTGGGTGTCCGACAATCGATACGGCGAGCTGGTTACTCGAGCCTAACGGCCGCATTCGCGGCCGTTAGGCTGAACCCCGGAATCTCCAGCGCATCATCCTTGAATCCCTCATGACACCTGAGACCGTGCGGGTCACGGGCTCAGGGCCCCAAACTCGTGGGGGTACATGTACTGCCATTGCCGATTGGAAACGGTGTGGGCGGCGTGGGCGGCGTGGCCCATGGGACGTTCGTGAAGTCGAAAAACTCCAGCAGATTGGGCTGCACGGCGTCGCGGGCAGTCAGGTACTTCTGGTTGCCGATAAACCGGTCTTCGACGAACCGGATAACCGCGGTGTGGTCCATCGGCGTGTGCGAAACATAATGCCTTTTGGTGAAAGGCGAGATGATCGTATTCGGCAGGCGGAAGCCAAGCTGTGCTCCAAATCCCAGGGCAGCGGCGGCATCACCCGAATTAGCCCCAGGGTCAGTTGAGTCCAGGTCGCAATGTAAGGTGGGTGTCCCGGGCGTGCCTGGCACACACGGGAAGTACTTCGGATTCACGTCGGGATTTACCGCGATCGGCCCGATATCCGGGACGGTTCCCAAAGAGGCATCCGTAAAGTCGTTGGAGTGGCCGGGCACCGGAGGAACATGGTCGTATGGTCCTCCACCTTCGTCATAGCTGAAGAAGAAAACGGAATCCTTCCACGAAGAACTGGTCATGAACGCGTTTACGACCATTGCCACTTGTGTCTGCCCCAACAGAATCGATTGACCCGATCCTGGATGCTCGTCATTGTTGCCGTATCCGGCCTCAATGAATGCGAAACTGGGCAGCGTGCCGTTGGTCAGATCGGTGAAATACTGCGGCGATAGCGGGGCAACGTGGTTCGGATCGATGCAGAAGGTGTCCCCCGGGTCGTCAACTACGCTGGACCCCACAGTGGGCGCCTTGCAGGCAGCGCCCGATGGATTGTCGTACAGATACTGATATGAGTAGGTCAAGTTGGAGAAGTCGGTCGCGGGATACGCTGCGTTTGCGCTGGCCTGGCAGTCATCCTCGTTGAGGCAAAAGCCCTGGCTGACCGTGTAGTAGACCTTCCAAGATACACCCGCCTTGTCAAGTTCCTCGAAGATGTTCGGTATATCGAGTTGAGGAAGATGATCATCGCCGCCCGGGTCCTTTACCAGTCCCTGGGTCGTACCACCGGTGAAGGTAGCGATTCGATTGTCAATGCTCTTGCTCGCCACCGGCGAGAACCAGCGATCGGATACGGCAAACTGAGATGCCATGTAGTAGTAGTAGTTGAGAAAGTCCTGGTCGTAATACCCCATGGCGAGCTGGCCATTCAGCGGTTTTGTGAAGACGCCCGAACAAATGCCTGAGGCGGCACAGCTCTTGTCGTAGCCTTCGGCAGTGTGGACGAAGCCATCCATCAGGATGGGGCGAGTAGAAAGAAAATTGTAGCGATTGACGCTGCCGTAGCTCGCCAGCCAATCTGAACTGTCATCGTCGATGCAGGTGCTCTTGAACTTGAACAGCGGGAACGATGCGCCTTCATCGTCCTCGTTGCTGATCGTGGTCAGCTTTTCGTCGATGCCATCCACGTTATAAGTAACGCCGTCGTCGCCGATGTTCCAGCACTGAGGAACGCCCGACGCATTGTTGGGACAGACCCCGTTTCCGTTCGGGTTCTTCCGATACGGATTCAGCATCCCAAAGTAATTGTCGAACGTATGGTTCTCCTGCAGCATGAAGATGACATGGTCGATGGATTGAACGCCCCCGGTCCCTCCAGATGACACCGTTACCGTCGCGGTGGCGGAAGCGTTTCCACCGGCTCCGGTTGCGGCCGCTGTATAAGTGGTGGTCGCGGTCGGAGTGACTGGCTGAGTTCCGCCAATTGCCGGTAAAGTGTAGGTAGTGCCATCGCTTCCAGTCACCGTGACCCCTGTGGCATTCGTCGCAGCCACGGTCAGCGTGGATGAGTTCCCCGAGACAATTGAAGTGGGGTTCGCAACGATGGTGACCGTCGCGGGGGGAGTTACGGCTGCGGTCACGGTAACTGTCGCAGTTTCAGAAGCATTTCCTCCCGCTCCGGTTGCGGCCGCTGTATAAGTGGTGGTCGCGGTCGGAGTGACTGGCTGAGTTCCGCCAATTGCCGGTAAAGTGTAGGTAGTGCCATCGCTTCCCGTCACAGTGACCGCAGTGGCGTTAGTCGCAGTCACAGTCAAGGTGGAAGAACTTCCCGAGGTGATCGAAGTGGGATTGGCGGCGATGGTAACGGTCGCCGAGGAAGCCGACGTTACATTCACGGTTGCCGGCGCAGAGACGTTTCCGCCCGCCCCGCTCGCGGTCGCGGTGTAAGTAGTTGTCGCGGTAGGCTTCACCGCCTGCGTTCCGCCGCTTGGTTGCAGTGTATACGTGGTGCCATCGCTTCCGGCGACCGTCACCTGCGTGGCATTGGTCGCAGTAACAGTCAGAGTGGATGAACTTCCCGCGGCGACTGAAGTGGGGCTGGCGCTGATTGCCACCGTCGGTGCTGGAGATGAACTGACCTGGCTCCCTTTCACGCACCCGATTAGCAGCAAGGGGAGCACGAGAATGGGAGCCATCGAAGAAAATGTCCAGCGGGTGGATGGGCGAATGCGTGCGTTTTTCAAGTTGTCTGCCTTCCTGTCTTGCTCCGTTGACTTCCCGATGGGCCAATTCGAGGCCACAATTCAAATGCTCATGTCTTCCACTTGATTTGCCTGGTTCCTGTCGTCAGTGAATCGATGCTTGGTAGCGTTTGCGTGGCCCCATGCGAACGCTTCCGATCCGTTGTCGACGGGTCCACAATCTCCCACCGAGGCAATATCAGGGAAGTTATCCGGGAAATCGTTTCGTTGTGAGGGAAGAGACGGTCGTACGCACCAATCCGGTGTTACTGCCTTGAATCGCAGAGCAGAGAGCCAGAGGCGCCAGTATCCAGAAGAAGACTTCGCGTTACAAATGGCTCTCTTGCACTTGTGGACTTCGAACCAGCGCAGGTAGTTCTTGACAACATAAGTCATGGTCATTTCGAGTCCCGCCGCATAGTTCTGCTCCGCCATCTGGCGTTGCGTTGCCGTAGATTTCAGGAGGGTAATGAGCTGCTCAGCCAACTCGAGCGAATCGCCCTTCTTGTAATAGCAGAGGGCCATGTTTTCGGCCGCTGCCATGTCTCGAAAATCGTCGATATCGGCGCACACGATCGGAACCCCGTATTCACAGGCTTGATGAGCCGGCCCGCTCGATCCGGTGGCTGAATCGTAGGGCAAAACCAGGATGGATGCTGTCTGAAAGAGCTCAGGAATGGCTTTTTCTGGAACGTACCCGCGAAACTCAATTGGCATACCCGAAGCTTGTCCATCGCGAATCGACTCCCAATAACCTGCCATGGTGTGGTGATTTGCGCCGGCAATGATCAATCGTGCGTTTGGCACTTTCTTGAGGACGGTTGGAAAAGCCTCAATCAGGGTTTCCAAACGCTTATAGGTTCCCCAGTGTCCGATCGCCAGAATGCGCATATCCGGATTGCCGCGCCGGGCAAAATCGGGAGGGATCGGAGTTGACCCCAGTGTGCCGTGTGTCCCCAGCAGCACATTGTAAGACGAGTATTTGACAAGGAGAGTGTTCCGATAATGGGGAAGCAGTACAGAAACTGAATTCGCACTCAGCAATGCTTTCGTAGCCAGGTTACTGCCTATTCTGAACAGTTTTTTCTGCCGAACGCCGGCAGTCGAAAAATCGACATGCTCAATGATGTTGTGCATGGTGATATGCGTGAAGAATCCAGCAGCGCGCGTCAGAGCAGGCGCACACAGTCCCCCAAATGCGGCAACCGGGTTGTCGGGGGTTGCAAAGCTTGAAAAGACGAGGTTGTACCACACAACGTCGGGCTTCAACTGGCGAATCGCGTTTAAAAGTCGTATCGGGGTCGCCAGACTGCCAAACTTCCAACAGCGAATCACGTTGAACCCTGGCAACTCCAAGAGCTGATGAGAATTCAGAGAATCGCCATTCTCGTCGGTTGCGAAGTCATAGTCAGTCAATTCGTCGGCCAGAACCGTCAATTCGACGTCGGGATTGCGACAGAGCTCGCTCGCGATATGAAACGCGTATTCATTCAGCTGGCGTCCGCTGGGAGGAAACGTGGCCACTAGGCAGATTTTCATCGAATTCCTCGTTCAGAACAGACTGATGCGGACATAAGGCCTCAACTGCTGGTTGTGACCACCTGTGAAGTTGAAGAAAGTCTCCTGCTGTATGCCTGCCGAAAAGCGGATTGGATAGGTGAGAATGACCGTTCCGGAATCGTCGTTGAATTTGCGGCGAAAGGGCCTGGCATACGACAGAGAGAATCCATTTTGAATTGCGTCGTAAACGTGAAAGCTCCTGGTGCTCGAATAGGCACTCGAAAGCCGCATGTCCCAACTATGATTTGGAGCAAAATCAACTGTTCCAGCCGGGCGAAGGTTCTGAGCGATTCCCAAATTCGCTTCCACAATTCGCCACGCTCGAATATCTTCCGCGATAGCTTTGATGTCCAGGCGTTGTCCGAATTTGCGTTCAATGCCTATATAGGAGGAGGTGTAGTATGCTTCGTAGTTCGCCGGCGAGATCTGCTGATCGGTGGCTCCCCATCCTGTTAACAGAGCCGTTTTCCCCCATGGCGCCCCAACGCGGAAATCAACAGCAGCGGTAGTCGCTACCGAATGGAGATTGCTCTCGGTAAACGGCCCTGATTCACGCATGACATATCCGCTTACAGAAACCACATTGAAGAATGAACTCGTAGACATATACGTGAACACGCGAAGGAGGTTCTGATTCATTGCTACCGGAGACTCGGAATCCCGGCGGACCGTTCCCTGAACACCGCTATTGAATGTCAGTACGTTATTACCGAGATTGAGCGTAGGATTCAGCCCAACGTTGAAGGTGTAGTCCGTTGTATTGCGGTTGATGACTGAGTTCGTGCTGGGTACGGAGATTTGACCCTGCGCGTTGCGTACCTGGAAAAATCCGCTGGTTGTGGGCAAATGGCCGAGATGCAGATGAAATACGTTAGTCGATTGCATCTCAGTGGAGGAACGCGGAGGCGGAAGCAGTGCCGTATCCGAACTGGGCACCGAAAAAGACGCGTCCAGTTTGGAATCCAGAACATACACCGTGGAATCTTCAAACACAGGTTCTACCACCAAATCGGAAAGTACACTTAGGACCGGTGTAATCCTTAGTCCCTCATCTCCTCCTGCCTGCAGAAGATCTTGTCCAGGCGCTTGATCGTTCCCTTCAGCATTAGCTGCCTGGGCAAAGGAAGTCAGCGCCTGCGCGTTGTGGTGTTCCTGGCGATCAACATTGGCTTCCGCCAGCAGATACTGGTAATCCATGGCGCCACTGGAAGTTGCCCTAACCGCTGAGAGTTCAGCTTGAGCCCTGGCTGTGTCTCCAAGCGCAAGGTAGTTGTTGGCGAAGCCGATCCGCACTTCAGAATCCGGTGCGCCTGCTGCCTTGGCGCGTTGAAGATAGGTCTGCGATAGTTCGTATTCATGCATTGAACGCAGCACATCGGCCGCTGCGATTAGCTGACTTCCGGTAGGCGGTTCAGTGGTTCCTGCTTCGCCTTCCATTTGCGCCAATGCAAGCTGCCTTACAGAGTCCTCCGAATGGCCCCGGTCTGCCATAAGCTGAGCGATAGCCACGCGTATAGCTACTCGATCGCTGCCTGGTTGCGTGAGCGCTTCACTGAAGCGCGTCATGGCGGCATCGCGATCTCCAAGAGTGCTGAATGCCTCTCCTGTCGAAACGTATACTGCGCCCAACCCCGATTCCGGACTTGTTGCTGAAACTGAAGTATGCAGGGCACTCTGCTCGGCCAACTGCACGTAGTGCAATGCCTGACCGCGATCTTGCAGCTCCGCGTAGGAGCGGGCAAGCAACGCTTCTGCGTTTGCATTGTCAGGGGAATCTCGCTCGGCAATCTCCAACTCGACGATCGCCTCTCGGTACTGCCGCTCGGCGAACAAGATAGTCCCCAGTCCGAGGTGTAACGCTCCATCGTCCGGTGCAAATTTCAACGCAGCCCGGTACTCTTCAGCCGCCTTCGTTGACATGCCTTGGCGCCCATAAGCAGTTGCGCGAATCACGTGCAGATCCTTTGAATCGCCCAATACCCGCTTCGCTAAATCGGCCTCACGCAAGGCTGCCTCTGGTTTACGCAGATCAAGACTCGCATAGGCGAGCCCAAGGTGCGCCTCGCCGTTGTTCGGTTCTCGCTTCAGAGCTGATTCGAAATCTGCCGCTGCCTCCTTGGCCTGATGAAGATCGTTCAGCATGTAGCCGCGATTCACATATGCCGTAACAACCTCGGGATCACGGGCGAGCGCCTCAGTAAAGTCCTGTCGCGCCTGCTCACTCAATCCTTGATGCTTGTGCACATAGCCCTCAAGCAAAGGAATGTCGGGCTCTTTCGGGAAGATGTCGAGATACTTCGATGTCAGATCCAAAAGCTCATCGTACTTTTCCAGGTGGAGCAAATCGTAACCAAGGTAGACGACCACGTCCCTGTCTCGAGGCAGCACTTTGATTGCTTCGTGGCCGACGTCGGCAGATTCCTGATACTGCCCCTTGAAACTCAGGTACCTCTCCTTTTCTCGAAGGATTTGAGGCTCTTTTTCCATTTCGTTTGTGACGCGGCTCAGCCACGTCCCAGCAAGATCGTAGTTATGTGCTTCGATTCCGGCGTTCATTCCACCAGCGAGAATCAGGGCCTTCCGCGGCGCCAGCGCATATGCCTTGCTATAGGAGTCTTCCGCCCCTGTGAAATCACGGCGAGCGGCGTATAGATCTCCAAGCGCAAGATAGGGTACGTAGAAGGAAGGATCCGCTTGTGCAAGGCGTTGAAAGTATTTCTCCGCCTCCGGATCACGTCCCGCTGCTCGTGAAGCATATCCGATGGAGATGAGTGCAGACCGGCTGACAGGATCCATCGCAAGAATTTGCGTATAGACCGCGATCGCATCCTCGGTGCGGTTGAGTTTCATCAGGATATCGCCGTCGAGTTGCAAGTCATCTCGATCATGAGCGTTCATTGCAAGCGCTTCCTTCATGTCTCCCAACGCGCTATCGAGGTCTCCTGCATTCATTCTGATCAAAGCTCGCAGACGCAGAAACTGCGCTCTCCCCGGAGCCTTATCGCCCAGCCCATTGATTTCGGCTTGGGCTTCTTCAAGCTGATGAGTTGCATCGACTTCATCGGCAAGGTTTTTGTATACACTCATCAGGTCCATATGCAATTGAATACCGTAGAGTGGCCCCTCGGCGGGGCTTGCTGGCAGGCTTGCCAAGGCGGCGCTGTACTCTCGAACGGCGTCGGTTTCGCGTTCCTGAAAGGCTGCGATTTCTCCGCGAATCGCGTGCAACCGATAGTAGTTTGGATCGATTTCTGCCGCTCGGTTGAGAAATGGATTTGCCTTCTCAATGGATCCAATGGCGACCTGGGCCTGCGCTGCGGCGAGTTGCAAGCCCATATCCTTCGGAACGGCATTGGCCGCTTGCGCGTAGAGCCGCGCTGAATCATTGAGCTTGCCATTCAGTTGGTACGTATACGCGAGCTCTGCTATTACATCCGGCTTCGGCAGGCGAATGGACTGGAGCGCTGCAATCGCATCAGGATAGTTTCCAGCCTCGAGGTAATAGCCTGCCATCGATCGCTCAACGTCCGGATTGTTCGGGTCGCGCCGTTTGGCCATCTCGAGATAGCGGCTTGCCTCGTCCGGTTGATTCAAGTGCTGGTAAGAGAGCGCCATCAGCAGCTCTGACCGCGCACCCGGCTGGCTCCGTTCTGCCCGGCCCAGCCATTCGAGGGCTTCGGTATAATCCGCGGACCTCATATAAAGATCGCCCAGCAGCAACGAGTCATCTCTACGCCTCGAGTCGGACGCAACCACCTGCTTGAGGAGGCGCTCAGCGTCTTCAGTTCTTCCCATCATGCTGTAGGTTTGTCCAAGTCCGGAGAGCCCGTCGAGTGCCGCAGGCGCCAGGCGAAGGCCGCGGCTGTAGGCATCCACTGACTCCTGGAATCTCGCGTTCAGCCGTGCCGCATAGCCAAGCAGGAACCATAACTGCGGATCATTGGGAGCTGCTTGCGCGGCGCGGCGCGCATAGCCAAGCGCCAAGGCGTGATCCCCGTGCTGCAATGCCAGTTCGGCGGCTCGTCCGAGGCGTGCATTCTGAATGTTCGATCCCCATCCCAGGGATTCGTCCGGAGTCTGCGTTGGGTTGGCTGTCTTCGAGTTCTTTGAAGCGTCAGATCCCACGTCGTAAACCTGTGCATTGGCGACGCAGGCCAGCGCGACCAATATCAATATCGGAGCAGTCTTCAGGAATTCAGGTCTAGAGATCAAAGGTGCACCAGGGCGGAATCATGTAAAGCAGCTCGGTCGGGATTGTGTGAAATGGAGGCTGCATTAGTCCCTTTCGCGGCTTCCAAATTGAATTGAGAGTTCGGTGTTGCGTTTCCCGTGCAGCAATGGAGACTTGCGTAACTTGACCGTACGCTTTCGAGCTTTTGTATCCTGTGCACTATTGATCAAGAACAGGGTGCCTGAAGGGAATCGGTTATTCCGTCGTAAATCAGTGGGCCGGCGACAATCAAGGCGGCCCTTGCCGCTCCAGGACAAGTGAGTCCCGCAGCCGAATGTGATCGCGCGCTTCCATTTCCGCTGTGGCAAGCCCCGACCTGCCCACTGGCAGCAGGCGGGAAAACCACATGTGAGGGATGCCGGGCCAAAGTGTTCGAAATTGGTCAGACTGACAATCTTCATGTTGAGAGACTCGTTCTACTGTTGGGCAGTGACCACCCAGCGGGCGAATGCATGCCGCGCAGTGTGTGCTGCTTGAACCCTAAGAGTCATTTGAGAGGTAATCGTGCAGAACACTGAGTCGACCGCACCGGCATCGCGACCAATACCGATGGGCTTCTTGTTGATGGCGGCCGTGGTAGTTCACCTGCCACTTCTCCTAATGAAATTGCCGCTGAAGTCGTTCGACACAAACTTCCACATCCTCTTCGCTTCGCATTATGTCCACCAGTGGTTCGATCCTTGGAATGCGAAGTGGTATGCGGGCTTTTCCCAGACAACATATCCGCCCCTGACACAACAGTGGGTGGCATTGGTCTCCAGGGTCGTCGGTTTGGACATGGCATACATGGCTGTCCAGTTTGCCGCCATATTACTGCTTGTGGTGGGCGTCTATCGATTTTCATTGCTTTGGGTCAGTCCGCGCGCCGCATCCATTGCCGCCTTGGCAAGCGTCTTTCTCGGCTCGGAAAGTTTCCTTATTTATTCCGCCGGGCAACTAGGCACCACCTGCGCGGCGCCAATCTACTTGAACGCCCTCCCGTTTTTGTTTGAGTGGGTCCGCCATGGCAAGTGGCGATCATTCCTCAAAGCCACTGTGCTTTTCACCGCGGCAGCTGCTGCTCACCATGCCACACTTCTATTCGGTTCAATCTTCTTCGCGGTGCCAGTTCTCGCGCTCGTCTTCTTTGACCGCGAGGATGGCGAGCGTATCTCGATACCGACGTTCGCTGGCCGGACCGTCATGATCGCCGTGGTGGTGGGAGTCGCGATTGCAGTCGTGCTTCTTCCATTTTGGATCGCGTTGATTCACTATCCCGTCACGCAAACTCCCATCCCTCACCCATCCAGGGCAAATTACATCCTGACTCCACAGTTTGGCCTCAGTTACTTCATCGTTCCTTATGGAGCATTGATTCTGGCGCTGCCGTTCATCTTCCTGCGGGGATCGGTGGTGGTTCGGCTCCGCCCATTGCTTTTTGGCTTCTGGGTAGCGTTTCTCATCGGACTTGGCGGTACAACTCCCGTTGGACGCCTCCTGCTCGGACGTGCATTCGACGTGCTTACCATGGAGCGTTTCAGCTATTGGGCAACCTTGCTCGCGCTCCCGTTCGTCGGACTTTTGGCGGCCGAGCTCGTTGATCGCTATCGAATGACAGCGGTTGTCGGTCTGACCACGCTGGCAGCTCTCACTTGTGCAATGGCAGTAGGTTGGGCGACCTATCGGCCGGCGGATGCGGAGGACTTCAAGGTCGATACAGTCGCCTCGTGGCTCAATCGTGATGGACACGATCAGTATCGCTACGTCACCCTAGGGTTCGGCAACAAGAATGCGCGCCTGGCAATGTTAACGAACGCAAGCAGCGTCGATGGAGAATGGAACTCGGGACGAATGCTCCCGGAACTCACTCGCTTTGGAGCGGGTGCGCTCACCAGTTCAAAGTACTTTGGCGAGTCGGGCCTCGATGCCCTCCGCGCAATATTGATGCACGCGGACCATTATGGTCTGAAATGGGTCTTTGTACGGGATCACTATTATGATCCGCTACTGTCCTTCGCCGGCTGGCGGCAGGTGGATAGTCTTGAAGACAAAACCATCACCGTATGGAGTAAAGATGGCGTACCGCCGGCTGCGCCAGTGAACGCGCCACAAATTCCCGCTCGCTGGGAAGGCCTCATGTGGGGAATCCTCCCATTCGGCAGCAGCCTGCTGGCGATATTGGTAGTTCTCATTCCAGAGAAGAAAAGGCATGAACGCCGCGCGGAGGCTCCTATTACCACCCGTGAGAACTTCGTGCATGAGAGGTTGGTATCGTGAGCAAAGGACCCCTGCTTGCCGCAACTCTTGCTGGCATAACCGTGGCGCTGGTTGTGATTGGAACACTGTGGCCAGTGCCATCTGCAGCTGCTTATGCCGGCGCTGGAACCATGTTGCACTCGTCTTCGACCCCGGAGGAGGCGGCTGCAACCCTCGGCAACGACATCCGAACACAAACCTGGGATAAGGCGTATGCCAGCTTCGCGAACAAGGCCGAGTTTACTGAGCCGGAGTTTGTGCATGACCTGACCGGATACTACCCGAGCCTTCTCACCTACACCACTTTGGACAAGTTTGAAGTGCGATCCCTTCACGCATCCTCCAATGATGCGGAGATGCAGCTCACATTGCATTGGGCCACCGTGGTTGGCAGCTCAGCAAGCACACGCGATTTGCACCTGGTAAGAAATGGAGATCATTGGGAACCAGTATGGCCCATTGTCAAGCAGCAGGAAGTGCCGCCACAGGTGATCCCGGTCAATTATTTGCGCTGGGATGTGATTTACCGCGGCCCCGGGGATGACTGGGGTGCCCAAGACGTGGAAGCTCCTCACGTTCGAATTGTGGATATGCACCCCGTGGAACGAGCCGACGGCGTAGTGATCCTCGGCGAACTTCTGAACGAAGATGTTGTGCCTGCCTATGTATCCGTGACCGCGACCCTGCTTTCAAAGAATCAATCGACCATTGGAACGGAAGGCAGCTTTGACAAGATCTCTCACCTACTGCTGCCGAAGCAGGTCACGCCGTTTCTCATCAGGTTTCCCAACGTGGCGCTGTCTGATGTTGGGAGCATCCGCATGACTCCTCTGTCTGCCCTCATTGCAGCGTCGGCAGACCCGGTAATCGAGATTGGCAGCGAGCAGTTGCATCCAAATCCCGGCGCGTCGTTGACGGGGCAACTCATCAATCAAAGCGGCCAGATCGTGAACGTGGCCCATGTGCTCGGAACGTTTTACGACAAGAGTGGGAAAGTGGTTTGGGTTGCCGATCAGTATGTCGACCAGGCCCTTCTACCCCAGATGCCTGTTCCCTTTGAAATCCATATCCCTGAGGATCTGGCAAGGAACATCAGCACTGAGCGCACGGTGGTTGCCACATACAGTTCCGGAAGCGCGCTGTGAGACCAGCCTTTGTATTGCTGATCGGCAGCATGGCAATCATCGCGATGCAGCCAGCTTGCGCGCAGGCTGGGAACATGAGTCTGCCTAAGTTCGTTGAAGCCGGGAATGCATTTTCAATTCAGAGCGCAGGGAGCGGGAGATCGACGCTCTATTTCATAGGGCCCGGGCAGGTGTTGAAGCGCGATGTCCAACTGGGACAGACAGTGTTCTTTCCTGCCGGATCACTTTACAACGCCGGCCACTATCTGGTCGTTCTTGCAGGAGACTCTTCCACGGAGAGCGAGGCGTTCGATGTTCTTCCTGCGACTAGACCTGCCGATTTGAGCTTTCTCGCACGACCTTCTCGTCTTCCGGTGAGCCTGCACAATGGCATCACCGGCGCCGTCTATGTCTTTGACGCTTATCACAATTTGATTACGATTCCTGCGCAAGTCTCTTTTGAACTGACAACGCCATCCGGCACCGTGCAGAAGCACATAGTGGCGACACGTGACGGCGCTGCCTGGACCGTAATGGATTCGACCGCGCAACAAGGCATGGATAAGTTTGAAGCGCGGATTGGTGAGATCCTGAGCGCCCGCGTAGTAGCGCAGGTTCCAGGAGATCCATGCGGCCTGAAGATGAATGCAACTCAATCGGGGCAAGGGCTCCAATTAAAAACTGATCCGGTGCGCGATTGTAATGGCAACGCGGTCCCAGACGGAACAATCGTAACCTTTACCGAAGCTTACGAAGGCGGCCAGACAACCGTTGACGTACCTCTGAAGCGCGGTATTGCGGAAGTCGGGATGGCCAGCCATAACGGCGCAATCATTTCCGTCGCGAGCGGTGTCGTCCTGGGGAATCAGATTCGTTGGGAGAAATAGACATGCTGAAGCCTCCGCTGATTCTATGCATAATTGTCGCCATCGCCTCGAACATCGGGTTCGCCCAGGCTGCCGTGCGCGTGGAACCGCCGACTTTGC
>Ga0302278_10005095_pt1 | contig 13187 bp, 10 predicted proteins | sample III_Bog_N3_2_FD_194543 | JGI IMG/M metagenome (GOLD analysis project Ga0302278, IMG submission 194543) | Peat permafrost microbial communities from Stordalen Mire near Abisko, Sweden - III_Bog_N3_2 | ecosystem: Environmental > Terrestrial > Soil > Wetlands > Peat | place: Sweden: Abisko... | reverse complement strand
GCCTGCCGGAGCCCACCGAATCGCGTTGCGACAAGGTGAATCTGGCTCAATTCGGCGAATTGTTCACCTGGTGCGGACAAGGTACTATCGCGCCATTCATATCGAAGGATCCCTGCCGACGGAAGGCGCAACCGGTCGGTCTCTATGCGACGGAACTCGCCCGCGAAGGAACGGATATGACCGGCTTCACACTCTTGCGTTCGGTTTCACCGCGCCACGCGATCCACAAAGCCGTCAGCTTTGCCACATGCACGCCGGTTTTCTCCGCGTAGATCTCTTTAGCCGCGGCCAGCGACTTCACGCGCAATTCTTTTTCCAGGTTGTCGATCAGGTCGACCACTACATCCGAAGTCGCCACAGCCTTTTCGCGTAAAACCGCCAGATTATGCGCATCGCCCAGATCCTCCTGCAGATCCTTCAGCGCTTTTTCCGGCGAGACATCGGGCGCAGTCCAGAGACTCTCGAGAATCCGCACCTGATACCAGTAATCTTTCACGCGTTTCCGCAGGTCGTGCAGATTCCTGGCGTTCGGATCTTTGCGGGCGCGGGCAAGCGCGCGGCGCCCGCGGCGATAAGTCCGCTTCAGGCCAGGCGCGATCGAGCAGAAATCGGAACCTATATTCCACGTGTTGAGTCTTCGCCTCAGACGACGCAGCGTCATAATTCCATCCTCGGCGGCGGAGGTGGAATCTGCATGAAGTCGCGCGTTCCTGCGCCGTTTGACGAATTCCGTGCGGACGCCGGCCAGCCGCGCAACCGCGGGATCGGCGTGGAATCTCTTGCCGAGCAGGTCGACGGTTTCAATCATGGCGGCGGCGTCCCGAACCTCCGCCAGGCTGCGTCCCAGATCGCGCAGAACTCTGTTCTCTTCAGGCCCGGCCGCGCCCAGTTCCGGCATCAGCAGCCGCACCACGCCGCGCAGTTTCTTGATGCTCTTGCGCGCTTCGTGAACGGCCATGTCGCGTTTGGAGAGTTGCCTGACGCGCAGATTCCCGATGGCGGAGTCGATCTCTTCGCGGGCGATGCGGCGGAGTCCGCGCGGAATCGATTCGTCATGCGCCAGAAGATAGGGCATCGACCTTTGATTATGACAGATATGTTAAGAAATTGTTACATGATGATGCGCTTGCGGACAGCATAAAGGATGAGATCGGCGGTGCTGTGGAGCGAAAGCTTCTGCAGAATATGGCCCCGATGCGTCTCCACGGTTGTGAGACTGATGTTGAGCAGGTTGGCGACATCCTTGTTGGCCTTGCCTTCCGCCAGCAACTGCAGAATTTCACGCTCCCGATCCGTCAGCAATTCATAACTGTCTTCCAGGCCGCGCGATTCCAGCTGCCGCACGTAATCTTCCTGAAGCATGCGGCTGATTTTACGGCTCAGGAAAGACCGGCCTTCAGCGGCGGCGCGCACCGCGGAAAGCACATCTTCGCGCGGCGAATCCTTGAGCAGGTAGCCCTTCGCGCCGGCTCGCAGCGAGCGCAGCACGTAACTCTCATCCTGATGCATGCTGAGCATCACGACGCCGGTCTTCGGGTTGTCCGCAATGATGCGTCGCGCGGCTTCAATGCCATTCATTTCGGGCATCGCGACATCCATCAGCACCACGTCGGGCAGGTGAAGCTCAGCCATCTGCAGACACTCCCGGCCATCGCCCGCTTCGGCCACAACGGCCATATCGGGTTGGCGCTCGAGCAGTGCGCGCAGGCCATCGCGAACCACCGTATGATCGTCAGCGAGCAGGATGCGTATGGGCCTTGGCATTTTCCTCCGATGCTGTCATTTAGGGCAGTGGCAGTTCAGCCGAAATGGCCGTGCCGCGCCCCGGTGCGGAATCGATGCGCAGGTTCCCCCCCAGCCGCCGGACACGCTCTTCCATGCCGAGCAGGCCAAGACCGCGCACCGTGCGTTTATCGAAACCGGAACCATCGTCCTGCACCGAGAACAGCACCCGATCTCCTGCATTCTTCACGTTAACCTGCACGGTGCGCGCGCCCGAATGGCGCGCCGCATTGTTGAGCGCCTCCTGGACCAGACGGTAGATGCACGTCTTGTGCTCGTCCGGCAGATCGTCGCAATCGTCGCCCGCGAACAGCCGCACGTCGAGCCCGTTGCGCTTTCCCATTTCGCGGGCCTGCCAGTTGAGCGCCGGGACCAGGCCGAAGTCGTCCAGCATCGACGGGCGCAGCAGCAGCGCCAGATTGCGGACTTCGTTCAGCGTCTTCTCAGCGGTCGCGGCAATCGACCGGACGTGCTCTACCACTTCGGGGGGCGTATCGGCAAGCTCCGCATTACCCGCTTCCATCATGATGGCGGAAAGCGACTGGCCCACCTCGTCGTGAAGCTCGCGCGCAAGGCTGCGGCGTTCGTCTTCCTGGGCGCGAACGAGGCGCGCGGAAAGGTCTTCCAGATCGGCGCGGGCGCGCTCGTTTTCGCGTTCGAGGCGCAGCGTGAGGGCAATGGTGCCGAGCGCCAGCAGAACGCCGCCCAGCAGAGCAATCCCGAACGTCGCCCGGAGCGACCAGCGGAGGTTATCGGCCGACGCGCGGAAGCGGTCCTCTGCGCGCATTAGCCCGCGCTGGTTGATGGATTCGATGGCGTCCGCAATCTGCAGCATAGTGGTGCGGCGGGGCACCAGTTGCTCATAGAAGAAGGTGAAGCGGAGCCGGTCGCGCTGCTTCGAAGTCCAGTCGAACGTGCTTTGCAGCGCGTGCCAGTAATCGTCGATTTCGGTGCGGAGCGCCTGAAAAGCCTCACGCTCGTCGGGATCGAGCGACGCGGCGTAACGGCCGAGCAGGGCACGCGTTTCGGCTTCGATGCCGGAGAGGCGCGCGCGCTGTGTGCCGGCCTGTTCCGCAAGCGCGCTGTCGGGTGAGAGCAGGTAGTCGCGCACGTATGTGCCGGAGAGATAGATCTGGGAGCGGATCTGTTCCAGTGCCCCAAGGCGTTCGACGAAGGTCTGGCGGAAGCGGTTGTCGTCGGTGCGCACGCGATCCAGCATGAGGAACGTGCCCAGCGCCGCGGCCAGCAGAAAGGCGAGCAGGCCGCCAAAGCCGGAGTAGAGGACGATCTGGGGCCGCAGGCGGCGTTTTCGAGTCGGGGTGCCGATGCCGTCAGTGTACGCGACGGCCCGGTGGAAACGTGCGAAATACTGTGGCGTACAAATACTGTCACGACAGGATGGTTTGAACGGCGCGCGGCGGGCAGAATTTAGAAAGAGGGACTTAACACCAGTGAAAACATCTTACGTTTCTATTGCCGCCGTCACCGCGCTTTGCGTGTTCGGCGTTGCCTGCGCCAAGAAACCGGTGGCCGTGAAAACGCCGCCCGCTCCGCAACCTTCCGTCGCTGCCGCACCCGCGCGGCCGGCGCCTCAGGCCGCACCGTCGCGGCCCGCTCCACCGCAGCAGGTTGCCCAGACGGCTCCGCCGCGCTATCCGGACGCCAAGACCCGGGCGCGTATCGACGAGCTTCTGGCGCACATTGAAGACGCGTATTTCGATTACAACGCGCACACGCTCCGCAACGATGCGGTAACGGCTCTGAATTCGGATTCTAAAGAACTCGCGGTAATTATGAGCCAATACCCGGAATATAAGCTGCAGGTTCAGGGGTATTGCGATGAGCGTGGCTCGGCCGAGTACAACATCGCGCTGGGCGAAGCGCGGGCGAAATCGGCCAGGGATTACCTCGTGTCGGTGGGAGTGGGCTCGAACCAGCTTTCGACTGTCAGTTATGGCAAGGAGAAGCAGCTTTGCGAAGAGCACGATGAGGCTTGCTGGGCAAAGAACCGGCGGGTCCATATCGTGGCGCTGCCGAACCAGGGTTAACAAACAAAAGGTAGGACAGGCGGTCCGCCTGTCAATTCCTGGATGGATGTGTCTGCAATGCCCGGATACAGTCAAAGGTGGAGCAGGCGGTTTCGCCTGCTCTGCCGTTTCGGCCAGGAAAATCTGCCTGCCCCGCCTTGAAATCCTCGGGCATCAGCCAACAAATGTCCCGGAAACTGCGGCCTTCCGAAAACTGAATTGGAACCGGGCCGCTTGACCCCGCGCCCGAACTCACTCAACCGAAATCCGTGGCAAACCAAAAGCCCACCTGCTCCTCACGCAAATAGCGGCTCAATCCGCATCGGGCGAAGCTGTTACCGTAGCCCGGATCGCATCGCGCGCGAACATCAGCTTCACTTCGGAGCCGGCGGGTGCGGCCGCCGCTTCGCGCACAATCTCGCCCCGCTCGTTCAGCGCGATCGCATAACCGCGCGAAAGCACCAGCCGCGGATTGAGCTGCGTCAGCTTGGCATCGAGCATGGCGAATCGCTGCCTGCGCCTGTTCAGCCCCCCGCGAATCAGCGTCTCCACGCGGCCCGACGCCACGTTCATACGCTCGCGGTCGCGGCGGAAGCGCGGCCGAAGATCGTAAAAACGCAGCTTCTCCTCAAGCGCTCGTCGCGAGCGCTCATGCGCCGCCAGTTGCTTTCGCATCGCATTACGGAGGCGCTCTTCGGCATCGTCCACACGCTGCGTGCGTCGCGCCAGATTGCGATGCAGCAGCGTGGTGGCACGGTCGATAGCCTGTTCGTGCAGCCTGCGAACCAGCGTCGCCAACCGGAATCGTGCCAACTGCACCGCACCCGCACGCAGCGTCTGAATCCGGTTCAGCAGTTCCAGGCGAGTGCCGATCACCATCTCGGCGGCGGCGGAAGGCGTTGGTGCGCGGAGGTCGGCTGCGAAGTCGGCAATGGTCACGTCGGTCTCATGGCCGATCGCCGAGACCACCGGGATCGGGCATGCCACAATGGCGCGCGCCACCGCCTCCTCATTGAATGTCCAGAGGTCTTCGAGCGACCCGCCGCCGCGCGCGATCACAACGACCTGCGCCCAGTTGCGCCCGAAGAATTCCAGTCCGCGGCAAACATCTTCAATCGAACCCACGCCCTGCACGCGCGCCGGAAACAGGCGGATGTGAAGACCGGGAAAGCGCCGCGAAAGGATCTCGATAAAGTCGCGTATCACCGCACCCTTGGGAGACGTCACAATGCCGATGCGCGCCGGGTATTTCGGCAGCTTACGCTTGCGCGCGGTTTCGAAAAGCCCTTCGAGCAACAGCCGCTGCTTGAGCTGATCGAACGCCATCTGCAGCGCTCCATGGCCCTGTAGTTCGATGGTTTCGACTACGAACTGGTACTCGCTGCGCTGCTCGTAGATATCGACGCGCCCGCGCACCAGAACCTGCACGCCGTCCTTCGGTTTGAACTTCAACCGCCAGTAGGTGAGCTTCCAGCAGACGCATTTGATCTGCGCTTCGGAGTCTTTCAGCGTGAAGTAGCAGTGGCCGCTCGGGACGAGCTTGGTGCCCGAGATTTCACCCGAAATCCAGATGTTGCTGAAGCCGCGTTCGAGCGTGCCGCGAATGGCGTCGCTCAGTTCGCGGAGGGAGAAAATTTTGCGCTCCGAAACGAAGCTGAGGGCGAACTGTTCCAATCCCTCAGCTTACCGCCGGGCGGACATCGCGGCGCGTTTAGCCCTGTTTCTTCATTTGCTGCGAGACCTTCTCCACCTCGCCCCACACCCGAAGCAGATTGCCGCTCCAAAGCTTTCCGATCTGTTCTTCGGTGTAGCCGCGCCGCACCAGTTCCAGCGTGACGTTGAACGCTTCGGCCGCGCTGTTCCAGCCATCAATCCCGCCGCCACCGTCGAAGTCCGACGAAATTCCCACGTGATCGATGCCAATCAGCTTCACCGCGTAATCGATATGATTCACGAAGTCCCTGACGTTGGCGCGGGCTGCCGGAGGATACTTCGCATCGATCTCCGCCAGGCGCTTGCCGTATTCGGCGCGCTTCTCCGGCGCGAGCGCATCGAGCCCCGCGTTGCCCCGTCCACGTCCACCGCCGCGCGCACCGCGACCCTGCGGAACCGTACCGTCGGCACTCTCCACGGGACACGCCCGAACCGCATCCGCACCCTCGGCACCGCGCCCGCGTCCACCAGCACCAAGGCCACCACCGCCTCCGCCACGTCCGCCAAACTCCGGGATGCCGAACTCCGTGCGCAGCTTCGCCAGCGAGTCCAGGCGCTCTTTCGAATCCGTCTTCACATACGACGCGAACCCGACTACCTGAACCACGCCACCGTTCTTCTTGAGCGCGAGCAATTGCTCGTCATCCATATTGCGGCTCACGTCGGCAAGCGCCCGCACACCCGAATGCGACGCAATCACAGGCGCTTTCGACAGCCGCATGGCTTCCATGTTCGCGCCTTTCGAAGGATGCGACAGATCGACCATCATCCCCAGGCGATTCATCTCCGCAATGACCTGCCGGCCGAGCGGCGAGAGTCCGTTGTTGTAGAGGTAGCCCTGCGTTTCGCCCGTGTTCGAATCCGCCAGTTGGCTGTTGCCGTTGTGGGCCAGCGACATGTAACGCCCGCCGCGGTTGTAGAACTCTTCCACGCGCTTGACGTCGGTTCCGATGGGATAACCGTTCTCCACCCCAATGACGGCGATGCGAAGGTGCTTCCTGTGCAACGCAATGACGTCGGCGGGCGTTAGCGCAAGGCCGATGTTATCGGGCGCGATCTTTTCGGTCAGGCGATGCACGGCGTCGAACTTCGCGACCACCTGTTTATACGCCGCGTCATAGCCTTCCGGGGTCAGCGGCCCCTGGCCAACGTAAGCGATCATGAACGAAACATCCATGCCGCCCTCGACCATCTTCGGGATGTTGACCTGCGTCGTCAGGCGCATCGTATAGTTGCAATCCGCCGTGAAGTTGGATGGCTCGATGTCGTTGTGAGTGTCGAGCGTGATAACACGTTCGTGAATGCCTTTGGCTTTGGCAATCAGTGCCGCGTCGGCGGGCTGCGCCGGACTCGTCCTGACCGTCAACAAAAACAGCAGCCCAACGGATGAGGCCACAATGCAGGCAATCGCGAGCCTGCGCTTAATGTCTTTCATGAATCCTCCGGTCCCGTGACGGGACGAACAACGGTTGCGAAACAGAGACCGACGGAGGTCAGCGACGGACACGCGCCAGAAAAATTGTATCAATTCCAGGCGTAACCTTTTCCGGTCTGGACAGTATAAGCCGTTGAAGGCATGCAATCGTTAACGTCCGATTTTCGTTACGCGCTGCGCGAACTCCGCAGGCGTCCGGGTTTTGCCCTGACCGCGATCCTGTCGCTCGCGCTCGGCATCGGGGCCACCAGCGCCGTCTTCAGCGTCATCTACGCCGTCCTCATCGATCCCTTTCCGTATCCCGGCTCGGACCGCATCATGGAGGTGCACCTGATCGATAACCTGGGTCGGGATCGATCCCGCGGCTTCAACGGCCCCCAGATTTTTCAGCTTCGCCAGGCGAAATCGATTGAAAACATTGTCGCTATGGACGGCTGGAACCTGACCACCACAGACAGCGATCTCCCGGAAGACGTCGTAGCCTCCTATCTTTCCGGAGACGCTGCGGGGCACTTCGGGATTCCGGCGATGCTGGGGCGCTGGTTCGTAAAGTCGGATGCGCCGGATGGCCAGGAGCCGCAGCGCGTAGTGGTGCTGACATACCAGTTCTGGCAACGCTATTATGGCGGCGACCGCTCCGTTGTGGGCCGTAACCTCCAGCTGGTTCACAAAAATTATCAGATTATCGGGGTGATGCCGCCGCGCTTCCGCTGGGCCGATTGCGATATTTACGTTCCGCAGAAGCTCAACAGCGATCCCAAGCTGTTTTACGGCGCATCTCTGAAGCTGCGCCCGGGCGTAAGCGTGGCGCGCGCGAACGCCGAATTACAGCCGCTTATCGAACAATTTGCGAAAGAACGAGGCGGCTATCCCGAGAAATTCCGCGTGAATCTGCGCAGTATTACGGATGTCTACGCCAAGCCGCTCGGTCCGACGCTCTATCTGCTGTTGGGAGCGGTAGGGCTGCTGCTGGCGATCGGCTGCGCCAACGTATCGATTCTGCTGCTGGCACGGGGCACGCAGCGGCAGCACGAGATGGCGGTGCGGGCCGCTGTGGGCGCGAGCCGGTCGCGCATCGTAAGCCAGTTGCTCACGGAATCGATGACGATCGCCCTCACGGGAGCGGCTTTGGGCGTTGCGTTTGCGTGGAAAGGGCTGGCGCTGATTGCCGGTTCGCTACCGCAGGGTTCGTTCCCGGCTGAATCCGTTATTAAAATGAATGTGCCGGTGCTGCTGTTCAGCATTTCGCTCGCATTTCTGACGGCCCTGGTCTTCGGCATTTCGCCCGCGCTGCAGGCCTCGCGCCCGGATATCGCGGAACTGATGCAGAGCAGTCTGCGCCGCGTTGTGGGCGCGGTGCATGGCCGGCGCGCACACAATGTTCTGGTGGCGTCTCAGGTCGCCCTGACGGTTCTGCTGCTGGCTTCGGCGGGCGCGGCGGGCAAGGGCTTTCTGCGCCTGATGAACGCGGACCTCGGCTACGATCCGCGAAACACCATGTCGGTGCCGATTCCCGTGCATGAGGGCGCGCACCGTCCCTGGGCGGACCGCGCGCAGTACTTCGAAACGCTTCGCGCGAAGATCGCGTCAATGCCGCAGGTGGAGGCAGCGGGCATCTCGACCAATGCCACCCCGCCCTCAAACGGGAACACTCCGAAGTTCGAAATCATGGGCTCTCCTTCCACCGATGGCACGGAAATTCGCCTGAATTTCATCAGCCCCGAATATTTCACGGTGCTGCGCATCCCGCTTACGAGGGGCCGGTTGTGGGACCACGCGGAAACCATGCGCGGCGCGGCGGTTGCGGTGATCAATGAAAGTATGGCCCGGCATTACTGGCCGAATGGCGGTGCGCTCGGCCATACGATTCGTTTCCCGGACATGAAAGACCAGCCTCCCTACTCACCGGCCGCGCCAGGAAGCGACGGATGGCTGAGGATCGTCGGAGTGGTTGCCGATGCGCGCGACGACGGACTGCGCAAGCCGGTGAAACCCGCCGCCTACGTTCCCTATGCGATTCGCATGCAGATGTTCACCCAGATCCTGGTGCGCGCCCGCGTAGCGCCCCTCACTCTTCTGAAGGGCGTGCGCGAAAAGCTGGTGCAGGTCGATCCCGAGCAGCAGGCCATGAAGACGCGCGACCTCAACGAGTGGATCACCACGCAGACCGAGTACGCGCAGCAACGCCTTGTAGCGTCGCTGTTCGGAATCTTTTCGGTACTCGCGCTGCTGCTGGCGGCGGTTGGGTTATACAGCGTGGTCTCGTATGGAGTGGCGAACCGCACGAGTGAATTCGGCGTGCGCATGGCGCTGGGTGCACGTCGGGCGGACGTGGTTCGCGTAGTGATGGCGGCAACTTCGGTTAATGTGGGCGCGGGCGTCGTGGCGGGCCTGATTCTCAGCATTCTGCTGGACCGGATTGAGTCGCAATGGGTCACGGAAAGCTCGCGCGATCCTGTGCTGCTGGCGGGCGTATCGCTGGTGCTGCTGGCGGCTGCGGCCGTGGCGTGCTTCGTGCCGGCCCGGCGCGCCGCGTCGGTGGACCCGATGGTGGCACTGCGTTATGAGTAGGACTCATATAATCAGGCCATGCCTCGCCGCCTCGTCTTTTCGATCATTGCGCTCGCCGTCGTCGCCAGTCTGACCAACGCCCAGCAGACGCGGCGCGAGCAGACCAACCACTCCGCCAATCCGGCCGACGACCTCAAGCCCAACAGCGATAAGGTTCCGGATGTCTACGCGATTTCCGGGCAGTTCGACCGCATCGTGACGCTGCGCTTCAAATTCGGCGCGGACCTCCTGGCGGGCATTGAGAAGATCGTGGCCGAGCAGAAGATCAAAAACGCGGTGATTCTATCGGGCGCGGGCTCCGTACGCGGCTATCAGCTGCATCAGGTGAGCAATCGCGATCTGCCCTCGAAGAACATGTTCGAGAAAGACCCCACCGCACCGGCCGATATGATCGGCATGAACGGTTACATCATCAACGGCAAGATCCACGCCCACATGACGCTGGCCACGCCGGACCACGCGTTCGGAGGCCATCTCGAACCCGGCACGGAAGTGTTTACGTTCGGGATCGTGACCCTGGGAGTCATGAAAGACGGTGCGGATTTCACCCATCTGGACGACAAGAATTATCGGTGACAGCCGTGTCTTTTGCTCTGCCGCGCTGAGTCATAATAGGAGCGAGGTTGACCATGGCCGCCCGACGTTCTGGAACCACAGACTAAGCTTCTTTTGACGACCGTCGACGAGTATCTTCAGTTACCAGTTGCAGTACCGTTTGGTGGAATTGCTGCGCCCGTTTGCGGAAGGGATGGGCGTGGTCGCGGCCGAGGTGCCTTTCCGCGCACTCACGGAATATGAGGTTCGTGCCGCCGATGTGGCGTTCGTCTCCCAGTCCCGATGGGATGCGACTGCGGAAGACGATTATCTGAGGGGTTCACCGGAGTTGATCGTCGAAGTGCTGTCACGTTCCAACACGACGGCCGAAATGCGCGAGAAGGCGGCGTTGTATCTGGCGACGGGATGTCTGGAATTCTGGGTTGTGGACCCGGGACGGCGCGGCGTCAGCGTCACAAGACGGGACGGTGAGAACCTGGTCATACGGCCGGGGATGTGCGTGCCTTTGGCCATGCTGGGCGCGGAGATAGCCGTGGGTCGGATTTTCGATTAGCTCCGATTTTTTTCAGTTCGCGCCGCAACCGCGCTACTTCACCAGAACCGAAGGCCGCAGAAATTCTTCCCGCTTTTCCGGAAAATCGCAGCGATAATGCGCGCCGCGGCTCTCCTCCCGCCACAGCGCAGCGCGCGCGATCAGCGCCGCCACTTCGTGCATATTGCGCAGTTCGATCTTCGGCAGCGTGGCTTCTTCCACCTTTTCCCAGATCGTCCGGTCCAGCCAGTGAATCGCCGCCTCAAGACCGCTGCCATTCCGGCTGATGCCGCAATACTCCCAAGTCAGTTCCCGCAGTTCGGTTTCGGTCGACGCGGGCGCAAGCATTGGCGCGGCAACAGCTTCGCCCTCCACCACATCGCCCGCTTCCAGGGTCATCGTGCGTCCCGCCCGCAACCCGAACACAACCGCCTCCAGCAGCGAATTGCTTGCCAGCCGGTTTGCGCCATGGACGCCCGTGCATGCCACTTCGCCCGCCGCGTAAAGTCCCGCGAGCGAACTGCGCCCCTCCAGATCGGTGTAAACCCCGCCCATTGCGTAATGAGCCGCCGGATGCACGGGCGCGGGCACCGCCGCAATATCGACTCCGTACGCAAGGCACGTTTCATACACGCGCGGGAACCGATGCCGAATGAACTCCCCGTCGCGCGAAGTTAAATCGAGCCACACATGCGGCGTGCCCGTGCGCCGCATCTCTTCCACAATCGACCTCGAAACCACATCGCGCGGCGCAAGATCTTTCAGCGGATGATACCTCTCCATGAAAGCTTCGCCCGACTTATTCCGCAGCACCGCGCCCTCGCCGCGCAGCGCCTCCGACAGCAGGAATCGCGGCGCGCCTTCCACATGCAGCGCAGTCGGATGGAACTGCACGAATTCGATATTGTCGATGCGAGCCCCCGCCCGCCACGCCATCGCCACCCCGTCGCCCGTCGCGACATCGGGATTCGTGGTTTCCTTAAACACGCGCCCCAGCCCGCCCGTCGCCAGCAGCACGGCGCGCGCGCGAATCTGCCGCAACGCACGTCCGCGCTCGTCGAACGCCACCGCGCCCACCACGCGACCACCCACTGTCAACAGATCGACTATCGCGGCATAACTCTCAAACCGGATACCCGCCAGCGACGACGCTTTCTTATAAAGCGTGCGCGCAATCTCGCGGCCCGTCGAATCCCCGTGCGCGTGCAGGATGCGATTGCGGCTGTGCGCGCCCTCGCGCGTAAATGCCAGTTCTTCGCCTTCGCGATCGAATTCCGCACCCCACCCGATCAGATCCTGAATCGCCGCCGGGCCTTCTTCCACCAGCGTATGAACCGCGCGCCGGTCGCACAGACCATCGCCCGCGTAAAGCGTATCCTGTTCATGCAGCGCGACTTCGTCGTCGTCGCTCAGCGCCACCGCAATGCCGCCCTGCGCGTATTCGGAAGAGGATTCGCGCAGCGAATCCTTTGCGATCACCAGCACGCTTCCCGACTTCGCCAGTTCAATCGCAGCCCTCAGGCCGGCAACGCCGGCGCCTATCACCAGAAAGTCGCAGTGCATCGCCACTGCGATTCTAACAGCGCGGGAGATTCCATACCGTTGTCTCTGCAGGTAGTACCCAGGCATGACTTGTTTGGGCGTATTCTTGCTTCCTTGAAAAATATGCGCCGCTGATCCCGTTTGGAAAGGAATTTGGCGTGTGCGAATTTGTGCGATAACTCTGCTAGTGTGTCTGGGTTCTTTCCCGGCGATGCCGTCGGACGAGGATCCCCTGGCTCTTTCACGGAAACTACGTAAGGACGGCGACTATCGTCAGGCCGAGTCCGTGCTTCGCGACGCTCTGGCGCAACCCTCCCTGAGCCCCTCCGATCGCGCGGACGTTCTCAACAGCCTCGGAGACATGATGCGGGTACTGGATCGCCCGTCGGAAGCCCGCCCCTGCTTCCGGAAAGTCCTCGATCTCAGCGGAGTCTCCTGGCAATCCCGCGTCGGCGCCCTGATGGGAGTCGCCGATCTCGACAGGCAGGCCGAAGCATGGCAGGCCAGCGCGGACGAATGGAATGAAGTGCTCAACACGGCCCGGAGTCACGGAAACACCGCTTATGAATCGCTCGCGGTACGTGGCCTTGGCGAAATGTGGCTCGACCATGGCGACAAAGCCCGCGCCGAGCCCCTGCTGAAACGCGCCCTCGCGCTGATCGAAAGCGATCGGAGCGTCCCGCCGCATATTGTCTCTGCGGCCCTCGATACTCTGGCGTCCCTGTACAGGGCCGAAAACAAAACCGGCATGGCCGAGGAGTTATGGATGCGCGAATTACAGATAAATCGCCAGTTTTTCGGCGATTATCATCCGCAAACCGGCCTTGTCATGGGTCATCTGGCGGAGGCCTGGTCGGTCGATGGCGACCACGAAAGGGCGCTCGATTATTCGCGGCAGGTAACCGAGATCATGACAAGCCATTTCGAGCCCAACTCCTCTCCGGTGGCTTCCGCGCTGGTGAACGAAGCCGTCATCGCCGAGCGCGCCCACCAACTCCAGACCGCCGCCGGACTCTACGCCAAAGCATTC
>Ga0302278_10005092_pt1 | contig 13200 bp, 8 predicted proteins | sample III_Bog_N3_2_FD_194543 | JGI IMG/M metagenome (GOLD analysis project Ga0302278, IMG submission 194543) | Peat permafrost microbial communities from Stordalen Mire near Abisko, Sweden - III_Bog_N3_2 | ecosystem: Environmental > Terrestrial > Soil > Wetlands > Peat | place: Sweden: Abisko... | reverse complement strand
CCGCAACTAAAAACGTGGGTTGCGTTATGGCCTAGCAAGTGTCTGCGATTGGCATCCAGGAGGAGTGGGTTCGTGCTTAGTTTGACGCTGGCTCGAACCCGCGACCTCTGCCGTGACAGTTAGAAGCTGAATCGCAACCCATTGATTCTAAATCGCACTGATGGCTCAGAAAGCGCTCAAAACCACCCAAAACCACCCTTCAGCACCCTGATCGAACCCTTGAGAGGAGAAGAAAGCAGAGGTCAAGGCACCTCATCGATCTTGCCGGCCATCCCGTTTCCGCAGAGCGCTTTCAGGTTTCCGTGCAGTTCCCTCCGAGGGATGGAGTGTCATAATCCATCCGGTGCGCAGCACCGCGCTCGTTGCGGCACAAATGATTGCGTCTCCGGGGATCGGCAAACGCTGTCAGAACGAAGTTCTGCGAACCGGGCTTGCCGCCTAGATGGACCATATTGTCGCCACACCTGTCGCGCCAATTGATTGCGAGTTTGGCAAAAGATACCGCGATGCCAAGTCAAGCTGTCGAATCATCCGACGAGGCACTTCGGGTGGTCGAACCGAGAGAATATGCTAGAGCGGTTTCACCGCAACTGTTATCAGGCGGGGATTAGGAAGTGGTTTTTCTTGAGGAAAAACCACGCAAACGGTCTTCGCTTCTGTAAAGACCTGCGGTGAAACCGCTCTAACGCGACCATGACTCGAGGGCAATGGTTGCCGTCGCAGCTACCGACCCGTGGAGCGTTTACGTCGACTGGCGCTTCAGGGCTGGTACTCCCACAAGTCATTGAGCTTTGCCGTTGAGAGGTAGCCGGAGGACGGACAGAGCCCGACGTCGCCGCCAAAGAGCCATAGATTGCCAGATTTGTCGGCCCACCCTACAGAGCCGGTGCGTGCGCCAGGGACGTTCGTGGCGGACGGAGTTCCAAGGGTTCCGTAGGTTCCCGTCTGGCATGCCTGGGTTGAGCCGCCAACCCAAGTCCATTTGCCGTTGCTGTATTTCCAGAGGTCGTTATAGGCGGCGAGCGCCAAGTTGTCGCCTCCAAAGAGCCATCTGTTGCCCTCGGAATCGGCCCAGGAGATTGCGAATTCGCGCGGAGGCGGCAGGTTGCCCGGGGCGGCCACGCCCTGGGTCCCGAATACTCCCGGCTGGTTTGACACGTTCGGCCCTCCCACCCAGGCCCATTCGTTTAGAGATGGGCTAAACTCCCATAGGTCGTTCAGCACGCAGTCCACCGACCCGCCACAATTGTCTCCGCTCGTTCCCACGCCCGCTCCTCCGAAGAGCCACAGGTTTCCTTCGGCATCGACCCAGGTAGCGGCCCCGAACCGCGTGCCTGGAGTGTTTCCGGGCGCTGGCATTCCGAGGGTCCCGTACGTCCCGTATTGATCAACCTGGTCCGATCCAGCCATCCAGGTCCACTTGCCGTTGCTGTATTTCCAAAGATCGTTGAGGTTTCCGCCCCCATTCGGGACAAAACCCAGCCCGCCGAAAAGCCAGAGGTTTCCCGATGGATCAGCCCACGCTGACGCCCACTGTCGCGCCCCCGGGGTATTGCTGGGGCTGGCCACGCCCTGTGTTCCGAAGACAGCCACGCCGGACCAAGCCGCGCTCCACGCGATATTCGATCCGCTCATCCAGGTCCACTCGCCTTTGCTGTATCTCCACAAATCGCCGAGGAGGCCTCTCGTTCCTTGAGAATCGATGCCGAGGCCGCCATAGAGCCAGAAGTTCCCCTGTGGGTCGGTCCAGCATGTGGCCTCCCATCTTGCGCCAGGAATATTGCTCGGGGCGGCAGTCCCCATGGTTCCGTATGCCCCTGGCTGCTCGGCCTGGTTCGACCCGCCCATCCACGTCCATTCTCCGTTGGTGTACTGCCAGAGGTCGTTGAAATCTCCTTGCCCATTGTGGGGCGTCGCGCCGAAACCCCCGAAGAGCCAGAAGTTCCCCGCTTGATCCGTCCAAGAGCAGCCCCAGACGCGCGCCCCTGGCGTATTGTGGGCGGATGTGGTTCCCTGCGTACCGTAGGTCCCGGGCTGATCGATAGTATTAGACCCGCCCATCCACGTCCACTCGTTGTGGACAGCCGGGGTTGAGGGTGACCCGGTGGCTCCGCCGCCACAGCCGATGAAGGCGAGCAGTGCCATTCCCGTGAATACGAGGATGCATGTCTTGATGCTTGTTCCCATAACCTATTCCTTTGTGCATAGGATACACCAGGGCTGTGACCCGGGTTCTCCGACTCACAGCCCCGCTCTCGTCGCTAGTTGATTGTCATGGTGCCGAGATCTACTTCGGCTTCGTCTCCGTTGATGCTGGATGCTTTCGCATAGCCTGTCACCGAAAATGTTGACAGATCTGTGTGTGCCGGGATCGTTACGGAGTATGTACCGGAGTACGAGCCGGAGATGACCGTACCATGCCCCGAGACCTGAATGTACGCCGTACCATACTCTTCGGAGCGGGGGGGGCGTTCGAGATTTGGAGGCTTGATGGTTGTTGGCATCCGGATCACTCCACACGCGCGCGCGATGAGTAGAGATTACTCGGATTGGGCCACTGGCACCACTGGGGAAGAATGGAAGGGATTAATGCGGTGGGTTGGCTGCATCGACGGTCAACTGAGATTCGCTGCCTCTTTGGCTGGCCGGGTCCGTTACCATGGCGCGCAACCGGTAGCTTCCGCTGGCTGGAACAGCAATGACCTGATCGAGACCTACGCCGGATTGGAGCATCTGCTTAGCCTGGGTCAGGGCAATGCCGTTGATCGTCACCATCGTGTCGGTGGAGTTGATGATGGCGCCGTCGTTGCCATAAAGCACGGTGGTGAATTCAAGCGTGCCGCCGCAGTCCGTCCAGTGGTCTGTTTGCGTCGCGCCCTCTGTTCCTCCACCGGATGAAAAGGATGTGGTTGAAGAGGAGCTGATGCTAGTTTGTACTTGCGAATAGAGTTTGAGGTCTTTTGGCGCGATGGAATAGTGGATGCGGTAGATGCGGTATGGGCCGGGGATCCAGTGCGGAGTGGGGTAGTTCCATTTGGGGAGACTCGTGCCGGACGGCGTGATCTTCTCCGATGGCGCGGCGGTTACCTGGAACGGCAACGGCGGAGCGGGAGCTTCGAGCGAGAGTGGGCATACAGGCCCGTTATATTGCCCAACCATGACCCCTCCTCCGCGTATGATTTGTCCGACGAGCTTGTTGAGCAGCAACTCGTGTTTTGAGCCATAGCCTGGATCGGAAGGCGATGGACTCGTGAGAAGGACCGGTTTGCTTGGCACGGCGAAGAACATGGCGAACGGGTCACATGGCGACGGTGGCTTCATAAGCCGGGGAGAAGCCAAAGCGGCTGGCGGATGGTTGGCCGGTGCCTGAGCCGGGAGTGGGTGGGTGGCGACGGCAAGCAGCGAGATCAACAGGGCAATGCGCGTGGGTGACACAGTGGCTCCATCCTGCGGAAACTTGGTACGCAAGTAAGATAAACCCGCACAGCAATCCAGACTTGCTTTTCTTATAGGCGTGCGATTACCGGGCCGCGCGCATGAACCCCACTCATGCCCAATCAACGCGTATGAATCGGCTTGATGTGCACGAAAAACCGTATTTCGGGAACCTCGATGGGTTTATATTGAGTGCATGAAACTGGGCGAGTTTACGGGCTGCTTCCGTTTGACACTTCTTCTCGTTTTAGCTTTTTCAGCTTGTACCTCGCGGGCGCAGAAAACTGTCCGTCAGATTGAAATCCAGCCGGGGTGGGGCGGTTTGGGAATACCCCAACATGCTGATGTAATTGTTTGTCATACGAAGGATGGTTTTTTTAGAGGTGGTAAACGTGTCGGTACTGCGTTGGTGCTGGCGTTGGTCGATGCACTCAGCGCACCAACGATTGCGAAGCCAGACCTCGACAACCTCGGCGTCACTACAGAATGGCTCAAGGCCAATCTTTTAGCCAGAAAGCAAACACTCCCGCACAAACAAGTTGCGCTAGAAGGAACCGTCAGCCAGCAGGAGTTGTTTGCAAGCTCATTTACAGACATCGCAGTAATGGCAAAAATCGTTCCGAATTTGTATAGCTACATCAGCTTCGACGACAACGCCTATGTAAAATTGCAGGTCACTTTCGAGGATGGTTCACAGATCACTGCAGAGTCATACTCCTTCTATGCGTTCATGATTCCGTGGAGGGTCGGGGAAAACCACACCGAAACCTTCAACGTGAATATTTCACGTGCCGTCTCAGCTCTGTTGCCAGCGAAGACGATAGAAAAGGAGCGGCTTGCCGGAGAAGAGTTCGCATCAAAGCTGGCTGATGAACTGATGCGGCAGATAGAGCCGGAGTGGAACATGCGCGGGGTAGAAGACCGCGCTGGCGATTCGTTGGCCGCACTACGACGCGTCTACACGGTCAGGAGCGCGGACATCAATTCATACAATAGCGAGGATTTCGGACTCCATTGGAGTTCAAAAGGACCGTTCGAGTCGAATCTACACGTCACTCTTCACAAGCCGGATCATCCAGCCAATCTGATGGATCAACTCGTGCTGTTGTACGACCACGACAGGGTAGTCGGACTTCAACATTTTTTCGACACCGGAGAGAAGTACGACTCGCTGGTACTCTCTGTGCCGTGGCTGGTCGACTACATGCGTCAGAATCCCAAGGTCGAGCTATATGTTCAGCATGTGCATGAAACATCCTTCGGCGAACACGCGATGCGCACCTTCGCTCTGGACATGAAGGCGCGCGGCCGCGAGGAGTTGATTCCGGTCGTGCGTGCGCAGCAGGCAGACATTGCACTCGTTACTGTCGGCAGCGCATACTGGCTTGTTTTCCCAGACAAGCACATGATGCTCTGGCGATATGAACTCCCCAGAGATCTGCTCAAATGGAAGCCCAGCGACTTCCCGCCGGGGCGCTGCGGAGACTACGAGTCCAACTTCGGAGGCTGCTCTGGTCTGACAATCACGCAGGATGGCGATCTGGTGCGGGAGAAAGGATTTCGAGACGAGGCTTGTGTCGCATCCTATCGCGAAAAACATGCAATCGACCTGCCCGCTCCCGACGCGCTCTTCTCTGTCTCGGATCACAACGAAAGCGGCTTTATCGACCGCACAGGCAAAATAATCATCCCGCTCTGCTTTGACGATGCTGGAGACTTCTCCGAGGGCTTGGCCCGTTTCGAACGCGATGGAAGCTGGGGTTACATGGACGAAACAGGAACCGTGGTTATCGAACCAAGATTCCCTTCTGCGGAGGATTTCTCAGAGGGGCTGGCACGAGTGCAGGTCACAGGTTCGGCTCGCGGCTACGACGGTCGTTGGGGTTTTATCGACAAGACCGGGAAGATCGTCGTCCAGCCAGACTATAAGTGGTCCCGTAGCGAGGGCGACGGAGCTGAACAGGCCTTCCACAGCGGGCTGGCAAAGGTCGAGGTGGATTACAAGAGCGGATACATCGATCAGACCGGCAAGGTTGTCATCCCGACGCAGTTCACCTATGCTTACCCGTTTGCCGACGGGATTGCCGCCGCAACAAAATCAGAAGATGGAGAGTCCGGTTGGGGGTTCATCGACACCTCCGGCAAGTGGGTAATCCCACCGCAGTTTGAGTGGGCAAACAACTTTTCAGAGCACCTTGCAGCAGTAAACCGGCACCACGACTGCGGTTACATCGACGCATCGGGAGCTTACGCTCTACGACCTCCCGTCTCGCCCGGGAAAATTGATTGCGTAGAAAACTGGGGAGATTTTTCTGAAGGGCTCTCACGCTGGATGATCGGTAGCAAGTACGGCTTCATCGACCACACTGGAAAGATGGTCATTCAGCCACAATTTGACCTGACCGATCACTTCTCGGAGGGACTGGCAGCCGTCATGGTGAATCGTAAGTGGGGATACATCGACAATTCAGGAATGATGGTTATTCCTGCGAATGATTTTTCCAACGCGAATCCATTCCACAACGGGCTCGCCCGCGTTGTCACAAACCATGAGACTTACGGCTATATAAACAAGACCGGGAGATTTGTCTGGGAGTCAAAGCGAGAAGGTACAAACTGACCAATTCTGCAATTCGAAAACTATTCCGGAAGTGCCGGTAAAGTCAGCTTTGCGGTAAAGTGACCCCTGATTGACCCGCTGCCCTGCGACTTTACTCAAAACCCCATTTTGCGGGCACTATACGGGGAAGGGGCGATTGGCGATATAAGCCCATTTACGGCAATCTTGGATCTCAGGGTTCGAGAATGAGTTCGCAGACACCGGAGTGGCAGTTGATAAAGCCAAGATATACGAGGGTGACTTGAGAACCCGCGGGAAAGAGTCCGGTATATTCTGCTCCAATCAGGTCCTGAGCTTCTGGGATCGTCTTGTCTCCCGTTGGCTTGATGTCTATAAACTTTCCGCTCCTAACCAGAATCCGGTATTCGGCGACACCGTTGCGACCGTGGGCGCTGCCAAGGGGGAGCTTACGCGATTCATCGAGTTCCGGTTTGTACCCTTGAGCTGATGCAACCTCTGAGAGATGCTTGCTGGTCTCCGGGTTAACCTCGGCTATCCACGATGCCCTGAGGTAGCTCTCGGCTTCGGCTGACTTGCCTTCTCGAAAGAGAGTCCATCCCAAGCTGTCCCAGGCGGCTGCAATTAGGTGACTTTGCTCTTTGAACTTCGTCGGGTCGCCGTCGAGAGTCAGGCTGTTACTGTCTTCAGTGAGCTTGTCGAGGGTAGCGCGGTCAGTTCTCTCTGCCTCGGGCAGATCGATCGAGGCGTCTGCAAGCGCGTTCGAAGCGGCGCTGAGGATTTCGGGGGTCTGAGAACTCTTAAGAACTGCTTGCAGGGTCGCGGTTCCCTTGTCCTTACTTCCGGCTTCGAGTTGCGCACGACCGAGGGCGAGTTGGAACGCCTCTCCCTTGCGGGCGTCCTCAGAGAGATGGGCCAGCGCACTCTCGCCAGCAGCCATCGCGCTAGCGACGTCTCCGTCAACAAGCAGCATATCCATCAGCTTCTCGGTTGGGGATGGGTCAGATGGATCGGCGGTGGTCCAAGCGCGGAGGGTGTTGATCGCGTCCTTTTTCAGACCTCGGCTCTTCTGTAGTTCAGTGAGTAAACGATAGGCGGCAAGTGACTCGGGATGAAGCTTGATCTCTTTCTTTAGGTCGTCGATCGCCTCGAAGAACTGGCCGTGCATTACGGCCATCTCCCCATATGTGAACCAAAGATAGGGTTGTTGCGGATTGATCGCCTTGATTTGATCGAGGAGCTTCGCGACGCCATCGTAGTCCTGCTGTTGATAGAGTTCGATGGCCTTTTGGAGGAGCGTCGCGACCTCCTCGCTTCCCGGCGAGACGATGGGCGGGCCGGCGGTGGGGGTAGGAGTGGACGCACCGGGCTGCGACAAGGCGGAAGCGGAAGGCTCCGGCACCGATGCCGAGGTGCGCGTTAGCTGAATATAGAGTTCGTTGCCAAGGTCGGCGTCATTGGCCCATTTCTTATAGATGGCGAGGTCGGCGGGGGGAACCTTCTGCTTGAGAACCTCGATCCGGCGCTCCGCGTAAACGGTGCCTTTTTCGAAGCGATAGGTTTCGTCGTAGGTGGCATACGGGCATTTATAGTGCACCGCCCCGGGCAGGATGGTTCCCCAGCCATCGGGGAGCTTCATGGCAGATTTGGAGATCTCAACACGGGGGTAGCCCAGGTCAAGGATGCGCACCAGAGGGTCGGTGTCGCCGAAGCGTGGCAGGCTGACCGGAGCAACCTGCGGGATGATCTTGTAGTTCTCCCAGTCGCCAGCCTTCTCTCGTTCGTAGTCGAAGCTGAACTTAAAGGGCTGGGTGGTGTCATCGGGGCGTGTGATCTCCGGGTTGCTGGTGGTTCCCGCGTATCCAATGTTGTGGACGATCTGCTGGACGAGGTCGTTGTACTGCGCGGGAGCGGTTAGGTGAAAGGCAGCACGCAAGGTGAGTTCGACGTCGCCGCGAACGACCAGGGTTAGGCGGGAGTGGGAGACGCCATCCTTGTCGAGTGTGCCGACGGCATCCATGGTCTGGAAGCTGGCGAAGGGCGGATCGGCAGGAGTGCGGTCGAGGTGGGCGGCGGCAGTGGTGGGGACGACGAGCGCTTGCTTGTCGCGGACGATGGGAACGAGCATGCGCCACGGCGCGATCTCGACCGTGGTGTCCAGCCAGACAGTCTGTCCAGCGAGGGTGAGGTGGGTGATGACGTGGTTGAAAGCGGCGGGCGAGGGCACGGCGGAATTGAAACGGACGCCCGCGCCGACCAGCACCGCGTCGGACTGGATGCCCACGGCGGAGAGCATGGCGGCAAGCAGTGTGTGCTTGTCTTTGCAATCGCCATACTGGTTGGTGAGTATCTCAGCGGCGGTGTGGGGCTGGTATCTTCCGATGCCAAAGTCGACGCCGATGTAGCGAATCTGGGTGGCTACATAACTGTAGAGGGCTCGGGCTTTATCTTCGTCGGTGGATTTGCCAGCGATGAGCTCGGCGACCTTAGCTTTGATCTCAGGGCTGGGCGTGGCGCGGTCGGCTTCGAGGCTGCGGTACCAGGCTCCTACCTCATCCCAGCTCTTGAACGTCGTCCACGCAACCGAAGGAAGCTTACCCTGCTCGGTGTCAAGCTCCTGATCGGCGGTCCAGACGACTTTTTTCTTGGCTTCAGTAGCTGCATCGACTTCTTTGCCTGCGGTTGGCTTGAGATGCGATGAACTCCAGCGATAGACGTGCTGACCATCCGAGGTCGACTCGGCGGGTTTTGTGGCTGGGCTCCAGACGTTGACGGAGACACCAACTGGGACGCGGAGTTCGAGGGTCTCGGAGAGAACGACGGCGTCGTCGGTGAAGCTCTCCTGACCCCAGAACTGCCCAGGTGCCTGGGACTTTGTTGTGGTAATGCGGGCCTTCCATTCCAGAGTGTCGCCAACATGCAGGCTGCGGATGGGGAGCTGCTTATCTTTGAGATCGCTATAGAGGGGAGCTTCGCGGGTAGCAGGCTCGGGCATCTCAATAGCGTCGGTGGGTGGAGTTTCGACAACGGTTCCGTCTGAGTGACGAACGCGGGCGTAAAGGAACTCGACATGCTGAGAGTTGGCGGCGTATGCAACGGAAACTACACCGACGCTGCGGACAGCTGCGTCGGACTGAACACGAGCGACAATAGTGCGATCCTGGAGGCCGGTTCCATCTGTGGCGAAGGTGTAAACGGAGTCGGCTTGCTCAATGACGATGGATTCTTCGGCGTAGGTGGTTGATTTTGTGAGCGCGGGAGGGGGTGACGCAGGCGCGGTAGCAGGTGTAGTCGCCTGCGAGAGGGAGCAGTGAGGAAGAAGGAACGCGATCGTAGCTGTAATCGTAGCAACGAGAGTACAGAACTTCAGGGCCGGGTAATGCATGGGTGTACCCGGTATAGCAGAGGCCATAGTGGGAGTCGAGGATTTTTGTGGGGATTGGAGAAATGGGACGGTCTGTTCACGTGTGGCTGGGTTTCCAAGCATCATTGCTGGGATCGAACTGGACGGGACCGATCTGCATCTCTATAACATTCCGTAACGCACTGTCTCTATGACGTTGCTCGAACTGCCTGTAATGTCGTATTTCGGGAAGTTCGACGCCGAAAGAACACACATAAATATGGATTCTCATTTTGCAAGTGTTCTTTTAGAAGACCTGCTTTTCGCGGCGGGTGTCGGTCTCGTCGATGGCGCGCTGCATGGGGTCGGTCATCTTGTTGGCGTGGAGTATGGCACGAGGGAGACTTCGGGAGGCCGAGGCCTTCGCGGAGGATGTTGATGCCAATGAGATAGAAAATCTCAACTGGGGATAACAGGCCAATGCGCTCATCCACCCGGTTTTCAGCTGCATTAATCCGGGTCCTGCTGGGTTAGTCCTCTGAACATGCAAAAGCAGTATACCCGCCCCCTCGCCTGCACAACATGAAGACCATCAACCTGCGCTTATTTCCCCCCCCCCCCCCCACAGAATTGTCATCCTGAGCGAAGTGACTCACGGCATCATCGTGAGTCACGCAGTCGAAGAACCCCGATGGACTTTACCCCGCCCATAGCGCTCGGCCCTTTCTCCCTGAAATTCTCAGCCTGTTAGCCTTTGCCTGTCCTCTACCACTCCACCTACGGCCGAGCCCCCAGCTTATTGTTCTTCACCCCAGCCGCCAACGGCGTCACCACCGGCGTCGCAGCACCCACCATCTCATCAATGCCGTTGGACATTGGATTTGTAATCCAGACGTTGCCGGAGCCGTCGATAGCATCATTAATTCCAGTATAGTTTGTCGTCTGTATGTAGCCTCCAGCGCTGCCCGCAAATAGAACAGTGCCTGAACTCGATAGTTCGGTGATATTACCGTTAATGTTAGCAATCCACACGTTGCCAGAGCCATCGACGGAGATGCCGCTGGGAGAACTCAGCCCGCCTCCAGTGAACCCGGCACTGCCCGATAACGCAGCCCCGGCATTGGAGAACTCGGAGGCACTGCCACCCAAGTTCGTGGCCCACGCGTTGCCATATGTATCGATGGCAATGCCGAAGGAGGCATACAAGCCTCCTCCGCTGTAACCGTTGGCCCCTGAAAGGAACGAACCCGAATTAGAAATCTTTGTAATAGTGTTGCTTATAGCATTTGTAATCCATGCATTGCCAGACGCATCGATGGCGACCGCCTGGGGAAAATCCAGCCCTCCGCCAGTGTAGCCACTGGGGCCAGACAGGATGGACCCCGTACTTGATAGTTTGGTGACGCTGTTGCCCTGAGAGTTTACAACCCATGCATTGCCCGATCCATCGATCGCGATGCCCACGAGGCCATATATGCTACCTCCCGTGTAGCCAGTAGACCCCGAAAGAACAACGCCCGTACTCGATAGCTCGTTAACGCTATTGCCACCGGCGTTTGTGATCCATGCGTCGCCCGACTCATCGATGGCGATGGAGCCGGGGCCATTCAAGCCCCCGCCTGTATAGCCGCTGGCACCTGAAAGGAATGCACCCGAACTGGAGAGTTCGGAGACAGAATGTGCTCCACCGTTGGCGATCCATACGTTGCCGGAGCCGTCAATAGCAATATTCTCATCCAGATTCAATCCGCCGCCTGTGTATTGCAGGCTGACGACGAAGTCATTCGGCACAGCAGTCAGCGCCGGAGCAAAGACCGCCGTACTCGCCAGCCCATACAGCGTCGCTACATTCGCCCCTGGATTGTGCGCGATGTTGATCGCCGCCGTTGCCGTGTCTGTTGGAATCGTCCCAGTAGAAGTCCCATCCGACGTCGCAGTCTGCATCAGCGTGCTACAGGGAGTCCCGCCAATATTAATGCAGTGGGCCAGAACATTCGCCAGCGTACCGATCTCCGCCTGCGGAACAGTCCCGTTGCCCGACGGAGTCGCAGCCAGCGCCGTGCCCGTCGAAAGACTCGCCAGGTTCGCCGCATTGGCAAATGCATTCGCAACCCCCACCTGCGCCAGCGCCGTCCCCGAGCTCGACACATGCGTCGCGTCCGTCGCAAACCCCGCCAGCGCATACGCCGCGGCAACGGTCGAAACCTCATTCACCGTCACGCTGGTCCCAGGCCCTGTACTGCTGGGGCAGCTTCCGATCGCCGCCATCAGCCCCTCCGTCGCGTTTTGCCCCGTCCCAGCATCGCCCCCCTGCACATACAGATAAAGCTGCTGCACGCTGCTACAGCTATAGTCGCCGGTCAGGCTGAAAGTGCCATTGAAGGCGGTCGCCACATACGCACCCAAAGAATCCGAAGTCCCCGTCAGCGTCGCATTGAGCAGAGAGACGGATGGCTGTCCGTAGGCTGTAGTATTGGCGGCAAACAGATAGACATGCGCGTATGCAACAGGAATCGTTCCGCTCGAAACCACGCCGGTCAACGCTCCGTCCGCCAATGGCTGAGGCGCACTGATCGTCGCCACGGTGCTGGCCGTCGCACTCAGTCCGCTGGTGTTGGTAACGGTCAGCAGTATGTTATACGCCGATACGGCATACCCATTCACAGGGTAGGTATGCATCGGGCTCACACCCGTTCCGGTACCGTCGCCGAAGGTCCACCCATAGCTCAGCGTCTCGCCCTGCGGATCGCTCGACCCCGCCCCGCTGAAGCTTATCGCGGTCCCAGCCGTCCCCGAGTACGGGCCGCCCGCGTTCGCCACCGGCGGCTTAGCAGTAGAAGAGGGAGAAGAAGTGTTTGAAGAACCGCCCCCGCAACCTGCAAGGAAAATAAGTCCGCACACCACAACCGCAAGGTTCAAACGCATCGCACACTCCTCGGATCAATGAAACCATGCTACTCCGTTCCCTCAATCTATTTATCCGGAAGTGGGGTAGCTGCCTAAGTACAGTGACCACTACCGGCTGTGGTTTTGCATCTGCTCGCTGGAACGCGAGGGTCTATAGCGAGTCGGAGGGGTGACGACCGCATGTTGCAGAAGCCTGAGGAAGAGCAGTCCGCGTTGGCGGGAGTGGCGGCGATTGAAGCGAAATGCAAATTCATCCAGATAGGCGTCCAGATGCTCGGCTGTCACTGATCCTTGATGGGTGCCGAGCAGCCAGCGCTTGAGAAGCGAGGCAACTGTATGCACCCCAGGCATGGAAACATGTGCCGGATCTCCACTTTGAGAAATGTTGATGCGGTGGTGGCTGTATCCCTTTTTGGAAAGTTCGTTGTAGCCGTTCCATCCGTCGGTGCGCACCTCCGAGTCCGCCTCAACCGCAGCGCAGACAAAAGGAACCAGACTGGTGCCGGAGACATCTTCGACGCGATTCATGCGTACGCGACCATACCCCTTTGGCGATAACACTTCGATGGCGATGGCAACAATGAATTTGCGGTTTGTGCCCCGTCCCCTCTTTTCGGAAAGTCCGAGTTCTCCGGTGCCCGCTGAGCTGAAGTTTCCGCAAACCCCGTTTCATGCACAACAGCTGATTAACAAGGTGTGTCCGAGAAATCGACGAGGAACTATCGCGAATATCGCTGGTTGGTGGAGTGTGGGTTAGTGGGATATTCGGGGGTCGATGGGGTTGACAGGTCCTATTGCACGATTAAGGTTGCGGCGGTGGCGTGGGAGAGTGCGCCCGAGGTTGCGGTGACGGTGAGGGCGAAGGTCTGGACCCTGGGGGCGATGATGGAACCGCAGCCAGTGAGTGTTGCCGAGGCGCTGATACCGGCCAGAAGCA
>Ga0302278_10005089_pt1 | contig 13209 bp, 9 predicted proteins | sample III_Bog_N3_2_FD_194543 | JGI IMG/M metagenome (GOLD analysis project Ga0302278, IMG submission 194543) | Peat permafrost microbial communities from Stordalen Mire near Abisko, Sweden - III_Bog_N3_2 | ecosystem: Environmental > Terrestrial > Soil > Wetlands > Peat | place: Sweden: Abisko... | reverse complement strand
ACCGCCACCGTTTCTGCGCCGAGAAAATCCGTGTTCCAGACTGACAGCAGCGCCAGCAACACTGGCAGGTTTTTCTCGAACGGCGCGGTGCGGAAATGTTCGTCCATCTCGTGAAAGCCGGCGAGCAGCGCGCGAAAATTTTCCGGCCCGATCGCCAGCATCGTCGAAAGGCCGATGGCCGAGTCCATCGAATAACGCCCGCCGACCCAGTCCCAGAAACCGAACATATTCGCGGTATCAATGCCGAACGCCGAAACCTTCTCCGCATTCGTCGAGACGGCGACAAAATGTTTCGCCACCGCTTTTTTGTTTCCGCCCAAACCTTTGAGCAGCCACGCCCGCGCGCTTTCCGCATTCGTCATCGTCTCCTGCGTGGTGAAAGTTTTGGACGAGACAATAAAAAGTGTTTCCGCCGGATCAAGGCCGTGAACCGCTTCCACGAAATCCGCGCCGTCCACGTTCGACACGAACAGAAATTTCAAATCGCGTTTGGCGTAATGTTTCAGGGCCTCATAGGCCATCACCGGCCCGAGGTCGGAACCGCCGATGCCGATGTTGACGATGTTCTTGATGCGCTTGCCGGTGAAACCTTTCCACGCGCCGCTGCGGACGCGATTCGCAAACGCCGTCATCTTGTCCAAGACCGCGTGGACATCCGGCACGACATTTTTTCCGTCCACGAAAATCTTCGCGTTGCGCGGCGCGCGCAGCGCGACGTGCAGCACGGCGCGGTTCTCGGTGATGTTGATTTTCTCGCCGGCGAACATCGCGTCCATGCGCCCGCTCAAACCAGATTCCTTCGCCAGTTGCAGCAGCAGCTTGAGCGTCTCGGCGGTGATGCGGTTCTTCGAGTAATCGAGAAAAAGTCCGGCGGCTTCGGCGGTCAGTTTTTCGCCGCGCTTTTTGTCGGCGGCAAACAGTTCGCGCAAATGCAGCTTGGCGATTTTTTTGTGGTGCGCGCCCAGCGCCTTCCACGCCGGACGCTGCGTCAGGGGTTTGATGACAGGTTTTTTGCTCATAAAATTTTGGCGGTTCAGAGCTCAATCGTTTCGTTCAGTTCCGGCAACTGCGGCCTCAATTGATGCCGCTGTTCAATCAGTTTTGCCAGAATCCCGCGCTGCGGATTTTCCCCGTGCGTCAGCACCACGCGCGGTTTGCTCGGCGCGATGGCGGCGAACCACGCCAGCAAATCCGTTTGCCCGGCGTGCGCGCTAAAACCGCCGAGCGTGTGGATCTGCGCCTTCACCGCGATTTTTTCGCCGAAGAGGCTGACGATTTTTTCGCCGTCCACCAGCCGCCGTCCGAGCGACTCGGCGCTTTGATAGCCGACGATGACGACGTGCGTTTCCGGCTTCCAGAGGTTCGCCTTGAGGTGGTGCAAAATGCGCCCGGCGTTGCACATCCCCGCGCCGGCCATGACGAGACACGGGCCGGGCTGGTCGTTGATTTTTTTGGAATCCTCCGCCGTCACGCACATTTTCAACGATTGCAAATCCTCGGCCACCGGTTTTTGCGCGATGTATTTCAGCGTCTCGTCGTCAAACAATTCGTGGTGGTGCCGGTAAATTTCCGTGGCGGCGATGGCCATCGGGCTGTCGAGAAAGATCGGGAACGGAGCCACCAGTTTGCCGCGAAACATCTGGCTCAACAGCAGCATCAGCAGTTGCGCCCGCGTCACCGCGAACGTCGGCACGAGAATTTTCCCACGCGTGTCCACGGCATTTTTCACGATGCGGTCAAATTCCGCCACCGTTTCGCCCAGCGGCTGATGATCGCGGTCGCCGTAGGTGGATTCCAAGAAAACCATGTCCGCCTGATGAAACGGCTCGTAATCCTTCAAGATGGGCGCGCTCTTCGGCCCGAGGTCGCCGGAAAAAACTACGCGCTTCGTTTTGCCGTCGTCGTCCACGATCAATTGAATGCTCGCCGAGCCGAGCATGTGACCGGCCTCCGCCCAAACCGCTTGAATGCCAGGAGCCACCGTCACGGCCTGCTGATACGGCACCGGTTTGAATTGTTGAATGATCGTTTCCGCGTGCGCGGGCGTGTAAAGCGGTTCCAGCGGCGGTTCGCCGGCGCGCTCGCGCTTGCGGTTCACGCGCTCGATGTCGCCCGCCTGGATGTGCGCGGAGTCGCGCACGATGAGCGCGGACATTTCAATCGTCGCCGGTGTTGCGAATACCGGGCCGGCGTAATTCGCCTTCGCCAGCAGCGGCAACCGTCCCGTGTGGTCGAGATGCCCGTGGGTGATCAAAACCGCGTCGAGAGCCTGCACCGGCAGCGGTGCGCGGTTCAATTCATCCGCGCGCTGGTCGCCTTGAAACATTCCGCAGTCCACCAGCACGCTGGTGGTTTTGGTCTGGACGAGATAACACGAGCCGGTGACTTCGCCGCCGGACGCGCCGAGCGTGGTGATTTTCATAATTTATTTGTTTCCGGCGAATCCGATCCCATGAGCTTGCTGGCCGTCGCCCATTCCACCACCAGCTTGTAGCCGACCGCCAGCAGCGTCGGCCCCAGAAAAACGCCGATGAAACCGAACGTCAGCGCGCCGCCGAGCACGCCGAAAAAAATCAGCAAAAACGGCATGTTGCTCCCTTGGCTGATGAGCCACGGTTTGACGACATTGTCCACGTTGGCGACGCCGCAGCCCCAGACCAGCATGAAAATGCCCCAGCCATTTGAGCCTTGATGAAACAGCCAGATCGCCGCCGGCCCCCACGTCAGCGCGGTGCCAAGCACCGGCACGATGGATGAGAAAAATGTCAGCAGCGCCAGCAGCATCGCGCCCGGCACGCCGGCGATAAGAAAGCCGATGCCCGCCAAAACCGCCTGCGTGAGCGCGGTTCCGAGAATGCCATAGACCACGCCGCGCACGGTGTTGCCGGCGACGGTGAGCAGATGTTCGCCGCGCTCGCCGGCGATGTGCCGCACCAGCGCCGTCGCCCACGCGCCGACCGTCGCGCCGCCGCGAAACAAAAAGAACGCGATGAAAATGCTCAACGCCAGCTTGATCAAGCCGCTGGCGAGGAACAGCCCGCCGGTGAGCAGCAAGGCGCTGGCCGGCTCAACCAGCTTTTCCGCGTGCGTCCACAACTGGCCGGTGTCCGCCGCAAGGTTCTGCCAATAATCTGTCGCGCGGGCGCCAACCAGCGGCACTTTCGCCAGCCATTCCGGCGGCGCCGGCGGGCCTTGGTCAATAAATGTTTTTGTGGCGGCAGTGAGATCCTTGACGTTGTCCGCGAGCGTCGTGCCAACGACGACGAACGGCAGCAGCAAAATTAAGATCATTCCCAGCGTCATCAGAAACGCCGCAAGCGAATGCCGGTGGCCGACAAATTTCAGCAGCCGGGAATAAACCGGCCAACTGGAACACACCAGCACCACCGCCCAGAGCAGCGACGACAAAAATGGGCGCAACACCATCCAGCAGCCGCCCAGCAGTGCCAGCACGACCACGACCAGAAACCCTTCCTTGATGCCAAATTTCATTTGGTTTTGGATTATTTTTTCAGCAGCGCCGCCTTGGCCGCCGCCAGTTCCTTGAGCTTCTCCTTGCCGACTGCTGGATAATGCAAACCCAGCGACGCCAATGTTTCGATGACCGCCGCCGACACGATGATGCGCGTGAACCATTTGTTGTCCGCCGGCACGACATACCACGGCGACTCCTTCGTGGCGGTGTTGCGGATCATGTCTTCGTAGGCATCCATGTATTCGTCCCAATGTTCGCGCTCGGCGGCGTCGCTGGCGGAAAATTTCCAGTTCTTGTCCGGGTTTTCAATCCGTTCGAGAAAACGTCTTTTTTGTTCCTTCTTGGAAAGGTGCAGAAAAAATTTCCGCACCACCACGCCGTTGTTGGAAAGATATTGCTCGAAATTGCGGATGTCCTCGAAACGATGCGGCCAGATTTTTTTGGTGACCAGTTCCGGCGGCAGTTTCTGCTTCGCCAGAAATTCCGGATGCACCCGCACGACGAGCGTTTCCTCGTAATAGCTGCGGTTAAAAATGCCGATGTGGCCGCGGTTCGGCAGCACCTTCATGCAGCGCCAGAGATAGTCGTGATCCAGATCCTCCGCCGACGGCGACTTGAACGAATGCACGTCGCAGCCCTGCGGGTTCACTCCGGACATGACGTGCTTGATGACGCCGTCCTTGCCCGCCGCGTCCATCGCCTGAAAAATCAGCAGCACCGCCCACTTGTCCTGCGCGTAAAGCTTGTCCTGAAAATCCGCCAGCGCCTGCACGCCGACGGCCAGCGCCTCCTTCGCGCGCGGCTTGAATTCGGACTTGATGCCAAGCGTGTCCGCCGGGTCAAAATCCTTGAGCCGAAATTTCTTTCCGTCCGTGACGCGGAATGAATCCACAAACTTGTGCGCCTTCCGAATGATCTCTTTGGTTTTCATAATTGAATTATGGCGGACGGCTTCGCGCGCGGCTCACGCCAGCGCATTGTTCACAATCTGCTGCGCCTCGGTGACGATGGTTTTCAGGTGCGCCGCGTCGCGGAAACTTTCCGCGTAAATCTTGTAGATATTTTCCGTGCCAGACGGCCGCGCGGCGAACCAGCCATTCACCGTCGTCACCTTCAATCCGCCGATGGCCGCGCCGTTGCCCGGCGCTTTCGTAAGTTTAGCGGTGATGACTTCACCCGCGAGCTGCGATTCTTTCACGGCTTCAGGTGAAAGTTTTGACAGCTTCGCCTTTTGTTCCGGCGTGGCCGCCGCGTCAATGCGCGTGTAAAACGGCGTGCCGAATTCCGCCGTCAGTTCGCGGAAATGTTCGCCCGGATCTTTTTCAGTTACTGCCGTAATTTCCGCCGCGAGCAAATCCATGATCGGCCCGTCCTTGTCCGTCGTCCACACCGCGCCGTCGCGCCGAAGAAAACTCGCGCCCGCGCTTTCTTCGCCGCCAAAACCAAACGAGCCGTCAAACAATCCCGGCGCGAACCATTTGAAACCGACCGGCGTTTCGCAAAGCTGGCGACCAAGCTTCGCCACCACGCGGTCAATCATGCCACTGCTGACGAGCGTCTTACCGACGATGACATTTTGCGACCACTGCGGCCGGTGCGTCAGTAAATAGCCAATGGCCACGGCCAAATAATGATTCGGGTTCATCAGGCCGGCGGACGGCGTGACGATGCCGTGCCGGTCGGCGTCCGGGTCGTTGGCGAACGCGACGCGGTATTTATCCTTCAATCCGACGAGACTCGCCATCGCGTAAGGGCTCGAACAATCCATGCGGATTTTCCCGTCGTGATCCACCGTCATGAATGAAAACGTCGGGTCGAGCTTCGGGTTCACGACCTCGATGTTTAATTTGTAAATCGAATTGATTGGCTCCCACAACGGCAACGCCGCGCCGCCGAGCGGATCCACGCCCAGTTTCAAGCCGGCTGCGCGGATGGCTGCCATATCCACGACATTTTTCAAATCCTCGACATAGGGCAGAATGAAATCTTTCGCGTGCGTGGTCGCCGCCTTGATCGCCGACTCGAACGGAATTCTTTTCACGCCGGAATTTTTCCCGCGCAACAATTCATTGGCGCGATCCTGCACCCACTTGGTCACATCCGAGTCCGCCGGGCCGCCGTTCGGCGGATTGTATTTGAAACCACCGTCCTCCGGCGGATTGTGCGACGGCGTGATGATGATGCCGTCGGCCAGACCATTTTTGTGCCCGCGATTGAAAGCAAGAATCGCGTGCGAAACCACCGGCGTCGCCGTCACGCCATCGTCGCGCTGGATGAAAGTTTCGATGCCGTTAGCCGCGAGCACTTCGAGCGCGGTGCGCTGCGCGGGCGCGGAAAGCGCGTGCGTGTCCTTGCCGATGATGAGCGGGCCATCCGGGCCGTGGCTGCGCCGGTAATCGCAGATCGCCTGCGTGATGGCGAGGATGTGCGCCTCGGTGAACGTGCCGTTCAGCGACGTGCCGCGATGGCCGCTCGTGCCGAAGCTGACGAGCTGGTTCGCGTCCGTCACGTCGGGCTGGCGGGCGTAATACTCGCGTTCGAGCCGCGCGAGATCCACGAGCATTGACGGCGTTGCCGGTTTGCCGGCGAGAGGTGAAACGGCCATGTTGGTTTCCTTTTAAGTTCGGCGGCCATTCTACAACGCGCCGGACGGCGGGGAAGAAAATAGTCGCGCGGGAAAAATCCGCCGATTGAATTTGCGCGCGCCGTGGATTTTTCCTTTGCAGGCGGACGGCGGGAATCGTATTTTCAGCGACGGCTACGCCAGCTTAGCTCAGTGGTAGAGCAGCAGTTTTGTAAACTGCGGGTCGTCGGTTCAATCCCGACAGCTGGCTCCACTCTTTTCAGGCCGCGCCGTTGGCCGCCGCCGTGAGCGACAGGAAAATTTCCTCCAACGCTCCGGCGGAACCGCTCTGTTTCCGCAATTCCTCGCGCGTGCCGACGGCGATGAGCCGGCCGCCGTTGATGATGCCGATGCGGTCGCACATTTCCTCGGCGATCTCCAGTTGATGTGTGGACACCAGCACGGTCATGCCGGCGAGCGAGCGTTCCTTCAAAACGTCCTTCACCACGCGAGCGTGCTGCGGGTCGAGGCCGACCATCGGCTCGTCAATCACAAAAACTTCCGGGTCGTGCAGCAGCGCCGACACGATGGCGATGCGCTGGCGCGTGCCGTGCGAAAGCCCTTCGAGCGGACGGTCCACAAATTCAGCGAGGTGAAACCGCGCGACCAGTTCGCGGGAATTTTTCTCGATGCGCGCGGCGTCGAGCTGGAACAACTGGCCGGTAAAGCGGAAAAATTCCCACGCCGTCAGCTTGTCGTAAAGGAACGGAAAATCAGGAACGTAAGCGAGCCGCCGCCGCGCTTCGAGCGGCTGCGCCTGGATGTCAAAGCCGCAGATGCGCGCGGAGCCGGACGTGGGCTTGATCAGCCCGGCCAGCAGCTTGATGGTCGTGGTCTTGCCGGCGGCGTTCGGGCCGAGCATGGCGAAAAATTCGCCGCGCGCGAGCCGGAGGGAAACGTCGTTGACGGCGATGACGTCGCCGAATTTTTTTACGAGCCGGTCGAGTTCAATCATGGTTTGCCCCATTCATCAATGCGCGCGCTGATGCCGCCGGGCAGCTCCACGCGCAAAATTTCCCCGAGCGTGCTGATGTCCACCAGCACGCCGCGGCCGAGCAGGTCGGTTTCAATGCGATAGACCGGCACGGCCTCCGTGCCAATCTTGACGCGGGTGCGGCTCGCGCGCCATTCCAGCTTTTGCGCGGCGGACGCGGTGGTGAGATCCGGCAGGTCCATCGCCCCAAACAGCGTGTCGGCCGCATTGCCCATCAGCGCGCGCACGAGGGCGTTGGGATTTTGCAGGTCCGCAAAAGCCAGATCGCGTTCCAAAATGGCGCCACCGCTGTTGATTTTCAGGTGCACCGTCTGGTTGGTGGCGAGCGAATGGATTTCCACCACGGTCTGGTGCGAGCTAATTTTCAGCTCGATTTCCCGCCACTCGCGCGCGGGGGAAAAGTTCAGTCGCCCGTCAAATTTAAACCGGTTGGTGAAATCGCCTAGCGCGATGTTGCCGGCCAGGTGAATCTGGTAGCCCGCACGCCGGGCTAAGCTTTCGGGCGGCGGCCGGTCCGCGTCCACTGCGGCCATTTCCTGGCCGACGCTGGTGGACATCTCGCAGTAGCCCGTGCGGTCGCCGTTCTGATAGACGCTCAAGGACGAAGCGTCCGGCGCGGTCAGGATTTTCCGCCAGACCAGTTCCAGCGGCACCGGCGTCTCGCCGCTATGCGAACCGTATTCCGCGCGCCACAGCAGCACGTTCATCGTCAGCCAGAAGGCGGCGATGGCGAAAAAAGTCAGACGGGCGGGCATGGATAAATCATTGCGGCAGATTCAACGCCTGGCCCACGTGCAGTTTTTTGGGCGTGACGCCGGGATTCGCGGCCTCGAGCGCTGCGAGGTTCACGCCGGATTTGCGCGCAATAGCGGCCAACGTCTCGCCGGCGGCGACGGTGTGGGTGCGCGGCTTCGCCGGCTTGGCAGCCGTGGCATGCGCTGGCGCGGCGGACGCGTTGGGCGCCGGATTTGCCGGAGCCGGGGAAATGTCGTCGGGCGTCGGACTGCCGGCGGGCGCGGGATTGTTCGGCGACGAATTTTTTAGCGCAGCCTGCTGGGCGGCATAATACGCGCGCCATTTTTCATTCTCGTCCTGGAGCTGATGGTTTTTCTCGGCGAGGTCTTCCAGTTGTTTTTGTGCGGCGGGCGCACTGGGCAACGGCAGCACGTCGGCGGCAAGCTGCTGCTTGCAGCTGTAAATACGCTGCCGGATGACCTCGGCGTTGTCGGCTTGGGGATTCAGCCGGAGAAATTCCTGGTAATGATAGATTGCGGCGGCCGGATCAGATTCCTTCTGGTCGAACAGGCAGGCGAGCTGAAAATGCGCCGCCGCCGAGCGCGGGTTGGCCTCGAGCGATTCGCCGAACGCCTCGACCGCGCCGGCATAGTCCATCGCGTTGACGCGGCTCTTGCCGAGGACAAAATGCGGCTCCTTCTCCTCGTCCAGCGGGCCGGAATCGGACGGCAGGCAGCCGTTGACCGCGACCAAGGCCGACGCCAGCGCGAACAAATGCAGCTTGCCAAAAACAGACATAGAGCGAAGCTAAACGAACTTGCCGCCGCGTGCAATGGCAGGTTGCAAAAGCAGCTAGAGATTCCTAGACGCTCGGCGCAAGCTGGACGGGTGGCGACGCGTGGTGGAATGGCAGAAACGGCAGACTTAGGAACCCATGCACATCCCGGACCAGATCTTTCATCACTTCTTTGAACATCGAGCGTTTCAACTCACCTAATCTGTGTGAACTTGGCGAAGGCCTGCGAGCGCGAGCGGACGTATAGTTTTTCGTAGATGTGGCGGATGTGCGTGTTGACCGTCGGCTCGCTAATGTGCAGTGCTTCGGCGATTTCCTTGTTGAGATAACCGCGCGCGCGCAATTCCAAAACTTCGCATTCGCGCGGCGAAAGATTTTCGGTTTCCGTCGGCGACGTGTTAAAACGTTGGAACAACTGCAAGATTTTGCGCGCGATGTTGCTGCTCATCGGCGAGCCACCGGCGTGAACGTCCTTGAGCGCGGCGAGCAGTTCGGCGTGCGGCGTGCGCTTGAGCATATATCCGCTCGCACCGGAGGTCAGCGCCTTGAAGATGTGGTCGGGGTCTTCATAAACGGTGAGCATCATGAACTGCGTGTCCCGCATCTGCGGCTTGAGGCGGCGGACACATTCGATGCCGTTCATGCCGGGCATATTGATGTCCATCAGGACGACGGACGGTTTTTCCTGCGGCAACGCCTTGATCGCGGCCTCGGCATTTTCATGCACACCCACGAATTTGAAACCTTCTGCGCCGCGAAACCACTCACTCAAAATCTCGCGCAAAGGCGCGTCGTCCTCGACGAGGGATACGGTGATGTTCACGGGCTTTACTTTAGCCCGGTTTCGCTTGGAAAGATTGTCGTAAGTTTTCTCGACGCTGGCAAATGGTTGACTTTGGTGACGCCAACACCATGGCGTAGAAATCCATTGCCAGCAAATGCAAACCGGCGCGTGAAAAAATGAGCCATTGGCGGTTGCGTCAACCGCGCGATGAACTCTTCCGGCCTGTCGTGGATTCACATGACATGACAGCCATCGCGGGTTAAGTAGGCTGTGCGGCTCACAAACCAAATGAAACCACCCATGCGCCCCCTTCTCACATCTGTAGCTTTCATCGCCACCTCATTCAGTCTTGTGGCCGCTCCCTCGTTCATCGTTGACGCGACGTGCTCCGCTGGGAATGTCAGCCCGAAGCTTTACGGATTGATGACCGAGGAAATCAACCACGCTTACGACGGCGGCCTTTACGCCGAACTGATCCAGAACCGCGCGTTCCTCGATGACACCAAGTCGCCGATGAACTGGTCTGTGGTGAATGACGAGACGTCCGCCGCTACCATCGCGCTCGATCCGGCAACTCCCTTGAACGAAAAAATCCCGACAAGCTTGCGCCTCACGGTCACGCAGGCAACGGCGGATCATCCGGCGGGCGTGGCCAATAGCGGCTATTGGGGGATTCCTGTTCATTCAAAAACTGAATACCGCGCTTCGCTGTGGGTGAAAACAGAAAATGGATTCGCCGGGCCAATCACGGTTTCAATCGTGAGCGATGATGGCCGCACGGTTTACGCTTCGGCAAAAATTTCAGGACTCACCGCCGAGTGGAAAAAGTTTGAAGTCACGCTCAAGACCGGCAACGTCGCGCCCACAGCGCAAGCGCGTTTTGAGATTACGTTGAACCAGCCGGGCGCGGTCAACCTCGGTCTCGTCTCACTCTTCCCGCCGACATGGAATGATCGTCCGAATGGCCTGCGCAAGGACATCATGCAAATGCTGGTGGATTTGAATCCGAAGTTCCTGCGCTTTCCCGGCGGCAATTATGTCGAGGGCAACAAAATCGAAGACCGTTTTCCGTGGGCGAAGACGCTCGGCCCGATTGAAGATCGTCCCGGCCACGCCTGTTGCTGGGGCTATCGCTCGAGCGACGGCATGGGTCTGCTCGAATTTCTCGAATGGTGCGAAGACATGAAGGCCGAACCACTGCTCGCGGTCTACGCCGGTTACTCGCTCGAAGGCGGCAAGATTAAAGTCGGGGCTGATCTTGAACCCATCGTGACGGAAGCCGTGGACGAAATTGAATATGTCATCGGCGACACCAACACGACTTGGGGCGCGCGTCGCGCCAGGGACGGTCATCCCGCGCCGTTCAAATTGAACTATGTCGAGATCGGCAACGAGGACGATTTTGAAAGGACTAATACCTATGACGGTCGTTTTGGGCAAATTGCCGACGCCATCCGCGCCAAGTATCCGCAGCTCAAATTGATTTCGACCATTCCAGACGCGAAATTGGACGGTCGCAAAGCCGACATGGCGGATTACCACGATTACAGTTCCACCGAAACGTTCATCAAAAAATCGGGCAACTACGGCGCAGACATAAAACGCAATGGACCCGAAGTTTTCGTCGGCGAATGGGCGGCGCACGAAGAAACGTCGGTGCCGCCTTGGAACGAAGGGTCTCATAAACTGCCGCCCACGCCCACGATGAAAGCCGCGATTGGCGACGGCGTTTTCATGGCCGCGATGGAGCGAAACTCGGACATCATCAAAATGCAATGCTACGCGCCGCTGTTGGTGAATGTGAATCCCGGCGCGCGCCAATGGCGGCCAGACCTGATCGGCTACGATGCGCTTTCGGCCTACGGTTCGCCGAGCTACTACGTCATCCAGATGTTCAGCCGGAATCTTGGCGATGAAATTTTGCCAGTAACTTTCGCAAACACCTCCATCCAAGGCTGCGCCACACGCGACAGCCAGACAGGGGAAATCATCGTCAAGCTGGTGAACCCGGAATTAACGCCGCAAGCGCTGCCCATCGAAATCAAAGGCGTCACCGCGCTCAAATCGAAGGCCACCGTCATCACGCTTTCGGCCAGCCCTGAAGACACCAATTCCATCCGCCGCCCGAAAAATGTCGTGCCCGTCACCACGACACTGAACGGCGTCAAGCCCGGCTTCAATTTCACAATGCCGCCCTACAGTGTGGTGGTTTTGAAACTGAAAACCCGTTGATGAAAATGAAATGGCTCGCTGTCTTACGAACGGCTGAAAAGCAGCGTTGAAATGTTTCCTGCGGATTTCGTCATTTGACTAGCGTGCATCCGTGCGAAATGGTGTCGCCGGCAGACCAGCACGATTGAACAGATTGCCCTCCGGCACGTTCGCCCAACCGTAACGCACGGCGACGGGTTGCGGCACTTCGGCGGAATTCACCACCACGGTCTTGCCGGAAATTTTCGCTGATGCCGGATGAAAAATCCCGTCCGCGCCGCCGATGGTGAACCCTTCCAATTCGCCGTCTTTCGCTACGAGTCCGCCGCCAAGATGCGTGAAATGCAAGACCGCATTCGTGCTGTCAATTGTCATCGAGTCAAAAACTGGTCCGGAGTATTCGATTTTCTCGCCATAGGCCAGCGCGCGAGCCGCCAGCGCGAGCCGCGAGCCGACGGGTTGTTTGTGCGGTGGATGAATGTCGTCCGCGTCGCCGCAATCAATCGTCACCGCCATCGCAGTGTTGGTGGTGCGCTGCAACGTGAGCAGTTGCGCCTCGCGGATTTCCGGCGTGTTGGCGCGGAACGGCGCGATTTGCACAAACAAAAACGGGAAGTTGCCTTCGCCCCACGCGCGACGCCAGTCGGCGATCAGCGCGGGGAACAATGTCTGATACTGCCGCTCGCGACCGACGTTATTCTCGCCTTGATACCAGATGACCCCGCGCATCGCATACGGCAACAGCGGCGAGATCATCCCGTTGTAAAGCACTGTCGGCGCGCCCGGGTTTTGGTCGACACTGGCCGGCGGCCAACCGGTAACGCGCAGCGCCACGCTTTGCTGGCACAACCACGCGCCAGTGAGCGAAATGTATTTTTGCTCCGTGCGGGAATTAGCACCGAGCGAACCATACACGACCCGCATCGCATCGTCGCCGCCATACAAGCCGCCATTGCCACCGGTGTCCAGCACGCGCACGGCGATGACATTTTGCCCGTGCTTCAGCAAACGTCCCGGCACGCGATAGACGCGCGGCACGGTCCAGCCCATTGTCGCACCGACTTGCGTGCCGTTAATCCATGTGGTTTCGTTGTCGTCCACCGCGCCGAGATGCAACACCACGTCGCCACCGTCCCAGCTTTCCGGCAAATCCAACGCGCGGCGGAACCAGAAGATGCCGTTGAAATTGGGGTAGCCGGCGTTTTGCCAATACGTCGGCAACGTCATCGTCTTCCAGTCGTCTGTTGCCAAATCTGCCGTGCTCCACGACGCGCCGGATTTCGAGCCGGGATCCACTTTTTGATACCACGCCTCCTGCTTGGCCAAAGTTTCGCGACGCGCCAGTTCGGGATTGGCGGCGAGATTTTTCAATCCCGCCAGCGGCTCGGCGAAATCAGGAAATTGTTGCAACGTCGCTTCGCTCGTCCACGCCTCCGCCGGTGTGCCACCCCACGAACTGTGGATGATGCCGACCGGCACATGCCGCGCGGCAAACAAGTCACGCGCAAAAAAATAGCCGACAGCGGTGAAATCCTTCACCGTTTCCGGCGAACAGACCGACCAACTGCCTTTCACCGCCGACAGCGGTGTG
>Ga0302278_10005087_pt1 | contig 13220 bp, 10 predicted proteins | sample III_Bog_N3_2_FD_194543 | JGI IMG/M metagenome (GOLD analysis project Ga0302278, IMG submission 194543) | Peat permafrost microbial communities from Stordalen Mire near Abisko, Sweden - III_Bog_N3_2 | ecosystem: Environmental > Terrestrial > Soil > Wetlands > Peat | place: Sweden: Abisko... | reverse complement strand
CGAGATACAGGTCCTGCACATCGGCATACAGAGCGGTAATACCCCACGCCACGTGCTCGTTGTGCCCGGCAACCACAAATGGCAAGCCGGGCAGCGTTACTCCGGCAGCGTGAAACCCCGGCGCGCGCAGGTCGGCCATGAACCAGATGTTGGGCTCTGCCAATCCCAGATGCATGTCGTTGGACAGCAGCGGCTTTCCGCCGGCGGTATGCTGCCCGGCAATGACCCAGTTGTTCGACCCGGGATTGCAGCCGTCGCAGGCCGGAAGCCCGAGCAGCGCACGCAGGCGGCTGGGGAGGTCATCGCCGGCGAGTTCTGTCGCGCCACTCGGGGATGCGGATGAAATCGGTGGAACACGTTCCTCAGGGGCTGAAGCCCACGTTGATACTACGGCACTTGCGGCACGACTGAAGTCGTGCCCTTTCAAAGCAGTGGGTTCTTCGGCAACCTCCGCCGCGCCACTCTCCGGAGCAAGCCGCGTCTGGGTGCGGTCGTCGTCCTCATCGGTGGCCGTGCCGGGCGGCGCGGGGTGCGGCTGGCTCCAATCCACCACCATGCCGGTCGGCGGATGATCGCGCCACGACCCCACCGGGTAAAGGTCGGCCTCAAGCTTGGGATTGTGCAGCTTGGCCGAGATCTTCTCGCGGAAGTACTTCGCATACCAATGCGTATCCAGCGTCTCGCACATTTGCAGCACAATGCTGATGGAGTCGGCGCCACTCCACGGCTGGGGCCGGTAGAACAGGAGCTTGAACTCCGCCGGCAAATTGTCCTGGTGCTGGGCTATGAACAGGTTCACGCCGCGCGCATAGTCGTCCAGGCGGGCGCGGTCTTCCGGGGCCAGATTGGCGTAGATGCGCCGCGCCGTGTTGCGAAACTGGTAGGTGCGCTGGAACCTGTCGTGCCTGAGCAGAGAAGGCCCCATAATCTCCGCCAGCTCGCCGTTGGCGTTGCGCCTGAGGGCATCCATCTGCCACAGTCGGTCCTGCGCGGTCACGTACCCTTGCGCGAAAAAGAGGTCGTCCTCGTTAGCCGCTTCAATGTGGGGCACGCCGTGGGAATCGCGGCGGACCGTGACGGGCGCGGTGAGTCCTGCAAGATGCAGGTCGCCGTCGAGCGCCGGCAGCGCGGCATATTCCGCCGAGCGCAGCCAGAAGACGCCCACGACGGCGGCGATCGCCAGGAGCGCGAGCAGGCAGGCGGTAGTCTTGAACAGAATCCTCGGCCAGCGCCGCTTGCGACGTCGAGGCGGCGGGGGAGTTTGGGCGGGCGAAGAATTCACTGGATTGGCATCGGGCATCGGTCCACTTCAGGATAACCCCCTTGCGTTGCCCATGCCATTCGGCGCACTGCCGCGTGTACGGTGATATGCGTATGCTGCGATGGCAAAACAACCGGTTAGCATACGCAAATATGCGTACTCAAACGTGTGACGAAACGTGCAAAATGACATGAAATAAGGCCGTTTAAGAGCGAATAAGAGTGTTCCTGATGCGTTTTCGCATACATAATTGTGCGCGTAAGCCCTTACAAAATGGCGAAAATGCTAGCAGTGATATCATCTGGCTTCCAGCTGGCGGCTGCTGGTTCTCAGCTACGGCACGGGGCCGTGACCCGGCCGACCCTGGGAGCACCGTACAGGCGCAAAGATAACCTGCCAGAACAGACGACCCATGTCTGTCGGATGGGAACGAAGCTCTGCTCAACGATGGTTTCCGGATAGCCGACGAACCAGGCACAATCCTATTCCCGGCCCTTTGTGCGTTTCTCGGAACTAATCTCAAATGGGCGCAATCACTATAATCGGCCAATGACCAATCATCGCCCAAAATACTTCTGGCTCACGGCGGTAGCCCTGCTCGTAATTCAAGCAACCCTGGCACTGACCATTGTGCATCGAGAATCGCTTACCTGGGATGAAGGCAATCACATGTTCGCAGGCTACATGATGTGGAAAGCGTCAGATTATGGTCTAAACCCTGAACACCCGCCTCTAGCCAAGCTTCTGGCGACCGTTCCCATCCTTGCGGACCATTTGTGGGTACCACCGCCAATGCCCGGTCAGTTTTTCAAATCTGAAGCATATCTGAATGGCCGCGACTGGCTGGCTCGTAACGACGGCGACCGACAGCATCTCGTCTTCGAGATGAGGGCGAGCGCGGAGCTGCTTGCTCTCGGGTTGTGCCTCTTCGTGTTTCTGGCGGCTCGGGAGTGGTTTGGCGACACGGCCGGTCTTATTGCTCTTGCTCTGGTGGTCTTCGATCCCAACGTTCTTGCGCACTCTGCCCTTGTAACCACCGATATCGGAGTGTCCTGCTTCTTCGTCGCGGCCATTTGGACGTTTTACCGCTTCGCTACCCGGCCAACGCTCATCCGCCTGCTCCTCGTCGGTCTGGCAACTGGTCTGCTCCTCGCAACCAAGCATTCGGGCATTCTGATCGGCCCTATGTTCGTCTCTCTGATTGCATGGGAGGTGCTGAAGGCTCCAGGCGCCGAGCGCAAACGAACAGCACTTCGACTCACCGGCGGCTTTTTCGCGATCGTCGTCCTTAGCGTCGTCGTGCTCTGGGCTTTTTACGGGTTTCGATACACCGCGCGTCCTGCCGGTATGGCGTTCAGCACTTCGGTCGCAGGGTACGCCGAGCCTTTGCCGCATTTCGAATCTGCCATAGTTGTTGCGGTGGGTCGCCTCCACCTTTTGCCCGAATCGTATCTGGTCGGACTCGTCGACGTGAAGCTAATGTCGATCGCCTATCCCACCTTCCTGCTGGGTAAGGTTTATCCGCACGGCCTGTGGTATTACTTCCCCTTGGTGATTCTCATCAAGACGACGCTCGGGCTGCTTCTGCTCATGGCTCTCGCCACCTTCGCCACCATCACAGGCAAGCTAACGAGACGCCGCGAGTTGTTTTATTCTCTTGCTCCGCCCGTCATTTATCTTGCCGTGGCCATGATTTCCGGCATGAATATCGGTGCGCGGCACCTGCTGCCCATGTATGCCTTTGTCATCATCTTCGCCGCTGCCGCGGTCGCCGCGCTCGCCAGTATGAATCGCCGCTGGGCCATCCTCTGTTCGGTCCTTATTCTGGCCCACGTCGTCTCCAGCCTTCTCGTATTTCCGAATGAGCTTGCATATGCCAACGAAGCCTCGGGAGGACCCGGGAATCTACACAATCTGCTGAGTGACGCAAGCGTCGATTGGGCGCAACAGCTTTTCCAAGTCAAGCAGTGGCAGGATCATCACCTTGATCAGGAGTGCTGGTTCGCATACTTCGCACGGCCTGTGATTGATCCGGGCGTCTACGGTATTCGCTGCCACGCACTCCCCACCTTCGACACGCAGTGGGGCGGCGTGGGACTCGTTCCTCCCTCTGTTACTGGAAGCGTTCTGATCAGCGCCGGAGACCTGAGTGGGTGCGAATGGCCCAGCGGCCAACTCAATCCCTACCGATCGTTTCAGTCGCTGCATCCCAATCAGGCGATTGACGACTCCGTATTCGTCTACCAGGGAACCCTCGCCATCCCTGAGATCTCTGCTCTCGCAAGTGCGCAGCAGAGTGAAACGCTGCTTACCAGGGGGCAACCAGGACCTGCGCTCGCCGTGGCACGGGAAGCTGTCACCACCTCACCCGACAACCTCATTACCCAGACGGCGCTGGGTGACGCCGCCGCCGCAGTAGGTGACAAACAGATGGCCGGGACAGCATGGCGGGCAGCCCTCCAGATCGCTCGTCGTCTCGAGCCCGGTGCACAGGCGAGCTACATTCCGGATCTCGAATCCAAAATCAAGGGTCTATCTGCCGGCAAGAATTAAATCGCGAACCTCCCGCGCTGGCGGGTTAGCGCAAATCGCTAATTCACTCATCGACGCGGCATTCTGGACGGAGTACCGGCAAACCGGAAGAACCTTCCATTGCCTTAGCGCAAATGGGGTACCTCATGCTCGGTGGCCCCGCGCCGTTTCAGGTCGATCCTGATAGTCGCAGTTTTTGGAGAGGTTTTAATCAACTGCGGGCCGCTGCGATTAATACGATGAGAAGGATGATCCCGAAGGCAATGCCGATACCATTGAAGATGGAACCAACGCTTGGCACGCTGTGTCCGGGGCCATTCCAGGGGCCGTATCCGGGGTTATACGAGGGACCTTCAACGAGGATTGGCTGGACGGGGCTGGGGCCGATCAAGCGGACCCTGATCTTCTTCCCGGAGACCTGATCGTTCAGCAGGATATCGAGTTGGCCGCCGCGATGTTTTCTTTCAGAAGCGCCTCGGACGCGGGTAATGGTGCCGGTGGTGGGCGCGCCCGCATGAAGCAGAGTTACTCCTTCCTCGACAACATCTTTGTCCACGAAAAACTGGAAGGAAGAGCCGACCCTTTGTTCCTCGAACGAGATTGAGTCGGGCGCGGCCAGTTCGACAAACATTTCATTGGCGTTCGATTGGTACGGGGGCTGCGCTGAACCTGTAACCGTGACTTTCGGAGCGGCACACTGGGAGTTTGCCGGTTGGGTCACGGCTACAACCTGGCCGGCCGCCAGCAATGGGCAAAGCGTTATGCAAAGTGCGGTTTGAAGCATTTTTCGAATCATGGCGATTCCTCTCTGAACTTAACGTGCTTGCACGAATCGGTCGTTGCGATGGCGGCCGGCATAGTCCGCTGTCAGGCGGCAACTTTTGAGTTTTCCGGTTTCATAGAACTCGACAGGGATATCCTGGCCCACGATGGCGTGAAAGATCCCGCCGCTGCCGCAAGGCACGCTCTGCACCACCTGGTCTTCTGCAAGGAAGCAGTGGTGGAACTTGCCGCTGGGATAGAGGCCGGTCATGGCGCCCTCCGCTGGACCCAGCGGGCTGCCGCCCGAGCACTTCATGCCGAGAATGAGCGTGTCGTGCGCCAGCATTGCGTACTGCGGGCGTCCGTCCTGCGACAGGTTGACGATGGATCCGGTGGGAATGCTGATTTCGCCGAAGGCGGTATCGCGCGAAACAAAACAACGCTGCAAATGTCCATCGGCATAAAACCAGGCGTATTCGCTGGCGCAGGGATAGCCCTGAATCGTTTGCGGCTGGTCGAGTTTCTTGCGCGTGAGTTGCGGCTGTTCGGCGGCACGTGCGGCGGAAATGACAATTACTGCGACAACGAAGAGAAAGACGGTCTTGCACATAGCGGGCTCCGATCTCTGGCGATGACTACCAAGGATCTTAGGCCGCGCGGAAGTTCAATCGATGGCCGGTTGTGACAGTTTCGCGAGTGACACAACGGCACGGCTACAAAGGTGTTAAAGGCGAAACGCAGATTCTTCGACTCACCACCCCCAAACTGAAAAACGTTTGAGGCCCCGTTCGCTCAGAATGACAGAGTGGCTAAATTCAATGGAATCAGTCCGGCTCTCCCCTGTCATTTTCCTCGTAACTTGCGCCGCAAGTCAGTTGCTCAGAATGACAGCCAGTCTGGTGTTGCACATTTCAGACTCAGGACACTAAGCGGAAGTCTCGTCGCCTTCGCCGGCAATCGTGGCTTCCATGGCGCGCAAGGGCGCCAGAGAGGCCGCGTCGAGCAGCGTAAAGCGCATGGGAAACAGGCCTGGCGGCAACTCCAGCGCGGCGACCGAATCGCATACCACGCCCACAGTTGCGTCGAGGCCGCGCTTCCAGCCGGGTTGGGAGGGATCGCGCACCAGCAGGCTCTCCGGGGGCAATCCGGTGGCGACCAGCATGGTGCGGGCAATGCGTTGAAACTCCGACCAGCGCGACACAATGCCAATGAGGTCGCCGCTATGTTCGGGCAGGTAGCGCTGGAGGTAGACCTGAACCTCGGGCGCAACGGGGTGCACCTGGAGGGTGGTCAACTCGGTTCCGGCAGGCAGCAGCTTGCGCACCGACTCGGCCTTGCTGGGGAGCACCACGGGCATGGAGCCATGGAGCACGGCCGGATTGTCACATTCATCCGGGGTGCATCCAACTACGGGCAGCGTCAGAGCGGGAGTCATTTCCTGGATCACGATGCGGCAGAGTTCCGGATCGGGCTCGATGACCAGCCAGCGCGAAGGCGGCTCGATGGAGAGCCAGCGGCGAAGGCGGGTTCGAAGCAGCGTGTCGGAAGCGCCCTTTTTGCGCGCCTTTGCCACCAGCTCGCCGATGAGGCGGTCAACTACAAATTCGGCGGCGACCTCTGGCGAAAGCGGGGCGGCAGGCTGGTTGGCGCGAACGAAGACGCCGCTGCCATGGCGGAATTCAAGCCAGCCCTGGCGCGCCAGCTCACGGTAGGCTGCGCTGGCTGTGTTGGCGTGGATATTGAAGCGGCGCGCCAGCTCACGGGTGCTGGGCAAACGCTGGCCGGGGATGAGTTCCTTGCACAGGATGGCAAGAACCACCTGGGTGATCAACTGCTCGCGCAGGGAGACCTCGCCGGTATGGTTGAGCCAGAGCCGCATGTCGTTATACGGTGGCTTGTCCCAGAGCCTCAGTCGAAGGCGCAGTGGCCTTTTTTCGCCCGTAGATGGCGATGAGCGCCACCAGGATCAGAAGCACCACGGGAATCACCAGTACGCTGCCCTCCGGACCATCCGTACCGCCGCTCCACAGTGCCGCCCCGGCCGGGGTGGCCGTCATGTAGTGGCCCTGCGCGGTCATCCCGCTGTCGGCGGTCCCATAGAAATAAGTCTCCGCCCAATCCCAAGCGGCATGGCAGCCAATGGCCCACCACGCTGAGCCAGTGAGCCGCACGCTCACGCAGAAGACGAACCCGATGCCCGCCGCGGCGAATATGCCAATCCAGTTTTCGCCGTTGTTGTTGGTGTGGATGAATCCGAAGGCAGTGGAAGTGACCCAGGCCGCCTGCCAGAAGCCGGAGTTTTCGACTTTTTTCGAATGCAGCATCAGGCAGGGAACCAGCCCCAGCACGGCGATGAAATAGACGCCCCATACGCCATTTCCCTTTGTCCTGAGAGCCAGGTCCCCGCATAGCACGGCAATGACCGCAAGCGCCCACCAGAAGTTGATGCCGCGGGTCAGCGTGGACTGCAGATAGCAGCGGAAGGTGCCCTCCTCAACCAGGGCTACGACCAGGAAGACCACTGCCCACAGCGCGGCGTATTGAAGAATCCCGATGCCGCTGAGAGCCAAAGCGCCAAAATGCAGCCATCCGCCCCAGCAGAGCGCGCCTACAAGCAATGAAAGCGCCACGATTCCAGCTGCAGAGCCGGCCAGGAAGTGCGAGATGCGACGGGGGCCGGTGAGGTTGTAGTCGAGGATTGTCCGGTGCTCGAGGCGCGCCACGATTGCCGCTGCTGCCACCATGGACAGCAGGGGAATCAGCTCCGAAATCAGGCCCATGGTGGGCGAGAAATCGAACTTCGCCATCGCGGGATAGAGCGTTACCGCAACCCGTCCGAACGCAAAGCTGAAGGCGCTGAAGAGAACAAAGAAGATCAGAACCGACCATCCTGCCCGCAAACCCTGGGAACCGAACAGTGCCCAGTTGATGTAACTCAGCGCAAGGCCGCTTTTGCTCTGGTCCACTTGTCCGGTTCGACCGGCATAATTCGATACTGCGCGGGCCGCCAGAACTTCCGGGAGTTGTGAGTGATCTTCTGGCTCCATCGAGCCTCCTCGAAATTGAAACAGATTTATGTCCGCTGAATTGTACTTATGGAAAGATACTCCACGAGGCGGCAGTGTGGGGAGATTGGTGGGCGCGCTTGCGATTAGGCCCACATTGCGCCCATCGGAGCAATCGTTCCGAGAGGGGGAGTCCCCTGCTCGCTCAAGTCCGCGTCTACTCGTCCCTCAAAGCCATCATGGGATCAATTCGCGACGCACGCCGCGCCGGCAGCCAGCTTGCGAAAATGGCAATCGCCACCACGGTGGCGGTGATGCCGGCAAAAACCAGCGGGTCGTCGGGCCGCACGCCGCGCAGCAGGTTTGCCACCAGGCGCGCCAGGGCGTAAGCCATCGCCAGTCCCAGGCAAACGCCGGTTCCCGTGAGCCACCATGCCCGGCGCAGAATCATTCCCAGAACGTCTTCCCGGCGAGCGCCCAGAGCCAGCCGCACGCCAATCTCACGGGTTCGCTCGCCGACTAAATTCGCCATCACGCCGAAGATGCCGATGGCCGCAAGCAGCAGCGCAATGATCCCGTCAAGGCTCAGCGACCCCGCGGCGTACATCAGGCCGGTAAGGTTGTCGCGCAGCAACTGCTCATAGGTTTCCACGGTGTTCAGCGGCAGCGCCGGGTCGATTGCGGCCAGGGCCTTGCGCGCAGCGGGCGCCAGGGCAAGCGGATCGCCGTCGGTGACAATGGCGAACTCAGTCCCAGCGGGCGGCACCTGTAGCGCGTCCATGTAGACCGCTGCATGGGGCGTTTGATCCCATAGCGAGTAGCTGGTCTCTTTGGCAACCCCGACAATGGTCAGCCACGGGTCGTCTTTGTTGAGGCTTTTGGAGCCGCCCATGTGAACGCGATGGCCCAGCGGGTTCTCGCCGGGAAAATACTGCTGAACAAATCTCTCGCTCACCACCGCTACCGGCGTTGTTCCCAGCGCATCGCTCTGGCTGAAGCCGCGACCGATAACGATTGGAATCCGCAACGCGGCAAAGTATCCCGATGTGACCGGAAGGTTCAAGGCGCTTTGGAACTTGCCCGGCACCGTGGGCCGGTTTTCGATATCCACATCGCGCAGCCAGCCGTTGTCGTCGTAAGGCAGCGCCGTCGCAAGCTCGGCGTGCGTAACGCCGGGGATCGCTCGCAGCCGCGCAAGGCTATTGGAGTACCACGCGGCCTGTTTCTGCGGGGTGTCATATCGCTTTACGGGCAGGCTCACGTTAAAGGTGAGCATCTTGCCGGGTTGGTAAAAGTCGGCAGCGTGCAGCCATGCATTCATGCCCTTCGACATCAGAGCAGCTCCGATGACCAGCGCGACAGCCAGCGCAATCTGCGCCACAGCGAAGATGTTTCTGAGCCGATGCGTGCGGCCGGAGCCGATTGAGGATCGCGAGCCGGCTTTCAGTTGGTCCACAAGATTGATACGCAGCGCTTCTGCCGCTGGAATCAACCCGGCAATCAGCCCTGCCACGCCCGCCAGGACAAACGAAAACGCGAGCACGCGCCCGTTGATGCCGGTATTCGACCAGCCCGACATGAAGCGCGCTACGCGCTCTGGCATGCTGACCAACAGGTATTGGCCATAGAGTTCCGCCACGCCGATGCCGCCAATCGCGCCGATCAGGCTGAGGAGAAGGTTCTCCGTGAGCAACTGCCGCAGGGTGCGTGAGCGGCTGGCACCGAGGGCAGTGCGCATTGCGATCTCGGGGCGGCGGGCAATTCCGCGCGCCAGTTGCAGGTTGGCGATGTTGGCGCACACCACCAGTAGAACAAATAGCGTTCCCCCGAGCACCATGCGGTAGTAAAGCGGCGTATAGGGCCCGTTGATTCCGTCGAGCAGCGGCTCGACGTGTACCGACCAACCCGCATTAGTGGCGGGATATGCCTGTGCCAGGTGTTCGGCCAAGGTGTGCATCTCGGCCTGCGCCTGCTTCACGGTGACGCCGTCGCGGAGACGCGCGGTGACCAGGTAGTCGTGTGCGCTGCGGTTGCCGAGCTGGATCGGCGTGGGCGCGAAAGGCAGGTAAATGTCAGCTGTAGATGGGTATTGCATGGTTTTCGGCATCACGCCGACAACGGTGTAATTGCGCTGATCGAGTTCAATGGTGCGGCCCAGCACCGCGGGATCGTTGGCAAATTGCCGCTTCCAGAAGCCGTAGCTGAGCACGGCAACAGAGTCCCGGCCAGGATGGCTCTCATCGTCGCCATAAACGCGGCCAATCTGCGGGGTGGCGCGCAACACCGTGAAGAAGTTTGCGGAGGTGAGCGCCGCCTCGACGTGCGCGGCGTCGCCAGTGCCGGTCAGGGTCAGATCGGCCTGGGTGCGGACGGCCAGCGATTCAAACGAGCGGCTTTGGCGCGCCCAGTCTTCGTAGTTGGCCAGCGTTGCCTGATCGTAGAAGCCGTCGGAGCGGCTGTGCGCCTGCTGCTCGTCCACCATGACCACGCGATCGAGCTGCGGCACGGCCAACGGATGCAGCACCACCGCGTCCATGTTGCTGAAAAGCGCAGTGTTGATGCCGATACCGATGGCCAGGCTCAGCACCGCGGCAGTGGTGAAGCCCGGCGACTTCCACAATTGGCGAAATGCGTATTGCAGGTCCTGATGCAGGTTCTGGAGCAAGGTTCGCATAGAAGCCTCCGTGCGCGCTGGAGATTTGTGGCTGAAACGCTACCTCCAGTAAGTGCATTCTCTCGGCCAAACCGTTCAGCTGAAATTCATCTGATAGCAAACAGCTTAGCTGAAGTCTGTTGGTTGACGGCCAGGTCCAGCCTGTTCAGAAACGAATCCAACCGTCCGCAATCGGACAGTCGAGGACGGGTTAAAAGGCGAGAGTGCGATTTAGAACGATTCGGGCCACTGGCGCGCGGCATGCCAGATTCCCAGGATATCGATGGTCTCTTCTGAGACCCGATAGACGACGATGTATGGCGTTCGCGGAACCACCGCTTCACGTGTACCATCGATCCGTCCCACTCCACCCGAAAGCGGCATCCTTCCTATCCGCTGTGCCGTCTTCAGGATTCTTTGACGAACGGCGGTCGCTCCGCCGAAGTTTTCACCTTGAATGTAGTCGACGGCCTGATGGAGGTGGCGTACTGAGGCGGCCGACCAGTGGACATTCATGAAGCCTTGCTCTGAGCGTCTCGACTCCACTTATCGATCATTTGCTCCACTTCTTCGTGGGTGAAGAATTTGCCGGTTCGCATATCCTCGAAGCCCTCTTCCACCATGGCCCTGAACCTTCGCTGCTCGCTGAGGTAGCTCTCCACCGCCTGGTTGAGCAGGTAACTGCGGTCGCGGTCCATGGCCTTGGCAATCTGGTCAAGCTGGGCAACTTTTTCGGGTGCGATTCGAAAACTGATAATGCGCGGAGTGCTCATAATACAAGAGAATACGCTGTATTTCAGTCTTCCTCAATCGATTTCATCTCTCTTCGGACGACTTAAGTTCACTCACCGCATGCTCACGATCTGGCCTCGCTTGACACAACGGGCCAAACCCCCGATGCTTAACAGTTCAACTGATTCAAATTCCGGCCTCATTGGAGTGCAGGTGTTGCGGGTTCGCGTCTTCTATCACGACAAATGCTTTGACGGAGCTTGCTCAGCCTCGTTGTTTACTCGTTTCCACTCTGAGCGCATTGCAAAAGACTCCGTCTATGAGTACCACGGCCTGGTCCACCGCGCCGGCGCGCTGTTCGATGAGAGCGAGTTTACAGGCGACGAGAACGCCATTGTCGACTTCAAATACTCCTCCTCGCCCAAAATTACCTGGTGGTTTGACCACCATCTATCGGCGTTCCTCACCCCCCAGGATCATCAGAGTTTTCTCGATTGCCAGCGCGATCCAATCTGCTCCGAGCGCAAGTTCTTCGACCCTACTTACACTTCCTGCACCGGGTTTCTGGCTCACATTGCGTCAACCCGCTTCGGCTTTGACACCGCTCCGGTCGCCGATTTGATTCATTGGGCCGACATTGTTGACGGCGCGCTTTACGAAAGCCCCCAGGCGGCTGTCGAGATGGCCGCTCCAGCGATGAAGCTGACGCTTATCATCGAGGCAACGCAGGACCCGGAGTTTATCCCCCGTCTCATTCCGCTGCTCACCGAGATGCCTCTCGCCGAGGTGCTTAGCCAGCCGTTTGTCGCCGACTTGCTGCCGCCGCTGCTTGAGCGTCACCAGGAGGCCCTGGAGCTGATCCGCAGCCGCTGCGAGGAGCGCGACGGCACCATCTTCTTCGACATAACCGACTACCCGCTGGAGGGGTTCAACAAGTTCATCCCCTATTACCTGCACCCCCAGGCCACCTACTCCATCGGCCTGTCGAAGTCCAGCTTCCGCACCAAGGTGGCTGTGGGCTCCAATCCCTGGACCAAGGCCGACCCGGCGAAGATGGTGAACCTGGCGCAAGTTTGCGAGCGCTACGGCGGCGGCGGCCACGCACGCGTCGGCGCCATCAGCTTCCCACCCGATCAGGGGGACAAAGCGAGAGCCGCCGCGGCGGAGATAGTTGCCGAGTTGCGGGCGAAGAACCCGCTGGGCTAGGCTAAGGCCGCGATTCGAGCCGTCCGAGAACGGGCAGCCGGTTTCGCTGGCGGCCTGCGCTGACTGACCTTTCGCATTGGAATTCGGGGTGCGGCAGCAGAGTCGTTCGCGGCCTCCAGTTTGGGAACCACAGTAAGCGTGACCGCAAGTCCGAGGCGGTCGGCGAACTGAAGCAGCCGAGTGATGCTGAAGCGAGCGATCTGGCCGCGCATGAGCAAGCTCGCGTCTGGCTGATGAATCTGAAGGACCTTGGCAACCATCGATTGGGTCAGCTTCCGCCGCTCGAGCTCGTCTCGGATCGGCGCCCAGAGATCGTGCTGCAACTCGATCTCCCGAATCTCCTCCGCGGAAAATCCCAGGTCTTCGAGAACATTGCCGGTGGTGATGTGTCCGGGTTTATTTGCTTCCTTTTCCCTTGGCATCGGACTTCTCTTTCTGCAGACGCTGCCGAACCTTTGATAGCCGCGCCTTGGCTCGATTCAGATCGTTCTTCTCAGTCTTCCGACTTTTCTTGATGAAAGAATCCAACACGTAGACCGTATTCTCAATGCGTGCGAGATAGATCACTCGGTACCAAGTAGCCTCATCTTCGGCTTTCAACTCAAAGCACCTTGACCAATAGACTGCATGGGTCGTGTTGGGAGGTCTGGACTCTCTCCATCCTGGAGTCTGCGAAGTGAGTGCCCGATATCGCGTCGCACGTCGCTTGGCCATTCTTTCAAAACCTCGCGTGAGTCGCCTTCCCACGCAATGTTGGCTGTTTCCCAAGGACCAGTGTTGTTCCGGGTCATGTGTTTTTCCTTCTCCCGGAACATAGCCCGGGGCGGATATGGCACTGCATAACATTACGCGCCGAAGACTCCCGGTTTCTTCGGCGCGGCCTAACTGCGGTCAAATTCTGTTGGAGCGGACCGGACTCCCGGCACTCGGGTTCACGTTTTTCGTTCCCGATATACCGAGCCCGGCTGCACTCGCGAACTGTTGGCTCCAGGCGTTCTCCCAAACGCCCTCTTCATCGTATAGCAAATTTGCTATGGCCTCAAGGGTATTTCATTTTTCTCGGACCCTC
>Ga0302278_10005083_pt1 | contig 13226 bp, 10 predicted proteins | sample III_Bog_N3_2_FD_194543 | JGI IMG/M metagenome (GOLD analysis project Ga0302278, IMG submission 194543) | Peat permafrost microbial communities from Stordalen Mire near Abisko, Sweden - III_Bog_N3_2 | ecosystem: Environmental > Terrestrial > Soil > Wetlands > Peat | place: Sweden: Abisko... | reverse complement strand
ACTGGATAACCTGGGCGAGATCAGCAATGTGATCAACTCGACCGGCGGGCCGACATCGACCAAGCCGCGGGTTACGCCTAAGGTTACGGATTTTCCGTAGGGCCGGAAAAGCAGAAACATGCCGCAAGGGCTAAAGCCCATTCATTTGATTGGCTTTATCGGCACCCATTCGGCTCCGCTCAGGGCAAGCTCTGAAATCGTGCCCTGACACTTATTGTTGCTCCCTTTAAACAAGAAATCCGGTCGAACAGATCCAGCAAGTCAGCCGCGGCTCCGCCGCGATAGCAAGTCAGCGAGTCAGCGCAGGACCCGATCTCCGGCAATTGTTCATTTCAACCGTACTCGGCGCGGCGAGTCAGGCTGCTCTAAATGAGTTTCCGAAGTGGGTTAGATGTGGCAGCTTGCCTGGCCGCGCTTTTCGAGGTAGCGCTGGTGGTATTCTTCGGCGCGCCAGAAGGTCTGGGCCGGTTCTACCTTGGTGACGATGCGCTTGGGTTTGAATCGGCCTTCCAAGGTGAGCTGTTCGATCCTGGCGTGGGCCTCGGCTTCCTGCTCAGGCGAATGGAAAAAGATGGCGGAGCGATACTGTGCGCCCCAATCCGGACCCTGGCGGTTGAGAGTGGTTGGGTCGTGGAGGGTGAAGAAGGCGTCGAGGAGCTGATCGAAGGTGACGCGCGCAGGGTCGAAGTCGAGTTCGACGACTTCCGCGTGGCCGGTGGTGTCCGTGCAGACGTCTTTGTAGGTCGGCCGGTCCAACTGGCCGCCTTCATAGCCGACAGCGGTGGCTGTGACGCCGGGAATTGCGGCAAAAGCGGCTTCCACACCCCAGAAACAGCCAGCCCCGAAGGTTGCTTTTTCAATACTCATGGTTATACAGATGCGCAACGATTACGTTCGGTATCAGATTTGCGCCATCAGGTTGTAGATGAGGCCGTACGGATCCTTGATGTAGATGCGCGGGAATTCCGGCTCATCCTTGACGATTTCGCAACCGTTTTCGAGCATGCTCTTGGCGGTTTCATAGACATTGGCGACAGTGACCTCAAGGACGGGCCCGAGTGCCGGGCCGCGCTCGATGAACAGGTTAATGTGCGGGCCATGAAGGCTCATCAACTCAGTGCCCTTGCCGGTGATTTCGAATCCAAGCTGCTCGACGTAGAAGGCGGCCGCTTCTTCCGGGTCGGGCGTCTGGATGAGGATGTCTGTACTGAAGCTGTTTGCCACGCGGGCTCCTTGGTGTGAGAGAAACCATTGAGTCTTAGGCAACGATCGCGGTCAGGTGAAGGACTTTTTCTCCCAGAAATGGGTCGCCTTCGATGGTGATTTGCGTTTGAACCGAGCCGGGATCGATGCCTTTGGTAAACAGGCGCCAAGCAAGCGCTTGGGGTATTGTGACACGAGAAGCGAATTCGTGCTGCGGTTTTCTGACGAGCGCCCATGTCAGCGGGCCTTTGGCCAGGGTCCATCGGCCGCCGCAATCCCCGGAAATCTCAACCTGGATGGTGGTTCCGGATGGGGCGCGAACGTCGCGGAAGGCGTGCGGAAGCCCGCGCAGGAAGCAGTCCAGGACGGGGTGATAGAGCTCGGGCGTCATGAGGCCGGGGCGATTGACGGCGAGGCGAATCTGCTGCTGGTGATGCCAGCGCTCGGTGAGTTCGCGCGCGGTGTCAAACCAGTTGAGCGATCGATCTTCACCGGCCCAGCTCACAGCGAAGGCGGCTGGCGCAAAGGGATCTAGCGACTCGTGGAAGTCGGCGACCTGGTTGCTGGCGGTGGTCATCAGTTCGATCAGGATGGGCGGGCTGAGACGGCGATAGACGGCGACGCCTTCGCGATTGAGCCGGTTTACGAGGGCGACGAGGTCGGCGGGCGAGCGAATCTCGACGGCTTCGACGAAGTTGCCGTCGCGGACCCCATCCCGGACCAGGGAGAGCTTGCGGAGAGCGGTGTCGAGCAGGTGCGCGGCGACATCGCGGACTTTCCAGGCGGAGGCGACGGTCTGGAGATCCCATTCGATGGGGGTGAGGGAACGCAGGAGAGCGATCAGCGCTTCGTCTACCTTACGGAGAAGGGGAGCGCAGAGGATCGGATCGAGGGCGTTGAGGTCCTGGGACATTGAAGAATTTCAGGATAGGCGGGAATCCATCCTTCCGCAAAGTTGGGAAGGATGGATTCGGCGTTTCGTTTGAAATTAACGCGGGCTATTTGCGCTTTTTGTCGCCGGGTTTTCCCTTGAACCCGGATTTTGAGAAGCCGCCGGGCTTTGAACCGCCTTTGAATGGGGGTCTGGATTTTCCGCCGGAGGCTGGCTTGCCTTTGCCGCCGAAGCTTGGCTTCGGCTTCCAAGCGGGCTTGCCGGCGGGGCGCTGGCTGGGACCTGAATCCGTGCGCGGGGGACGGGGGGCAAATGGACGCTCGCCTTCCTCGCGGCGGAATGAAGGCCTGGCGGGGGCACCCGGTTTCGCGCCAAAGGATCGGGCCGGTGCGCCGGTATTCGGCCGGCCACCCGGCTTCCACCCCGTGGACGAAGGCCTGTCTCCGGTGCGACCGGGTTTGTTGTTGGGGCGTGCGCCTCCGGCGCGGGGTTTACCGCTGCTGGTGGTGTAGGGACGGGAAAGGCCGCCTTCGGGGCGGAAGGGACGGGGTGAGGATGGCCTCTCCGAGCTGGACCGGCCGGAACCGGACGGGCGGGCGCTGGAACGGCCCTCTGGGGCTGCCGCTCGGTAGGAACTGGGCCGGGGTCCGCTGCGGCTGGGTGCGGGGCGATCCGACCCTTTTATTTCTTCAATGTGGAGGTTCGGCGGCCTCACTGGGCCCAGATCGTCGTCGAAACGCGCCGGCGCGGGCCGAGGTGCGGGGCGGTCCGCGATGGGGCGCTTAAAGGGCGGCCGCTGCTGGCCATCCGGCTTCTTCCAGGCGGGCTTTGCGGGGAAACTGCGCCCTTCGCTGGGTTTGGAGGTGAAGGGGCGGGATGTGGCCGGCCTTTCGCTGTAGGGCCGGTTTGCCGGTGGCCGCTCAGCGCCGCCGGTCTCCGGCCTCGGAGTATAGGTGCGGCCCGCGGAGTTGCCCTTGTCGTAGGGTTTGGAGGGTTTGGCTCCAAATGGCTTTTTCCCGAACGGCTTGGCTCCAAATGACTTGCCGGCGGGGGGGCGGGATTCGCCGGTTGAACCGGCGGCAAAGCGCACGGGGGGCCTGGAGGGACGATCATCCTTCTTCCATGCCGGGCGACTGGCGCCGAAGTCCCTGGATGGCGAACGGCTGGGACGGGCGGAGCTTGCACCCTCCCGGGACTCGAAGGATCGTTTGGGGAGATAGTCCTTGGGGCCGGGAGCGGGGCGTTCTTCGAACGACTTGGCGGTGGCAGGGCGAACCGGGCGGGGTGTGCCCTTGGGTGCGACAGTTGGCAGGTGTCCAGCGTCGACTGCGTTGCGGCGGCGAAGGTCCTTGGATTTGGGCGTGCGGAGGGAGCCATCGGCGGATTTGCGCAGCAGGGTCAGCTCCCTGGGATCGAGCTCCCGGAGGTTGCCGGGTTCCTGGTCCAGAACCAGCGGGCCGTAGCCGACGCGGCGAATCTTCTCGACAAAATGGCCGATCTCCTCGAACATCTTGCGCAGTTCGCGGTTACGGCCTTCAATCAGGACTACTTCGTACCAGGGGTTGTCTCCCTGGCGGACCTGGCGGATCCGGGCGGGCGCGGTGCGGACCTTGGAAGTTCCAGGACCGGCGCGCTCGATGGCGACGCCGCCGCGGAGGATGTCGAGCTCGGATTCGGTGGGCTGCCCGGCGACTTTCACGAGGTAAGTCTTCTCGACTCCGGCAGCGGCGCGGGTAAGGCGGTTGGCCAGCTCGCCGTCATTGGTGACAAGGAGGAGGCCTTCGCTCATGTAGTCGAGCCGGCCGACGGGGTAGAGGCGCTCTTTGAATTTGTCAAAGAACTGCATGACGGTGGGACGGCCTTCGGGATCCTTGACGGTGGTGACGAAGCCCTTGGGCTTGTTGAGGACGAAGTAGCGGAGGCGCTCGGCGCCGTGGAGGAGCTTGCCGTCGACGCGGATGTGGTCGCGGCCGGCGTCGGCCTTGGTGCCCAGTTCCGTGACGGTTTTGCCGTTTACCTGGACGCGGCCCTGCTCGATCATCTCTTCGGCTTTGCGGCGGCTGGCTACGCCGGCCTGGGCAAGAATCTTCTGGAGGCGCTCGAGCTTGGCGGGGGGACGGGGAGCCGGCGTGGATTCGGAATCCGATTCGTCTTCGGAACTGTCTCCGGATTCGCCTTCGAGTTCGTCTTCCGGTTCGGATGCCGTGAGGGTGGCGGGCTCGTCCGTTGAGTAGGCCGCGCCTTCGATCTCGGCATTGGCCAGGCCCTCCACTTCGGCGGCGTCGATTTCGGACACCGTTTCCGAGGGAGTCGCAGGTTCCAGGGGAGTCGTGGCCTCGCCGTCGGTCTCATCCCCGATGGGGTCGGCGATGACAGGCTCCTTTGCCGGTTTTTTAGGCTTGGGGGCGGCCTTGGGGGCAGCTTTGGTCTTGGTTTTGGGCGTGGTTTTGGCCGGGGGCTTCACTGCTCGGCTGGAATCGGTGGTTTCCGGGGCAACGGTTTCACTGCTCTGACTGGCTTTTTTCTTTGCCATGGGGGGAATTCTCTGTTTCTGCCTGCTCGCTCGCCGGAGGCGCAGCAGGCGCGGCCTCTTCCGGGGTTGTGGATTCCGTACTGGCCGCCGTCTCGGCGGTCTCTGGGGTTTCGGGGGTTTCCTGTGCTGCGTCGGAGGGCTCGTCAGTCGAGTTCTCCGCAGCGGTTTCGTCGAATTCAAGGCTGAGATTCCGCTCTGAGTCGAGGGTTGCGTCGGCGTCCGACTCTTCCCCGGTTTGAGCATCGGGCTCGTCCAGTTCGAGAGCGGCCATCTTCTCGAATTCTTCCATCGAGGGCAGTTCGGCTACATCTTTGAGGCCGAAGCGGAGGAGGAATTCGCGCGTGGTTTTGTAAAGGATGGGCCGGCCGATGACCTGCTTACGGCCAGCAGTGACAATGAGCTTGCGGGCGAGGAGGGAGCCAAAAACGCCGGACGAGTCGACGCCGCGGATCTCATTCACTTCAGGAGCGGTTACGGGCTGCTTGTAGGCGATGACGGCGAGGGTTTCGAGAGCGGGAAGCGAAAGCTTGAGCGGCGGCTTGAGGCTCTTGACGAAGGCGCGCACGGCGTCGTGGCACTCGGGCTTGGTGGCCATGCGGAAGCCGCCGGCGATTTCGCGGATTTCGATGCCGCGATCGTCGGAGGCGTAGTCCTCGATGAGTTGGTCGAGGATCTGGCGCAGGGTGGCGCGGATTTCGCGCTCGCGCAGGCGGGCGAGACGGCGGAATTCCTGTTCCGCGCTGGCTTCTTCCAACGTTGCCGGGGCGGTTTCGCCAGCGGCTGGCTCAGGAGCGGGAGCGGTATGCGCGGGTTCATCGGGCAGCGGTTCGGCCTGGGTCTCGGCGACCGGCGATTGGTCGGCTGGTTCCGGCGCGGGGGATTCCGTTACGGTATTCTCCAATCCCATTTGAGCCGGCTCCATGGTCAGGCCGGATTGCGCGTCGGAGAAATCGGGTTCGGGAGCTTGCTCCGGCTGCGAGGCCTGGGCGCGCTTCCACTCCTCGGCTTCAGAGGCAAAGAGGGTGGCGAGCTGGGCAAGTGTGACCGGCTCTTCCGCGGCGTAGATGACTGCTTCCAGCTTGGCTTTCAGGCTCATTCGAGAAAAGGTACCTCAAGTATGGTACCGGAAGTGGAGGAGGCTGTGTGGGCTATGGGGACCAGGGAGCGGGTGGGGGACGAAAAAAGGGCGTCCGCCGAAGCGAACGCCCTGAAATGGCAGATTGAGAGCAGCCTGCAATCTGGTGCGAAATCTAGTGCGAAATGTGGCTGAAGGCCCAGAAGAGGGTGCCGGAGAGCAGCGCCGCGGCTGGGAGAGTAAAGACCCAGGCTGCCGCGATGTTGCGGATGGTTGAGATTTGCAGACCGCTGCGATTGGCTGCCATGGTTCCGGCGACTCCGGAGCTGAGCACGTGCGTGGTACTCACGGGGAGTCCCCACCAGTCCGCGGCGAAGATGGTGCACATGGCCACGAGCTCAGCGCTTGCGCCCTGGGCGTAGGTGAGGTGCTCCTTGCCGATTTTTTCGCCCACGGTCACCACAATGCGCTTCCAGCCGACCATGGTTCCCATGCCCAGCGCCAGGGCGACAGCAACCTTGACCCAGGTGGGAATGAACTTGGTGGACTTGTCCACCTTGGCTTTGTAGTTGGCGAGAGCTGCGTTTTCATCGGCTGTGAAGGGTACGCTGTGGTTTTTCTGGATGAGGCGAATGGCTTCACTGGCAACATACATGTCGTTGCGGACGTTGGTCTGCTGTCCGGCGGGAACCGACTTGAACTCCTTGTACAGGCCGACTTCGTGGTTCAGGTCTTCCACCAGCTCGCGGAGAGCGAGGATCGTGTCCGGCTGAATCTTCTTGGTGCGAATGTAGTCGGTGACTTCAGAGCGCGCGTCCGCGCCGAGAACGCCATTCTTGTCCACGTAACGGTCGAGGATGTGGCCGGCCTGCTCGGAAGCGGCAATGAAGTCCTGCACATCTTTGGGGCCGACGGCATGGTTGAGCGCGTAGGCGGTGGGGACGGTGCCGATGAGGATGAGCATGATGAGGCCCATGCCCTTCTGGCCGTCGTTGGAGCCGTGGGCAAAGCTGACGCCGGTGCAGGTGAGCACCAGCAGCAGCCGGATGGGCCACGGTGGAGGCTCCGTGCCTTTGGGCGCCTCGTAAAGAGCGGGGTAATTGATGCGCCATTTCATGAAGAGGAAAACCAGGGCGGCACAAACGAAACCGACGATGGGCGAAATGAGCAGCACCTGGAAGACTTTGGTGGCCTGGCCCCAATCCACGCCGGAGGTGCCGTTATGGCCGTTGATGAACTGGTTGGCAAGCCCCACCCCGATGATGGAGCCGACCATGGTGTGGGAACTGGAGGCAGGCAAGCCGAACCACCAGGTGCCGAGGTTCCACAGGATAGCCGCGATGAGGAGCGCGAAAACCATGGCGAAGCCCGCGCCGGCGCTGACCTGGAGAATGAGCTCGACGGGAAGCAGCGTGATGACCGTGAATGCCACGGTTCCCGAGGAGGTGAGTACGCCCATCAGGTTGCAGAGCCCGGACCAGACCACCGCAATGTTGGGCTCGAGGGAATGCGTGTAAATTACCGTGGCCACCGCATTGGCGGTGTCATGGAAGCCGTTCACGAACTCGAAACCGAGCGCGATCAGCAGGGCGGTGATCAGCAGGAGATAGGGCCAGAGGCTGCCCAGGTTGACGCCGGCAAAATCGGTGTTGATGTGGAAGCCAATATATCCCAGGCCGACGATCAGAGCGCCAAAGACAACGATGGCGCTGACCATGGCGTGGGATTTTTTCATTGGTTTTTCAAGAAGTGCTGCAGCGGGGGGGCGGCCGGGTAGGGCTGTCGCCAAATCGGACATGGCTGGTACTCCAGAACTCGAAGTTGTTTTCTGTCCAGACGTGCTCGGGGCGGCAATGACCAGACTCAGCAATGGATATACGAGTCGTGTGAAAGGGGAATTAATTGTTGCCGGGGATTTGTAAAGAACTATAAGAAGCAGGTCCTTCGGCTCCGTTTGACGCAAAATGCGCGTCAAACTCCGCTCACTATGAACAAGAAATCCGGTCGAACAAATTCAGCGAGTTAGCCGCGGCTTCGCCGCGATAGCAAGTTAGCGAGTCAGCGCAGGACCCGATCTCCGACGACTGTTCATTTCAGCCGTAACTCGGCGCGGCGAGTTACGGCTGCTCCTGATGAACGGGCTTGTTGAGGTTTGTGCTTTCCCGCCCTTGCGACAGAAAAAAGTCGCAAGAACGGGGCACGGAGCTTCACTATTAACGGGCCGAATCAATACGGTTACTTGCAGGATCAGCTTAGGAGATGGCGCGGAAGAGCCAGAAGAGCACGCCGGAGAGCAGTGCGGCTGCGGGAAGGGTGAAGACCCAGCCGGCGGCAATATTGCGAATTGTGGCCAAGCGGAGGCCGCTGCCGTTGGCGACCATTGTTCCGGCGACGCCGGAGCTGAGTACGTGCGTGGTGCTTACCGGTAGCCCGAACGTGTCGGCGGCGAAGATGGTGCCCATGGCCACCAGGCCGGCGGCGGCGCCCTGCGCGTAGGTCAGATGGTCCTTGCCTATCTTTTCACCCACCGTGACGACGACCCGCTTCCAGCCGACCATGGTGCCCAGTCCCAGGGCAAGGGCGACGGCTACTTTGACCCAGTCGGGGATAAACTTTGTGGCTTTATCGACCTTGCTCTTGTAGTTGGTGAGAGCGGCGTTCTCGCTGGCCGTGAACCCGGGGTTATGGTTCTTCTGCATCAGGCGAATAGCTTCGCTGGCCACATACATATCATTGCGGACATTTGTCTGATCCTGCGGGGGAACGGACTTGAACGCTTTGTACAGAGCCACTTCGTGATTCAGGTCTTCAACCAGCTCACGAAGCGCGAGGATGGTGTCCGGCTGAAGCTGCTTGGTGCGGATGTAGTCTGTGACTTCGGCGCGTGCGTCGGCGCCAAGGATGCCGCTTTTATCCACGTGCCGATCAAGGATGTGACCGGCCTGCTCCGATGCGGCGATGAAGTCCTGAATATCGTTCGCAGTCACAGCATGGTTGAGTGCGTAGGCGGTGGGGACTGTCCCGATGAGGATGAGCATGATGAGTCCCATGCCCTTTTGACCGTCATTGGATCCATGGAAGAAGCTGACACCGGTGCAGGTGAGCACCATGAGCGCGCGAATAGGGAATGGCGGCGGCTGGTTGTTTTTGGGCGCCTCATAAAGCGAGGGGTACTTGATGAGGCGCTTGGAAACGAGCATGAGCAGGGCGGCAAAACCAAAGCCTAGTATGGGCGAAATCAGCAACACCTTGAGAACCTTGATGGCCTGGTCCCAGTCCACGCCGGACGTGCCGCTGTGGACGCTCATGAGCTGGTTAGCGACGCCCACGCCAATGATGGAGCCGACCATGGTATGCGAACTGGAGGCGGGCAGGCCGAACCACCAGGTGCTGAGGTTCCATACGATGGCGGCGATGAGCAAGGCAAAGACCATGGCGAAGCCCACGCCGGAGCTGACTTGAATAATGAGCTCAACCGGCAGCAGCGTGATGACGGCGAAGGCGACCGTGCCTGTGGAGGCGAGCACGCCGGCCAGGTTGCAGATTCCCGACCAGACGACGGCCATGTTCGGTTCGAGCGAATGTGTATAGATCACGGTGGCGACGGCGTTTGCGGTGTCGTGGAATCCATTTACAAATTCAAAGCCGAGTGCGATGAGGAGCGCCAAGGCGAGCAAAACGTACGGCCACACGCTGGTCACGGTGACTGAATCGAGATCTTTGACAACATGGAACCCGATATAGGCGAGGGCGCCCAACAGGACCAGGAGAAAGATCGCAACACCCATTTTGCTTTTCGATTTGGAAGGTCTGCGGTCAAGGAGCGATGCGCCTGCGGGCATCACTTCAATCGTCGTTGCCATGCCAGCCATTAGAAGTTTCCGAAGCGGCCGGAGGAATTCCGGTGGCGCCTGGGCCTCCTGGGTTGGAAATCAACGATGTCAGTTGAAAGCAGATAGAAAGGAGATGGATTGCGGGAGGAGGAAGGTGAGACCGATAAATTGGCGTCCATAAAACCCCAACAACCGCATTCTAGCGCAGTTGTTTGCTCGGTGAGCCAGCTAGAAAAACCGGCTCTGCTTGTTTAATTCTACACGAGGGGGCTGGGATGCCAGAAAAGAAAAGGGTTGGGGTGACGGGGATCGGAGGCTGGGTTCAACTGGCTAGGAGTCCGCCAGACGCAGCAAGGCTTCGCTGTATCTTTCGATTACGTGCTCTGCGGTCGCAAGCTTTCTGGCGAGTTCGGGATCGTCCTTGGCCTTTTTCTGGAGCTCTTCCCTAAGAAGGGTATAGCGATGATTGTCGGTTTTTGCCTTATCTTCCATCCCGCTAAGCCCTTCCGAAATCGTTGGTCCCAATTCTGATTCTAGCTTCAGGGCGAACCGCGGTTCAATCCGTTCATTGAGCTCCGATTCGACTTCAATTACCGCCAGTCGTCCAGGGCATTGGCCACGCCGTCGTTCATCATGGCGTCAAAGCCGGTGTGCTTTTTGATGAAGATTTCGCTGAAGGCGTGGTCCTGGCGCAGCAGAACGGCCTGCAGGCGGACTAACTCCAGCAGGGCCAGAAACATGGCGATCAAGGCGCGCTCGGATCGAGTATGGCTCAGCAAGCGGCGGAGGGCCACCGGCTTGTCCTCGATGGAGAGGCGGCGGGCCAGGAACTGGATCATCTGGCCGACTGTCACCGAATCTTCCTGGACATCGAGGACGGGACGCTTGCGTGCGCGTTCCAGAATGTCGCGGAAGATGCGGACGAGGTCGGTGGTGTCCGCGGCAATCTCCGGCTCGGCGGCCGCATCGTTTTGGAATTCGCGAAAGCCGGGATTCGACCAGGTTGCGGCCTCGAGCATCTGCTTTTGCTGCAGCATCTGGGCGGCATTCTTGAAGCGCTCGTGTTCGAGCAGCCGCTCGACCAGTTCGCGGCGGGGGTCTTCCGGCGCGTCGTCGGGGCCGGAGGGCGAGCGCGGCAGCAGCATCTTGCTCTTGATGTGGATGAGCAGCGATGCGGTGTAAATGAACTCGCCGGCTACGTCCACGTCGCCGGCCTTGAGCTGGTTCACATAACTCAGGAACTGCGCCGTGATGGTGGCGATGGGGATGTCATAGATGTCGATGTCCTGGCGCCGGATCAGGTCGAGCAGAAGATCGAGCGGGCCGTCGTAGACTTGCCCGACAGAAACGGAGAAGGGCGAGGAATCGTCTTGCTCACTCTTCTTTTTCTGCCTGGCGGAGGGCTGATCAGCGAGGGTCTGCGCCTGGATCTGACGCGGAGCGAGCGAGTAAACGGGCGATGCCGGCTGCACGATTCCCAGAAGGTCCGGAAGCGGATGTCCGGCACGGTGATCATGAGCCGGAAGAGCGGGTTTTAGACGGGGAACATGCACAAGGGCTGTAGACACCAGTATGCCCTGCGGACCGAGGGCCTGTCTCCTGGGGCGCGCGGGTTTGGGGGGAGTGCCGGCCAGGACCTGCGCCGCCGATGCGGATTGAGGGGTGATTTCGGTCTGGGGCACCAGAACCGGCGCAGGCGCTTTCGCGGCTTTGGGCTTCTTCCTTTTGCCGGTCCTGCGCCGGGCGGCGGATTTCGCGGCGCGCCTTCTGTCGACGGATGCGCTTCTGCTGGATTTGCGACCCGGCCTGGGCTTAGGAACCGGGGCGCCAGCGGGATTCGCGGCGGCGGAGGGCAGGGCGAAAACAGCCGGCTCGGGAAGGTGAATCGCTTCCGCCACTGACTTGTCTTTGAGTTGGTGGGGTTGCGGGGGCGGGTCGACGGCAAGGATCTCGATTCCCAGAACCGCCTCGAGCCTGGCCAGGAAGGTGTCCGCCTCGGGAAGCTCCTGTTTTGGAGATTTTGCTTTGTGGCCGAAACCCGAGCGAATGCGGCTCAATGTCCGATTGAGGGCCGTGCGCAGCGACGGGAATGTCGATTCGGCCATTTGTGGTCGCCCGGAGGCTCGGCCCGTGCGTGTTCCCGCCTGGGCGAGAGCTCTTTCTTATTTTTGAAGGACTTGCCCCTGGAACGCAAGGTCACGCGCTCTACCTAAGTGTTAAATGGGCCAAACGAAATGGGTAGTACCGTTGCAGGTACATCGGTTTACGCGTGCAAGAACAGATGACAGATGACAGGTTACAGATGACAGTAAAGCTGGCGCTACGGAGATGCGCGTCGGCTTCTTCCTTAGAGTGTGAGCGAGTTGCTTCACCCTCAGCAGTGCCCGCTGGGCATACCGAGGATGCAGCGAGGAAGCTCCGGAAACGCCGGGACGCGGGTCTCAGAGGCTCGGGGAGAGCTGCATGGCGGCGCGAACTTCCTGCATGGTCTGTTCGGCGCGAGCCCGGGCGCGGGTGGACCCGTCTTCGAGGATATCCCTGACCTGCTCCTCAGAAAAGGTCGCGCGACGTATCCGGATGGGTTCCAGAATCTGAACCAGGGCGTCGGCGGCCCATTCTTTGCACTGAATGCATCCGATACCGGCCGAGCGACAGCCTTCATAGACCTCGACGAGCTTTTCCGGCGCGGAAAAGACTTTGTGCAGATCGCCAACCGGGCATTTGTCCGGATCGCCGGGGTCGGTGCGTCGAACGCGCGCCGGATCGGTAACCATGGTCTTCAGCTTCTTGCGGATCTCCGGCTCGGGATCTGTCAGCATGATGGTGTTGCCGTAGCTCTTCGACATTTTGCGGCCGTCGGTGCCGGGAAGCTTGGGCGAAGGGGTGAGCAGAACCTGCGGTTCGGGCAGCACGTCTGCGCCGTTGAGCTTGAAGTGCCCGTTGAAGCGACGGGCGACTTCACGGGTAAGCTCGACGTGGGCTGCCTGATCCTGGCCGACGGGGACGTATTGGGGCTGGTAGATCAAGATATCGGCTGCCTGGAGAAGCGGATAGCCGAGAAAGCCGATGTTCGACAGATCCTTGCCGGTGAGGTTCTCCTGCTGCTCTTTATAACTTGGAACGCGCTCCAGCCATCCGATAGGCGTGATCATACCCAGGAGCAGGTAGAACTCGGCGTGCTGAAGGACCTTGCTCTGCAGGAAGAGCACACTGCGGTCTGGATCGAGGCCGGCAGCCAGGTAATCCAGCATCCCGTCCATGATGTTGGGGACTAACTGCGTGGTGTCGGCATAGTCGGTGGTGAGGGCGTGCCAGTCGGCGATGAAGAAATAGCACTCGTACTGGCCGGTGTTCTGGAGCTTGACCCAGTTGGCCAGGGCGCCCATGTAGTTGCCGAGGTGGAGCTTGCCGGTGGGGCGCATTCCGCTGAGGACGCGGGGACGAGGCGAAGAGATTGCAGATTCGGACATGGATTCAGTCGATTCCGGGATGATGCCGAGAAGGTGCGGGCCGCCTTTTTTCAGGTGCTCAAAAGGGGCACATTTCATTGTAGCGGGAGCCGGAGGCGGGATGGTTCCAAGGACAGAATTCAGGAGGTCTTGGATCAGACCATTGGCTTGATATGCTCGAGCACCCAGAAGATGAGCGCAAGCGAGGGGCTGAGCAGAGCCATGAGGACGTAACGGCCAA
>Ga0302278_10005079_pt1 | contig 13227 bp, 12 predicted proteins | sample III_Bog_N3_2_FD_194543 | JGI IMG/M metagenome (GOLD analysis project Ga0302278, IMG submission 194543) | Peat permafrost microbial communities from Stordalen Mire near Abisko, Sweden - III_Bog_N3_2 | ecosystem: Environmental > Terrestrial > Soil > Wetlands > Peat | place: Sweden: Abisko... | reverse complement strand
ATGACCCCATAGCGCTCGAAGGTCTTGAAGTCTTTCGTCAAGGCCAACGACACACCGGGACCTCCTCTGGAAAATGATGTATAAGCGACTGCATATTGCTGTAACTCCGGGACATACGTAATACGTGGGTCTTCAATGCCCCAGATTTCCTCGGGATATTCGCGCGGATTGGCCGCAAAAGTCGGCTGCGGATCGATTCGCCAACCATCGATTCCGTTCGCGGATCGGGCCGCGCAAAGGTGCGACAAGCCGCGCCGGTCTTCGACCCGGCAAAGCAGCAGCGTGTCGCCGTCGTCCAGACGGACGGCGCCGGCGTTGAAGACGCTGTTGACCGGATACGGCCAATCCTTACCGCTGAGAATTGGGTTGGAGGGATGGCGGAGGAAGAGCGAGTCCTGGCCGTGAAACCGTGTGTGTTCGGCGTCGGTCTTGGCCGGATCTGATAGGGGATGTGAAAGTGTAATTGTGCTCAAACTGACACGCTCATTTCTTGCTTCTGTTGTGAGGCGGTATGGTTTTCCAGGCCTTGCATGTCAAGAAGGGCCAGCAGGAACGAAAGCGTTGATTCGGCCCCCTGGTTTTCGTTCACTCGGTCCGGATGAAGTCCGTCTTTGCATCCGCCGGTCGCCGGGTCGTAAAGCGAAATCTGGAGATCGTTGCCGCCGAGAAACCATCGAAAGGCGGACCATGCCTCATCGCACCATCGCTGCTCGCCCGTCACACGGTAGGCGAGCAAACAAGCTGAGATAGTCGCGCCAGCCTCGACTGGCTGTTGATCGAATCGGGCCTTTTCACCACCTTCGGCAAAGAATCCCATCGATCCAATAGGCACGAAGATATCGGGGTCTTCGCGGTGCTGCTGGGCGACAAGCCACTCCAGAGACTCGCAGCCAGTCGCAATCATTCTCTGATTCCCGCTCGCATGACCTGTCAATAGAAGCGCCTGCGAAAGCCTGGCGTTCGAATATGACAGACTCTTTTCAAACCAGTGCCAATTTCGCGAATGAGTGCGCTCATAGATGTCCAGCAGTTTGTTTGCCAGCAAATTGCGTGCGCCCTGGATAACTCTGTCCCCCGGGAACCAATCCAGGTAGCTTTGCATCCCCAGGATGGAGAACGCCCAGGCTCGAGGGCTGGTAAAGGTGGAAGCTGCAGGAAAGGCCTTCTCGAACAACCGACCAGCCGCGCCTCTTAGCCCCGCGTCTTTCGTATTGCCGAGGACCGTCCCCACCGACCACAATGCTCTACCGTGACTATCTTCCGAGCCCGACTCTTCCAACCACGTACGGTCATAAGTCAGGAAGTTTCTGAACCGACCTGTCTTGTCGTTGAAGGCATGCCAGAGAAATGTCATATAGCGTCGTGATAGCCCTGCATGGCTGGAACCATTCATCAATATGGCCACAATCAGTGCACGCGCGTTGTCATCGGTGGTATAACCTTCCAGGCAGTTTGGCAGCGAAAAGATGGCATGCTGCAAGATGCCTGTGTCGTCCGTCATGCTGAGAAGGTGTTGTGTGTTCAATGCCGGCAGATCGTCTAAAATGCCGATGCTGATGGCGTCACGAGTCGGGTGGGGACGGTACATTCTCTCGACACGCGCCTGTTGAAAACTTGCCATGTAGGACACGGCGATTCTTGGCCATGTCGTCTCACGAGAATGGAGGTAGGCACGCTTGCGCATGGCATGACGGCCCGCCTCATCATCCAGCAGCGCTATGGTGGCATTCGCGATGGAAGCCGGTTCATCGAATGGAACGATGACTCCTCGCCCCTCCGCAAGTAGCTCTTTCGCATGCCAGTAAGGGGTCGAAATAATCGCTTTGCCTGCGCCCAGGGCAATCGCGAGAGTGCCGGACACGACCTGTGCTTCCTGACGATATGGGGTGATGTAGATGTCAGCTGCACCAACCTGCTCAACTAATTCTTTGGCGCTCACAAAGCGGTTGTTGAACTTAACCTGTGATGAGACGCCAATGCTTTCCGCCAGCGCCTTCAACGAATCCCTGTACTGCTCTCCAACCTGTTTTAGAATGTGCGGATGCGTCGCTCCGGAGACGATGTAAACCACGTCTGGATGGCTCTCTAATATCTCGGGCAATGCGAGGATTACATTTTCGATTCCCTTGTTCGGGGATAGCAAACCAAACGTCAACAGTACCGATTGCCCCTCGGTGCCGAACTGATCCTTGAAGTAATTAGGATCCATGAAAGGGAGGTCTGGAACGCCATGCGGAATCACGTCGATCTTCCTTCGCGGAATGGCATAGACCTCGCGCAAAAGACGGGACGCGTGTTCGCTCATCACGATGAGGCGGTCCGAGAGTTCGGCAGTCTCCTCCAACACTGATCGCTGGTTTGCGTCGGGCTCCCGCAACACAGTGTGCAGAGTCGTCACCAATGGCATCTTCAATCTACGTAGCAGAGCAAGGATATGGCTCCCGGCAGGGCCGCCAAAGATCCCATACTCAAACTGGAGACAGACCAGATCGTTGCCATTAAAGTTCAGAAAATCAGCGACTCTCTGATATGAGGAAAGGTCTTCTTGATCAAGCTCCAGTCTGACCGCTTCTGGATACTGATAGCTGGAGCCCGGATCGTTGACCGGGATCGCAAACAGTCTATCGATGCCATATTCGGTGCCGACTGCAGTGCAAAGGTCGGTGGTGAAAGTAGCGATTCCACATTGACGGGGAAGATAGTTTCCAATGAAGGCAATCCGGGTCGGCAGTGTAAGCTCGCGATGAACTTTAGATACCGTCGCATGTCGTTGTTCTGGAACCAGCAAGATGCCTGCATGTTCTTCGTCAAACAATATCGCTGGTAGTGACATCGTCTCCCCGCTTTCCTGTCCTGCTGTAAGGAGGCAGTCCATCGAGACTATTTAGCGCCCTTATCTACTATGGGGGGAAAAGACCAGAGATGCTGATCACTTATGCTCAGCAACCGATCCAGGGCGCCATCTAGGCTCAGAATAGTTGGCTCTGGCTCGAAGCGCGGTCGCCGCCAACATTACTTTAAGCTCACTCGATCAGGCCGCGGCACCGCTTGCATCAGGTTACTGATAGCGCATCCAAGAAAGTAAAAACCATGAGCGCAGTGACACTATATCCCTTGAGGTTCGATCCGATCTATCAATATCGCCTTTGGGGTGGTCGCCGTCTTGGAAACTTACTCTGTAATCCCCTGCCCGGCGAAGGCCCATTCGGGGAGGCATGGGTGCTTAGCGATCGTGAAGATCACGCCAGCTGCGTCGCCAATGGCGCTCTCAAAGGACAAACCATAGGGCATGTCCTGGAGAGATTTCCCGCAGAGATTATGGGAAGGCTCGCACATCGTTTTCAGCGATTTCCGTTGCTTCTCAAGTTCCTAGACGTCGAAGAAATGCTGTCCGTCCAGGTGCATCCGGACGACGACCGTTCGGACTTGCTGCCGCCCGGCGAGTCTGGTAAGACCGAAGCGTGGGTTGTTCTCGAAGCGGGGCCTCAGAGCCTAATCTATGACGGCCTCAAGCCGGGGACCACGCTGAGGGATCTCCGCCATTCGCTCTCCGACGGTACTCTACCCGACCATCTTGAACGCTTCGTTCCCAAAGTTGGAGATGCTGCTCTCACTCCGGCCGGAACAGTTCATTCCCTCGGTGGCGGCCTGGTCGTATTCGAAATTCAGGAAAACAGCGATGTTACCTTCCGGCTCTATGACTGGGGCCACATCGATCCTCGGACCGGGGAGCCTCGTCCGCAGCAGGTTGAGAAAGCACTGGCTGCCGTAGTTTTTGGGAAGTGCAATGCGGGCCTAGTCACGCCGGTCGTTGAATCAACCGCACCCGTCCAACGCGAGCGGCTTTTCAGCACAAAGCATTTTCTCTTATGGAGATTGAGGGGCGCTGCGCCCTTCGATGTTGGCAGTACAGACTTACCGCGCGTGCTCGCTTGCGTCGAGGGCGCCGGAGACGTGGAGTATCAAGGAGCGTCTTATCTAATCACTAAGGGAGAGGTGTGGCTCTTACCGGCGACCGTCGGAATTTGCAGGTTTTGCCCACAAGGCCAAGTGACTTTGCTCGATATTGCCATTCCAGAATGAAGTCGGTGCAACGGTAAGGTAGAAGGCCACCCGACCCAGATACTCCTGGAAGGTCATTCATCCCTCTTCAAGCGTCTCGAAGACCAGTCCTCGCGCAACTGCGCCCACGTCAGCTTGAAGTGTCTGGAAACACGTCGGCGTGCAAGGTGGTCACCCTTTGGCGAGCAGGACCCGCCCACATCAATAAGTAGGTTCGTAACCGGAGCCGACCTGAGCAGCCTTGCGGGTGCGAGCGACATCATCTTCGTGGTCGGACGTCAGTGCGAGTGGGGTCACTGCCAGAATGATCGTGGAAACAATTAGAAGGGTGCTTGAACTTGGGTTCTCTTTAGTGCTGTGGTGAAGAGCAGTCCAGCCTCTGGGCACACGCAATCTGGTCAGCTGATGAGGCCCTCGGAGAGCTAGTCGGTTCCGGATTCCGCAGTGTGCTTCCCCGAGACGGGTTGCGGCGGAGCATGCATGTAACGACATGGCGTGCCGCACATGCTGGGTCAGCAGCATAGGCAGGCTAGGGACGCTTCGCTGTATACGATTGATCAGCCATTTCGTATTCCCTCGCATCCCGCGCGCGATGAGCAAACCGGCACAGAATATCCCGCTCGCCGGTGGGATCATCGAAAAATGAGTCTCCACATACTTCACGATCATGAAGAGCTACTCGATACTCTTGTCGGCGGCAAACTGCCACGCAATCTAAGCTGGAGCGCCGTAATTGAACTAATCGGACAGATTGGCGAGGTCCAGCCCCACGGAAACGACGAATTCGCCTTCGTAGTCGGCTCGCAGAGGAGTTTCTTCAAGCGCCCCAGCACCCCTAACCTTGAAGTTGATGAGATTTCGCGGCTACGTACATTTCTAAGAGAGGCTGACGTTCTTGGAAAACCTGCCAAGGCACACCGAATCGGGCGAATAGTTGTGGTCGTCGACCATCATGCCGCCCATATCTATCACGACCTCGGCGGTTCTCTGCCTGAAGGCCAAGTTACCGTGAAGCCGTACGACCCCTTTGGATTCGAACGCCACCTGGTCCACCGCAAGGAAGCCCATTACAAAGGCGACCATGTTCCTGAAGAGGACTCCTATTATGAGGAAGTTGCCGGGTTCCTGGTCGATGCCGAGGCGATCGTACTCATTGGCCATGCAATCGGAAAGAGCAGCGCCGTCAAGTTCCTAAGCGAATATCTGAAGACCCATCATCCTGAAACCTTCAAGCGGATTATCGCTACCGAGACGGCGGATCTCTCCGCGCTGACCGAGCCCGAGATCGAAGAGATAGCAAAGAGATACATCTGCCCCGTCACTGCACTCTCTTCCTGACGACTCGCGGCGCTTGGGCGGAGAACATGCATTAGCCGGACGGGCTCGGTTGCATGTCACAAATCGCAGAATTGAATCCTCGATACACCTTTGCCAACCCCCTCGTAAGGCCATTAGCTGCCAACACCGGGGCAACCCAACATGAACAGGGAGTAAGAGCGTGACAGAAGGACTAATGAAAGCAGTTCTGCTTAGGGGTTATGGCGACGTTAGTCACCTTTCGTACGAAGAGGCACCCATACCTGTGCCTGGAGCCGGCGAATTACTGGTGAAAACTATAGCGGTCAGCATCAATCCAATCGACTGGAAATTGCGTCGCGGTGACCTAAAGGAGATGATGCCGCTTACATTCCCGGCGATCCTGGGCCGCGATCTTTCGGGCGAGGTGGTTTCGATCGCGGGCGTGGTGAGCAGCCTCAAGATCGGGGACCGCGTTTTTGGCCTCGTAAACCGCTCGTACGCCGATTACGTCGTGTGCAAACCCGAGGACTTGGCTAAGGCACCGAAAGCGCTAGACCCCATCGACGCAGCCGCACTACCTCTTGTTCTGCTGACCGGATCCCAGGTCATCGAACGCGGCATTCGACCTCGATCCGGAGCGGTCATTCTCATTACGGGCGCGATTGGCGGTGTCGGTCGAACCGCAGTCCACGTGGCCAAACAGCATGGCGCCCATGTAATTGCAGGCGTCCGAGCCAGTCAGAGGGCAGAAGCTGAAGGTCTTGGTGCGGATCGCGTGATTGCATTGAGCGATGTCAAAGAAATTGCCAGCTTGCCGGAACTTGACGCAATCGCTGACATGGTAGGACACGACACGATTGACCGACTCCTGCCCTTCATCCGAAAGAATGGAGTGCTGGCAACCGTAGTCGGTGCTCCGCCGTCCGCAGAAGGGCGCGATATACGCGTTGTGCCCGTCTGGGCACAGCCTGATTCCGCGAGACTGGAAGAACTTGGCCAGGAGGTGGCAAGAGGACTTTTTTCCATTCCGATCGGCAAGAGGCTCAAGCTTTCGCAGGTCCGGGAGGCCCAGCAACTGGCGGAGAAAGGTGGTATCGGGAAGATAATGCTTACTCCTTGAGTACTTCTTCCCCTTTCAACCTCGCGTACGGCGCATGTTCATCCCCGTCCAATCAGCAGGGTCTCACCATGGACCATGCAGGAAACATGCCTGGTGCCGGAGATGATTGCCTCGGCCTTCGCGACCGTATCGCGGGATCCATGAACAATCAGCAAGAAATTATCGGACTTAAGGGCGACATCATATTGAAGAACACTGTCCTTTGGAATTCCGATACTTACGAGGGCTGCCCCAATCGCGCTGACGCCTCCGACGACCGCCGCCCCTTCAAGGCCTGCGACGATCCACGCAACCAGTGGTCCAGCAACCAGGATAGGGCCGAGACCGGGGATAGCAAACATCGCAGACCCGAACAACAGTCCCCACAATCCGCCCCAAAACGCACCAATCTTGCCCCAGTACTTCATCCGGTCTCCGGCGTTGTAGTAACCAACCACCTGCTCCTCGGTGTACGTATCTTTTGCCGCGATCGAGAGACTTTTCATGTCGACACCTGCAGTCTGGAGTTCCTTTATCGCCTGCGCTGCCCGCATATGAGTGTCGAAAACAGCTACTACTGAATCGTATTGCGGCATGTACTTCTCCATTTTCTGAAAGCTAGTCACGTGAAGACTATTTGCGCCAGTAGAGCAGCATTCCTTGCAGCTAACCGCGCAGGTTGCAGTCCTTTTCGGCCAACACGCCCTGAACCCTGAACAGCGTAGACATGTAGTCTCCATCTTCCACAACCGGCACGCTGAGCAATTCGGCACAGCACTAACAAGCAGGCCCTATCAGGGTGCGTTGATACGCATCCAGTCAGGGAGCAATCCTGGCCATGCACTTCCGCGTCGTCGCCTAACGCTATGCGCCGGGTTCCATTGACTTGAACTTCTGGCCTCGGGCAGTGTCTGACGGCCCCTCGATCAATCCACGGCATGTTCCCGGCGGCCGACCACCTAATTCGAACAGCTCTCCGGATGCACCAAGTCATAGCCGCGCAGTCGTTTGCTGCCGAGCATATTCTTGATGTTGCTCGGACCTGTCCTCTTGCGCTATTGAGATTGATGCAGAAGCCTTGTTGACCTCAGCTTTTCGAATCTGAATCTCGGCGGCGGAGACAAAGACAGGGCGCGTAGGGATGCTTCCTCCAAGCACCGTTGTCGAGGTTCCTGCGATGCTGCCGGCCGGAGCAGCAACGATCCGCTTCTTGCCAGCGTGCATGAGCGGAGCATTTGCTCGCATCTCATGACGTCCGGCGACTCCACTTGAATTAGCAGCTTGCAACACTTTCGCCCCCATTTTAGTTCTTATTACAATACTTGTGATCGAAAGCAGTTTGACTCAAAGCCGCTCTCTCTAAAGCCGTCGCTCTGGTCCACAGTGGTCACGGCATCAGCGCTTGCACGCGAGAATCTGCTCCCGAGAATCAATACGGCTTAGGTCACTGGACTGTGTGACCACGCGACTCACATCCTCCATAACCGAGTAATCCGTGTAACCCTTTGCGCCACCGCCGTAGAGCGTTGCAGGATCGAAGGAACTGAGAGGCGCATCCACACGAAAGCGTTCCACCAGATCGGGGTTTGCTATAAACGGTCTTCCAAACGCGACCAGGTCGACCTTGCCCTCCGCGATGCTCTGATTGGCGAGCGCGAGAGTGTATCCGTTGTTTGCCATGTACGCTCCGTGGAACTTTCGCCGAAGAGCGGTGAAATCGACACTGGGATCAAAATCTCTCGGGCCGTCCGTCTGCCCTTCGATTACATGAAGATAGACCGGCTTGAGGTGGTCAAGCACTTCCACCACGTGGTCGAATAGCCTGTTCGGATCGCTGTCCTGGACGTCGTTGACCGTGCTTACCGGTGAAATCCGCACTCCAACGAAATCTTCTCCCGCCTCGTCGATAACCGCCTGCATCACCTCGGTGAGGAAGCGAGCGCGGTTGTCGATCGACCCACCGTATGCGTCGGTCCTCTTGTTCGATCCATCATGCAAGAACTGGTCGATGAGATAGCCGTTGGCAGCGTGGACTTCAACTCCGTCGAATCCAGCGGCCAATGCATCTCGCGTCGCCGTCACGTATGCCTCAACGATCTCCGGAATCTCATCTACTCGAAGAGCGCGCGGCTCAGAGACGCTGGTGAATCTACCATCGATAAACGTCTGCGCGTTAGCCCTGATGGCAGATGGCGCCACAGGCTTTTGCCCGGCCGGCTGCAATGACGTGTGCGAAATCCGACCGACATGCCATAGTTGAAGAAAGATCTTGCCACCGCAGGCATGGACGGCATGCGTTACTAGCTCCCAGCCTGCTATTTGCGCTTCTGTGTAGACCCCAGGTGTCCCCTCGTAACCGCGACCCTCGGCACAGATCTGCGTAGCTTCAGAAATGATCAGCCCAGCGGTCGACCGTTGAGCATAGTATTCGGCCATTAATGGGGTGGGAACACCATCCTCTGTTGCATGGCTTCTGGTAAGAGGAGCCATCACAATCCGGTTCGGTAGCTCCAGATCTCCCAGCTTGTATGGAGTGAAGAGTGTTTCTGTACTTTGCGTTGACATTTTTGCTCCCGGTATCCCGCTACCACTCTGAAAAACAGCTAGCCTCTGATCCACTGGTTCAAGCCCAGTTGCGACGGGCTGCATAGGATTCCAGTGTCATCCATACCCCTGCCTTCGATCTGTGTCGGATTGCACAGCAAGACGAGATCCAGAGTGACATCCTATTCTTAATGGGTTTCAGCAACATGCAGATCATCGCCCAGCAGAGAAGCTGCAATCCTCAACGTTTCACTTGGATAACAGGATGCTGAAGGCTAAGGTATATGAACCTCTCGCCAGCAGTGGATGCTGAGAAGTGGCGAAACGACCATGCGGACAAGCCAATCGTAGAGTTCATACATGTCTCGTTTGCTTCGGGCGGCCATACTGTGTTGGACGACATCTCATTCAAGATCAACCGCGGTGAGACAAAAATTCTCTTGGGCCCAAGCGGGTCCGGGAAGAGCGTTCTCCTTAAGTTAACTGATGGTTTACTAACGCCAGATGACGGTACAGTTCGTGTCTTCGGCAAAGACCTGGCCTCCCTACAACAAGCTGAGCTGTTCGCCCTACGACAAAACGTAGGAATTGTGTTTCAAGACGGAGCTCTATTTGACTCTCTGTCTGTTCGGGACAACGTTGCGTATCAGCTCATTGAAAACAAAATCCCCCAGCAGGAGATCGAGAGTCGCGTGCTGGATGTGCTGCGCTTTGTTGATTTGGAGGACAAGATTAATGCATTTCCACCTGAACTATCGGGAGGAATGCAGCGCCGAGTGGCCGTTGCTCGCGCCATCATCGGCAAACCCGACCTGCTTCTCTATGACTCTCCGACTGGCGGACTAGACCCCGTAACTTCCGAAACCATTATGGAACTTGTCATCAAGCAGAGAGATGTTCGCGGCTCCAGTTCCCTTCTCATCACTGAGCGCCTGCAAGATGCATTCTTATGTCCCACCCACCGCTTCGATCAGGGCTCAGGGAAGCTCATCAGGCTGCCCGACGGCCAGGAAGACAAGAACACAACCTTTCTAGTACTGAACAACGGGAAGTTCCTCTTCGATGGCTCGACACTTGACTTAGTTCACTCGAACGACCGCTATATACGATCGTTTCTCGACTTGCCCAATTAGTTTCTCTGAACGGATCACTAGGCCATGCATAGACGTCAAGTTGAGCATCATCGTACGCAAAGGGTTGGCTGGTTACGCGCGGCAGTTTTGGGAGCAAACGACGGCCTGCTCTCGACCGCAAGTCTTGTGCTTGGGGTGGCGACAGCGCACGGGACGCATAGCAGCATTCTTATTGCCGGCACTGCAGGCTTGGTTGCAGGCTCAATGTCGATGGCCGCAGGCGAATATGTCTCCGTCCACTCCCAAGCCGACACGGAAAACGCTGACTTGAAGCGTGAGGGGCAAGAACTGTCGGTAGACCCTGCGGGCGAGCACGAAGAATTGGCAGACATCTATGTAGGCCGAGGTTTAGATCGATCTCTCGCAACGCAGGTTGCCCAACAGTTGATGGCACACAACGCCTTGCAGGCCCATGCCCGTGACGAGCTCGGCATCACAGATGCCCTAACTGCTCGCCCCATTCAGGCAGCTCTCGCGTCCGCAGCTAGCTTTGCCGCTGGGGCGATCGTGCCGCTACTTATGGTCAGTTTTTCGCCGCAAAGTCTCTTGTTGCCTCTGGTCGCGATCGTCTCTCTGTTCTGCCTTGCAGCACTCGGAGCGGTTGCAGCGCAAGTGGGAGGCGCACCAGTGTTGACTGGAGCTCTGCGCGTGATGTTTTGGGGTGCATTGGCAATGGCCGCTACGGCGGGTGTCGGGGCTCTCTTTGGAACAAGGATGAGTTAGAGCCGCTGTATGGTTACTTCAAGGGCGAATTCAGACCGATAGCACAAGACTGTGGAGATTCCTGATGAATTCACGAAAGCTTATCTATTCTGGCCTCGCTTTGGCCGGGGTGTTTTGTCTCGTTCGGGCCGGATCTGGCGAAGTTCCTCTTGAATCCGTCCCGAACGTAGACCTGAGCCGCTACACGGGTCGGTGGTATGAAATTGCAAGGTACCCCAATCGCTTCGAGCGCAGGTGCAGCAGCAACGTCACGGCGAGCTATACCCTCCGTTCTGACGGCAAGATTAGCGTAGTAAATTCCTGCACAACTCGCGAGGGCAAGCTTACCCAATCGCACGGCTGGGCTAAGGTTGTTGACCAGAAGAACCGCTCGAAAATTAAAGTGACATTCTTCTGGCCGTTCTTTGGCGACTATTGGATTATCGACTTGAGCCCGAATTACGAGTACGCCGTCGTCGGCGAGCCGAGTCGCAAGTACCTATGGATTCTGAGCCGCACAGCGGAGATGGACGACAAGCTCTATGCAGAAATTGCGGGTCGCCTAGCGGCCAAGGGCTACGATGCCACCAAGCTTGAGCGAGGAAAGCAGACCGATTAACCGGTGACAGCATCCGGGATGAACAATGCCTCATTACCTCTCGCTTCGCGAGTAGCCAATCCCTTTATTCTCAGACGTCGAGATGAAGCACATTGCATCTGCCTGTATAGAAGAGCACAGCTGCAAGGATTGTCCTAAGAGTAATGTGTCGTCTATGGAAGTTCTCATGTAGGCGTTGCCCCAAGCAGTTAGCACCCGGAGAAGCACGCTGTAGAGCTTCACCAAGGAGACTTGATGTTAATTAAAGCGGAAGAGCTGAAAGGCTATCAACTTGATAGCACAGACGGGACCATCGGATCTGCCCGTGAGTTCTATTTTGACGATCACTATTGGTCGATTCGTTACCTGGTAGCCAAAACGGGCGGCTGGCTTAGCGACAGGAAAGTCTTGCTTTCGCCCTATTCCGTGAGCTCAATCGACCCTGTCCACGAAACAGTCTCGCTCACTCTCACGAAAAAACAAATCGAAAACAGTCCCTCAATCGATACGGACGCGCCGGTGTCACAGCAGTTTGAGGACTCCTATTACAACTACTATGGATATCCAGCTTATTGGTACGGGCCCTATACGTGGGGATACTATCCGTATCTGGAGCGGAACCGCAGCAAGTGGGTAGGCTCGGAACTGACCAGCACACCTTGGGACCGTCATCTTCGTAGCACCCACGAGGTCAAGGGCTACCATATCCTCGCATCGGACGGCGAAATCGGCCACGTCGAAGACTTCATCATTGATGAGGAGACATGGGCAATTCGTTATCTAGTTGTCGCGACAACCAACTTCTGGCCTGGGAAGAAGATACTGGTTTCACCGCAATGGATTGCGAGTGTGAGCTGGGATAAGCGGGAGGTTGTTGTCGACCTGTCGCGTGAAAAGATCAAGAATTCACCTGAGTATGTTGATGACGGTGCGGTCACGCGCGAATATGAGACGGGCCTTTACGGCTATTACGATCGGGATGGCTACTGGGTTGCCGATCTGATGCCGGCATAATTCCCATCACTCGCGCCGGCGGTAGGGGGTGAGCTCTGCAAGCTACAGCCGGGTACACCTGACGCGCGACCAAGCCATCAAACTACTATTGTCCGATTTACGGTCCCACGGCAACCAGTCAGCTCGCGACAACCAAGACCTCTTTGCCAGAGCAGCTTCAGTTTACAAATTTACAAACAGGCTTTGTTTTCGTCCGCACCGCTAAGATGGCCGTATGGGGTCTTACTGGATTGAAAAGCCCATGATCCCGATCTACGAACCCATCTATGACTTGCGGGTGATCGTCGCCTTCATCAAGGAAACACTCGGCATCGACGAATCCACGCCTGAAAACCTCCATACCACCTCCTTTTCCAATCCCACCCATTGCGTATCGGGGTGGGCTGTCGATTGTCTGATAACGCTGTGGGCTGGCGCTACGCAAGAAATACAGTCGCGTTAGACTCACTCGAGGTCTGAATCCATCAAGAGTCCACCCTCATCCTCCAGCCAAGCGCTTTCTGTCGGGCCCCGGCATGAGCGAAGATTCACTTACTTACAAAGATGGTGTTGTAGAAAAGAGCGGTCGAGCGCGAAAGGCTAACAAGCATCGGCGAGGCCACTTCGGTGGCTGCCATAGAGCATATCCCACAAAGCAGACAGGCCAGTGCCAGAGGACTTTCATGACATATAAGACCATCGACGGCATCACAAGTTCAGTAATCCCTTTCTGCCTCACGAACGCCATAGTCTTCGTGTTGCTTGGCCAGAGGGGAGGAAAGTCGCAGGCCTTCGCT
>Ga0302278_10005075_pt1 | contig 13233 bp, 9 predicted proteins | sample III_Bog_N3_2_FD_194543 | JGI IMG/M metagenome (GOLD analysis project Ga0302278, IMG submission 194543) | Peat permafrost microbial communities from Stordalen Mire near Abisko, Sweden - III_Bog_N3_2 | ecosystem: Environmental > Terrestrial > Soil > Wetlands > Peat | place: Sweden: Abisko... | reverse complement strand
ATGCTGAGGCCGGCGGGAAGTCCTGTCGCCGTAAAGGTGTAGGGTCCGCCCAGGCCGCCGCTGCCAACCATCGTCACCGGCGTGATCGCGATTCCCTGAACCGCAACAATCGACACGCAGGTCGCGCTCACCGGAGGTGCCACCGTCACCGAGCAGTTCAGTGTCCCGGTGTGCCCGGCCGCGTCGGTAATCGTCACCGTGTAGTTAAACGTTCCGCTCACCGTCGCCGTGCCGGAGATCGTCCCCGATGCCGAGATGCTGAGGCCGGCGGGAAGTCCTGTCGCCGTAAAGGTGTAGGGTCCGCCCAGGCCGCCGCTGCCAACCATTGTCACCGGCGTGATCGCAAAGCCTTGGACTGCCGTGATCGACACGCAGGTCGCGCTCGGCGGAGGAGCCACCGTCACCGAGCAGTTCAGTGTCCCAGTATTCCCGGCGCTATCGGTCACCGTCACCGTGTAGCTAAAGGTTCCGCTCGCCGTCGGCGTCCCCAAGATCGTCCCCGAGGTCGAGATGCTCAGACCGGCGGGAAGTCCTGTCGCCGTAAAGGTGTAGGGTCCGCCCAGGCCGCCGCTGCCAACCATCGTCACCGGCGTGATCGCAAAGCCCTGGACCGCCGTGATCGACACGCAGGTCGCGCTCGGCGGAGGAGCCACCGTCACCGAGCAGTTCACTGTGCCCGTGTTCCCGGCGCTATCGGTCATCGTCACCGTGTAGCTGAAGGTTCCGCTCACCGTCGGCGTCCCCGAGATCGTCCCCGAGGTCGAGATGCTCAGACCCGCCGGCAACCCCGTCGCCGTGAAGGTGTACGGGCCGCCTTAGCCGCCCGAGCCAACCATCGTCACCGGCGTGATCGCAAAGCCCTGGACCGCCGTGATCGACACGCAGGTCGCGCTCGGCGGAGGAGCAATCACCAGCGAGCAGTTCAACGTCCCCGTATTTCCCGCGCTGTCTGTGATCGTCAATGTGTAGGTGAAGGTTCCGCTCACCGTCGGGGTGCCGGTGATCTTCCCGGTTGGCGACATCGTCAGGCCCTCAGGCAATCCCGTGGCCGAGAAGGTGTAGCCCGTGCCCGTTCCTCCGTTGGCCACCATCGTCACCGGCCTGATCGCCAAGCCCTGCACCGCAGTGATTGATGCGCAGCTTACGCTCGGCGGAGGGGCCACCGTCACCGAGCAGTTCAACGTCCCGGTATTCCCGGCGTTGTCGGTCACTGTCACTGTGTAGTTAAACGTTCCGCTCACCGTCGCCGTGCCGGAAATCACCCCAGCCGAAGAGATGCTCAGACCCGCAGGCAACCCTGTCGCTGCAAAGGTGTACGGGCCGCCTGAGCCGCCCGAGCCAACCATCGTCACCGGCGTGATCGCAAAGCCCTGGACCGCCGTGATTGCCACGCAGGTCGCGCTCGGCGGAGGAGCCACCGTCACCGAGCAGTTCAACGTCCCGGTATTCCCGGCGTTGTCGGTCACTGTCACCGTGTAGCTGAATGTTCCGCTTACTGTCGCCGTGCCGGATATCACCCCAGCCGAAGAGATGCTCAGACCCGCCGGCAATCCCGTCGCCGTAAAGGTGTACGGTCCACCCGCCCCGCCGCTGCCGACCATCGTCACCGGCGTAATCGCGATCCCCTGCACCGCAACAATCGCCACGCACGTCGCGCTCACCGGAGGAGCCACCGTCACCGAGCAGTTGACCGTGCCGGTATTCCCGGCGCTATCGGTCACCGTCACCGTGTAGTTAAACGTTCCGCTCACCGTCGCCGTGCCGGATATCACCCCAGCCGAAGAGATGCTCAGACCCGCCGGCAATCCCGTCGCCGTGAAGGTGTAAGGTCCGCCCAAGCCGCCGCTGCCAACCATCGTCACCGGCGTAATCGCATTGCCCTGCACCGCGTTGATGGACACGCAACTGGCACTTGGCGGCAGCACAAATCCGAAGTCGATCGTCTCATCGATGGCGATGTCGCCATTGCTGTCGGTAATCGCGAGAACCACGGTGGAAGGACTTGGGTTGCTGTCATTGGCAGTTGTGCTGCCCGGCGCATTGATAATCGTGGCTGAATAGCCGGCCGGGGGCGTTACCTGGGCGATATAGGTGCCGGCGCACAAACCGGTGAACTGGTAGTAACCATTCCCGTTGGTCGTGGTGGCATTCAGCAGGGTCATCTGTGAGTCGTACAGGCTCACGGTTACATTGGCGATGCCCGGTTCACCCGCGTCCTGAATACCATTGCCGTTCAGGTCGTTCCAGACAAAGTCGCCTATCGCCCCATTGCAAGGCGAGACATACCCGAAGTCGATGGTCAGGTCCGAGACAACATTGTTATTGCTATCCACAGTCAGCACCACGGGAGCCGGGCTGCCGTTGCTGTCGTTGGCCGTCGTGCTGCCCGGCGCCTGCGGGGTCGTTGGCGTGAAGTTCGGTGGCAGCGTCGAACCAACCACATCCACCTCGTACGCTCCGGCGCAAAGACCGCTGAACTGGTAATAACCAGTCCCGTTGGTGATTGCGGTTTGGATAAGGGTATGCGTGGAGTCGTACAGATCCAGGGTGACGCCGGAAATCCCCGGTTCACCCGCATCCTGAATTCCATTCATGTTGAGATCGTGCCAGACAAAGTCTCCGATAACCCCATTACACGGAGAGACATAACCGAAATCGATGGTCTCATCCGTGCTGGAATCGGTGGGCAAGGTCACGGGGGCCGGACTGCCGTTGCTGTCAATCGCGGGATTGCCGCCGGCCAGGGAAGTGGTCGGAGTGTAGTTCGGGGGCAGAGTCGCGGAATTCACCACGACGACGTAACTGCCCGCGCCCAGGCCAGTGAACTGGTAATAGCCGTTCACGTTGTTCGGACCGCCGTAAGCCGTTGTGGTGGTTGCCAGCAGATTCGTCTGGGTGCTGTCATACAACTCAACCTGGACGCCGTTGATGCCGGACTCCCCTGCATCCTGCAGGCCATTGTGATTCGCGTCGTACCAAACATAATCGCCGATGGCCCCCTGCAAGGAGACGAAGCCAAAATCGATCGTCTCGTCCGTGCTGTCGTTTGTGCTGAACATCACGGTGGAAGGATTCGGATTGCTGTCGTTGGCCGTCGTGCTGCCCGGAGCGTTGGGGGTTGTCGGAACAAAATCTATCTGGCCGTACGCATTCTTCGGCAAGGTTGTCGTATCTAATTGAACGGTATAAGTGCCGGGGCAAAGGCCGGTGAACTGGTAGTACCCCATCTGTGAGCCGGTCGGACCCGCCTGGGTGACGGAGGTTTGAAGCAGATTGCCCTGATAGTCAGATAGATTGACGGTAACGCCGTTGATACCGGGCTCGCCGGCGTCCTGAATGCCGTTGGCGTTCAGATCGCTCCAGACAAAATCGCCGATGGTTCCAAAACACTTCCCCGGAGTGCTGTAAACGTTACCCTTGACCAGCCCACCCCAACTCGAAGCGAACGATCCGGCAAAATCGGTCACGCCTACCTCGGTCTCGAGGTTCAGCGTCATCCACAGATCGTTATCCATGCTCGGCGGATTCAAATACAGGGAGGCCATCGATCCGCCGGTAACTGCAATGCGGAAGTCGAAGTTGGGCGTGTCGTTCACGCCGTCATAGAAGAACTGGGAGACCGTGCCGGTCAGGAGTGGAGAGGTATAGGTGGTGGCGCCGCTGGTGACCTTGCCGTTCAGCACAAAGTCAGGCTGCCCGGCAACGGGATTGCCGCCAATCAGATTCCCGTTGTTGTCCACCTGGATGGTGACTAACAAGCTCGGTGCCGGGCAGCTAATCAAAACGCAAAAAAGTGTCCTCGCCGGAAGGTTAAAGGAGGATCCGACACCGGAGATCGAAAGGACTTGTGTGCTTGCGTTGTAGGTGCCGTCCACGCTCGTTCCATGGGTATAGATGAGAGATGGAGTGTTTTCAGGCACGGTCGGGAGCACGTTGTTCTGGGCAATCGCTCCGGTCACCATCGTGAAGACAAACAACAGACATGCAACAAGGCTCTTGAAACGCATCGAGGTTCTCTTTTCTTCAGTTGAAATCAGTTTTGTTTGCGGCTCGGGTGGATGGATGCGGGAAAACGGCGCGACTCTCTTCAGTCCGCAGTCCGGGCATTTGAAGGTTATTGCGAACCCTTCAAACGGTCGCGCAGACGCGCTTTCCCGATGTCAACATTCACTCGGAGCTGCACAGGCCCGGCTTGGGGGAAGCCGACCCCATTCGTTTAGCTGTCTGTGGGGCCTCAGGGAGCCCCAGCGAGGGTCTTTGTCATGCGCTTGGGTTGATCTCGGATAACCCCGAAGAACCAACCTCAGCGCTCCGAAACAGCAGCCTGACCGGCAACCTCCCGGCAGGGTCGAACAAACTCTCCCGCTATGCCTTCTTCTTGCGGGCCAACCGCTTGCGAAGCATCCCGGCCGCCAAACCAGTTCCTAGCAGAGTCAACGTACCCGGCTCAGGAACCGCCGGAGGCGGCGGGGGGCTATACGGTTCCATATCCAGATTGCTGGTACTCGCGTCAAAATCGACCGCCACTTCATCACTGAACCAATTCAAGGCCGTACCGGTGGATCCGTTAAGGTTTTCCATCTCGGTCATTTCCGCAGTATCGTCACTCGTTACCGTGTACAACTCGCCATATTCACCCACTTGTGGCTCGATAAAAGGACTAAGGACTGTGCCGGCCATGTAGACGATTGGCGTCGCCGAGGCCCCCACGTCTCCATTAAAATACTCGACCGATTCCCCAGTGATCGTGAACCCTGACGAATCGGCCGTAAAGACCAGATAAGGCGCGACGGGGTCCTCGTTTTGGTAGTAGAGGCTAGTATTCGGCAGATCTATGATACTTTGCACCTCGCCTGTTAATGTCAGGTTGCCACCACTGGTAAAACCCCCAGCGGATGTTCCCGTGATAGGGGTGACTAGGAAATCTGGCTCCGGACCGGGGTCGAGCTGGTAGGCCGACCCGAAGGCCAACGGCGCCATGGGAAGAGACAACAGACCAACCATCAGAACTCTTGCGACAATGCGCGACATAGTTTTCCCTTCGAACTCTTTATCGTTTGGCTGGCTTGGGGGGAAGCCGTGCCTGATTCGCACCCCGCCCCGCAGCCTTGGTAGCATTATTGACCCCACGACGGCGTAGACGAACATGTGCGATACAGCTCTATCCACATCGGGAGAAGCAATTCAGTCGCCAAAGTCATCCCAATAAAATCAAATACTTGTAAGACTATCGATCTGCGGTATATGCAAAAGTTTGCACTCTGTTCCAAGAGATTCTCCATTCAGTCCGCTTTCAAGAACCCGGTGCTTCATGCTCAGGCCTGCGGATTTCAAAACTCCAATAAACCCCCTCTGCTCAGACGCCAACCCGCTGAATCGCACCGCCGCGCCACCGCCCCGGAGCAAACCGAAGCCGTGAAGCCAGCGGGGCGATTTCGCCCCATGCTGCCTACTGGTAGACCTGTGGAATGAAGTTCTGTTCCTGAATTGGCGGGCGCACGTACTTCGACTTCTCGAGCTTCGGCAACTCCAGCGGCGCGGGCGTCAGATCGCGGTAGGCAAACTGCGACAGAAGATGCCGGATCACGTTGAGCCGGGCGCACTTCTTGTTCTCTGCGTTCACCACAAACCACGGAGACAATTTCGTGTCGGTCACCGCGAACATCTCGTCCTTGGCGCGCGAGTAGTCGGCCCAGTGCTTGCGCGATTCGAGGTCCATCGGACTCAGCTTCCAGCGCTTGGTGGGATTCTTCATGCGGTCCTGAAAGCGCCGCTCCTGCTCCTCGTCGCTGACTGAAAACCAGTACTTGATCAGGTGAATCCCCGCGCGCTGCAACATGCGCTCAAACTCCGGGCAGCTCTGCATGAATTCCTGAAGCTGCGCCTCGGTGCAGAAGCCCATCACCCGCTCGACGCCGGCCCGGTTGTACCAACTGCGGTCAAAGAGCACCATCTCGCCTGCCGCGGGAAGGTGAGGGACATATCTTTGGAAGTACCATTGCGTCTTCTCCCGCTCCGTCGGCGTGCCCAGCGCCACCACCCGGCAGACGCGCGGATTGAGCGATTCGGTGACCCGCTTGATGGCCCCGCCCTTGCCTGCCGCGTCCCGGCCTTCAAAAAGAATCACCACGCGCAGACCTTCGACGCGAACCCACTCCTGCAGTTTGACCAACTCCACTTGCAGGCGGGCCAGCTCGCGATCATAGTCGCAGTCTTTCCCCACGCGCAGTGTCTTTACATTGGCCGGCGCCGGCGCGGGCAGGTCCCCGCCAACCCGAATGTTGTTTGCAGGCGCTGCAAGCTGCCCAGGCTTTCCCTGTTCTTTTTTGTCCTTGTCCTTCATCCGAATCCCTCCAACCCGCGAACCATCTTCCGCGCAGGTCCATCCGGATTCCGGCTGGCTCCTGCTTTGACCCGCACTCCCACGTTCTCCTTATCGGCGCGGTTCGCCGTCGCGATCATCATAATCCTTTGAAGAGCGTAGCGAATCCGGTGCGCAGGTTTTCTTTGGTCAGCACGCTACGCCATCTCGATTTTGAGCGTAATGCCGATATCTGAGATCTTCCCGGCGGGCATCCCCACGCTCAGCGCGGATTCGTCCTGCTTCCACTTGAGGTCGCCGCCATGCCCCAGCAGTTCCACCCTGGCAACCTTGCCCGGATTCTGCGGGCTGGCAAGGCCAAGCGCATTCACAACCGCTTCCTTCTCCGGCTGGCCCATCACGAAGGCGTAAATCATGCTCCCTTTGGTCGTGAAACGAATATCTTCCGCCATCAGGTCTTTTTGTTTGTCCTCGTTGAAGTTGCCGGCTTCGATCTTGGCTTTGGTGGATGGACCTTCCCCGTAGATCTTCCACGGGCGCGAGCTGTGAATTCCCTCGCTGTTCACTGCCATCCACGCGGTGATGCCCTCCAGTACATTCATCTCCTCGGGGTCCAGTTCGCCCGAGTTGGGCAGCGGGAAGTTCAGCAGCAGATTTCCGTTCTTGCTGACAATATCCACCAGCAGATCGATCACTTTCTTGGCCGTCTTGTATCGTTGGCCGCGCTTGTAATGCCATTGGCCAATGCAGGTGTCGGTCTGCCACGGATTCGCCGCGATGCCGTTTGAGACGCCGCGCTCGTGATCCAGCAGGCAGGTGCCGATGGCGCAGTCCGTCTCCTCCTTGCTGGTGTAGACCGCCTCTGTCTGGCCGCTGTGCAACTGCGCGCTCACATTGTAAAGATGCGCCACCATCTTCAGCCCATAATCCTCAAAGGGAAGCAGGCCATCGGAATAAAGAAAGTCGGGCTGATATTTGTCGATCAGGTCGGTCATGCGGTCAAGGTAGTGACGCTTCCACGAATCCGGAATGCCGTCGTCGTTCCAATCGAGCTTGTCGCCGAATCTTGCGCAGTCGGCGTCGTGATAGAGATCCGCGAACTTTGGATCGGCGCCGTCATACGGAACGCCGGCCAGCGGACCGGTCTTATCGGCGAGGTGGCTCACGGCCCACCACTTGTAACTGATCCATAAGTGCTCGCTGACTCCGAAGCGCAGTCCCTGCTTCCGCGCCGCATCCCGCCAAATGCCCACCACATCCTTCTTCGGCCCCATGTTCACCGCGTTCCAGCGCGTATACTTCGAGTCCCACAGGTCGAAGTTATCGTGGTGCACGCCCATGCTGACGAAGTACTTTGCCCCGGCCTTCTTGTAGAGGCTCATCAGGTGTTCCGGATCCCACTTGGCGGCCTTCCAGATGTCGACCAGATCCTTGTATCCGACCTTGGAGGGATGACCATAAGTCTCCACATGATAGAGATACTGGTCCGATCCCTGCATGTACATATTGCGGGCGTACCAATCCCCGTCCTCGATGGCCGACTGTGGCCCCCAATGTGCCCAAATGCCGAACTTGGCATCGCGGAACCAGTCTGGAATCCGGTACCCATTGAGCGATGAACGGGTTCCCAGGAAGTTATCTCCCTGTCCCGCCGCAAATCGAGAAAGCGCAAGAGCGGAGCATGCGCCGCCCAACCATTGAAGCAACTCGCGCCGGTTTAGTGCCATTTGCCTATCTTCCTTTCACGGCATCGCCAATCTCAAGAGGCGGAATTGACTTGGCCTTCGCGGAACTCCGCAAACCCATCAGCATATTAGAATGACTACATGGTCCATGACAATCAAGCTGCGTTCGAGGGCAGGAACGGCGGATGAGCGCAGGCGGCGGCACGCGGCCCGGCGAGGCGGCCGAACACTCTGACTGGAAACCCCAGGCAAACCCGTGGATGATCGCCGCGTCGGTGATGCTGGCGACCTTCATGGTGGTGCTCGACTCCTCGGTAGCCAACGTCGCCCTGCCGCACATGGCCGGCAGCCTCTCGGCTTCGACCGATGAGTCAACCTGGGTTCTGACCAGCTACCTGGTCTCGAATGCCATCATGCTCCCCGCCGCCGGATGGATCGCGCGGCGCATCGGCCGCAAGCGCCTGCTCATCCTCTCCATTCTCATCTTCACGGCTGCCTCGCTGCTCTGCGGCGTGGCCATCAATATGCCCATGCTGATTATGGCGCGGGTACTGCAAGGCGTTGGCGGCGGCGGCATGCAGCCGCTGGCCCAGTCGATCCTCCTCGAGAGCTTTCCGCCCCGCCAGCACGGCACTGCGATGGCCGTCTACGGCATCGGAGTTGTGGTGGCTCCGGTCATTGGCCCCACTCTGGGCGGGTGGATCACCGACAGCTATTCCTGGCGCTGGATCTTCTACATCAATCTCCCCATCGGCATCCTTGCGCTCTTCATGGTGAACCTCTACATCGAAGATCCTCCTTATCTCCGCAAGGCCTTCCACGGAGCCATCGATTATCTCGGTTTCGGCCTGATGGCCCTCTGGCTGGGAACATTGCAATTGGTTCTCGACAAAGGCCAGGAAGCGGACTGGTTCGCGGCTCCATGGGTTTGCTGGACCGCCGCTATCTCCACGCTGGCGCTCGTCGGCTTCGTCGTCCGCGAACTCACGGACCACGAGCCAATCGTCCAGTTGCGCGTCCTCGCCGACCGCAACTTCGCCGTCGGAACGATGATTACCTGCCTTTACGGATTCGTCCTCTATGGCGTCACGGCCATACTGCCGTTGTTCTTGCAGACCGTGCTGGGCTACTCGGCCCTTCAAAGCGGTCTCACCGTGAGTCCGCGGGGCATCGGCTCGATGGTTTCGATGGTTGTGGTTGGATTACTGGTGCGATATATCGATGGCCGCCTGCTGATGATTTTCGGCTTGGCCCTGCTCGGCGTCTCCACCTGGATGCTGGGCCACATCAATCTCCAGATCGGCATGTTCTCGGTTGTCATGCCGAACCTTGTCAATGGCTTCGCCATGGGCTTCATCTGGGTTCCGCTGACCACCATGACCCTGAGCCGGATCCGCAAGCAGGAGATGGGCAATGCCACCGGCATCTACAACTTGATGCGCAATATCGGCGGCAGCGTCGGCATCGCCGCCATCATCACCATGCTGGTGCGCGGTTCCCAGGTCCATCAGACTTATCTGTCGGCGGATGCCGCCGGGAGCCCAATCGCGGGCGCGATGCTCCGCGGACTTCAGGCCAGGCTCGTTGCGCAGGGCGCTGACCCGGTCACCGCCCATCTGCAAGCCCTGGGCGCGATCTACCGCAGCGTCGAACAGCAGGCAATTTTGCTGGCCTATGCCGATAACTTCCGCCTGCTGGCCGTTCTCGGCCTGCTGTGCATCCCGCTCGTCATGCTCTTCAAGCGGGTCAAAAAAGCATGATCGATGCGCTGCTTGAAGATTGTATGCCGTCTAAGCTCTCTTTTTGATTGACTCCAGCAATGTGCTGTCGATGCGCGTCTGCCAGCCGCGTCCCGTGGCTTTGAAATGGTCGATCACCTCGGGCGACAAGCGCAGGGAGATCAGCGTCTTGGTAGGAGCAGCTTGCGGGCCGCGCTGGCCTCTGCGAACCAGCTTTCCATTGCGAACCAGATCGGCCTTGGCGAGCCATGCGCGCGCCGCTTCGGCGTCGTTCGGGTCATAGGGGCCATCCCCAGGCTCATAGGGAATCGCATCGCCTTCCTGATGAGCCAGCACGCGCCCCCAGTCGGTTTCACTAGGCGTCTTGTTCATATTGTTCGCGCTCCTCTCGTGACGCTGGCCGAAGCGAAATCACGCGGATCTGGTCTCCGCGCTCGGTGTAGATCAAGGTCAGCAGCTTGCCATGAATCACGGCTACTGCAATGTCCATCCAGCGGCGCTCGCCCTTGCGGCTGCTGTCATAGGTGTATTTCTCCGGGTTGTCGTAGACCAGATGAGCGTCTTTGAAGTCGAGTCCGTGCTTTTCCAGATTGGACCGGCGTTTTGCCTCATCCCAGACAAACACGATTTAATTGTAGCTACAATATAATAAGAGCGCAAGTAGAATCCACATCCGGCGTGACGGGTTTCGGAAGCGGACTCCATAAAAGGCTAAGAACTACCTGAGCTCAGGCCCACGCAGATTGTCGTTCTGCGCAATGCCCTTTTCCAGTTCGCGGCGAACCTCAGGCGTGTCTTCCTGCACGCCGCAGCGAACAGGTATGATCGGATCCGTCTCGGACCCGCTTTCGTCCGGCTTGCCGTAAAAGTACTCGCTCGGAAGTATCACGTAGCGCATTTTAGGCCACATTTGCCAAGCCGCCCTGATATTGAGCACTGAACCCACTGGCCAGCGCGTGGCCCCTTTGAGGTAGGAGACAACTCTGACTTTGGTCGTTTCATAGGCATAGTTGTTATCCATCGCCTCCGAGACGGAGAGGGCATCCACGGCGATTGCAGTCCCCGCATCCCGAGCTACAGCCCATAGCGGGATATCGCAGGAGTAGAGCGGAGGGGGAAAGTATGGAGGCTCCTGTTGACCGGGACGAAGATAACCATAGAGATGTTCGTCACGAATCGCCGGCAGTAGATCTTCCGGCAGCCTGCAGGAAAACAGCCGCGTCAGACAGGAAAAATCGAATGAGGTCAAACTCTCAATCTCGGCTTGTGGAGTGTGCGTGGAATATGTGACGTCTGCCATCACGCAAAAAGTACATCCACCCGGCCGTCCCACTTTGTAATAAGGATGTTCGGCGGGCACATCCTCCCCGCCTAGCACCCAACCTCCACTCTCTGAACGGCGAAGAGCCTGCCGGCTCTTCGCGCCAGCGATGAGCGAGTAGCCGCGATCACCAGAGTCCAGCAACTTCGGGGGCACTTCGATACTGACCCAGGAAATCGTTCTCCAGATCGCGCCATCTTGCACGATGAACCCAACGTGTATGATGGCCAACCGGCCCCCGAGCAATCGATATGGGACATACGCCGCCTGATGACGCACGAGCCAAGCGGCAATGCCTCTGGGCTCTCTATCCCATGAACGCCAACCAGCACTGCTGACATCAATTTCATACCGGCACTCCGCCGCCGTGCAGCTACCGTCGTAATGTCCCCAGGCCCCCCAGCGATTCATCAGTCTTTGCGCGTCGGCCCAGGTGCTTTGGTAGAGCCGAATCTGGTGCATGTCGGCCATCAGCCGCTCGGCGCGCCAGCGCAGCATCCACTGCTGCGCCTGCACCGCCGCGAAGGCGAGCAGCACGACGACAAGCGCGGCCAGACCCGCCACGCGAAGAATGCGGAGAATCCACTTCTTGTAGGCCATCAATTAGATAGACACCGGCGGCAGGCAAACTGTTCCGGAGCGGAAGCAGCCGCCGACTTGCAAACGAGCTGCTCTAGCCTTCGGCGCGCACCAGCAGGCAGGTGATGTTGTCGTGGCCGCCGGCTTTGTTGGCGGCATCCACCAGGCTGGCGCAGAGTTCATCGAGAGGCAGATCGGCCGCGAGCATGGCTTCAATCCGCGCATCGCTGACCTCGCCCGTCAGCCCGTCGGAGCAGAGCAGGAAGATCTCTCCCGGCTCGGCTTCGACCTCGAATAGATCCGGCAGCACACTCGGCTGGGTGCCCAGAGCGCGGGTAATGACATTGCGCAGCGGGGAGCGCAAGGCGTCGGCGTGGGTGAGGCGGCCGATCCTGACCTGCTCCTCCACCAGCGAGTGGTCCAGGCTGATCTGTTCCAGTCCGGCCGGCTCTGCTCCGCCCCGCCTGGGTTCGCTCTCTTCCTGTCCGCTCTCTCCGGGGCGAAGATTGCGCATCCGGTAGCAGCGGCTGTCGCCCACATTGAAGACCAGAACGCGGTTCCCTTCGGCCACCAGGCCCACCATCGTGGTTCCCATGCCGCTGAGTTGGGGATCTTCCTGGGCGCGGGAATGAATCTCCTCGTTGGCGGCGCGAATCGCCTCTCCGATCACTTCTTCGAGCGGAGCAGCCTCGTCCCCGGCACGGTCGCAAAGCACGCGCAGCACCTCATTGACGGCCAGGGAACTGGCAATCTCTCCGGCTGCTGCGCCGCCCATGCCGTCGCAGACAACATAGACGCCGTGCTCGACGGAGAATCCGAACGCATCTTCGTTGGAAGGGCGCTTGCTGCCAACGTCGGAAACCGCGGCAACAGTGTAGCGTACAACAGCTGTCGACAAGAGAAACTCTCCCGCACTCAAGTTTACACGGGAAAGCGCTCCGCGGCATGGACAAGCCGCGGATCAACGCGGAAAACGGATCTTATGCATCCAGGTAGCCGGCAAGCAACCGGCCCAAATCAATGGCTTCTGAGCCGGTTGCCTTTGATGACTGTGGAATCTGCAATCTGCCGGCAGACCAGGGGGCTTCACGACTGCGGGAAAACTCGATAAATGCCGTGCTTTGTATCAGGGCACGAGTTCAGTCGTGCCGCAAGCCGAACCGAATTAAGGCCGGGCTTTAGCCCCTGAGGGATGTTTTTCGCCGACTTCGCCCCAAGTCCCGGCATTTCCGCAGTCCATTCAACTCCTCACGAGCGCCCCATGACGACGGTGTGGGGGCTCATGGGGATGGGATGGGCGGTGATTCCGCCGAACCCCGCCTCGTTGTACATCGCCGTGAGTTCGCTCAAGGTATAGGCGTCGCCCGCCGGCGTGGAGGTCAGCATGGTCATGCTGAAGGCCGCGGCCATGGGCGGGGAGACTCGGTCCTCATTGGGCACGAATTCCAGCGTGGCGGCGCACCCGCCCGGCCGGAGCGATCCGTGGACCTTCTTCAGCAGGCCCACGCAGGTCGGCTTGTCGAAGTGATGCAGGAAGTTGGTAAGCAGCACGGCATCATATGGCCCTCCGAAGTCCACCTCGAAGGC
>Ga0302278_10005074_pt1 | contig 13234 bp, 9 predicted proteins | sample III_Bog_N3_2_FD_194543 | JGI IMG/M metagenome (GOLD analysis project Ga0302278, IMG submission 194543) | Peat permafrost microbial communities from Stordalen Mire near Abisko, Sweden - III_Bog_N3_2 | ecosystem: Environmental > Terrestrial > Soil > Wetlands > Peat | place: Sweden: Abisko... | reverse complement strand
TCAGAGCCCAAAAGAAGCGCTCCGACCGCTCCGACCTCGTCAGGTGTGCCCGCTCGACCTGCCGCAGATGCTTCGATCATGCGCCGATAACCCGGTCCGCGCGGCCCCCTTCAGTTCATCGTTCGCTCCGGGCGACATCGCAGCGCGACGCCGACGCGCTTACCCGGCGGTCTCCATGGCTTTGCGGCCGGTGGATTCTGAGTGTCCCAATTGCAGTTTGTCTCAACCGAGGGGGTCACCCCATTCCACTGTGCCCATTTTTGTGCCCACCCTACTTCAAAATGGGGCATAATCTGGGATGTATGGGTAACGATCGGCGGGAAGGGGGGAATCGGCAAAGTGCACAAAGGATAGGAGCTTATAGCAACCGATATCTGCGGGAGGGTCGGCAAATTCGAGGGCTCTTAACCGACAGGTTGTAGGTTCGATTCCTACCGCGTCCACCATAAAATCAATAACTTAGCTAGATTCGCGCTCTGCTTGCGCTCCGTTTGTCTGGAATGCAAGTTCAGCAACCCTCAAGCCAGCCGTACTCATCTCATCGGTGACCACATCCCCGTAAATGTTCATGGTCGTGCGGATGTCCGTGTGCCGCATCATCTTCTGTTGCACGGCAATCGGAGTTTTCACAGCGTCCAGCCAAGAGCGATAGGTGTGCCGGAAAGCGTGCGAACTGATGTGCCCGATTCCGGCGGCTTTCGATGCCCGCTCCAGCTCTTGCCGTGTGCCGGTGTAGGAGTAAGGAAGTCTACCGAGTTTGAACGGACTGGCAAAAATCCAATCCTCTGCTCCCGAAAATTGGGAAGACTGTTTCCAGGACTTCAGGCGCTCCAGCAATTCGCTCGCAAGGTTGAATGTCTTTGCGGACCCTTGCGTCTTCACATCGCCCACAATCTGATTCACGATGCCACGCCGGATGCTCAGCCTTGAGTCTAGCCAATCCACATCACTCCATCGAAGCGCAAGCGCCTCACTGAACCCGAACAAGCCACACGTAGTGAACCAGAGCCGTAAATTCGGCATGGAGCTAAGAGGATCTCATGCGGTCAAGTTGCCGCACATGAGCCTTTGCAAGAGGATTCTGCTCTGATTTGTCTCCTTCATGTGGGGAGGAATACAGTTGTTCTAATAGAGACCCTGCGTTAACGCGGTATTGGACGGAAAAGCGGAGACATGACCAGTCAGGAAATGAAGAAAACACTCTGGGAGGCGGCGGACAAGCTGCGCGCCCAGATGGACGCGGCGGAGTACAAGCACCTGGTGCTGGGGCTGATTTTCCTCAAGTACGTTTCCGATGCGTTCGACGAGCGGCGGCGGGAGGTGGCCAAGCTGCTGGCTGACCCGGCTTCGGAGTTGTTTTTCTCGGACGACGCAGCGGAGCAGGCCAAGGCGCTGGAAGACCGTGACTACTATTCTTCCGCCAATGTGTTCTGGGTTCCGCAGGTGGCGCGGTGGGAGACGCTGCGCAATCAGGCCAAGCAGCCGGAGATCGGTCGCCTGCTCGACGATGCGCTGGTGGCCATCGAGGACGTGAATCCGTCGCTCAAGAACATCTTGGACAAACGGTTTGCACGGACGCAGATTGAGCCGTCCCGGCTCGGCCAGTTGATTGACCTCATCTCCAAAATCGGCTTCACCTCTGAGGACAAGGCCAAAGACGTTCTGGGCGAGGTCTACGAGTATTTTCTCGGGCAGTTCGCCACGGCTGAGGGAAAAAAGGGCGGACAGTTCTACACGCCAGGGTCGGTCGTGCGTGTGCTGGTGGCCATTCTCTCCCCGCACAAGGGGCGCATCTACGATCCCTGCTGCGGCTCCGGCGGGATGTTTGTGCAGTCGGAAAAGTTTCTTGAGTCGCACGGCGGAAAGTCGGATGACGTATCCATTTACGGGCAGGAATCAAACCCGACAACATGGCGTCTGGTAGCGATGAATCTGGCGATTCGCGGCTATGGCTTTAATTTGGGCAAAGAACCCGCCGACACCTTTACGCAGGACCAGCACCCGGACCTCAAGGCCGATTACGCGATGGCCAACCCGCCCTTCAATGTTTCGGACTGGTGGAGCGCCAAGCTGGATGGCGATAAACGCTGGGCCTTCGGAACGCCGCCGGCTGGCAATGCCAACTATGCGTGGCTCCAGCACATTCTCTGGCACCTCAAACCCACCGGCCAGGCCGGCGTGGTGCTGGCCAACGGCTCCATGAGTTCCAGCCAGAACAATGAGGGCGAGATTCGCCGCCGTATGGTCGAGGGAGACGTGGTGGAGTGCATGGTGGCGCTGCCTCCGCAGCTCTTCCTTAATACGACAATACCTGCTTGCCTGTGGTTCCTCACCCGCGACAAAACCGCGCATGGCCGCGACCGCCGCCGCGAGATTCTCTTCATCGACGCCCGTAAGCTGGGGCGGATGGAGACGAGGGTGCATCGCATCTTTACCGAGGCCGATGTGGCCCTGATCGCCGACACCGCCCACCGCTGGCGGCAGGATGGCGAGGCCGCGGGCGACTACGCCGATGTGCCGGGATTCAGCCGGTCGGTGAAGCTCAAAGAGATTCAAGAGCACGGCTACGTGCTCACCCCCGGTCGCTATGTTGGCGCGGAAGCCGTCGAGGATGACGACGAAGCCTTTGCTGAAAAGATGGAGCAGCTGACCGCACAACTGGCAGAGCAGATGGCCCTGGGCGCGGAGTTGGACAAGTCGATTCAAGCAACACTCCTCCGAATGGGCTTCGATATTCCAGTGAAAGGGTAAAATTGTGCTATGGACAACCTTGACCTTACCTCACTAGCCAAAGCAATTGGACAGCTCGAAGCAGGTTTGACAATTTTTGCCAAAGATGACGAAAATGCGCTGCTTCGCGACGGCGTTATCCAGCGATTTGAATTTACCTATGAACTCAGCCACAAGATGCTGAAGCGATTTATCGAGGCAACATCAGCGAATCCCCAGGAAGCGGACTCCATGACTTTTCAGGAGTTGATCCGTGTCGGGAGCGAACAGGGGTTGCTAATTTCTGGGTGGGACAAGTGGAGGGACTTCCGTAAAGCAAGAGGAACCACAAGCCACACATATGATGAGGCAAAGGCGATTGAAGTCCTGAGTGTTATTCCAGACTTTCTTTCAGAGGCGAAATACCTCTACGAACAAATCTCCAAGAAGAACTCTTAAGATGCAAGACGCCCCCCCAATTGATGTTGGTGCCGCCGAATGGAAGAGCTTGCTCGGCGTATTGCAGGCGCGCGTTCCTGATCGAGAAGTTTGGGCATTTGGGTCGCGCGCAAAGTGGAAAGCGAAAGAGTTCTCCGACTTAGACCTTGCCATCGATGGCAAAACACCCATTCCGCTGAGCGTCCTCGCAGATTTATCAGATGACTTCGATGAGTTCGAGTTTCGATTCCGCGTAGATGTTGTGGACCTTCTCACAGTGAGTCCGGAATTCCGGCGGAGAATTGAGCAGGACCGAGTTCTCATCCAACGAGCGAGCGAAGTCACGTTCGTACACCTTGGTTCGGTTTGCTCAAAGATCGGAAGCGGCGCTACTCCCCGTGGAGGGAAAGAGGTTTACCTCGATCACGGTCCCGTTTCTTTGATCCGAAGTCAGAATATATATAACGATGGTTTCCGAGAGGATGGGCTTGCCTTTATCGACTATGCGCAAGCGGAAAAACTGGCAAACGTAGAAGTACTTGAAAATGATGTTTTACTCAACATTACGGGAGACTCTGTGGCTCGATGCTGCATGGCTCCATCCAAATTTCTTCCCGCCAGAGTCAATCAGCATGTTGCGATTATTCGGACCGATCCGGCTAGGTTGAATCCGAGATTCCTCCGCTTCTTTCTTGTCTCCGAGTTGCAACAGGATCGAATGTTGGCTCTCGCCTCATCCGGAGCGACGCGCAATGCGCTCACAAAGGAGATGATTCAGAGCTTTCTTGTTCCAACGCCGCCAATTCACGAGCAAAACGCGGTGGCAACGCTCCTAACTAATATCGAGAACAGAATTGAAACTCTTTATGCAAGCAATGCAGTACTGGAGGCAATAGCGCGGGCAATCTTCAAGTCGTGGTTTGTGGATTCTGATCCGGTGAAGGCCAAAGCAGAAGGACGTGAGCCAGAAGGCATGGACGCCGCCACCGCCGCCCTCTTTCCAAGTGATCTGGTGGAGTCTCAGCTCGGCTTAGTTCCAGCCGGATGGCGCGTACTAACTATTGCCGACTGTACCCGCGTCGGAAGAGGTGCCTCTCCGCGCCCAATTAATGATTATATGGATGGCGATGTACCTTGGATCAAAATCGCAGATGCGACTTCTGGTGACGGCACTTTCATCTTTGAGACAAAGGAGCGCGTTAAGCAAGCAGGCGTTTCAAAAAGCGTGGAGGTAGTTCCTGGTGATTTGGTAATGTCCAACAGTGCGTCATGTGGTATTCCCGTATTCGTAGAAATTTATGGATGTATTCATGACGGATGGCTCTACTTCCGCGACTATCAATCCATCACTAAGCACTACTTATACTACTGGCTGAAGAATATTTCCGCGCACTTAGTTCATTTGGCGGATGGTTCCGTGCAGAAAAATCTGAATACGACACTTGTTTCTAGCCAGCCAATCCTTGTTCCACCACAGCCACTGATGGATCATTTCGATCAGGTGGCTGTTGGCTTGTTAGTCGAGATGAGGAACAACATCCGGTTATGCCGCACTTTAGCCGATCTCCGCAACACCCTCCTGCCGCGCTTGCTCTCCGGAAAGCTGCATGTGCCGGAGGCGGAAGCTATGGTGATGGAGGTGGTGTGATGACCTATTACCGGGATCGTCCTTATAACGATTTGCCGCTCTTGCCTCCTGCGGGCATCGAGTTGGAGACGCGGGCTGTATTGAAGCAGACGGTCGCCTCGGCGCGCGCCCTGGCCGACCTGCGCGGCATGGCGGCCAAGGTGCCCAATCCACGCATTCTCATCAATGGCATCGTGTTGCAGGAAGCGCGGCTCTCTTCTGAGATTGAAAACATTGTGACCACCAGCGACGAGCTTTACCAGGCGGCGGCCAATGGAGACAGCGTTACGGACACGCACACCAAAGAGGTTCTGCGCTACCGCGAGGCACTTTGGCACGGCTTCGAGCAAATCAAGAAGCGCCCGCTCAACACGAACCTTTGCATCGAGCTTGTCGGCGTTCTGCGGCAGATTCAAATGGACGTGCGCAAGGTTCCCGGGACCGCGCTGAAGAACCAGGCCGATGAGATTGTCTATACTCCGCCCGAAGGCGAATCGCTGATCCGGGATAAGCTGGGCAACCTGGAGAAGTTCATCCACGCGGAGGACGATATTGACCCACTGGTGAAGCTGGCCGTGATGCACTACCAGTTCGAGTCGATCCATCCCTTCAGCGATGGCAACGGGCGTACCGGGCGTATCCTGAATGTTCTGTATCTGGTTGAGAAGGGACTCCTGGACCTGCCGGTACTCTATCTGTCGCACTACATTCTGCGGAACAAAGCCGCCTACTACACGGGGCTGCGCAACGTGACGGAGGCGGACAAATGGGAGGAATGGATTTTGTTCATGCTGCGCGGCGTAGAACAGACGGCGCGTGAGACCTGCGAACTGGTGGACCGGATTTTGAAATTGATGGAGGTGACCGCCGACCGGATTCACGCGGAGCAGCCGGGAATCTACAGCAAGGATCTGGTCGAGGTAATCTTCAGCAATCCGTACTGCCGCATCCGATTCCTGGAGGATTCCAAGATTGCTAAACGCCAGACGGCCTCCACCTATTTGCAAAAACTCTCTGGGATGAAGGTTCTTACCCCACGGAAGGTGGGCCGTGAAATGTACTACATCAACGATGGATTGTTGCGGATTTTGAGCGCAGGAAAATGACGATGCAATCGACGTATCGAGATAACGTGTCGATTATGCGATGTTTTTTCGACATATCGTATCATCGTGTCGAAGGTGTCAACGTATGCCGTAACGATGTTTCAGTGAACCCGTCGAAACCGGCTTGAACCACAGGCGAGAATTCCATTTAATCCGAAACCGGATTTCAATCGGACCTGCAAGGTAGATACATGATTTGATTGAGGTTGTTTATTTAAGGCGATAAAAGTCAGGAGTCGGCCAAAGGATTGGTGGCATTTGGCAAATCGCGGGGTGTACCGGATGAAGTGACGCGTTTGATCAGTGGCGAAACGAGGCAAGAGTGAGCCAAGTAACTGAAAATATGGTGGAAGACGAGCTTCTCGGCTGGTTTGAAGACCTCGGCTATGAGGTTGTCTTCGGGCCGGAGCTTGCGCCGGATGGGGAGAGGCCAGAGCGGAGGAGCTACAAGCATGTGTTGCTGGAAGGGCGGCTCCGGGATGCGCTGCACCGGCTGAATCCGGGCTTTCCTGCCGCCGCCATCGCCGACGCCGTCGCCGTTTTGACCAGTGCAGGCGCACCCGGCCTGATGGCGGGCAACCAGGAATTTCAGCGGCGGCTCACGCGGGGTGTGCAAGTCTTTTGGCAACAGGATGGCGAAACCCGCAGCGACCGGGTCCGGCTGGCGGACTTTGCCAATCCCGAGCAGAATGACTGGCTGGTTGTGAACCAGTTCACCGTGATCGGCATGACCGCGAGCGGCAGCCGCGAACGCCGGCCCGATGTGGTGGTCTTCCTGAATGGAATGCCCGTGGCCGTCTTCGAGCTGAAGAACGCCGCCTGCGAGACAGCGGATGTGTCCGCCGCGTATCACCAGCTCCAAACCTATAAGGACGAAATCGCGGAGCTATTCCGCACCAATGAGGTGCTGGTAGCCTCTGATGGCATCTATGCGCGGCTGGGTTCACTCTCCGCCGATGAAGAGCGGTTCACGGCGTGGCGAACCATCGACGGAAAAGAGCGTGACCCTTTGGGTCAGTTTGGCGAGTTGGAAACGCTGGTGCGCGGCGTTTTCAAGAAAGATCATCTGCTGGATTATCTGCGCCACTTCATTGTCTTTGAGGATGATGGCGGACTGGTCAAGAAGATCGCGGCCTACCACCAGTTTCATGCAGTGCGGGCGGTGGTCGAGCGTGTGCTGACGGCATCGGCTCCCGGCGGCAGCGGCATGGGCGGTGTGGTGTGGCATACGCAGGGCGCGGGCAAGAGCCTGGAGATGATTTGTCTTGCGGGCAAGCTGATGACGCATCCGCAGATGAAGAATCCCACGCTGGTGGTGGTGACGGACCGGAATGACCTGGACGGGCAGCTTCACGGCATGTTCGATATGGCGGCGGAGGTGCTGGGCGAAAAGCCTGTGCAGGCAGATAGCCGGACGGCGCTGCGGGAGCAATTGAACCAGAGGCCATCGGGTGGCATCGTCTTCACGACCATCCAGAAGTTTGTGCCCGGTGAGGATGAGGATACTTTTCCGAAGTTGACGGAGCGCGACAATGTGGTGGTGCTGTGCGATGAGGCGCATCGCAGCCAGTACGGGCTGAAGGCGCGTATCAATGACGCCGGAGAGACGATCTACGGCTACGCCAAGTATCTGCGCGATGCCCTGCCGAATGCCACGTTCGTGGCCTTTACCGGAACGCCGGTATCCGCGAAAGACAAAGACACCCGCGCCGTTTTTGGCGAGTATGTGGACATCTACGACATTGAGCAGGCGGTGAAGGATGGGGCAACAGTGCCCATCTATTATGAGTCGCGCCTGGTGAAGCTGGAGATGGATTCCGCTGCCGTCGAAGCGACGGACGATGAAGTTGAAGAACTGACTGAAGACGAGGAAGAAGCGGCCAGGGCGCGGACAAAGAGCCGTTGGGCGGCGCTGGAGAAGCTGGTTGCCACTGATCCGCGCATCAAGACGGTTGCGGCGGACCTTGTAAACCACTTCGAGACTCGGCAGGACGCGCTGCGGGGTAAGGCCATGACGGTTTGCATGAGCCGCGAAGTATGCGTGCTGCTCTATGAGGCGATCATCGAACTCAGGCCAAAGTGGCACGACCCGGACCCGGAAAAAGGTTCAATCAAAGTGATAATGACTGGCTCCGCTTCGGACCGGGAGGCGCTGCGCCGCCATGTTTACACCGCAAAGATAAAGAAGAGGCTGGAGAAGCGATTCAAGGACGCGGCGGACCCGCTGAATATCGTGATTGTCCGGGATATGTGGCTGACCGGCTTTGACGTGCCTTGCCTCACGACGATGTATGTAGACAAGCCGATGCGGGATCATAGCCTGATGCAAGCAATTGCGCGGGTGAATCGGGTTTTCAAAGACAAGCCAGGCGGGCTGGTGGTGGACTACATCGGTATTGCCAACGATCTCAAGCAAGCATTGCAGGAGTACACGGAAAGCAAGGGGCGCGGGCGGCCCACCATTCCGGCGGCGGAGATGCTGCTGAAGGTGCGGGAAGAGATGGAAGTGGCGCGGGGGATGCTGCACGGGCTGGACTATAGCGGCTTCCGCGTAAATGCTTTGAAGCCGATGCGTGCGGCGGCGGACCGCATTCTCGGGCTGGAGGATGGAAAAAGACGGTTTGCCGATTGCGTGCTGCGCATGACGCAGGCTTTCGCACTGTGCTGCACGTTGCCCGCCGCGATGGAGTACCGGGAAGAGATTGCATTCATGCAGGCGGTCCGCACCATTCTGACGAAGCGCGACCCTGCCACGTCTCTGAGTGACGACGCAAAAGAGCACGCGCTCCGGCAGATACTCTCCCGCGCCGTAGTTTCGGCGGAAGTGATGGACATATTCAAGGCGGCAGGCCTGGAGCGGCCTGACGTTGGCATTTTGTCGGACGAATTTCTTGAGGACGTGAGGAAACTGAAAGAAAAGAATCTGGCGGTGGAGGTTCTGGAGCGTCTGCTCAAGGGCCAGATCAAAAGCAGGTTTGGGAGCAATGTAGTGCAGAGTCGCAAGTTCTCTGAGCTGCTGCAAGATTCGCTCACCCGCTACCGCAACCGCGCCATCGAAACTGCGCAGGTGATTGAAGAGCTGATCGCCATGGCAAAGCAGTTCAAAGCTGCGGCGAACCGGGGCGAGGAGCTTGGATTGTCCCGCGATGAGATGGCCTTTTATGATGCGCTGGCAGCGAACGAAGCATCGGTGCGGGAGCTTGGAGATGCAACGCTGCGTAAGATTGCGCGTGAGCTGACAGAGAAGTTGCGGGCGAGCAATTCCGTGGACTGGTATGTGCGAGAATCAGTGCGGGCCAAGCTGCGGCTGATGGTGAAGACCATCCTGAAGAAATACAAGTACCCTCCAGATGGGCAGGAACAGGCTACCGAGACGGTGCTGGAGCAGGCGAAGGAGCTTTCGGCTGCCTGGGCGACTCTATAGAAGTCTGGAATTCTCATTTTGGCCTCGCTTGCTGTTGGGGGACATTCAGAACTGATTGGGGGATGCAATGATCGAACCGACAATTATCTGCCCGAAATGCAAGACAGAGATTCTCCTAACAGAATCTCTTGCCGCGCCATTGGTCGAAGCGACTCGCCAACAGTTTGAAGAAAAGCTGTCGAAGAAGGATGAGGAAATTGCTCAGCGTGAGCAGGTACTCCGTGATAAAGAGAAGCAGGTCTCAGAGGCAAAGCGCGGACTTGAGCAGCAAGTTACCGATCAGGTAGCGGTGCAACTGAAGTCCGAACGGCAGCGCGTGATTGAAGAGGAGTCGAAAAGGGCCAAACAAGCAAGCGCGGCAGAACTTGAGTCAAAAACCCGTGAATTGGCCGATCTTCAAGAGGTTCTCAATTCCCGCGAAGAGAAGCTGGCGGAAGCACAAAACGCCCAGGCCGATTTAATCAAGAAACAGCGGGAGCTTGACGACGCGAGACGCGAATTGGAATTGACAGTAGCGAAGCGTGTTCAGGATGGACTTTCCGAGGTCCGCACCCAAGCCAAGCGAGAGGCCGAGGAAGGACTCAAGCTCAAGGTTGCGGAGAAGGATCAGACCATCGCTTCGATGCAGCAGAAAATCGAAGAACTCAAACAGAAGGCAGAGCAGGGGTCGCAACAGTTACAGGGTGAAGTATTGGAGCTTGAACTGGAGAGCCTGCTCCGAGCGAAGTTTCCATTCGACACAATTGAACCAGTTCCCAAAGGTGAATTCGGCGGCGATACACTTCAGCGTGTCGTCAGTCAGAGCGGCCTGATGAGCGGCACGATCCTCTGGGAATCCAAGCGAACGAAGAACTGGAGCAGCGGATGGCTTGTCAAGCTGCGCGAGGACCAAAGAACAGCGAAGGCAGAAATATCCGTGCTTGTATCCCAGGCCCTGCCAGACGGAATAGAAACCTTCGATGTGATTGATGGAGTTTGGGTCACGCATCCCCGCGCCATTTTGCCGGTGGCGACCATCTTGCGCCACACGCTTCTCCAGGTGAGCAACGCGCGGCTCATCTCCGAAGGGCAGCAGACAAAAGCCGAGATGGTCTATCAATACTTGACCGGGCCGCGCTTCAAGCAGCGCGTTGAGGCAATCGTTGAGGCGTTCTCGTCTATGCAGGAAGACTTGGACAAGGAACGCAAGGCGATCATGAAGCAATGGGCAAAGCGGGATGAACAGATCGAGCGCGTAATGAACGCCACCGTCGGAATGTACGGAGACTTGCAAGGAATCGCAGGAAAATCCATACAGGAGATCGAGGGATTGGAATTGCCGGCTCTTGGAACAAGCGGGCCGGACGTGGAGGAACTATGATAGCTCTCAACCCTTCCACCAGCAAGAAATCACCATTGCACGAAATCCTGAGTTGGTCCACCTCCCGACCGGAGTGGCAGCGTGACGCATTGCGCCGAATTATTGAAAAAGGTCAGCCTGATGCGGCGGACATCTTGGAACTGGAGAGGATCAGTCGTTTTAGCATAAAGCACGCTTCAATCAAGCCAACGCCGCATAAAGCCATCCCGCTTTCTCCTGCACATCTGCCGTCTGCTCCCGGAGTGGCTGACTCTGTTTCCCTTGTGTCGCTAAGTGCGCTCAAAGGCATCAACCGATTACCTCAAGGCTCAGACCTCCCGCTCGGAACTGGCGACGGATTGACAATTATCTTCGGGATGAACGGAGCTGGAAAATCTAGCTACGCCAGGGTAACGAATGCGGCTCTGACCGGACGAATGGCGAACCAGGTGATAAGGCTTATATCGATGCCGTGCAACAAGGCTACTTGCCTGAAAGCACGCTGGACACGGCCCTCATTCGCCTGTTTACCGCGCGCATGAAACTCGGCATGTTTGATCCGCCGGAAATGGTTCCTTACACCAAGATCGACGAGAAGGAACTTGACAGTGCGGAACACCGTGCCCAGGCTCGCAAGCTCGCGAACGAGTCCATGGTTCTGCTGAAGAACGATGGAATTCTGCCGCTCAAACCCGGAATTAAGAAGATCGCCGTCGTCGGGCCGTTGGCTGACCAGACCACAGTGCTGCTCGGCAACTATGCCGGAACAACGACTCATACTGTCACCGTGCTGGAAGGACTCAAGGCGGAGTTCCCGAACGCGATGATCACCTACATCCCTGGGACTCAGTTCCTGCGCAATGAGGGCAATCCGGTTCCAGATGCGATGCTCACCACTCCGGACGGCAAACCCGGCCTGAAAGCGGACTACAGCGAGTCCATGGGCCGATTTGGCAGGGGACCAAAAGCGCCAGTGCTTGCCAGCCGCACTGAGCCGAACGTCAATCTCAATGACGGCAACTTGCCTGCCGAGGTTGCCGCCAAAAAAGCTGTTGGTGTGCGCTGGACGGGCTTCATTACGGCCACTGAGACTGGCGACTACCTCATCGGCGTCCGCGCCAATGGCTTCGGAAGACTATCCATTGACGACAAGCAAGTTGCGCAGTTGGGCAGAGTCGAAGGCCTGGATGCTGCAGTTGGCCGTACCCATCTGATAAAGGGCGAGAAGGCTTCACTGAGTCTCGCGTTCGGCACTATGAACGGCGTCAAACCGAAAGCACAACTCATCTGGACGAAGGTCAACGATGCGCCTGCGCCTGCGGCAATCGCAGCGGCAAAGGACGCCGACATCGTGATTGCAGTCGTGGGAATCACCAGCAGGCTCGAAGGAGAAGAGATGCCGGTGACCGTCCAAGGGTTTCTCGGTGGAGATCGCATCAGCATCGATCTTCCCCAGCCGGAAGAAGAGCTGGTGGAAGCTGAAGCAGCCACAGGCAAGCCACTTGCCGTCGTTCTGCTCAATGGCAGCGCCCTGGCTGTCAATTGGATCAACGATCATGCCAACGCGGTTCTTGAAGCATGGTATCCCGGCGAAGAAGGCGGCGCTGCTGTCGCTGAGACGCTCAGCGGCAAGAACAATCCGGGTGGAAAGCTGCCGATTACGTTCTACAAAGACGTTAGCCAGTTACCCAACTTTGAAGATTACGAGATGACAAACCGGACATACCGGTACTTCAAAGGTAAGCCGCTCTATCCGTTTGGATACGGACTCAGCTACACAACCTTCAAGTACAGCGACCTCAATGTCCCGGCGCAGGCTGTCGCTGCGGGACAGCCTGTCGCCGCCGATGTCACGGTAACCAACACGGGCAAGGTCGCGGGAGATGAGTCCGTCCAGGTCTACATCAAGTTCCCTGCAGTGAAGGGTGCACCTAAAATTGCTCTGCGCGGATTCCAAAAAATCCATCTGGAGCCGGGTGCGAGCCAGAAAGTACACTTCGACTTGAATGACCGCGATCTTGGCGTGGTGACCGAGGATGGTAATCCGATCGTCGCCGGTGGTGAGTACACCATTAGTATTGGCGGCGGTCAGCCTGATACTGGGGCGCCAACGGTCAGCGGCCACTTCAATATCGAAGGTCAACTCGCGTTACCCGAGTAACTTGCATCTGACTTGCGCCTGCCGCAACCTTTAGTGTTGGTGTGGTTTCGGCAGGCGCAGACGAATTGGTTCGATTTTCAATTCCAGGCCGGGAACCAGGATGACGTGGTCTGTCTAAAGACTCTTTCGTTCTCCTCGGCCCAACAGACCCTTGGGATTCCTGTCCCGGTCAATCAACTGGCGCCGCAGGCCATATCCGGCAGGACCACCCTGACGGAACCCCAATTCGATGAGGCGGCACTACCCTGAAAAAACCTGCACGGACAGTTCGCGGCTGTACTCCGCGGCCATTGATCGCTTCAGCGTAAGCGTCCGAAGTTCCCATCTGGCGTCGTGGCTGGCAGTGTGGCAGACTCTTGCAGATACAACGAAGTGTCCACTTGTTTTCAAGTGGACACTTCAAGCACCAGTGTTTGGTGAACTTCAGGCG
>Ga0302278_10005073_pt1 | contig 13238 bp, 9 predicted proteins | sample III_Bog_N3_2_FD_194543 | JGI IMG/M metagenome (GOLD analysis project Ga0302278, IMG submission 194543) | Peat permafrost microbial communities from Stordalen Mire near Abisko, Sweden - III_Bog_N3_2 | ecosystem: Environmental > Terrestrial > Soil > Wetlands > Peat | place: Sweden: Abisko... | reverse complement strand
AATCATCGTGGTCAACGTAGTTTCGATCCTTTGATCGTGAGCGCTCAGGATTGCCGAAATCGCGCGGCGCCCCAGCCAGTAGCCCGACCCCTCGTCGGAAACAGCAAAGCCCCAGCCTCCCGCACGCGCCGTTTCCCCAGCCGCGTTGCGCCCGTAGGCGATCGATCCGGTACCAGCCATCGCAATAACGCCGGGACCTGGCCCAAACACGGCTTCGAGCGCAATCACCGTGTCGCCGACAACTTCTATTTTTGTCGACGTCCCATTCGGAAACAGCTCTACCAAAATGTTTCTCACCTTAGCCGCAATTTCTGGACGCGCTGCGCCCGTAGCTCCGACGCAAATCCCCGTAATGCGATCGGGCGTGATTCTGCCGCTGCTGCAGACCTGCCCGATGACGCCATGTAAGGCTTCTCTGGCCGCGGGCTCGCCCAGGCGAATCACGCTGCACCCTCCGGCCATTGCCCGAGCCAGCACGGTCGTTTCGTCGGCCAGCACGCAGCGGGTTTTCGTGCCCCCGCCGTCGATTCCGAGATAGTAGGCCACCGCGCTAGTTCTAACACAGGTTCGCTCTTCCGATCGCCGCAGCTTCCGGCTCGGAACATGCTTGTACAATTCAGCGAACTGGCGGTCGCCCCGAAAAATGCGGCAAGCCGCCCTTCTACACCAGTACTGGAGCTGCCTTGAGATTGACCCGCATCGATCTCGCGATCATCGCCGCCTACTTGGCCGGCGTCACCCTCTTTGGCCTGCGCTTTCGCCAACGGCAGCGGACCATGCGCGATTATTTTCTCGCCGACCGCGACATCCCCTGGTGGGCCATCTCACTCTCGATCGTGGCCGCCGAGACCAGCACTCTCACCATCATCAGTATTCCCGGCCTCGCTTACGATTCCAATTTCACGTTTCTGCAAGTGGTCATGGGATACGTCGTCGGTCGCATCATCATTAGCTTTGTGCTCCTGCCGCAATACTTTCGTGGCGAGCTGTTTACCGCTTATCAACTGATTGAACGTCGCTTCGGTCCGGCATTGCGCACCATTACCGCCGGACTTTTCCTGCTAACCCGCGCCGCCGCCGAGGGCGTTCGCGTGTATGCCGTCTCTATTGTGGTGTCGATCGCTCTGGGCACGGGCGAGGTTAGTTCGATCGCCATCATCACCTTGCTCACTTTGATTTACACCTTCGAGGGTGGCCTCGCTGCTGTGATTTGGACGGACGTCGTCCAGACCTTCATTTACGTGTCAGGAACGCTCGTCGGCCTTTTCACCATTCTGCACCTTGTACCTGGCGGGTGGGGATCGGTCGCCAAGATCGCTGTCGAGTTCCACAAATTCCAGGTGTTCGACACTTCGCTGCTGCCACACTGGCCTTATTTGAATTTCGTGAAACCTTACACGCTTTGGGCTGGAATCATCGGCGGAGCGTTCCTGACCACCGCCAGTCATGGCACCGATCAACTCATCGTGCAGAGACTTCTCGCCGCACGAAATCAACGCCAGTCGATGATCGCTTTGCTCTCGAGCGGCGTTGCCGTGTTCTTCCAATTTGGACTATTTCTCTTCGTTGGCGTCCTGCTGTTTGCCTATTACCGCGTTCCTTCATCGAGCTTCGCCCGCGCCGACAGGATTTACCCCACCTTCATCGTGACCCACATGCCACACGGCATTGCGGGATTGCTCATCGCCGCCATTCTAGCGGCGGCGATGTCAAACTTGAGCGCTGCCCTCAATTCGCTCTCCTCCAGTTCGATCATGGATTTCTATGTGCGCTTTCGCCCCGCCGTGGACGAACGCCATCGGCTGCAACTCGCCCGGCTGGCGACCTTGGCATGGGCGTTGATTCTCTTTGCGCTCGCGTTGCTCGCCCTCCATCGCGTCGCGCGCGTCATCGAAGTCGGACTCCAAATTGCCTCGGTCGCTTACGGCGCTCTCCTCGGAGTGTTTCTGCTCGGAGTGTTGACCAAGCGTGCGAATCAAGCGGGCGCCATCGTTGGCATGATCTGCGGCCTCGCAATCGAACTCTACTTGTGGAGATGGTCCTCCATTGCCTTCACTTGGTGGGTTGCCATCGGAACCTGTGCCACATTTGCAGTAGGCTACGCAGCCAGCCTCCCATCCAAGAATCGAGCCACCACCTGATACATCGCCGCCACTTCAGCGGTTAGAATCGTTGCTTCGCGTCGTCCGTAGAAGTCCACTAAGAAATTATGGACCCAATTCCCCAGCCCCCTCGCCTTCGCCCCGAACTCGCCCGCGACCTTGGCTTGTCCCACGCCGGCGCCGTCGTCGTCGGCACCATTATCGGCAGCGGAATTTTTCTCGTGCCCACCGAGATGATGCAAGCCGTTGGATCGGCCCGCATGGTCTATCTCGCTTGGATGGTCGGCGGCCTGCTTTCTTTTTTCGGCGCCCTCACCTACGCTGAACTCGGCGCCATGAAGCCGCAGGCCGGAGGCGAATATGTTTACGTTCGCGACGGCTACGGCCCACTGGCGGGCTTCCTCTATTCCTGGACGACCTTTCTCATCTCCAAGCCCGCCTCCATCGCCTCCATCACCACCGGCTTGGTCCGTATTCTCGGAACCTTTCAGATATTTTCCTTTTTTTCGCAGCCCTTCTTCTCCCAGTCCATTTCTCGCCACTCCTCATACACCTTCATCCTTACCTACGGTCAACTCGTGGCCGTCGCTGCCACGTTTTTCATTTCGTGGTTGAACTACATCGGAATACGCCGCGCCGGGGAATTTCAATTTCTTTTCACTTTGCTGAAAGTCGCCATCATCCTCGGCATCGTCGCCGTCGGTTTCTCCTATAGTGGCGGAACCTGGGCGAATTTCGCTACCGAATTTACCGGAGCCAAAGGCGGAATCACCGGCTTCTTCGCCGCCCTCGTCGCCGCCCTCTGGGCTTACGACGGATGGAATGACCTCAACATGGTTGCCGGCGAAATTCGCAATCCACAACGCAACATTCCGCTGGCGCTAATCTGGGGAGTCGCTACTGTCGGCGCGCTCTACATCCTCGTCAACGCCGCTGTTCAGTATGTGCTGCCAGCCGCAGCGATAGCAGCCTCCGAACGTCCCGCATCCGACGCCGTAGCCCTGGTGCTTGGCCATGCCGGAGCGGGTCTCGTGTCGACTGGTATGGCGATCTCCATGCTCGTCACCTTGAACGGCTCGACCATGAGCGGAGCTCGCGTGCCTTTCGCAACGGCCCGCGACGGTTATTTTTTCGAGTCCGTGGCCCAGGTTCACCCCCGCTACCACACACCTTCCGTCGCCATCCTCGTGCAATGTGGACTCGCCATCACTCTCCTCCTCCTCGGCGGCAGTTTTCGCCAGTTTTTTTCCCTGGCTATTTTTTCGGAATGGCTCTTCTACATGATCACTGGCAGCACCGTCTTCGTTTTCCGCCGCCGCCATCCCAATGCCGTCCGGCCCTATCGCGTTTGGGGATACCCCATCGTGCCTGCGGTCTTCATCCTCGTTTCCGCTGCTCTTCTTTACTACACCTTCACCGACAACCTCAAGAGTTCCGCCGCCGGATGCCTCGTAATTCTCGCCGGCGTTCCCGTCTTTTACTGGTTCTCCTGGCGGCGCTCGAAGCGCACACCCCTCATATCCACAACCGAGTCACCGAAGTAACCGTCGGATCGTCCCCAAACCACCGAATCGCCTTGTGGTTACTAAAGGACACGCGCAAGCGACACGTTTACCCCCTGCCCATTCTCCCCTAAGGTGAAGACTCCAACCCCGAGCGCTCTCCCGGCTTGGGCCCCCACTTCTTGGAGCTATTTGGATGCCTACGAAAGATGGCGGTTTTCAACTCGGACTGTTGCCTGAAAAGAAGTGGGACTGGCGTACTTTTGCCACCAGCTACGGTATTCTCACCGCCTTCGTTATCCTTCTCGCAATCGTCGGAATCATGGCGCAAGACTCCCTGATTACCGCCGTGAATTACCATGTCACCGAATTGGTGCCGCGCCCGTCCTTGAAGCCGGAAGCGCTGCCCAAAGCGAAGCCTTTGCCCGTACATGCCAAGCTTCTCCCGCCGGAACCAATCTTTCAGGCTCCCAAGCTTGTAGTTCCGAAAGAAGTTCGCGCGCCCAAACCGCAGCCGCAGGAAGTTGAGCCACCCAAAGTGGTGGCCATGAATAACTTCGCTCCTGCCGTTCTCAAGCCGACCAGCGGCGCGCGCCCCGTCCTTATTCACACCGGCGACTTTTCTGGGAGTTCCGTCACTCCTACCGTAAATGCGCCAGTCTCCAAGGTGCAGACCGGAGGCTTTGGCGATCCCAATGGCTTGAAGCCCAGCGAAAACAGCAAGCCGGGCGGCAAACTGATCGCCTCCGCGGCAGGCTCGTTCGATATGCCCGTCGGCCCCGGTCAAGGCAACGGATCGGGCGGTGCAAAAGGTATCAAGGGAACGGTCGCCAGCGCCGACTTCGGTACCGGCGTCGCAACCCCTGGAAACGGCGATGGACGCAGAAGCGGTCGCGGCAGCGCGGGAGTGCAAACCTCCGGCTTTGGTTCGCAGGAAGTCGCACAGAACACGCCTCACATTCAGCGCGTCGACGCGACTCCGCCCACTGCGGTCGAGATCATTTCCAAACCGAATCCTCTTTATACCGAAGAAGCTCGCAACCTCAAGCTGGAAGGCGAAGTTTTGCTCGAAGTATCGTTCGCGGCGAATGGGCAGCTCCATGTCAATCGCGTGGTCCGAGGCCTGGGCCATGGTTTGGATGAAGCCGCCGTCAATGCCGCCAACAAAATGCGTTTCAAGCCTGCCACACGAAATGGGCAGCCAATCGATTCGACGGCGGTCGTACACGTGATGTTTCAACTGGCGTACTGAACACTTTGGAGATGAGAGTCATGCGGAAAGCAACACGCACCACGAATTGGATGATGTTGGCATTGCTGGCAGCAACACTAACCATGTCGGCAGCAGCCCAGCAACCGGCGGCACCGCCGCAGAACCCACAGCCCGCTTCGGCCACGACGGCCGCCAGCACCCAACCGAGTCCAGTTCCGGTCAATCTCGCGCCGCCAACTACCATGGACCAGGTGGTTGACCGCGTCATCTTGCGCGAGAAAGATCTCATCAAGTTCCTTTCGCCGCGCACTCCCATCGTCGAAACTTACCTGCAAAACCTGCAGCAGGATCCCCAACTCGGACCCGTTCCCCAGGATGATCACTATTTCCTCGGCCGCATGGATCTGAGCGATTCCATCGATCGCAGCGACTACCTCGACGGCAAGGGCAGCAAAGAGAAGGGCGAAGAAAGCATGGAGAAGCACCTTCTCGGCGAGTTCACCAAAAAGTTCAAATTCCAGTACCAGCCGCTTGGTTTTTCCTGGATGATCTTCGCCGACCGCAACGATTTCGACCGCGCCCACTACGATTTCCACTACGCGCGCCGCGAGTTTCTGGGCGACGTCCGTTGCCTCGTATTTGATCTGACTCCGAAAAAAGACGCCGGCCGCGGACGTTTTCTCGGCCGTATCTGGGTCGAAGATCAAGACTTCAGCATCGTCCGCCTCAACGGCACCTACGCCCGTGCTTCGCGTAACAACTTCTATTTCCACATGGATAGCTGGCGTCTCAACCTCATCCCCGGCTACTGGGTACCTTCATACATCTACAGCGAGGAAGGCGACTTTACCGCTGGCGCAAAAAACAAAATTGCGTTCAAAGCCCAGACCCGTATGTGGGGCTACAACTTGAAGTCTGGAACAGCGAACGATGAACTGACCAACATCCGCGTCGACAGCGTAAAAGACGATACTCCCACCGCGCAGGATGCAACCCCGCTCGCCGCTGAGCGCGAATGGCAGCAGCAGGCGGAAGACAACGTCATCGAACGCCTCGAACGTGCCGGGCTTCTGGCCCCCGCAGGCGATGTCGATAAGATCCTGCAGACCGTCGTAGACAATATCGAGATCACCAACAACATCGAACTGCCCCGTCCTGTTCGAACCCGAGTGCTAACCACTTCTCCGCTGGAAACTTTCAGCGTGGGCAATACCATCGTTGTAAGCCGTGGCCTCATCGACGTGCTTCCCGACGAAGGCAGTCTCGCCATGGTTCTGTCTCATGAACTGGCGCACATTGTCCTTGGACACAACCTCGGCAGCCAATACGCCTTCAACGATCGCATGCTGTTCTCGGACGAAGGAACGTATCAGAACCTCGGCTTCAAACACATTCCTGAAGAAGAGACTGCAGCCGACAAAAAAGCCATCGAGATGCTAAAAGCTTCTCCCTACGCGCAGAAGCTCGACTCAGCCGGTCTTTTCCTCAAAGCTCTGCAGCAGCGCTCTCCCCAATTGAGCGCCTTGCTTCAGGCTCACTTGGGCAATAACATCACCGAGAACGGTACCGTCACCCGCATGGCGGCACTGGAGACCTCGGCTCCCGCGCTCGATTGGAACAAGTTGGACCAGATCGCCGCCCTGCCTCTCGGCGGACGCGTGAAACTGAATCCATGGGATGACAAGGTCGAGATCGTCAAGGCTCAGCCCGTGGCTATCACCTCGGCGCGCGACAAGATGCCGTTTGAAGTGACGCCGTTCTACCCACGTCTCTCGCGCTACAACGCCGCCAACAGTTCCACAGGCACGGTGGCAGCCGTGCAGGCGCCCGCGCCGTCATCGCCAACCACTGCCGATGCGGCCGCAGCACCCAGCAACTAATTAACTTACAAGTTGATAGAAGCGTGAGCCGGGACCGGAAGCAATTCCGGGTTCCCGGCTCGCGTCTTTTTGTCGAAAAACGCACGACTTTTCAACCAAATCTACGATCCTCTCTCCCCAACTCACCCATCTTTTGTTACCATGGTTTCCCCCCGCGTTTTTCGTTTTGCCCCCAGGAGGGTTGCTCATGATAGGTAATTCAACTCCGCGGAAAAGTCCTGTGCCGGCTGCGTGTGGCAGCTTTCAAGAAAGGTCATGTATGTTGTCCAGAAAATCGATTTTCGCGCTCCTGTTGCTTGCCCTCTCCGTTCCCGGAGTCGCGCTCGCACAAACCCTTAAGAACCTCGCCCATCAACCACCCGACGGAGTTGTTTACTCTTTCCAACTGACCGACGGCACAGTGATGGTGCAAGGCAACAACTGCTCCGATTGGTGGAAACTCACACCCGACAATACCGGCAGCTACGTCAACGGCACCTGGTCGCAACTCGCCAGTCTTCCCTCTGGATACGCCCCCGACGCCACTTCTTCCGCAGTCTTGGCCGATGGTCGCCTGCTGCTGGAGGGCGGAGAATACTCCAGTTGCGGAGCCGTTTTTTCGCTTACCAATCAGGGCGCCATCTACGACCCCGTTGCTAACACCTGGACCACCGTCCCTCCGCCGAAAGGCTGGAGCTACATCGGAGACTCCCCCTCCCTCGTCCTTCCGAACGGTGATTATCTGATCGGAAACAAACTCACCAAGCAGATGCGCGAATTCGATCCCAAAACCATGAAGTGGACCTCCGTCCCATCCAAGGGTAAGAAAGATTTCAACGCGGAAGAAGGCTGGACGCTGCTGCCCAACGGCTCGGTACTCACCGCCGACGTCAAAGCCGCGCCCAATTCCGAAATCTACACGCCGTCTGCCAAAGAATGGCAAACCGCGGGCAGCACGATTGTCGATCTCCATTCACCCTCACCCTTTGGCTGCATTAACTATGGTCCCGGCAACAAGCTTTGCTACTACCCGCCTGGAGAAATCGGACCGCAGATTCTACGTCCGGACGGCACCGTCTTCGTGACCGGCTCTTACACCACCAACAATGGACCCGGCAATACAGCCGTATACGACAGCCTGACCGGCAAATGGACAACGGGTCCGGTTTTCCCCAACGGCGACAATGCCGGCGATTCTTTTGCCGTCCTCTTGCCGAACGGCGACGTGCTCGTCGAAGGCGATTCGGGAACCTCGTATACCTTTGATGGAACAAAACTCACGGCTGGCCCTCCTACCTTCGGAAGCCTCATGGTTCTCCCCAACGGCGATGTGCTGGTCGGTGGAGGCACAACCCAGATCTACATCCCCGCCTCAGGCACCTACCAGACCTCGTGGCAGCCCACGATCTCGAGCGCGCCCTCGACCGTAACTCGCGGATCAACCTATTCGATTTCCGGCACGCAATTTAACGGGCTCTCACAAGCCGCCGCCTTCGGAGACGAGTTCCAAACCGCGACCAACTACCCTCTCGTTCGAATCACCAACAACAGCACCAGCCACGTGTTCTACGCCCGCACCCACGATCACAGCACCATGGGCGTTGCCACCGGATCGGCCGAAGTTTCCACCAACTTCGACGTTCCCGCATCCATGGAAACCGGCGCCAGCACCCTAGTGGTTGTGGCCAACGGAATCCCTTCGCAACCGGTCAACATCACGGTCCAATAACACGTAGCGAAAACGAATGCCCTTGCGCCTCCTGAGTTGAAGGGGCGCAAGGGCCTTTTGCATTTCCCGCCGTTGAACGGGCGCACTTGCCGTGAAAGCGGGCTTCTGTTTTGAAAGGGCGCAGCTTTAGCTGCGACGCAGCCTCATCAAAATCAAAGGAGCTTCAGCCCCTGAGGGCGAGCCCGAAAGCGCCGGTCGACTCTCGCGCACCTCCTAGAAATGCTTCCTCAGATCGGCAAACCGATCCACCACCAGCAACCGCTGCGCAGCCGGAGCCGTCCCCAATTCCTCATGCTCCAGAATCCAGGTGTTCCCATGCGGCACGAACACGGCATGCAACCCAGCCGCTAACGCCGGATTAATATCGGACTTCGGACTGTTGCCCACCATCCAAGTCATATCCGCCGACAATGCATATTTCGTAACCGCCGACCGATACGTGGACTCGTCCTTCTCGGCTACGATCTCAATCGCCGAAAAATACTCCTTCAATCCCGAACGCTCCACTTTTCCTGACTGCTCCGCAAAATTTCCCTTGGTCATCATCATCAGATGATGCCGCTCACCCAAATATTGCAGGGTTTCAACCACCTCCGGCAGTATTTCTATCGGATGATCCGCGATCTGGTGTGTGAAACCGCGAATGCTTTCGTGCATCTCCGGCGTCACCGGATCGACCGATAACTTTTCGAAGGTTTCCGCCAGGGAGTGCGCGAAACTATGCAGCCCATAGCCATGCGTGACGATTGAATCGCGCTCGACATCGTTGAGAATCAAGCGAACCTGCTCGGCCGTGTATTCGCGATGATTCAGAAACGAAATGAACTTCGCGATCGCCCGCTCGAAGTAAATGTTATTTTCCCAGAGCGTGTCATCGGCATCGATGAGCAGCGTCTGCGACCCGTTACTCAGCATGCTCTTATGATAATGGCTCAACGCAAAATTCTGATTAAGTCCCAATGAAAGGACATGATCGGAATGGCACGGCCTCAAAGCCCGATGATCCTTAGCTCGAATTCGCAGCTTTGATAAACTGAATCCATATGACAATCGGTGGTACTAAAAGCTTTTTCGCGTGTACTTGTACGCGTTTTTCCCGAAGCTGTTCGATATTCTCAGTTTTCATTCTTGCTTCCGCAGCACTTGCTCCTTTCATTCTCGCGCAAGCCAATACCCAAACCACAAAGACACGAACCATGACCGGTTCTGCCGCCAAGAACGGAGCCTCCGCCAACCTGAAAGTCGTGCCCGATCTTTCGCAGCGTCTGGCCAAGTTTCGCCGCGTCCAAATGCCTTTTCGGACAACCGGCCTCACCTCTCGCGATCAGCAACTCGTCCGGAAACTGGTCGAGGCTTGCGGATATCTGGAGAGCATCTATTGGCGCCAGAGCGATCCCGAAGGCTTGACCCTCTACCAATCCCTCGCCGCAAGCCGTAACCCGCGCGACGTTGAACTGCGCCGCTATCTGCGCATCAATGCTTCCCGCTTTGATTTGATCGACGAGAATAAACCGTTCGTCGGCACCGACGCCCTGCAACCCGGCCGCGGATTTTATCCCGCCAACCTCACTCGTGATCAGATCGACCAGTACGTCCAGCAGCATCCCGATCAAAAGGCTGCCATCTACGATCAATTCACCATCGTCCGCTGGCACCAGGGAAAACTCGAAGCCGTTCCCTACGGCATCGCCTTTCGCAGCTTTCTCGAACCGGCAGCCAAGGCTCTCCGTGCGGCCGCCCAGCTCAGCAATGACCCCGCGTTCGCCAAATTTCTTCGCCTGCGTGCGGCCGCCCTCCTCAGCGACGACTACTTCGCCAGCGATCTTGCCTGGCTTGATTTGAAGAATCCCAAATTCGACATCGTCTTCGCCCCCTACGAAACCTACATGGACGGCCTGCTCGGCGTGAAAGGCTCCTACGGAGCCGCCGTCATGATCCGCAATGAGCGCGAGAGCAAGAAGCTCGAGCTCTTCCAGCAATACGTCCCGCAGATTCAGGATGCGCTGCCCTTGGCGGCGGAAGATCGTCCTTCGAAGCATGGCCTCGAGACGCCGATGGAAGTGATGGATGCCCCCTTTCGTGCCGGAGATCTCACCCACGGCTACCAGGCCGTCGCCGACAATTTGCCCAATGATCCCCGTGTACACGAGCAAAAAGGCAGCAAGAAACTTTTCTTCAAGAATTTCATGGACGCCCGTGTCAAATACATAATCCTGCCCGTCGCGGCCAAATTAATGGAACCGGAGCAGGCCGCCAAAGTTTCTGGCGAGGGTTATCTACAGAGCACCATCATGCACGAAATTTGCCACGGCCTTGGCCCCGCCTATTCGCGCACCGCTTCCGGCAAAGTCGATGTCCGCGAAGCCATTGGCCCTGCCTTCAGCGGCCTCGAAGAAGCCAAGGCCGACGTCACCGGCATGTTCGCCTTGAAGTGGCTCGTCGATCACAACGCGCTTCCGCAAGAAAAGTTGGAGGAATATTACGCTTCCTACGTAGGCGGGATTTTTCGCACCGTGCGTTTTGGAACCGCCGAAGCCCACGGCCAAGCCGAGATGATGGAGTTCAACTACCTCTCCGAGCGCGGCGCCATCCGGCGGAACGCCAATGGACGCTATGCCGTCGACTACGAAAAAATCCCCGGAGCAGTCGCCGATCTAGCCAAAGAACTCCTGGAAATCGAAGCCACCGGAGACCGCGCCCGCGCCGAGAACTGGTTCAAGAAGTACAACACCATGCCCGAGGAATTGAAGACCTCGCTAAAAGCCGCGTCGGATGTGCCTGTTGATATCGATCCGGTGTTTTCGTTTGCGGAGAGAGTGAGGTAAGTGATGGGGCGCAAGCGAGCTGCCTAGCGTCTAGGTTCAGTGGTAGCTGAACTTGAATGTCGCGTGCTTCTTGAAATTATCATAAAAAATCTCGTATCCGCCGCGGTTGTCATCGTCAATTGCAAATACTAGCTCGGATCTGCCGTCGTCGTCATAATCTCCTGCATCAACAAGCCACATACCCTCGTCGAGATACGTAACTACGTTCTGTGGATCGACTGTAAACCACTGGTCAGGAATCTCGAATCCTCCTTCTACATCTTCGCAACCCACAGCGCCCTCAAGATGCAGTCGCGCCAAGAACCAGTTCTTATTTGACACATACGCCTTGACTACCTTCAGGTCGTCGTCGCGGTACGGTAGTGGCTCTAGTCTCGTTTCGTCTTGTTTGCTGATTTGGCAAAGCTTAGGAGATTTTCGCCGGAACTCTTTGCGGAGGGAATTGAGTAACGCAGCATTTAGTTGGGCTGGCTTCCATTTCTCCGGATCGTTAAAGTAAGGCTGCGAGTTCGAAATAAGGGGTCGTAATACCGAAGCGCCTGTATAGCCACCATATTCAGCAGATCTCTTACCGATGGTCGGAACGAGACTGTTGGCCTTAATCTGCTGCAGGCCGATGTGGGAATAAAAGTTGAACTCTTTCGGAGTTTCTCCGGTTAAGCGGCCCAGTTTCCGCCCATCGTACGAAACCGTCCAGAGCACCTCTTTGGGATACTTGGCGGGTGTTGTCTTCAGGCAAGATTGATCAGGGCAATCGCTTGGGAACGCCTCCCAGTCTTTCCCAACCTTTTGAAATACGACCCGGACGTGACGGGAGTTGGGCTCACCGTAGTAATCCCCTGGCACATCTTCAAGGACTCCCAAGAGGACGCCTTGCCCTGCCATTGTTGGAGGGGTCGAAGTCAGCGCATGGAGTATGAGAATTGAACAGATGACAAACTGACGAGCCATACCTCAAAGCATATGCAACACGCTCTGGATAGTCCACATTACCGTCGTATGCCCCGATAGCTGCATATGATCGCGCAGACAATCCCGTAGTTTCTGAACGGAACCCTGACGGCGAGCGCTCGTTTGCCAGCAGCCAGTGGCCAGAAGCCGACAGCGCTTCTCACACCCACTCCACGCGCGGCTTCTGCGGAATAATCCCCGCCTTGTGCCCCATATCGAGCAACCGCTTCACCGCTTCCCTGCCATCGTCTCCGTAGTCGAGCGTGCGCTCGTTGACATACATGCCAACAAATTTATCGGCTAGCTGTGTGTCCAGATCCCGCGCGAACTGCATAGCGTACGAGAGTGCTTCTTCGCGATGATCGATGGCGTACTGAATACTCTCGCGTAGCGCCTGCGTCACGCTGACCATTGTTTCGTGGCCGAGCGAGCGGCGGATGGCGTTGCCTCCGAGCGGCAGCGGCAGCCCCGTAACCTTCTGCCACCAGCGGCCCAGATCGACGACGCGGTGCAATCCCGACTTATCGTAAGTGAGCTGTCCCTCGTGGATGATCAGTCCCGCTTCATATTTCCCTTCCAAAATTTGCGGAATGATTTGATCGAATGGAACAACTTCTACTTCGATGCCCGGCGCGAACAACTCCAGCGCCAGATACGCCGTCGTCAGTTTCCCCGGAATGGCAACTTTCCTGGTCTTGATCTCGTCCTGCGTGAAGGGGCGCGTAGAAACAACCATCGGACCGTAGCCATCTCCTACACTGCCTCCGCACGGCATCAGCGTGTATTTGTCTTGAATGTACGGAAACGCATGAAACGAAATCGCGGTGACGTCATAAATGCCATCGCCCTGCTGCGCCTGCCGGTTCAGAGTCTCGATATCGCACAGCGTATGGCTGAATTTCAATCCCGGCACGCGAACTTTGTTCGTAGCCAACCCATAAAACATGAATGCGTCATCGGAATCCGGGCTATGCGCCACGCTGATTTCGCGTACTGGAGAGGAAACTGTACTCATAAAATTTCGTTAATCCTATTCTATAAACGTCGGGTTATAAAC